>Ga0172369_10000101_pt1 | contig 119890 bp, 94 predicted proteins | sample LakKiv25m_FD_114539 | JGI IMG/M metagenome (GOLD analysis project Ga0172369, IMG submission 114539) | Freshwater microbial communities from Kabuno Bay, South-Kivu, Congo - kab_022012_11.25m | ecosystem: Environmental > Aquatic > Freshwater > Lake | place: Democratic Republic of the Congo... | reverse complement strand
GTACGGAGTTCCACTAGGACGGCGACCAGGACGGCGTCGGCGTCAACTCGAGCCAGTGCTGGTGCCAGCCGACCGGCTTCTACACGTCGCCGTACAGCACGGACTGCGACGACACGTGTGTGTCGTGCTTCCCGGCTACGCCTGGCTACCCCGCCTCGCCGTTCTTCCCCGCGACGCCTGCAAAGGATGCCGCGACAGAAATTTGCGATGGCATGGACAACAACTGCACGCTCGGCGCGGACGAAGGCTGCAACGAGGACGGCGATCAGTACTGCACCACGTTGATGCCGGTGATCGGGACACCGCCCAAGTGCCCGGGCGGCGGTGGCGACTGCAATGACGCCAACGGCAACATCTATCCCAATGCGCCGGAGTGGTGCGACAACAACGACCAGAACTGCAACGGCTTCGTGGACGAGGGCTGCGACGACGACGCGGATGGCTACTGCGACAGTACGATGTGGGTCATCGGGGCCAAGACGACGGTCGGCAAGTGCTTGAATTCAACTGGTTCGACCGATGGCTCTTTGACCAAGCTCGGCGATGACTGCAACGACGACGACCTCGCCGTGGGACCGTCCGTGCACCCCGGCGTGACGGAGGACTGCAACACGGCGTACGACGACGACTGCAACGGCGCCCTCGATGCAATGAATACCTTGCATTGCAAGACGTTCTACTACGACAGTGACAGCGACGGATACGGGCGCGGCATTCCGACGGGCGGTCCTCTGCCCTCATCGCCTGACATGTCTGTGTGCACCTGCAACGCCGGTTTCGTGCCGACCTACACGACGCTGGTGCGCGGCGAAGACGTGACGAACTGCACCGACCTCGATCCGCTGGTCAATCCGGGCGCCACCGAGACGTGCCTGACGCCGTACGACGACAACTGCAACGGGCTGTGGAATGAGCAGGGCAAGGACGGTGGCACTTGGTACTACTACGACTATGACGGAGACGGCTTTGGGGATCCGCTCGTGCCGCCGCAGAAGTGGTGCGCGCCTTATGGCTACTACCGCGTGGTGGGCAATGCGACGGACTGCAACGATAGCAATGCGATGATCAACGGCGCCGTCACCAAGGAAACGTGCAACGATGTCGACGACAACTGCAACGACGTGACGGACGAGGGCTGCGACGACGACGACGACGGCTACTGTGATGCGAACTACGTCAAGATTGCCGGCGTGATCACGACTTGCGCGTCCACGCCTTCCGCTTCCCTGGTCGGCGATGACTGCTACGACGTGGACAATGCGAACGGCGACAGCATCCACCCGGACGCGGCGGAAACCTGCAACAACGTCGATGACGATTGCGTGGGTTCGGCCGAAGCGGCGGATCAGACACAAGCGGTGTTGACGGGTTCGCTGACGCTGGCCACTGGCAAGTACTACATGCAAGAGGTGACGCCAGCGGTGAGCGGCCGGCTCAAGGCGGTCCAGATTCCGATGCAGTGGACCATCGGCGGCAATGCGAATCTGCAGCTGTACTCCGTCAAGCCGACCAACCCGGGCGGTGCGGGCGGCACGTTGGTGGCGACGGCGACGACGGGCAACAATGGGACGGCCGCTGGCACCTTCGTCACGATGACCTTCCAGTTCGACCAGGCTCCGGGCACGGCGGCGTACTTGCCGGCGGTGACGAAGGATGTGAAGTACTTCCTCGTGCTGACCTCGCCAAACGCTGGTTCGGTGCAGAGTTCGACGGCGACGACATACGGTGGCGGCGCACTGTACTACGCCAACTCGCCGGACCCGTACGGCGCCGCCATCACCGGGTCGCTGGCGTTCACCACAATCGTCAGCGATGGCGTGGGCGTGGATGAAGGGTGCGACGACGACGGCGATGACTACTGCGACAGCGTCAAGACCGTGGTCGGCGCGCTCGGTTCGGTGGCGGTTTGCCCGTTGACGCCCGACGGCACGGGCGATGACTGTGCCGACACGGTGGCGACGGTGCACCCCGGCGTGGCAGAACAGTGCGACGATGTCGACAACAACTGCACGGCCGGCACGGACGAAGACTGCGACGTCGACGGCGACGACTACTGCAACGCGTTCATGGTGACGACGGCGTCCGCCGCTTGCCCGCTTGGCGCAGGCGACTGCAACGACGCGGCGGTCGGTGGCCTTCCCGTCCACCCGAACGCGGTCGAGCAATGCGACGACGTCGACAACAACTGTGCTGAGCAGCCGAGCCTGGCGACGCTGACGGACCAGACGCAGCTCAATCAGGTCGGCACCAACCCGGCAGATGCGGTCGTGAATACGGGCACGTACGTGATGCAGCAGATCAAGGCGACCAAGACCGGAACGTTGCAGGCCATCCGCGTGGTGCTCAAAGGCACTGCGACGGTGACGATGCAGGTGTACGGTACCGGCATCCCGACCAATGGACCGCCGACCACACCGGCAGCGGGCAATGGCGAGTTGCTGTCGACGACGACGGCCAGTGTCGCGTCGGCGGGCTACACGTGGGTGACGTTTGACTTCAATGGTCAGCCGGCCAGCCCGGTTCTGCCGGCGGCGAGCAACGGACAATTCAACTACATCGTGCTGAGCTCGCCGCAGAGCTTCAGCGTCGGCTTTGACACAGGCGCTTCGTACGCCAATGGCATCTACTACACGGCCGCGGCCGCGGGCAGTCCGTTCCTGACCAAGGCCGGCGACATGATGTTCCAGACATTTGTCGGCCAGAGCAGCGGCACGCAGGTCATCGACGAGAACTGCGACGCCGATGACGACGGCTACTGCACGGCGTACATGACCACGGTCGGCGCGCCGAAGATCTGCAGCAGCGGCGGCGGCGACTGCAATGACCGCAATAGCGCAGTCAAGCCCGGCGCCTCGGAAACATGCGACAACGTGGACAACAACTGCGTGGCAGGCATTACGCCGTTCCCGACGCCTGTCGTGGATCAGAGCCAGTTGGTCAACACCGACGCCACTGCCATCGCTGTCGGCGGGTCCGTGCGCCAAGAGGTGACACCTGGCGCGACTGGCGTGCTGCAGGCGGTGCGCATTCCGATTCAGTGGAGTGGCACGGGCGCCAACGTGGCGACGCTGCGGGTCTACTCGACCAATCCGGCGAGCCCGGGAACGGGCAGCGGGCTGCTGTCCACATCGACGGCGACTTTCACGGGCGCGTCCGCGGGTTACCTGCCGGCCTACTTCTACTTCAATGGCGCGCCGGCCACGGTGCCGATGCTGCCAGCGACCGCCGCTGGCACCAAGCGGTACTTCGTGCTGACGGCAACGTCCGGCAGTGCCATCAACGTCGGGTCGGCATCGGCTGCGCCGTATGCTGCAGGCGCCTTCTCTGCCTGGACGGGCACGGCGTGGGTCGCGGCCACCAACGACCTGGCCTTTGAGACGTTCGTCAACAGCGGCGCGGGCGTAGACGACGGTTGCGACGACGACAACGACAACTTCTGCGACGCCGCCAAGACGATGGGCGCGGCGAGCGGTACGGTCAAGACGTGCACAGGCACCCGCGTGGGCAGCGGCGCAGGCGACGACTGCAACGACGGGGCCAACACGATCAGTCCCGGCGTGGCCGAGAAGTGCGACAACATCGACAACAACTGCTTTGCCGGCACCGATGAGGACTGCGATGTCGATGACGACGGCTACTGCAACGCGTACATGGTGACGGTCGGCACGCCGACGACGTGCGCGGGCGGCGGTCTCGATTGCGACGACCAAGACGCGAACGTCAAGCCGGCGGGCGTGTCTGAAGTGTGCGATAACATTGACAATAACTGCAATGCATTCCCGGCGTTGTCGGCACTGCTCGACCAGCAGCAGCCCCTGCAATCGATGCCCGCACTGGCCAAGTTCTCGGTCGCGGCGAACACGATGGTCATGCAGGAGATCAAGCCCGCCATCGCTGGTCAGCTGCAGTCCGTGCGCTTGCTGCTGCAGGGCGGCACCACGGCGTCGCCGGTGACGGTAAAGATGAGCATCTTCCGGACGTTGCCAACTCCCAACGAAGTGGGCCAGGTGGGCGACACCAACCTCATCGGTTACACGACGGCCAACGTGGTCTCGAACAATGCGACGGGTTACACGTGGGTGACGTTCAACTTTGATGGTGCCAATGCCTCGCCGCAGTTGCCGACACTGACGACGGGTGCATCTACCTATTACTACGTGGTTCTGACGTCGACAGCGGCGTTCAACGTCGGGTCCAAGGCCGGCGCCACGACGTATGCACCAGTCGTCAATTTCGGGCGCTACTTCACCGCCAACCTCGCCAGCGACGTGGCGTTCGTCGTCGATTCGAGCGGTGACATGGTCTTCCAGACCTACGTCAAGGCCGACGGCGGCACCCAGGTCGTGGACGAAGGTTGCGATGACGACGCCGATGATTACTGCGACTCGAGCATGGCAGTTGCCGGGGCGCTCGGTACGGTCCTCGTGTGCCCGAACACGCCGCCCGGTGCGAGCGGCAATGACTGCAACGACAACAATGTCGTGAACACGATGACCTCGTGCGGCATCGGCGGTTCGTGCTCGGTCGTGGCTTGCACGGGTGGCGATACCGCTTGCTTCGCCGCGGCGGCAAAGATCCATCCCGGTGCGGAGGAGGTTTGCGACAATATTGACAATGATTGCTCCGGCAACTCGGGTGATACGCTGTGCGGATCGGAGGTCGCGAACCCGAACTACTGGACTTGCGTCAAGATTGACGACGGTTGCGACGATGACGGCGACAACTACTGCGACAACACAAAGTGGGCCGTTGGCGCGCTCGGCAGCCTGTCGACCTGCACGCTGACACCGGGCCAGACGCCGACGCCGGCCGACACCACTTACACGGTCAAGGGCAACGACTGCAACGACAGCAACGACGCGGTCGGCGGCAGCACGAACCCGGGCATGGTCGACATCTGCAACAACCAGGACGACAACTGCAACAGCACGACGGACGAAGGCTGCGACAGTGACGGCGATGAGTACTGTGACAGCGGGCTGCCCGTGTCGATCCCGGTCGGTTTGACCTCGCTGCCGAGTTGCCCCAAGACGCTGAACAGCGGTGCTCAGGGCGATGACTGCAACGACACGTCGGCCCTGATTCACCCCGGCGTGACGGAGCGCTGCGACAACGTCGACGAGAACTGCGACGGCGTGACGGACGACACGTGCGATGACGACGGCGACGACTACTGCGACAAGAACGTGGCCAAGCCGGTGCTCAACGTCGCGGTGTGTCCGAACAGCCTGAATGCGGTGGGCGATGACTGCGATGACGCCAAAGTGGCGGTGCATCCCGCTGCGCTCACGGCCGAGAATTGCTCGACGCCTGACGACGACAACTGCGACGGCACGACGAACTCGATCGACTCGCAGAACTGCACGTATTACATCGACAACGACGGCGACACGTTCGGCAGCGGCGCCGCCGGTCATTGCTACTGCGCAGCGACAGGCAAGTACACCGCGGGCGAGAAGGTGGCTGGTACGCCGAACAACGGCGACTGCGACGACTTCAATGGCGCCACGTACCCGGGCGCGACGGAGATTTGCGACAACGAGGACAACGTCTGCCCGCAGACTGGCGGCGGCATCGATGTGGGCTGTGATGACGACGATGACAATTACTGCGACATCGGCATGAACAAGGCGGCGGGAATTTCCGTCACCACGTGCACGGCGACGGCATCCGCCGCTGTGGTCGGCGATGACTGCAACGACGGCAAGGCCATCGTCGGTGGCGCGGACTGCGCCGGCAATGCCGACTGCATCAAGGCCGCCAAGCGCATCAACCCGGGCGCGGAGGAGATCTGCGACGGCGTGAACAACAAGTGCGGGGCGACCAAGGACAGTGGCTGCGATGACGACAACGATGACTACTGTGACGCAGGCATGAAGGTCACGTACACGGCCAACTACCCGACAATCGCCGGCAATGACGAGAGCAAGAACGGCTGCTCGTTGTCGGTCACCCATCTGGCGCTGACACCAAGCATGGATCCGGTCTTTGGTGATGACTGCAACGAGTCGTGCAACATCTGCTACCCGGGGGCTCCAGAAGTGTGCGACGGCGTCGACAACAATTGCCTCAGTGGCGCGGACGAAGGCTGCAAGGCCGCTACAGTGGACGCGTCATTCGCTTGCGCCTACGGCATCGTGAGCGGGTCGTCCGGCATCGCGGGCTACTCGCCGGTGTTCATGGGCATGGAACTGGGCGGAACCAGTCAGAATGACCGTGTCAGCGGCGGCACGAACATTTCCGGACTGCCGCTGCCCAAGACGCTCACGTTGCAGGCGGGCTTCATTTCGTTCCTCCAATCGCTGTACACGTGTCCAGACGGGCCGTTGCCCTGCGACCAATAGCGGAGCGGGGCGCGCTTGACCGGATGCAGGCGCTGCCTACAATCGCGTTGGGAAGCCGCAATCGGTGCCGTTGATTGGCGCCCACCGCGCTGGCCTCCCGCGCTTACGCGCAAGTTGGAGTATTCATGGTGATTTGCTCGACCGTCCCGCGATCCGCCGCCGCGCGCTGGCACATCCGCCGAACCGTTCTGGGCGGCATTGGTTTGCTGTTGACCGCATGTCCTGCGCCAACGCCGGCGGTGAGTTCGCCGCCTGGGGTGGTACCGCCGCCGCCCGCGATTGCGTCTCCCAAGACGGCACCGGCGGGGGCGACGTCCGATACCGCTGCAGGTGGGGTTCCGGTCGCGGCTCCGGTTGCGGCGCCGTCGTTGGGGGCGGTGCTCGCCGCGCAGGCAGCCGCTCAGGGTCAGGCGGCTGAACCCGTCGCGCCTGCGGCTGCTGATCCAGAGTCGGCAGAAATCGTCAAGGCAATTGAAGAAATGTACGGGATGGCCGCCAACGCGCCGATCGACGTGCTCGAGATCCGCCTGGATGGCCCGCTGTACCGAATCACGTTCCAAGCCCGCGGTGCCGGCAAGGGCTCGACGACGACGGTCTTTGTGAGCCGCGATGGCAAGATGGCGTACCAGGACGGCTTCGATCTGCGGGAGCGCCTCAAGCAGATGCGCATGGAAAAAGGATTTGCCGAGTGCATGCGCCTCGCCGGCCTGCACGTCTACGGTTTGCTGAACGACGAGGAGACTCGCAAGCAATTGGCCGAAATTGGAGGGTTTGCTGGCGCGGTGTTCATCGATTGCGCTGCCGGCAAGGAGAACTGCGCCCGCCTTGGCGTCAAGGTGTTCCCGTCATTGGAGTTCCGGGGCAAGACGGAAGCGGGATTCAAGCAGCGCAACTACTTGGAGAGCCTGACGGGCTGCAAGTAGGCCCGGCGCGGGGCGCCGGGGCGCCGGCCACCCGGAGGAGTCGGCGCGGACGAGGGCTCCGGGGGAAGAGTCGCGCCGGGATGGCGAAATGGTAGACGCAGGGGACTTAAAATCCTCAGCCCCTTGAAAGGGCGTACGGGTTCAAGTCCCGTTCCCGGCACTGGAAATTGGAAGGCGCTTGGCGGTAGGGGTGGCTCGGGGTCGGATCTGGGGTCGGATTTTGGGGGTTGCTGGCGGCTTCCCGCGAATCGGCCGGGGCGCCACGTTGACGCCGCCCGCTCCGCCGTGGCACACCGCCTTGCATGGCGTGGCAGCGACACGAAATCCAGTGGACACCGGGCGCGGAAGCGGACTTGCTCGACGCCGCAGAACAGGCGTTCCCGGAAGTTGCCTTGGCCATCCGCGCAGCCATTTTGCTCTATGCCCGCACGGGCTTAGGCGACGTGCGCGACCCCATGACCGCCGGGCCATGGCGCGGCCGTAGCAGACTGCGGCCGGACGGAATTGCCACGGAATACCGTGTGATCTTCAAGCGGTTTCCGATGCGAGGCTTGATCCGTGTCGAGCGTGTGCGGTTGCGGCCGGTTGTCTACCTGGACCCGCCGGCCCGCTCGCATTGAAGTTTGCGCACCAGCTGGCGCAGCTTGCGGCCAACGGCAGCATCCGAGATCAACCGGCCTTCCGCGTCCGCGCGATCGCCCTCGCGCATGGCGTGAAGATCGCTAGGCAAACACGGCTCGTTGCCCCAGTCATCGGGCCGGGCAGGCGGGGCAGGCTGGCGGATGGTCGCTGCGGACTTCATGCCGTTCATGGTGCGCCGCGGCTGGGGGCTTTGCAAGTTGTCCGTTGCGCCGGGGCGGGCCAGCCCTCGCGCGCGAGCGTAGCCGCGCGGGTCGGTTCCGCCTGCAGGCGCTAGACTTCACCCGGCGCCTCACCGTCTGGCGCAACTGGTCGAAGCGCGTACGCAACTTCCGCGGTCTGGCCGTCTTGGTAGCTAAGCGCAATCACATGTCTTTCGGTGTCGAATGCGTATCCATCGGCCCAACCTCGCGGCGGGTAAGGACGGCCGATTTCCTTGCCCGTCCTCGTGTTGATGACAATGAGCCGGCCGCCAGTATCTGTCCTAGAATTGCACATTTGACAGACGGCGATCGTTCCGTCTGGCGAGATTCCGCAGTTGTAGGCAAGGGCCGTCCGGCGTCCATCGAAGATCTGTTGACCGTCAGGCGAGAAGACACGAATTCGAGTCTGCAACTTTGCAGCTTGTACGTCGGCAACGATGCTGGTGCCATCGTCGGCAACGGCACAGCAGGACGGCGCCGGGAGGGTTTGTTCCCATCGACACCGTGTGCCTTCAAACAAGGCGATGCCACCCGAGATGGTCTTGGTTCGCCCGTTCATGCGCTCGCTGTGCTGCGGCCGCACGCCAAAGACAAATCGTCCAGAACGTGACACGGCTTGTTCTAGGACGAACGCGCCATTCGGAAGGTCGCGGAGGTTTGGACCGGCGGCAACTGCGCCGATGTCGCGGGGCTGTTCTACTCCATCCACGAAGATCGTGACTTCGAAACGCGGTTGCGCTGTCCGCTCCCTTGGCGACGGCGCGGGCTTTCGGAGCACGAACCACAACACGGCACAGAGCACAAGAACTCCCAGCGCCGCCATGTAGCCTCCTTTGTTGCGACAACGACCTGCAACTACGGCGGAGTGAACGATGCGCCGGCAACGATTGTTTGGCAACAACCACCGATTCGCGAGGCGGCTGCCGCGCCCGCGATCGCTCAAGTCCGGGCCGCGCCGCGTCAGCAATGCACGTGCCCGCCAAGCGCCGCGCCGCGCCGTCAGTCCGCCCGCGGCTCTCGCGCGTGCTTGACCAGCGCCGCCCGATCCTCGCTGACGACAGCGGCCACGATGTCCAGAAGATCCGCGTCCAGCCGCGCCGCAATCTGCGCCAGCACGGCAAGCGAAGGCAGCCGCCGCCCGGCTTCGATGTGGCACAAGTAGCCGCGATCAAGGTCGCAATCCCAGGCTAGCGTTTCCTGCGTCAGCCCTGCAGCCTCTCTCAACTCGCGAACCCGCGCGCCGATCTTGCGGTTCAGTTCCGGGTTTTTGCGCGTTCGCGGCAGCATGGCGCGACAGTAGGCGATCGCCGCGTGCACCGTTGCGTCGCAGAGACAACCTGAAAGTGAACGGGGCTAGCCTTGACGGGACCGTGACGGGGCTGGACACTCGCGCAGCAGGATTCGCCCAAGCTCAGGACCGCGCACGCGCGAGAGGGAAGGCGCACATGCAGAACATGATCTGTACCGGTTGCGGCACTGTCGGCGAGGGCAAGACGGCCACGCCCGGAAGTCTGGGGATCGAACTCGTGCTTTGGTTCGCCTTCTGCATTCCCGGGTTGCTCTACAGCCTGTGGCGTCTGACCAACCGCCAGCACAACACGTGTCCTGCCTGTGGCGGAAGGATGATTCCGACCTCTACGCCGCTGGGCAGAGAAATGAAGGAACGCGTTGAGCGTTCGGCGTCGGCGCGGCGTAACTTCGCAGAAGACGAATCGAATGGCCCGCCGGGACGGTGGTAGCGCTGGACACTTGTTGGGTAGTTTTCGGGGCCGCCGCGCCTCGCGTGCGCTTGGCGGCGTGGCCGCGTGCCGGCGCAGGGGGGAGAATATGTGGAAGTCTCTAGGCTTGCTTGAAAGGGCAGGCGTTGTCGCGGTCGGTTTCTCCCTCGCCGTATTCGCAGTGACGGCCGCCACGAAGACGGACGGGACACCTGCGGGCCCTGCGCCAGCGCCGGCGCGAACTTCGCCGCCGCCGATCGTTCGCGCGTCGAGTCTTGCGCCGCCAGCCGCGAGCGCGGAGTCCGCAGGTGAGGAAACTGCGTTGCCGATAGGCCAGCAGCAAGCAGCCTTGAAGGCGAAGAGATACCTAGACATGGGAGGCTTCTCCCGCAAGAGGCTCATTCATCAGCTGAATTTCGAGGGCTTCACTGACGCTGACGCCACCTTCGCCGCCGACGCTATCGATCCCGATTGGAACGCGCAGGCAGCCTTGAAGGCCAAGAGATACCTAGATATGGGAGGCTTCTCCCGCAAGAGGCTCATTCATCAGCTGAATTTCGAGGGCTTCACCAAGGAACAGGCCGAGTTTGGTGCAAATGCCGTCGGGTACTGAACGGAAGCCCCGTGCAATCACCGGCAGGGCGGTTGCGCGCGGCGTACTTACGCGCGCTCCCGGATCCCACCACATTCTTCGCCACCTGCACCGGCAATTCCGCGGCGTCCGCTGAGGCGAAGCTACTCGGGAAGCTGTCGAAGCTTCATCCCTGCGCCTTTGCCGCCAAGTCCCGCCACGCTTTCAGTTCTTCGTCGCTGAGCCTGCTCAGGTCGGGTGCATCGTTCACTTGCAACGGCCCGCCTTCAGGCCCCGACAACTCGACGCGGTGCTTGCCGAAGTCTTGCGGCTCCAGCTTCTCAAGCAGCCAGGCATCCGCGCGCCAGTCGCCCGGCCGCCCGTCGCCGCTGCCAGCCGCCGCCGCTTGGATCCGCTGAATCCGCACCTCGACGTGTTCGGCTCGCGCGCGCGCGCAAGCGGCAGAAAACGCAGCAAAGCGTAACTCGCCCCCCTCGCCGCGACGGATCCAATCCTCTGCCGCCGTGTGCGTGATACCCGCGAGCGCGTAGGCGTGGCGCTTCGGCAGCCCTTTCGCAATGTGCGCCGCGACGATTGCCGTTGTCGCTGCGGTGCATTTCGTTGGCCTTCCCATGGTCACTACCTCCCGCCGCCTGTCAGCCGTGTCAGCGGTTGTCGATCTTCCCTGACAACGGTTTCTCTTTGTGCCCAGCGAGGTTTGCCAACCGATGTCACGTTTGTCAGCTTTCTGGAGAGCATAGACTCGTTGCGCAGCACATCCGGTCCGGCGTGCGTCACGCATGGACGTCCATGCCGTGCAGAATCCTGACATTCCTTACATTGCCGCATAAGCTACCGCATGAACAAGAGAAAGCCGTGTCAGCGCCGATGACCACGCCCGACAAAATGTCAGTCGGGGTCGCCAGCGCCCAGGAACCGCCCAAGGTCGATCGCCAGAACCTTCTGCTGTTGGCCGGCCAGCTTGCGGCGTACCCACCAGCGCTGTGCTTCGCTCGCGACAAGCCAGCCGGCTTCGTTCAATGCTCGCGACAGGACAGGCGGTTGCACGCGGACGCCCGTACCGCCGTCGCCTACTGCGCGGTTGCCCGCCTTGATTGCTGCGTCTGGCAACAGGTACAGGGCGGACTCCGTCAAGAAGCCGACGCAATCGCCACGCGCGCGAATGACAGCTGTGTCCGCAAGGTTGCGTTCCTCGCGCCAGCCCCACGACAGCGCAGCGCCTGGTTGCCGGCCGTCGCTGTCGCAGACGTGTGCATGTCCGGCCGCAATCGCTTGACGCACCAACTCGATGAATCGTTCGTCCGGCCGGGACTCTGTCGTCGCCTCGCCTTGCAGCGGTTGCAGGTCTGCGACGCCGCGGCGGAGCGTGAACGCGACCTGTAGAAGCCGCTCCGCGTCGATGCCCGCGAAGCGCAGAAAGTCTATAACGATATCGACAGTTGCGTGCAGATCCGCGATCTGCGGGGCGACGCGCGAATGCTGCGCTTTGGCCGCGTAGGAGGGGCGATGTTCGCTCGCCGTTGCGGCGTGACGCGCTTGAATTTCGCCGAGTTGCGGTGCAATCCACTGCACGAATGCGGCCATCGCCGCCGCCAGCCGTCCGCTTGCACCGTGGCCTTGGCACACAGTGAGGCGAACCCAGTCGATCTGCGACCGTGCCACGGGCGCGAACATGCAGCGCGCGTTCAAGCTGTGCCCGCGCAGCCGGTCCTCTGCCGTCACCAGCACCAGACAGCGCGGCGGCTTACCAGCGTTGGCCGTGCCGTCCGCGCGTCCGCGCGCCCGTCCCGCGTGGTTGGCCGTGTTGCGCACCAGCCGCGCCGCCTTGGCGTGCAGGCGGTCCACGTCGGCGACGGCACCCGCGGGTGCGAAGTCGTCGACAGCGAACAGAGCATCCTTCGCTGTGTAAGCTTGGAACTCCAATGCTGTTTCGGTGCTACTCCAGTTGCCGGGCAGGTTGCGGAACTCGCACCGTGGCGCGAAGAACTGCTGTGCCAGTGCGGCAACGCAGGACTTGCCCGCACCCGAGGTTCCATACAGCCACAGAACGAAGTCGGCGGGGCCAAGCACGGCCCGAAATGGCGCCAGGACCACGAGGGCGGCCAGAACCGGCACGGCAACGTTTGCCAGGTCGCAGACCGCTTCGGCGGCCGCGCGCAGCTGTGCGCCGTCTGGCGGGGCGGGCAGCGCAAAGAGCGCCAACTTGTCGTCGCTCAGGAACGCCTGTATGTCTGGCACCGCGCCGTTGCCGTCAATCGCCCCAGCCGCGTGCAGGTACACGTTGCGACCGTCGATCAGGCGCCAGCCAAGGTGCGTGTAGCGCGTTTCTTCGTGCGGTGCGCCGGACAAGAGCTGGATCGCCGCACGCGCATCTTCGCGTCGCTTCGCAAAGACAGTGGCAGCTGGGCCAAACACAGTGATCGGCCAATGCATTTCCGCAAACTCGCTCACTGGAACGTCAGCAGTCTGGACGCGACCGCTCGTGAATGCGCGAAGACGCAGGAACCTGCGCTTGTCCGTGCCGTCGTCGTCCGTGACGTGTGCCACGATCCTGCACGCAAAATTCGTCACCGGCCGCCAATCCGGCTCGCCGCCGCGCGCCCGCGGCTGTGCGACCTCGATCCCGCGCGCCGTCATGCGGTAGGGTGGACGCAAGGAAGTCCAAGCATCTGCAGCGTGGTCAGATTCCACCGCGCCCGATTCCGCGAGCGACGCAATGACCGGCACAGGCAATCGCGTGGGACCGACATACGCCGTGGGCGGGGCGTCGTCGTCGCCGCGAGGCGGAGCGTCCTCAAGCCATTCCGGTGGGTCGTCGTCGCGCGCGTCAACCGCCGCCGATGGCTTGCGGTTCATGGCCGCGCCGCCGCGGCAGGCGCCGTCCCGCGTGCCTGGACCCACGCCAGCACTTCGGCCTCAAAAAAGCCGATTGCGTGCAGCCCGCCGAGGTTGAATTTGCGCGGGAATTGGCCGCGGGCTTCGAGCCGCAAGACGCTTGACCGCGAAAGGCCAACGAGGCGGCAGACTTCAGGGAGGCGGAGGATTCGAGGCATGGTAGAGGCTCCCGCAACGCGTCGCTTGCGCTGCTCTTGCCTCTAAGTACCTAGCGCCACCAGCCATGTCCATGAAATAACGTGGCAAAATCTGCGATGGCAGGTCTTGCCAAGTTTGTCCTAGCTGCGCTTCCGAAGCCCATGCCGAACAGTACGCCTGCCGATGCTTGTGCGATCTGCGACGAGTTCGGCCACGGTATTGGCTCCAGCGTTCTTGCGGCGGAAACGATCCGTAAGGCGCGGCGGCTTCACGCCGGCGGACAAGGCCAAGTCCGCTGCATAGTTCGCAACTTCCTTGAGTGATTCGGCCAACCCATAGACGTCCAGGTCGGAGGCTGATTCGGCCAACAGCGGCGGAAGGCCAAGGACTCCGCGCGTCACTGCATCTTCAAGGATTGCCGCGGCCTCGCGGCGAACTTGGCGAATCGTGTCAAGCAGGGCGAGCCGGACTGGATCCTCCTTGTCGGCAACAGTGGCCGGCGCCCCGGTCGCTTTGACAAGGTTCGTCCAGCCTTGCCCAGCAAGGAGCCTATCGACACTGCAACGCGCCATAGCGAGACGGTCAACAAGCACAGCCTTGCCATGCGGCGGCATGACCATGCCCACAGCGCCCGTTGCCATGTCGCAGACCATGCGAATCCGCGCGACTCCGTGCCGCAACAGTTCGTCAAGCGGTTCTGATCGCCAAGGCGACTTGCCGTCGCGCATCTGGGTCAGTTCGTTTCCCAGCAACGGTGCCGGGTACCATGGCGCGACAAGCCCGGTGAATGGCTCGCCTAGTTCGCCTTCGGGCCACATTCCGAAGCGGCCCCATGAGATCGGCACGCCTTCGAGCCAAACCTCGACTTGGATGTCATTCGCTGCGGCTCTGCGACAAAGCGCGGGCACGTCCATGCGTAGCCGTTGAGCCAAATTGGCAAGCAAGTCATAATCGTCCGTCATTTCACATCCTACCACTCAGACCCCCCGATACACCTCGCGCCGATGCCGAACCCGCGTCACCGTCACCACCAGCACCGCATCCGCGACGCCGTAGATCACGCGATAGTCACCGATCCGAATGCGGAAATGTCCAGCGCTACCCTGGATCGGCTCCACGCCATGCGGCCGCGGCTCATCCGCCAGCCCGTCAATCGCCGCGGCGATGCGCACGCGCAGTTTCGCCGGCAACTCCGCCAACTCGCGCTTGGCCGTCTTGAGAATCAGGATCGCGTATCGTGCCACGGCGCCTACTTCAGACCGAGATCAGCCTTGGCGGCTTCCCAGGATTCGGCCGGTTCGTCGCCTTGTTCGGCCAACGCCGCCGCAATCGCCGCGAGATCCGCCCGATTCTCCAAGGCTTCCAAAAGCCGCAGATCCTCCATGGAAACCAGCGCCGCCACGTCGCGCCCGCGCCGCTGCATGACAATGCGTTCGCCGCCGTAGGCGACGCGGTTCGCCATGTCGGGCAACGCGTTGCGCGCCTCTGCCAGTCCAAGCCTTGTCATCGCCGGCACCTCCTGTGCGAACTGTACGATTCGCACAAGTCCCCGTCAATGTCAGCGCGCGTCAGGCGTTCTCAACCACGGCAAACCGCGTCCGCGCCACAAGCCCCGCGACCTTGCGCCCCCACGCATCCAACGCCTCGCGCATTTCCTTTGTGTATTCGGCGCGGTTGTAGGTCGCCGTCACGCTCGAATCAATGTGATTCAGCACCCTTTGCACAACTTCCCAGCGCGTGCCCGCGTCGCCTAGCCCGGTCGCGACCGTGCGGCGCACGTCATGCGGCGTGAACGGCGCCACGCCGAAATGCGCCAGATTCTCCCGCACGTCGCCCGCGACCTTCGTTGGATCCACGGATCGCCCATGCTGCAGCGCCGGAAACACCACCGCCGGCCGCTGCGCCGGATCGTCGCTAGCCTTCACCGGAAACGGCAGCCCCTTGGCCTCGCGCAACACAGCCAGCGCTTGCGCCGACAGCGGCAGCCGGTGCGCGCGTTTGTTCTTGCTCCGCTCCGCCGGAATCGTCCAAGTCGCCGCCGCTTCGTCGATTTCGCTCCACTCCGCTCCGCAGGCTTCGCCTATCCGCGCCGCCGTGTAGAACTGAAACCGGATCGCCAGTCGCGCCGCCGGCTGCATCTTCGCGGTATCGAGGCGCGACAGCACCGCCGCCACTTCGTCATCCGCCAGCCTGCGATCGCGCTTGTGTTCGACCGACGGCGGCGGCAGCCCCGCGAGCGGGTTCGCCGGCACCATGTCGCGCGACACAGCCCAGCGAAACATCTTCGACAGCACGGCCCGCGTCCGGTTCGCCGGGATCGGCGCGCCGCGGGCGATGATCCCGTCGAGCAGCTTCGCGATGTCGCCGCGCGTGACGGCAGCCGCCTTCTGCGCGCCCAAGTGCGGCAGCACATTGCGCTTCAGCAGCGTTTCATCCCCCTTCCACGATCGCTTGCGCGGCTTCGCGTACAGCTCGATGTACTGTTCCGCCAGCTGGTTGACCGTCGGCGCCTTGCGTTCCTCCTGCTTCTGCGTGACGGCGCTTGCGCCCGGATCGCCGCCGTGGGCTTTGGACAGTGCTGCAGCCGCGCAAGCCGCGTGCGCATCCGCAACGGACATTTCCGGGTAGCTGCCCAGCGTCATGCGACGGTCGCGCCCCTCGAAGGTGTACAGGAACTGCCAGGCCTTGTGCCCGTTGGCGCTGACACGGACGGCAAGGCGCCCGTTGCCGTGGCCGCGATCCTCGCAGACTTCGTAGCGGCTGGCCTTGGGTTTGAGGTTGCGAACGTAGGCGTCCGTGAACTTGATCGCTGGCATGGCGCACGCTCCGGGGTCGGATTCGGGTCGGGGTCGGATCCGGGGTCGGATTTTGACCCCGGCAGCGCCAGGAACAACCGGGCACTGCCAGACACAAGCCTAGACGCAACCGCGCGACGATGCAAGAGGTTTGCTGATACCCTGGAAACGGCCAGACACCCGCTGACACCCGCGGGATGGAGACTTAAAATCCTCAGCCCCTTGAAAGGGCGTACGGGTTCAAGTCCCGTTCCCGGCACTGGAATTTCACATTGACCACCGCGCTCGCTGCCTATCCGCAGAGTAGCGGCCGGCCAGCGCGTCACAATGTCCGCAGGCCCAGAGAGCCCTGATGGGCCAGTTTGAGCAAAGCCGCGCGCGCAAATAGCAATCCCGCCACCAGCCACGCCAGCGCCGTCAGCCATGGTGTGTGCGGCATCGGCGCAGCAAGGCCGGCCATATTGCGCAACGCAGGGGCGAGCAGCGCGGCGGGCAGGTGCTCGCCAAGAATTCGTAGAAAAGCAGGCAGATGCGTGTGGGATGGCGCCACCGGGCCCACCGCGAGCGTCGCGAGGTGCAGCAGCCAGGGGAGCGGACTGGAGTTGCGCAGCAAGATCGCGAGGCTGAAGGTGAGCAGCGACACGCCAGAAATGGCCACGAACGCGGCCGCACACAGTGCAAGTGCCGGCAAGGAGAGCGTGGTCTGGGTGCTCAGCAGGGTCGTCACCACATAGGGCACGCACAGGGCCCACAGCGCGCTCAGGCACAACGGCGGGGCGACACAGGCGAGCGTCAGACTGCCAAGACCGACGCCGCGCGCCCGCAGCACGTCGTCAAGACCTGTGGCGATGAGCGCGGAGAGACGCCGCAATCCATCCTCGCCGGCAGCGACCTGCAGGCCGAGGGCGGCGAGACCGCACCACATCGTGGCGGCCATTTCCTGCGGGTGCTTTGCGTCCTGACTGAGCTGCCATGGCAGAATCAGGCCGGCCAAGGTCACGAGAATGCGGCGAATCCACGGACCTGGCCGGCGCTCGGTGGCGGCGACGAACCTCAGCGCCATGCGCAAGCCTCGCCACATGGTGTGAGGGGGCGTGGGCTCCGGTTCAGGTTGCGACGCCACTGTCGCGGTTTCCGTTTGCCCCGCACGCAGCAGGATCGTACGGTCGACGGTGGCGCGGCCATCGTGTGCCACGAGCACGACGGTGTCGCCGCGCTGCCTCAACCACAGCATCATCCGTGACAAGGAGTCGTCATCCAGCGCGCTGGTGAGTTCATCGAGCAGCCACGTGTGGCAGCCGGCCAGGATGGCGCAGCCGACCGCGCAGCGCGCCTTTTGCCCGGCCGACAGTTCGTCGCCGCGTCGCTCAAGAAGTGTAGTCAGTTCAAGCCGTTCGATGACCGTCTGGCGAAGTTCGCGATCGGCGGCGCTGGCCATGCTGAGATCAAGTTGTTTGCCGATCGTGACGTGAGAGATGAGTCCTGCGCGCGCGCCGAGAAGGGCCGTGGGCGGGCGCGCGGCCGTGACGCCTCCCGCGTCCGGCGTGCTGGTGCCCGCAAGCAGCGACAACAGCGTCGTCTTGCCCGAGCCATTCGGACCGTGCACTGCGACGAATTCGCCTGCGTTGATGTGCCCTTGGGCACCGCATAACGCCTTGACGGGCTGCGCGAGGCGGCCGCGCGCAAGATCGTAGAGGTGCGTCCGGGGCTGAATGCTCTTGTGGACCGCGGAAAAGCGCATCTAGCGCGCCCACATGCGCACGAGGACCACCATGCCCGTCAGCACACTGCACACGAGGTAGAGGGTCAGCACGGCCTGACGCTGGCTCAGACCGGCGTCCAAGAGGCGATGGTGGATGTGTTGGCGGTCGGAGTGGAAGGGCGATCGTCCGCTCAGTGCGCGCCGCATGAATGCGAGCGTCGTGTCGAGCATCGGCAGGCCCAGCGCGAGGATGGGCAATCCGACCGCGAGCAGCGTCGCTCGCCGGCCCGCGCTCCACAGACCGGCGGTGGCAAAGATGAAGCCGATGGTCATGCTGCCGGAATCGCCCATGAAGATGAGGGCGGGCGAAAAGTTGTAGAACAGAAAGCCAAGTACGCTGCCACCGAGCGCTGCGGCGAACAAGCCGAGCATCAAGTTGTTGTCGATGATGGCCGTGAGAAACAGGGACAGTGCGGCAAAGAAGGCGACGCCCGCGGCCAGGCCGTCCAGGCCGTCGATGAGGTTCATGGCGTTGACGAATCCAGCCACCCACAGCATCGTCAAGGGCAATGACCATGCGCCGATGTCGACAGCCTGGCCGAACAGCGTGAAGGTCTCGAGGCGCAAGCCAGCCTGCCAGATCAGGACACCGACGGCCCCTTGTCCTGCCAACTTGGACCAAGCGGAGCAGCCCTTGATGTCGTCGTAGATGCCCAAAGCCAACACGCCGAGTACGCCCAGGCTGAAGAACAGCACGCGGTGGACGTGCTCGCGCAATTCGATGGCGAAGAAATTGGTGTACAGCAGGAGCGCCAGGATCGGCGCGAGAAAACCGGCAGCAATGGCAACGCCGCCGAGGCGCGGCATGGGATCCGTGTGGATCTTGCGCATGCCGTCAGGCTGGTCGAGCAACCGCCAGCGCCTGGCGAAGTGAAGGACGACGGGTGTTGTCACCGCCGAGATTCCGAGCGCCATCAGGAATGCTACGAGGAAGGTGCGCAAGTTCGATGATCCCGGAGATCCTAGGTGGCGACAAACGAGGGGCGCCTCGCCCCTACAACCCCTGGCAGGTCCGCTTTGGCGGACCTGAAGTTGCGATGCTCACGGTGTTTCATCCATTCCCGGTGGAAACCACGCATCGCAACTAGACACGGATGGGCACGCACGCGCTGGGCAGCGGTCGGCTCGCAAGAGCTTGGTTGCCGGCGCGGTGCGCGAGGATCTTACCTGACGTCCAGTTCCGCTGCCAGAGCGCGCCACAGCGGCGTGAAGTCCGCCCGCGCTCGGGAGGCAGCACTTTGGTCTGGTGCGCCAATCTGAATCCACGATTCTTCACCGACTGCCATGGGATAGCGCAGTTCGGTGCCTTTCCAAGTGGCACTGCCGCCGAGAAAGCGCACGCCGTCGCTGGCCTGCATCGGGACATTCGCGTCCACACGCAACAAACCTGCAGTGCTTTCCAGCATCTGGTCCGCCCGCCATGACACGCCCGGAGCCAGCAGCAGGCGCCCCAGCGCGGCATCCGGCGGCGCGGCGGCGCGCAGACGATCGGCCAGCACGAGGTGGCCATCGGCGTGATGGGCCACGAATCGCAGGTGCTGGTGCGCGCCAGAGGGCCACGAGAAGATGGCGCCGAGCCAGTGCCAACCAGCCCGCTCGCCCCACTGCAGGTGTTGCATGCGGCCGCGGGCGCCGACGCGAAACGTGGACCATAGCTCGGTCGACGGGATCGCGGGGATTTCGACGGTCGAGTGACTCGCAGCGCTGCGGTTCAGATCGCGGTTGGGGTCGCCTTCGTAGCCTCCCAAGCCCGCGTCGGCAAAGATGCGTGCATCACGCCAGGACCACTCAAGAGACAGCTGATCCGCGTGCGCATGACCGGGTTGCGGAGCATAGGCTGGCGGCGCCGTGTGCACGATCGCGAGGTGTGCGCCGCGCCTCGATGTCCACGCCGACAGCCGCGGATCCGTCAGGCCCGGCTGTGTTTGGGCCAGAGTCGTGCGCGTCAGGTGCAGCGCGCGCAATGCGTCCGGATTGCTGTCGCCAAAGGCGGGCAGGTGGCCGTCGGGATGCCGCACTGCAGCCAGCCAGGCGCACGCGCGCCGCCGATGGAGATCGAAGAGTCGCCGGCTGTACCCGCGAACGTCGACCAGCAGCTGCTCCAGCACCAGCAGGTCCTCGACGGCCACGGCGTGGTACATCGGAGAGCCTTCGACATGGCTGCCATCGCTGGAGAATTGGCGATCACACTCGGCGACGAGGACCGCCAGCTCCGCCTGACCGTCGCCGAAAACCGCGCTTGCCGCCGCCGCCGCGATCCGGTCGCAAAGCAAATGGTTTCCGTCCAGATGGCGCTCTGCCAGAGGCCCCAGACCCCAAGCGGCGGTGGCAGCGGTTGCGAGCAGGCGTTCCATGAGGCTGCTGTGCAGCTGTCGCAGGCGATCACGGCCATGGTGGGCCAGGTGCGCGAGCCGCGCCGCCGCGCGCAGACAGGCCAGCGTGCGTCGGGCGCGCGGATAGGGCTCCCAGGCCTTGGCCAGATTCGGCGCCGCTTGGGTCCAGGCATCCAGTGTGCTGCTGGCGAGCTGGAGCGCGAAATCGCCATGCGCATGCACGGCGGTGGCGGCCAACGCGTCGATCCAGTCGAGGTAGTGCGCCTCGTACACCTCCAGCGGCAGCGCGTCCGGAAGCTGCCAATCCTCAGGCGGAAAAGGCCTGGGGGGGCGGCCTGCCAGCTCGAACCGGCCCGCCAACAGGTCGGCAACCGCTGGCGCAGGTGTTGCGGCCAGCGCGGCCCCCAAGGCGCGCAAGGGCGCGGTGCGCGCCCGGGTCGCCGCCAGTGCACCGTGGTGTTGCCACAAGGCGACAAGGGCCGGCAACATCGGCCGCCAGAGACGCTTTCGTGCCTCGTTGATACCGCGATGCAGATGACTGCGCAGCGGAAGCGGCCGCAGTGTGCGCCACCAGAGACCAAGGGACGCGGTCTTGCTCATTGCGGCGCAACCACGACGCGCTGCAGGACGGCCTCGTAGCGTTGTGCCAATGCCGCGCGATCATTGTAGACTTCCACGAATCGGCGTCCCGCAACGCCTTGAGCTGCCGCGGCCGAGGGCGACGCGATCAGTGCATCGATGCCGGCCTGCAACGCAGCCGCGTCGCCTGCTTCGCCCACTGGACCGCAACCCGCACGTTCCGCCAGGCGCGCAACCTCGCCGTCTGCGCTCAGCAAGACGGGCCGCGCGGACGCCATGGCCTCATAGATCTTGCTGGGCACGGTGTGGGCGTCCTTGCGCGGCCGCAGGATGACCAACGTGGCATAGGCACAGCGATAGAGCGCCGGAACCAGCGCGCGATCGACCGGCCCGGCGACGGTCACGTTGTGCAAGGCTTCCGAGCGGACCCGCTCCAACAGATGCGTACGCAGTGCGCCATCGCCGATGAGGCAAAAGTGCACCTCGTCGCCCGCGCGCTTGCTGCGTTCTCCCGCCAGATCCAGCACCAGATCCAGACCTTGGGGTGGATTGAATACGCCCGCGTACAGGACCAGCAGCTTGCCTGTCGGCACTCCAGCATCGCGCAAGAACATGCGGGCTTGGGGCTCCTGAGTCTGAGCTTCGCGATCGTAACGCGCCAGATCGACGCCATTGGGCAGGACGTGGACAGAGTCTGGCCGCGCACCCAGTTGCTGCAGTCGCTCCCGCTTGCCTTCGCTCACCGTAGTGACGGCAGCCGAGCGGGCAAGCAACCAGTGATTCAGTTGCTCCAGCGCCGCGACCGCTGGGCCCGCCTTGACGCGGCCGGCATTGACGACAGCTTCTGGCCAGATATCACGCACATCCAGCACATGCGGCACGCCAAAGCGCTTGGCCAGCAAATAGGAGACGTAACCCACGGTTGGCGGCGGCGTGGTGCCGATGACCACATCCGGCTTCAAGTTCCGCACTGCGCCCTGCAGGAGCGCACTCGCCGCGAAACTCGCATACAACAGAGCCTTTCTCGATGGTGTGTGGCCGCCGAGCGCCAAGAGCGGCGTACGCAGAACCCGGATCGCGCCGTCCCGATCATCGCGCCAGGCCTTCTGGTGTTGTCCAGGATAGATCCGTCCTTGCGGGAAGTTGGGAAACGCGGTCAAGACTGTTACGTCGTGACCCGCGCTGGCGAAGTGCTGGCCCAGGTCGCCAAAGCGCGCAGCTGGGGCTCCCATCTCGGGGTGATAGAACTGCGACACGATGAGAATCCGCATGCCTGGCCTCTACTTGACCCGTCGCAGGTGGCCGCGTGGCGGTTGCGGTTCGCTGGGCGATTGCGCTGCGCCTGCCACGACACGCAGGTCCGGTCGCGGCGTAGACTGCTGCTTTCGGGCCGGAATCGGCACAGGCAATAGCGGTTCGTCGTACTGCGCTTCACTCTCAGGCGCGCGCGATTCCGGCGGCAGATCCTCCTGCCAGATGAGGCCGGTCGTGCGCGCTTCGTTGGTGATGGCGAACACCGCGCTCCAAGGAACGCGGCATGGAAAAGGCCGACCGCCAAAGGACAGCGAGGCAGCCACGATCTGATCATCGAAATCGAAATCCGCGATTCCGTAGCGATACGAGTAGTTCAATGCCAGCCATGGCTCGTTCTTCAGATGAGGCGGCACCCGCACCTCCGGCCGGCGGGCATCGATGTGCAGCGTCGTGATCCCATTTTGCAGCAACTCGCCGAACAACTCCCACTTGCTCTTGGGCGTTTCGCTCACAGCTCGGCCTCGATTTCCTGCTCCCACTCCAGGCGGTAGAAGAATCGCTCGCGGCCGAGCCGGCGAAAACCGAGGCTTCGGTACAAAAGCGCAGCAGGAGCGTTGCCGTGATAAGCCTCGAGATCGATGCCTTTTACGTTCTCGCCGCGCGCGATGTCGAGTAGCCGCAACACGAGGAAGCGCCCCAGGCCGCGCTGGCGTGCGCGTCGTGCGACGTAGAGCTCCTCGATCCACAACGACCAACCGGAGAACTTGACGCTGGCGATGCGGCTGGCGACCAGCACGCCGACGGCCGTGCCGCCGGGAGCGTCGCGCGCCACCAAGACGACGGCACGTGCGTCGTTCACCAACGCGTCGTAGACGTTGGCCAGGGCTGCCTCGTCCACCGGAAGCTTGAGATCCGTCAGATCTTCGGCGAATAGCGAGACGACGGCATCGCGGTCACCGGCAAGGGCAGCCTCGATGGGGGGGGTAGACGAGAGCTCGATCATGACGACCTCTGAAGGGTTGGCCGCGAGTATAGACTGGGAACGCGGCCGCGGCGAGGGTGGCAGGGCTCGCCGGGTCATGGTAGCGTGACCAGCGGCGCAACCTGAAGCGCTGGAGGGTCTCGCGATGGCGGAACATTCACATCGCCACAGCGCGGCTGTCGCTGCGCTTGGTCTGGCTTGCGTGGTGCTGCTGGCGGCGCTGCCGGGATTCGCGGCCGATGAGCGTCCGGAAGTTCCCGTGACGCGAGGACGTCCACGTCCGCCTGCGTCTGTGCGTCCCGACGCGGAACAGGCCGATCGCGCTGCGCCGGCTCAAGATGATGCGCGCAGCGAGGCGGCCGCCGGCCACAGGAAAGTCAGGGACAAGGGCAGGGAGCCGCAGCAGGAGGACGCAGAGGCGGATCGCAACGCCCCCGAAAAGGCAGAACGCGTCAAGAAGGCGGGTCTTGTGCGGACCTTTCCTGCCGGTACGCCGGATGCCGTCTTGCGTGAGGCGTTCCATTGTGCGCTCGACATGAGCGAAAGTGAAGGGTTCAGCTGCTATTTGCGTATCAACCGCGAGCGCAATCAGGACACAGACATCGCCTTGGCGCAATTGCGCGCCTACTCCTGGAAGGCATTCCGGCAGCGCGCGTCCAGCTACATTATGGATCCCAAAGAGTTTGTCCTCAAGGTGACACGCCGCGACCCCGCGAACGTGGGCGAAGCCAACAAGAGCGCCAAGATCTTCCTTTTCAGCAAGGCACGCGACAACCCGGCGCCGATTGAGTTCTGCCGCGAGGGAGGCGGCTGGAAGATCTACGCGAATTCTCTGTAATATCTATGCAATCGTGGCACTGCCGCGGCCCAGTAGCTTCTCGATCTCGGCAATGAGATCGCTGGACAGGGCCACGCGCCACGCCGGCCCGGCAGCCACGACGACCTCTCGGCCATCGGTCATCTCCAGGTGCACGGCCACGCGCGCCTGACCCGGAAACTTCTGCAGGACGGCGCGCAGGTCGCGTACCCGCGCCGCATCGCAGCGATCGATGTGCATACCGATGCGCAGCGAACCCGCATTGTTGAGCGCGGCCGCATCCAGCGGCTTCGCCGTCTCGATCGCCAGACGCACCTTGGTGTCGTCGGTGCGATCGGCATCGACACTCAATGTCAGCAACAACGGCGCGTCGGAGCGCAGCAGCGGCCCAACCTGTTCGAGCGCCTTGGCAAAGACGACGACTTCCGCCTGGCCACTGAGATCCTCGATCATCGTGATTCCCATGCGGTTTCCGGTCTTGGTGGTCAACTCGCGGTGCGCCACGACCACGCCAGCTGCGGTCACCTGCAGCCGCCGTCCGCCCGGGCCGCCCGCCGACGCCGTGCGCAGAATTGCGGGATCCTTGAGGACCGTCAGCGTCTGGCAGCCGAGCCGCTGCAACTCCTTGGCGAATTGGTCCAACGGATGTCCCGATACATAGAAGCCGAGGATTTCCTTTTCATACCCCAGTGTCAGACGCGCCGGCCAATGTGCTTCCGCGGGGCCGTAGATGTCGGGCGAGCGCGAGGCGGCGACGTCGCCGAGCATCGAGAACAGCGAAACCTGGGCGGAATCGCGCTGGCGCTGTTCCTCTTGCGCCCTCTCGATGGCGCGGCCAACATTGGACCAGATGACGTCGCGTGGCTGGCCGAAGCCGTCGCAGGCGCCACATTTCACCAGGGCTTCCAGAGACCTGCGGTTGACCTTGCGTGAGTCGATGCGGCGGCACAAGTCGAACAGCGACTGGAATGGTCCGCCATCCTGGCGCGCGGCAAGCAGGGACTCGATGGCCGACTCGCCCAGGCCCTTGATCGCACCCAAACCAAAGCGAATGCGGTCACCAACCACGCTGAACGACAGAGAACTCTCACCGATGTCCGGCGGCAGCACCTGGATGCCCGCCTGCCGCGCCTGCTGGATGTACTGCACGACCTTGTCAGTATCGCCCTGATCCGCCGTCAGCAGCGCCGCGTAGAACTCCGTGGGATGCAAGGCTTTCAAGTAGGCAGTCTGATACGTGACGAGGCCATACGCCGCCGAGTGCGACTTGTTGAAGCCGTATTCCGCGAACTTCGCCATGAGGCCGAAGATCTCCTCCGCGACATGTGGCAGAACCCCGCGTTCCTCAGCGCCTTTCTTGAATACCTCGCCCCATTTGGCCATCTCTTCGGCCTTCTTCTTGCCCATCGCCCGCCGCAGGTTGTCTGCCTGACCCAGCGAGAAACCCGCAAGAACCTGAGATACTTGCATCACCTGTTCCTGGTAGACGATCACGCCGTAGGTCTCTTTGAGCACCTCCTCCAGCAGCGGATGCGGATACACGACCGGCTCGCGGCCATGCTTGCGCTCGATGTAGCGCGTGTGCATGCCCATGCCCAGCGGCCCCGGCCGATAGAGCGCGCCCGCAGCGATGAGATCCTCGAACTCTGTCGGCTTCAGGCTCACCATCATCTTGGTGAACCCGTCGGACTCACACTGGAAAATTCCGGCCGTATCGCCTTTGCCGATGATGGCGTAGGCGCGCGCCTCTGTCAGCGGGATCGTGTCGATGTCGAGCGACGCCGTTCCATTGGCGCGCTGTTCATTGATGATTTCCACCGCGTGGCGGATCATCGTCAGGTTCTTGAGGCCCAGGAAGTCGAACTTGACGAGGCCGGCCTTCTCGACATCGTCCTTGTCGAATTGTGTGACGTTTTCGCCTGTTGCGCCGCGGCCGACCGGCACCATCTCCCACAGCGCACCCGGCGAAATGACCACGCCCGCGGCGTGCATGCCGACATTGCGCACGGCACCTTCCAGCAGCTTGGCAGTCTCCAGCAGCCGGCCGATCTGCGGATCGCGGTCCATCTCGTCGCGCAGCCGAACATCGGCGGCAATCGCGTCGGTCAGAGTTTTGTGTTTGTCATCAAGCGGTTCGATCGCCTGATCGACCAGCTTGGCAATGCGGTCGACATCCGCAAGCGGCACGCCCAGAACCCGCCCGACATCGCGCACCGCGCCCTTTGCCTTGAGTGTGCCGAACGTCGCAATTTGCCCGACGCGATCTTTTCCATACTTTTCACTGACGTAGTGAATAACCTCGCCGCGCCGATCGACGCAGAAGTCGACGTCGAAGTCGGGCATGGACACGCGCTCGGGGTTCAAAAAGCGCTCGAACAACAAGTTGTACGGAATCGGATCGAGATCGGTGATGCGCAGCGACCACGCGACAATCGAGCCGGCGCCGGAGCCGCGTCCGGGCCCCACGGGAATATCGTTCTCTTTTGCCCAGTTGATGAAGTCCTGCACGATCAGGAAGTAGCCGGGAAAGTCCATCGCCTGGATGACGCCAATCTCCCGCTCCAGCCGCGTCCGGTAGAAGTCGTGGTCGACGCTCTGGCCCTTGCGTTCGATCTCCGCAAAGCGCCGATCCAGGCCCTCACGCGCCAACTTGGAGAAAAGGCTCGCCTCATCCATGCCTTCGGGCACAGGAAACCGCGGCAGCATCGGCTTGCCCAAATCCAGCTTGACGTCGCAGCGCGCCGCGATGTCGAGCGTCGCGTCGCACAGCGCTTCGTAGCCTGCAAAACGATGGCGCATTTCCTGCACGGAGCCGAGGTCGAACTGGTCCGTGGGCAGTGCCTCCTCGTCGCTGCTCGCCTGGATGCCAAGCCCAATGCACATCAGCACTTCGTGAGCACGGGCATCCTTGCGGCGCAGATAGTGCGTATCGCCCGTGGCGACGCACGGCAACTCGGACTCGGCCGCCAGCGCGAGAAGCTTTGGCAACAGCGCCTCGTGCTCCGACAGCCCCGCCTGCTGGACCTCGATGTAGAAGCATCCGGGCGCAAAGCAGTTTTTGTAGCGCGTCGCATGCCGGCGGGCTTCGGCGGGCTCGCCGCGCAAGAGCGCGTTGGCGATCTCGCCGCCGATGTCGCCCGATAGACCGATCAGACCTTCGCTGTGCTGGCTCAGCAGCGCATGATCGATGCGCGGGTGACCACCGGCCGGCGCCTGCAACTGCGCCATCGACACCAGCAATAGCAGGTTCTTATAGCCGATCTGGTTCGCAGCCAGCAGCGTCAGGCGGTGCACGCGCTTGACATGCTCGCCCATGGGCCGCGCCGCGATCGACAAGCAGCAGCCATAGATCGGCTTGACGCCGGCTTTGTGGCAGGTCTCGGTGAAGTCGACGGCGCCATGCAGGTTGTCGTGATCCGTCAGCGCAATCGCGGGCATGCCTTCGGCGGCCGCGAACTTGACCATGTCGGCGATGCGGGTGGCACCATCGGCGATCGAGTACTGCGTATGAACGTGAAGGTGGACAAAGGACATGTTGGCGTGGCCAGACCAGCTGCAGGACTTTTGGGGGCGCCTTTGGCAGCCTGACGCGGAGGCTACGCCCCGCGTTCAAGCGCCTTTGCCTCTTGCCACAACGCTTCCAACTCGTCGAGAGACGCCCTGTGTGCTTTGCCGTGCCGCGCCTCGACCTGCTGCTCCACATGGCCGAAACGCGTCGTGAATCTGTCGAGCGTCTCGCGCAGTGCCTGCTCCGCATCCACGCTGAGGTGGCGGGCCAGACTGGTCACGGCGAACAGCACGTCGCCCAACTCGTGCGTCATGTGCGCCTTGTCGCCTTCCTCTATCGCTTCACGCAGTTCCGCCAGTTCCTCGTCGATCTTCGGCAGTACATCCGCTGCCTGCTGCCAATCGAAGCCGATTCGCGCCGCCTTCTCACCGACGCGCTGCGCCCGCAGCAAGGCCGGCAAGTTGCGCGGCACGCCAGCCAGCGCGCCTTTGCCCTCCTGACGTTTTTGCTGTTCCCACCGCTGCAGCACCGCACCTGCGTCTTGAGGCCGATCGGTGGTCGCTGCAAAGACATGCGGATGGCGCCGCACCATCTTGTCGGCAATGCCGCGCGCCACGCTCTCGGCGTCGAACCAGCCGAGTTCCTTGGCAATCTGCGATTGGAATGCGACCTGCAGGAGCACATCGCCCAGTTCCTCCCGAAACTCGGCTACTTGCTCCGCGCCGGGCTGGCCGGCGAGCGGCATGTCACGCGGCAGCGCCCGGCCCGCGTGGCCCAAGCCATCGATCGCATCGAGCAATTCGTGGGACTCTTCAATCAGATAAGAGCGCAGCGTTGCCAGCGTCTGTTCGAGATCCCAAGGGCAGCCGCCTTCGCGATCGCGCAGCGCGGCCATGACCGCGCACAGGCGCGGGAACCCCTCTTCGGGCAGCAGGCTGGAATCGATCACGTTACGGTGCGGGGGCAGCGGCCGCGGCGCCAGCCAGAATCAACGTGCCAGCGCCCTGGAGCTGATGGAAATCATTACCAACCGGCGCCCACGTGCCCATGGACTTCAGGTCGTGCGGCCCTTTGTTGTCGATGCGGTACACATTCGCCGCGATCTTGGTGCCCTGGGCCGGCGCGCCAGCCAAACCCAAGCCTTTCCATGGGATTGCTGCCTCGACCTGCCAACTCGTGTCGGGCATGCTCTCGCCATTGACGCTGCCGACGACTTGCACGGCATGCTTGACTCCGCTCTCGAACTTGGCGGCTTCCGGCCACTCGGGCGTGCGGTGACCTGTGAAGTGCGCATCGAAGCGCGCGTTGTTCGGCGCGAATTGCAGCTCGACGTACTCGCCATCCTTTCCGGGCAGTTGCAGGAACAGTTCGATGACGTCGCCCTCCCACAACGTCGCGTCGTTCGCGGCATGATCGTTCTTGATCTCGCTGTCGCGGGTCGTGGCCATGAAGTAGAGGTTGTCCTTGTCCCAAGCGAGCTTGGCCGATGTTGCGAGGCCGGCGTCGAGAGGCTGACCATCGGGCTGCCGAAAGCGCGCCAGACCCGCCGCAGCGGTCCAGATCGCGTCGTCGAACTTGCCATCGATCACTGGGGCTGCCGCCGCCTGGGCCACCGAGTACACGGCTGGCGCTTCTTCGGCACGCGGCGGCCGCACGAGCGCCGCGCCGCCAGCGGGGGCGCCACCACCAATATCCAGCGTAGTCAGCACGATGCGGTCATCCGGCAGGCTCTTTGCCGTGCCCGCGCTGGCGATCTTCAGGCGCCGATCCTGCCCCGCCTTGGACCACGCGCCCCAATCGAACAGCCCGACGAGAATTTGCGACTGCACATCGCTCGGCCAATCGCCCGGAATCTGGATGTTCACGGTATCCTTGATGATTTCACCCTTCTTCCACATGCCGACCGGATACAGCCCGCCGATGCCGTAGTGGTCGAAGGGCTGGCGCCGCTTCCCTGCCGCCTCGAAGTGCACGAAAATCTTCCAATCGCCGCGCACCGGCTCGTCGACGCGGAAGTACATCGTCAGGTCGATCTGGCCGCCCTTCTTGGCCGGCGTGCCCTTCAAGTCATAGCCGAGCAACGTGATCTTGTCCTCGAACTTCACATCGAGCTTTTGCTGCATCGTCGGCGGCGCATTGAGGACGTTGTCGGCGATCTGCTGCTCCTGGTCCTTGGTCAGCACGATCGTCTGGCTTGCCGGGCGCTTGCAGCCCGACAGGGCAACCGCGAGGGCGATCATCGTCAAGAGGGCAGAGCTGAACGTGCGAGAGCGGACGATTGCTGAGGTGCTGAAAGCGCGCATGCCTGTCGTTCTCCGTGTAGCCGTGTGCAGTTGTCCGGCAAGTGGCCGCGGAGGATAGCGCATGCGCCTTGGGCGTTGCAACCCGGCTCCTGACGGCAACGGCGACGGGCGTCTGCGCAGCCGTCAGGCCCGCGATCGCTGTGACACCTGTGTCGCGAATGTGCGCAAACTTTGCGTCCGACTGGATCCCATGGCAAACGGAATTCGTCGCAGCTACCCTGCGGCAACTCCTAACCTTCGACGAGGATCTCCAGCGTGTCGCGGTGTGTCGGCGTCTGCAGCTTCTTGATGGCGCCGGTCTCGATCTGGCGGATGCGCTCGCGTGTCAGGTTGAACATCTCGCCAACCTGTTCCAGCGTCAGACCTTCCTCGTGACCGATGCCGAAGCGCAATTTCAGCACGGCTTCCTCGCGCGGGTGCAGCCGCGTCAGCGCGCGCCGGGTCTGCGCCGCGACATCGCGTTGGATGCAGTAGTCCAGCCCTTTGACCGCCTGCTGATCTTCAACGAAATCAACAAGCATCGCGTCGTCTTCGCCCACCGGCGCATCCAGACTCAGCGGCGAACGCACCATGCGGAGAATCAACTCAACCTGATCGCCGGGCTGCTCGGTCCGCGCGCTGATCTCGTCCGTGGTCGGCTCGCGGCCCAACTCCTGCTCGAGCAGCGAGCGCTCGCGCATGATGCGGTTCAGGGCTTCGATGAGGTGCACCGGGATGCGGATCGTGCGCCCCGAATCCGCAATCGATCGGGTAATCGACTGGCGAATCCACCATGTGGCATACGTCGAGAACTTGTAGCCGCGCTGCCACTCGAACTTTTCGACGGCCTTGATGAGGCCGATGTTGCCCTCCTGAACCAGATCCAGCAGCGCCATTCCGCGGTTCAGGTAGCGCTTGGCGATGCTGACCACTAGGCGCAAGTTCGCCTGAATCATCACACTTCGCGCTTCGGCGATCTTGCGCTGCGCCTGACGCACGGTGCGCAGATCGCGGCTCGCCTGCTCGGCCGAGTGGCCATACGCCGCCGCCGCGGTTTGTGCAGCCTGAGCGGCCACTTGCACGGTATGGCGCACGCGCGCGCGATCCGTGCGGATGCGCCGCGGGCCGCCACTGAGATCCACCAGATCTGCCTTGGTCATGCCGGCTTCCTCCAAAGCGCGGCGCAACTTCTGCTCACTGCGCACGGCCTCGCGCGCCAGTTCCTGGAAGGTTTCCAATGCCTTCTGGATGAGCCGTTCCCCGGTGCGATCCTCCCAGAAGCTGCGGTACTTGCTGCGCATCGCCTGCGACAACTGCGGCGTGCGCGGCTCGCCGGGAGCCGTCGCCAGGTTGGCGATCTCCTCGTCAAGTGCCAGAACGCGTTCGCGAAAACGCTCGGCGCGCGCCTGCGTCGTGATGCGCGCGTCGCGGTCGCGCCAGCTTTCCGGGTCAGTCCAGGCGCGCAGCAACTCGGAATCCGTCACCATCTGGACCGGCATTTCGCCAAGCAGTGGTTTGCACGCGGGAATGCCCTCAAGAATGCCGAGAATGTCGGCCGACGAATCCTCGATGCGGCGCGCGACATCGGCCTCGCCCTCGCGTGTCAGCAGCGCAACGCGGCCAATGTGTTGCAGATACAACACCGTCGGATCGAGGAAGGTCTCCCCACGATCGTCTTCCGGACCCTTGCGCGCCTTGCGCTTGGAATGCGGAGTCGGGGGCGCTGTCGGTTCGTCGGTTTCCACGAAGGTCAAATCGAATTCTTCGGCGGCGAAGTCGTCACTCAGGATCGGTGCGTCAGTCAGGGCAGTCGTCTTCATGGCATGCCTCTCTGGCCGGCGTGGCCTCGACGAGACATGTTGCAAGCGGCGGACCAACGCGGAAGATTGGCGTGATTTACCAGCAAAAGTGGGCGATTGAATCTGGACGGTCAGATCAACCGCTGCTGCCGGAGCCTGACATCCGTGTCATGGCCGCAGCGCGCCTGTTTGACCTGTCTCAGAATGAGGCGCCGCGTCGCGGTCCCGCGCCATGCCCTTGCAGTATCACAGATCGACCTCGGCCACGCTCTCGTGCTGCTCGCGATCATGTTGATCCAGCAGGAATTGCGCTGCGGCCTTGCGTCCGAGCCGTGTCAGGAACGCGGCATGACCTTGCACTGTCGTGTGCAACTCATGAATGTCATTCGCGTCCTTGAAGCCCTGTTCGGCCCTCTTGTAGGCTTCATCCGCTGCCTTGGTTTCGGAACCGTCAGCGAGAATCTCAGCGAGCGTGCGGTGGCTGTGGGCGCGGGCGCGAACGATGTCGCTTGATTGCGCGGCCTTGACGCTGCGGCGTGCCCAGGTCAAGGCCCGTTCGCGGTCGTCGCGGCGCCGTGCCGCGACGGCAAGATTGCGCGCCGCGTCGGAAAGCAAGGCATGATCGCCCAGCCGTCCGGCGCCTTCGACAGCCTTGTAGAGCAGGGTCTCGCCGTCCTCCAGACGACCGGAAAGCATGAGCACTTCTCCTAAGTTATTCTGCATCACGGCCTGCATGCGACGGTTGCCGATGCGCTTGGACAATTCGTAGGCCTCTTCCAGCACGGAGACCGCCGGTTCCGCAGCGAGGCCTGCCACCAGGATGTGGGCCAGGGCGTTCAGGGCGTCGAACAATCCGACAAGATTGCGCAATTCTCGCTGCATCTGCACGGCTTGCTCGACGTAGGTGTGCGCCTGATCGAGGTGGCCCAGGCTCATCGACAGCAACCCGAGGCTGGTCAGCGTCGAGGCCTGACCGCCGCGATCGCCGATTCGCTCACGGTATTCCAGGGCTCGCTTCAGGAACTGCGCCGCGGCCTCTGTGCGCCCGGCCGCCCAGTAGCAGCGGCCGATGTCGTCGCAAACCGAGCCAAGCCCGTGAACATCACCGACAGTTTCATACAGTTGAAGGGCGGGGACCAGCTGCTCCAGGGCTTGCTGCACCATGCCCCGCGTGCGCATCATCTTGCCCAGGCGCTGCAGGGCATGCGCCCCGCGGCTGCGCGCGCGATAGCGCCAGGCGAGTTCTAGCGCGTCGCGGTAGTACGTTTCCGCTTCCGACCAACGGCCGTCCACCTCGGCAAGACGGCCGAGGCCCAGCACGGCGGTCGTGTGCACGTCCGCCGCCTCTTCGTGCGAAAGTTGGCGCGCCTTCTCCAGATAGTCGCGCGCAGCAGCGTGCCGGAATTCCTCCAGCGCCTGCTCGCCAGCTCGCAAGTAGACGTGGGCAGCGTGCGCGGAGTCACCGGCCTTTGCCCACAAAGGCGCAAGCATATCAGCGACTTCAGTTGCGCGTTGTCCTGCAACCATCTGCATCCACACGGCGGCGCGGTGCGCGAGCTTTTTTTGCGCGGCGGCATCCAGGGCTTCGAGCAGCGCCGGGCAATCGCCCTCCTCGACGAAGCGAAAGCCCATTTCCTGGGGCAGGAGGGACGAACGCTCTGGTAGCACAAGGCCGCGTTCCATCAGGTCTTTGCACGCGCGCCGCACCTTCTCGGGCGTCTCATCGCGGCCCAATTCTTCGGCGCAGCGCGCTCCCGCCCCGTCGGCACGCAGCAGCGCCACCACACCGCCCAGCCAGAAACGCGAACCGAAGACCGCGCCCATGCTCGCGACTTGCAGGTCGAAATCGGACAGATCGTCAAAGCGGCTGCCACGGTGCGCTTGCAGTTGGCCGGACGCGATCAACTCGGCGACGCGTTCTGGCTGCAGCGTCCAGGTCTCTGCGGTGCGCGCGATGGCACCGCGCAGCGCCAGCTGTTCGATGCCATCCAGCAACGAGCCCGGTCTGCCGCCCGCATGCCGCACGAGATGGACAATCGAGCCTTTGTCGACGCCCGTCACGCCGTCAAGGGCCTTGCGCGCAATGCCTGCCATCACTTCGTCCGCAAGTGGGCTCAGTTCGGTCGTGCGCAGCGACGCCAGCCAGGGTCGGCGCATTGCGCCGCGCCGATCCGTAGCCAGCACGATCACGGCCGGAACGTCTGGCGCCTCGTCAATCAATTGTGCAAGAAAACCCAAGCTTTCTGCATCCGCATCGCCAGCGTCGTCGACGATGATGACGGTAGGCGGTGCGCCCAGATCCCGCACGATGAGGTGGACGAGCGCCTCGCGGGCGCGCCGAGCCTGCTCGACGCGGTCCTCGAAGTCGATGGCGTGCTCGTTCCAGAAGTGAAAGCCCAACATGGGACCGCAGGTGCGCGCGACCTCGGCCCCGGCGGGTTCGCCGTAGAAGGCCTCGACGGAGCGTTCGAATCGCTCGCCAGCGATGGTGCCGCCCAGGTAAGCGGGAATGTCGAAGCGCAGGCGCAACAGGCGCTCGATCAAGCTGAAAGGTCGATGCGAACCTTGGGCATTGACGATGATGAGGCGCGTGCCGGGCTGCAGGGTGGCCAGGCGCTCGCGCACGGCGACCAGCAGGGCGGTGCGGCCGGTGCCGACTTCACCATGCAGGCCAACGGCGCAGAGACGACGCTTGACGAGGCCGACCTGGATGGCGTCGAGCAAGGCGTCCACTTCCGTGCCCCGACCGTAGAGGCCGAGGCGCTCGGCATCGCGGCGCCAGGGTAGATCGAAGCGCGTGGGCACGGCGATGCCGCGCGAGACGTCGCCGGCGACGGCCTCGATGAGATCGGCGTCGTCGAAAAAGCGGCCGACGACATCGTCGGCACCTTTGCCGGCCGAACGCAGGGGAGAAAGGCAGCCCTCGCAGAAGCGAAAGCTGGAAATGTTGTTGTGGCCGCATCGCGCGCATTGCATGGCTGGACCTGTGATTCGTGAGGGGCCAACGGCAGGCGCTGGCAGCAAAGGGCCAAAATAGTGCGCCACCGTGGCCCGGCGGCGCAAGCAGAATCACCGGATGGCGTGTCTAGCGGTCAAGCTGCGAGACTGGGAGGCTTGGGTGTGCGGTTGACTTGGCCGTGGCGGCCCCTATCATGGCGCGCGAACACGGGCGCCACATGGTACTTCGGCGCATCACCTTGCGGCCAGATCACGGCGCCTTCGGGCCCGAGCCGCCTTGTCCACGGAGGAAAAGATGAACAAGTTTGAGAAGTTTCTAGGGGCGGCGGGAATTGCATCTCTTCTGCTGACGGGCGCCTGTTCTGCCACGACGGGTGGCGGCGACGGCGATGCGATGGCGGACGGCATGATCATGCCGGATACAGGCGGCACGGATGCGGGTGGCACCAAGGACACGACATCGATGGCTATGTCATTCAAATCTATCGCGATTTGGGACAAGTCCGAGGAGCAGCTCGATTGCACGAAGGCTGCCAGTCCCGGAACCGATCTCGATGCTGTCATGCTGTACCGGGGCGGCACCCTCATCGCGGCCGGTAAGCCGGGCACAGCAAAGTACGCGGCCGGCACCACGCCGCTGTGCACGGTCAACGACAAGATCAAGGCCAAGCAGGTCGACAAGCCGGAGGGCAAGGCAGATGGTCACGTCTACAAGACCGACGCGGACAAAGGCTACTTCAGCTTGAACGGTGGATCCATGGAGATCCAGTTCGGAAAGTGCACGCAGTCTGGCCCCAAGGCCGACAGTTGCGACGGGGCCGGCGATCTGGTCGACGTCCTCCCCGGCGACGAGATCGACGTGTACGAGGTCGATGACACTTACAAGGCCGCGGGAAAGGGTATCACCGCCGGTTGGGCGGATGAGGTTTGCGTCTGCTACGCCGATGAGTACCAGGTCGATCTGCGGCCGACGGCCGGCGCCGATGCGGGTGCTGTGACACTTCCGGGCGTTGGCAAGGGCAACTCCAAGGACGGCAAGTGGTATGCCGGCACGACGACTGTCAAGATTCCCATGAATCTGTAGCCCGAACGGCTCGACCAACTAGAGCAACGCGGGGAGTCCGGGCTTCGGACTCTCCGCGTTGTCTTTTTTGGACAACCGCGCGACGTCGGCTAGCCTGCAGTCCCGGACCAGCGCCGGCTGCGGCAGGCTTGCCCGGGGCTGCGCGTGCGCTACCATGTGACCAGGAATGTCGCGGCGGACAGGACGGATTGGCAGGCGATGCGAGAGGCGATGCGGACAGCGATGCAAGTGCGGGTGATGGCAGGGCTTTTGGCGCTGCAGCTCGGCGCGCTGCTGACGACATTGGGCTCGCTGCCCCTGCAGGCCGAAGAGCCCAAGCCGATCGTTCCAGTGAAGGTCCAGAAAGCTAAGGCGAAAGCCGAAAAGGGCGACAAGCCTGCCAGTGTCGACAAGGCCGACAAGAGTGAGACTGGCGACAAGCCGGCCGTGGACAAGGCCGAGCACGTTGTGGTGCCAGCGCAGACGCCAGTGGGTGAGGACGCGCTGCGTCTCGGGCCGTTCGTTGCGCCACCCAAGCCGTTTCCGTTTCCGTTGCTGGGCGACGACAAGGCTCGGGAAGTGTTCGTAGACCGGGCGGGACAGATCTACAAGGAGCGGCCGTACAGCGGGCACGTGCCAGATTGGAACGCGGCGGCACCCGTGTCGGGCGGCGGTCGCTGTCGCGTCGAACCGCAGCAGTTGCTTTGGGTTGGATTCCAGAACAACTCAGACGGATCGCGCGTGTTTGTCCAATTGGAGCATGACGCCTGCGGCTATGTGTATCGGCCCGATGACAACCATGTCGTGGTCGATCTGCCATCGGTGACGGTGGCGAACGCCAACCTGAAGAACGATATCCTGACTGGCGCTTTTCCGACCACGGTCGATCTCGTGCACGTCGAAGAAGTGCCGGGGCGCGGCACGCGGGTCGTCATCGTGCTCAAGGAAAGGCGGCCGTATTTGTCCGCACACCTGGGCCATTACGTGTTCGTCGACATCGCGCGCTGAGCGATAGCGGCCAAGAAATGAGTGAACAAACTCCAAAGACTGCGCCGGCCAAGGCGACCTTGCGGCGCAAGAAGCGCGACGTCGAAGCACCCGTTGCTGCCGCGCCGGACACCAAGACCAAGCCGGAGCGCAAAGCCAAGGTGGCGCGGCCCAAGACGCCCGCACATGTCCCCACGGAAATCGAGGCGATTCCGCAGCAGCAGGATTTGCTGGGATGGTTGCCGGTGCCGACGTCGACGCCGGCGCCGACCAGGCACCCGGAGCCCGAATCTGCTCCGGCGCCAGCGCTGGAACGCGAGACGCGCGACATCGCCATTCCTGCTACAAATCAAGAAGAACCGGTTCACGCGCCGGAGCCCGCGCTGCCGTCAGCGACCGCAGCGACTCGCACGACATTGTCGATGGCGGAGCGGGCGTCGCGCTTTTCACGCCGGCCACCTGCCGTCGCGGATGAAGCGCCGCGCAGTGCGCCGGTGCCGCTGAGCATGGCGGAACGCGCGTTGCGCGCCGGGCAGCACCACCGAACGGTTGTCGAGCCGGTGGCACCGCGACCCAAGCCGCTCGACATGGCGGAGATCGCAGAGCGCAACCGCTTGGCACGCCAGGCTACTCGCGGCTTGGCCGACGTGCCCGCGCTGGAGCCGGCCGGCGAGCCGCGCACCCAACCCTCTATGGCTGAGCGCGCCGCCCGGCACACGCTGCAGCACCGCGTGCAGGCGACGCCTGAGCCGGCGCCGGACGGGGCGCAGCGCCCCGCCGTTGCGCCTCCCGCCGCGGCCGAGGCCGTGACGATGGCCGAGCGGGCAGCCGATGCCGTACACCGACGCCGCGAGGCAGCCGCGCCAGCCCAAACGCGCGAGGCCATTGCCGGAACGCAGACAGATGCCATCCATGCCAGTTGCGCCGTCTTCCTCGTGAGCCGCAACCACGCGCCGCGGATTGGCGCGGCGCTGCAGACGTGGAAGCAAGTCATCGACAGTGTGGACGTCCGCTGGTGGATGCTCGACCTGGGCTCGACCGACGACAGCGTGGCGCTGGCCGACGCGGCGCACGTGCCTGTGCTCTATCGACCTGGAGGACTTGCGCAACCATTTGCCAGTCTCGATGCGGCCGTGCGTGCGGCGCGGGCCGACATCGTCGTGGTCCTGGACGCGGATGCGCAGCCGTCACAGCAACTCGCGGCCGTGCTCCCAGCAGTTCGTCGTGGAGCGCACGTCGCGGCGGCGCCGGCGCGTCATCCAGTGGCGCTGGCGATTTCGACCGCAAATTGGACGGGTCGCGGCGCCACCGACACCGCCTTCTGGTTGCAGACAAATGTCACGTGGCTGCCTGCGTCGGGTGAGGCTGCCAGCAGTCGAGGGCTTGTGGCTGCGCTCTTCAAGCCGGAATTCTTTGGCGTATTGCGGCAACCGGCGACGTGGCCGGACGTCCTGCGCGGCCTCGCACGGCGCTACCTGCCGTTCTGAAGTCTCACGCCAAGGGCCTGTGCAAGAACAAGTTTGGTCCAACCTGTCTTGCACGGTGTCGCCGCGAATGCGCATCGGCGCGATTGGAGCGCTAATCTGCCGGCGGTGCCCGGTTGGCCGGAGCGTTCTTGGTCGCCGGCAGCGCCTGCTGTGGCCGGATGGCTCGCGCTGACGCCTTCTTTCGTGCTTGCCGCTGCGCAGTCCGCTCCGCCTCCATCTTCAACTCGGTCAGTGCCCAAGCCTCGGTCTTTGCGTCGCCCGCCGAATGCGCCACCGTCGCGAGCCGCTTGAGCGCTGCCACGCGCTGTAGCGAATCCGCGGCCTTTTCCAGGTCGGCACGCGCCTGGGCCACTGGATTCACAGGCGCAACATCGGCGGCACTGTCCACGGTCGCCTGTGGCACAGACGCCTGTGCCCGTTGCGCGTTGCCAAGGTTGTTCGCGCCGCGCGTGCTCGGAGCCATGGCGGCAGTCCTGTCCGCGAGATCGTCTTGGAAGCGATAACTTGGGCCAGCCTTGGCACCCGCCTGACCGGCAGGGGCCTGTGCCTGCACGCTGTCTATTTCGGCTTCGATCGGTGCTGGCGAGGCAGGGGCCTTGGCGGCGACAGGTGCTTGATTGAACTGGTTCTTTTCGGACAATGCCGCTTGCGTTGGCTCACTCCTCTTGGAGCGCACCTCATCCAAGTTCTCAGAAAGAAAAATTTTTTCCTTGGGCGGCGCGAACGGCTTGGCTTCGGCGACCCGGCGGGTGGCGGCAGCGGCCGGCGGTGCCTCCTGCGGACCCAGCGACGCTGGCTGTGCGGCGATCGTGTGCAACGGTGCATCGTGCGGCGCCGGTGCGGGCGACCCGGCAACAGGCGCGTCGTTGGCTGGCGTCGGCGGCGGCAGTACGGCGGCGGGCGCTGCGGGGGCCGCTTCGTGGGCGGCGGGCTCCATCATCGCAACGGCTTCCGGGTTCAGCGCCGTGCTGACCTCGGCGGTGGGCCGCTCGCTCGGATCTGGCGCTTGCGCCACATGCGGCCGCACCGCGACGGCCACGGCAATTGCCGCCGCGGTCATCACGATCACCGCCGGACCCGGGCGCAGCAGCCACAACAGGAAGTGCTTCAAGGACAAGGCCTTCTCGCGCTCGGTGATCGCCTGCGCTGCCGCCGACAACACCACGGATCGCACCGAAGGCGCCACATCGGGCAGATCCAGCCGTGCAACGCGATCATGCAGCGCTATATAGCCGTCGATCTCCGCCTCCTCTTGCGGCGACAAGCCAGTCGTCGCAAGGCCTTGCACCCGACGCACATAGGCATCGACGAAGGCTGCGTCCTGGCGTTCGCTACCGCTCGAAATGGGAGGCTTGACAGCCATCGACTCCACGCTGCCCACTCGGGGCTCCTGACCTAGCATACCGCAGAACCTAGAAGTGGTCGGCAAGCGCGTCGCGCAGCGCCTTCAAGGCATAGCGCATCCGGCTCTTGACCGTGTTTTCATTGCACTCCGTCGCCTCTGCGATCTCGGCAAAGCTGAGACCTGACAACTCGCGCAAGGCAAAGACCTCGCGTTGTTCGGTGGGCAAGCGCGCCATCGCGTCCGCGAACGCGCCGCGAAACTGATCGTCAGCCAGATTGCGGCTGGCATCGAGACCGACGGCGTCACTGGCCACGCGTTCTCCGAGCGTGGGCCCATCGTCGCCGCGCATCGGCGCGTCGAGCGAGGGGCCGTTGCGAAAGCGGTCGCGCCGCGAGGCGTCGATGCACAGGTTGCGCGCAATCGCATAGAGCCAAGTCCTGAATTTCGATTGCCCTTTGAAACCGGCGCCATTGCGCACCACCCGCAGGAAGGCGTCCTGCACCACGTCGTCGGGCCGCAGCGCTCCCTGTTGCGCCGCGAACGCCCGCAGCGCCCGCGCGTGCCGGTCGTAGAGCGTGCCCAGCGCCCGCGCATCGCCGGCAAGATACCGCTCCATCAGCGCTTCATCGCTCGGTGCATCGCCGGTGACGATGGCCAGAAGCCACATCGCGCTAGCCTCTCAGACGTTCAGGACGGGCAAAGGATCTGTGGCCGGCAACGGCGGGACCTCCGCACGGGGCGCCAAGCCTATCAAGACGACGGAGTTCCGTCGAGTTGGCGCCGCAAGTGCACGACCATCTCCATGCGCGGTGTGTGCGGGAATGCGTCGATGGCGACGGCACTTTGGCTCCGGTATCCCCCAGACTCCAGGGTGCGCAGGTCGCGCGCCAGTGTGTCGATGGCGCAGGAGACGTAGATGACGTGATGTGGACCAGATAGCGATGCATGTTCGCAGAGTTCGCGTGCTCCCGGTCTGCCAGGATCCAGCAGCCACAGCTCGCTGACCTGGGGCGGTTCGATCAGGTGCGCGGCGTCGCCGCAGAACCAGTCCAACTGCGTGCCGAGCCGCTGCGCGGGCGCTGTCAACGACGCACGGGCGCGAAGCACTGCAGCTTCATTGACCTCCACGCTGCGCACCTGGGGTGCGCGGCCCAACAGCAGCGCCGTGAGGTTGCCCGATCCAGCGTAGAACTCCTGGATGCGCGTCAGCGGTCCCGCGTCTGTCAGCGCTGCTGCGACGGCATCGCGAATGGCCCGGTTGCCGTCGCTCGATGCCTGACAAAAGCCCTCGGCATCACATCGAATGGGCAGTGCCTGAGCGGTTTCGGCAAGAACGACCTCGCGCATTCCCCATGAGTCGTGCCAAGCGCCCGACCTCAGAGTCACACCGGCAAGTCCGGTTGCCGTGGCGAGGTGTTGCGCGCCGAGAGACGCGCCGCCAGGCACTGGCCGAGCGTGCAACGACGCGATCACGCCTTCGACGCCGCCGACGAGGTATACTTCGCCTTCAGAAATAACCTCTTGTAGAGCATCGCGCAAGCGCGGCAGCAGGGCTTCCAGCGCGGGCTCCAGTGTCGGACACGCCTGGGTCGCGGCCACCGCATCGCTCGCGCGCAGCATCATGCCGATGACGAACTGGCCGTTCTGGCGCCGCAGATGCAGCCGCGCGCGTCGACGGTGGCCGTAAGCCGGCGTGCGATGGTCGAACCGAATCTCACACGGGAACTTTCCGAGGGCGCGCTGCGCCAGCGTTGCCTTCTCACGGCGTTGCAGGTCGACATCGACGTGCTGCCACGTGCAACCACCGCACACGCCAGCGACTGCACACCGCGGCGTCGTACGGTGCGGCGACGGGATCTGCACGCTGACGATGCGGCCGCGCTGAACACCGCGCAGCTTGCCGCACGGCACGATCGTCACTTCGTCGCCCGGCACGCCGTGCGCGATCAAGACGACTTCGCCGTTGTCCAGCCGCGCGACGCCGTCGCCACGACCGCCGAGCGCCGTGACGCGCACCTGCGACGGACCTCCCGGCTCCTTGCGCGGCTGCGAAGAACCACGCGCTCCCCATGGCACTTGACGTTTCATCGGCCGGATCACTAGCCTCCGCGCGCTGCGGCGTCGTCATGTGCGCCGCGAGAGGCATCACAATGCGTTTGTCCGCCGTTGTCACCTCGTTCGTGTCCTTGGTGGTCGTGTCCGTGTGGGGATGCGCCAGTTCGTCGGGTGGCGGGGCCGCTGCGACACCTTGCACGCCGGCCGGGGCGTGCCCGGGGAACCTCGTGTGCAAGAACAGTTTTTGCGTCGCGCCTGAGGCCGGCCCTGCCGATGCCGCGGCAGCCGCGCAAGACACCGCGACGCAACCAGACACGACGTCCAGTCCTGATCTGCCCAAGGCGTCTGATGTCGTAGTCACGGCCAAGGACACGTTCATCGCGCCCGACGTGCCGACGGCCGATGTCTATGCGCCGCCTGCAGATGTGGGCGCGCCGCCGGCCGACGTCAGCTCCAAGCCCGACTTGCCCGCCGCCGGGTCCATGACGATCGCGCAAATCCAGTCCGGATCGGGCAGCACCACCTGCGCCAACGCGGGCGGCACGACCACGACGCTCGCCGGTGTGCAGTTGGAGCCGGCGGTGGTCGTCGGGCCCAGCTCCACCGTCGGCACGAGCGTGAAATCGCAAGTTTTTTTCGTCGCACCGGCGTCGGGTTCGTTGGATGGCGCCCATGCCGGCCTGCAGGTGCTCGTCTACAACGGCACGGTGGCGGTCGCGCCAGGTGACGTCGTGTCGATCTCTGGCGATATCAAAGAGTTCTACTGCATGACCGAGATCGCGGCAGACGCGGCCGCGGTCCAGGTCATCGGCAAGGTGGCGCCGCCCATCCCGACCCAGATTCAGATCGGGATGTTGGGGCCCGCGTCAGCCGAGCCCTACGAGGATGTGTTGATTCAACTCAATGATGTCTACGTTGTTTCTCCGAACACCACCGGCACCGACGGCAAGACCCATGGCGAATGCAGCATCGGCGGCTCGCCTGGCACCGCCGTCCTGTTTCTCGCACCCGGCCTGTCATTCACCCAGAAAGATCAGGCGAGCGGCCAGATCGTCACCAAGTTCATGAGCGGCCAGCATTTTGCCAGCGTCACCGGTGTCCTGACCTACAGCTTCGGGGAGTGGTTGCTCAAGCCGCGTTCCGACACTGACATCGTGAACTGATGCGCAAGGTTCGCCTCGAATGGCACGGACGGCCACTTTCCGCGCCGCCCGTCGAAGTCCGCGATCTGCAACCTGGGCTGCACTTGGCAGCGACGCAAGCCGAACGCGGATCGGTACGCCTGCTGCGCGGCGAAGCGCTGGCTGTCGCCGATCGCCTGCTTGGCGAAGGGCTTGCCGGTCAGATCGACCTTGTGCACCTGGATCCGCCGTTTGGCAGCGAGGTCGACTACGCGCGCGTGCGTTCGCTGAAAGTGGCTGACGAAACGATCGATATTCAGTTCGATGCCTATGGCGACAGCGATGGCGGCGATCTTGCGGGTTACCTCGAAACGCTGGTTCCCGTCCTGCACCGCGCCCACCAGTTGCTGAGCGAACGCGGCTCGATCTACGTGCATCTGGATTTTCGTCGTGGGCCCTATGTACGGATGCTCTTGGATGAAATCTTCGGCGCCGACAACCTGATCAACGAGATCATCTGGGCCTACGGCTTGGGTGGTTCGGCGCGGGGGAGATTCCAGCGCAAGCACGACGTCCTCTACTTCTACGCGCGCAACAAGAATCATCTGTGGTTCCGGGCTCCTCAGGAAGAGGCGACCTCGTCTTTGCTGCGCGGCCAGCCCAAGCAGGCCACGGACATCTGGCGCACGCCCGATCGCGAAGACGAGACGCGCATCGAGCGCGCGTGGCCGGACATGCTGGTCGACAAGACACTGTCGAACCGCGATCCGGAAAGAACTGGCTACCCGACGCAAAAGCCGCTGGCGCTGGCGATGCGCATGGTGCAGGCCTCGTTGCCACCCGATGGGACGCTGCTCGACTTGATGGCGGGATCAGGTACCGCGGGTGTGGCGGCGACGCTGCTGGGGCGACACGCCATTCTTGGTGATTGTAGCGATATCGCGCTGGACTGCGCCCGCGGACGCGTCGTCGGCACAGGTAGCGCGGCGCAGTGCGACACACTGGGACGGCAAGGCCTGCTGCAAGTGTTGCCGGGGCCGCCCCCCGCACGGCGGTCGGCGCAAGGCGTGACGCTGGACCAACTGGTCCTGCCCTGGCAAGACGGCATGCTGCCGGCACTTTCGCCGCACAATGGGCGCTGTCACGGCGACCTGCTCAGCGCATGGGGTGTTGGCGCGCGTCAGCTGGATGCGAGTTTCCGGATCCTGGGATGGTGGGAGGGCGGCGCGCTGCGAACGCGGTCGAATGTTCCGCGGGACCTGGCGTTGACGCCCCCGCTGCTGGCGCAACAGCCGCTATTCTGGTTGGGTTTCGACGTGCTGGGCCGCGGCTGGTACGCGCCGATCAACTAACGGCGCACTACGCCGCGTCGCCGCTCGCCGGGACCTTGCCCACCGCCTCGAGCAGTCTCAGGAGCGGGGCAGTCTGATCTTCAAAGGCCTTCCGATCGTGCGCAGCCACGGGCGTATCGCTGACATCGGCGAGGCTCGCGGGATCCAGGTAGCGGCCGCCCCGCTTGATCCCGAGGTGCAGGTGGGGCCCTGTCGAGCGCCCGGTGCTGCCCACATAGCCGATGACGTCGCCCTTCGCGATGGAATCGCGGGACTTGAGGCCTGGCGCAAACTTCTGCAAGTGCATGTACTCGCTTGCATAGCCATCCGCGTGCCGCACGCGCACCATGTTGCCTGCCGCACCCGCCCGCCCGGCCGACACGAGGTGACCGTCCGCCGCCGACCACACCGGCGTGCCGCGCGGCGCCCCGAAATCCAAACCATAATGCGCTTTCATGCGATGCAGGATCGGATGCAGACGCATTCCGAAACCCGACGTCGCGTGACCGATGCGCAGCGGTTGACGCAGGAACAGTGGCTCCAAGGCCTGGCCGTCGGGCGTGTACCAGGCCCCGGCGCCGCGGCCCTTGTCGAAGAACAGCGCGACAGTGCGCTCACCGTGCGCGCGGACCTCGATCGCGGCAACCGACTGGTAACGAACGAGGATGTCGCCATCCATCAACTTGTCCATCACGAGGCGCACTTCATCGCCGGTTCGCAGCTCGATCGGAGCCAGCAATCGCTCAGCCAACACAGGTTGCACCACTTCGACGAGCCCATCCCCTTCGCCACAGCGGCGCAGCGACGCCTCCAGCGTTCCGACGATGCCGCAGCGCAGCGCCTCGCGCGTGACCGTGCCGGGGAGGCCGCCTTCGCTGGCCACGAAACCGCCTTCCGAATCCCTTGAGATGGTCAACCCTTCGCCATGCGGCGGCGCGACCACCAACTGCTGCAGGGCGGCCGAGTCCATGACGCCAGCTGAGGAGAACCGGCCCCACAGCCGCCATCCCGCCTGAAGCCGGTTGGCGTCGTGCAACAGCTCGTAGGCCTTGATGATGTCTCGCGAAGTGGCCGGTGTGATGAACAGGTGCGCCAATGCCAGTCCGAGATTCTCACCGGGCTGAACGACGTAGGATCGCGTCGTGGCGGTCCTGATTGTCGGCACCGCCGCTGTCGCGGAGACACGCGCGACGATCGGCGCGCCAGCGCGGCCACCGCCGGTGATGGCGTCGCTCCGGCTCGTCGGGCCGGCAGACGCCGATGCGCTTGGCGGCAGGCGCGCGGCCTCGCGCATCGCGCTCAGGCGCTCCAGTGGCGCCATCGGCGCAAGCTCAGGCGTTGAATGCACCATGGACCAGCCGTTCGCCAGCAGCACGACCGCGACCACCGTCGCCGCTCCCAGCGACGGCAGCATGGCGCCGCGGTCATGAACAGTGCCGATTCGCTTCAGTGCCATGGACATCCGATCAAGGGATTGGACAACGTGCCGCGCGGACCTTGTCACGGCCAAGGCGGGGCTGTCAACCTCGGAAAGTCCGCGGCGTCGACCTTGAGTTGCGCCGCGCACAAGCGTACACTTCCGCCGCCCTGAGGTTGGCCGTGCAGCTCCGCGTCTACAACACCCTGAGCAAGCAAAAAGAGGTCTTGCAGCCGCTCGTGCCTGGCAAGATCGGCTTGTATGTCTGCGGCGTCACGGTCTATGACTACAGTCACGTGGGCCATGCCCGCTGTTACGTCGTGTTCGATGTCGTGCAGCGTGTGCTCCGCTCTTTGGGCCATGATGTCAAGTACGTCCGCAACTTCACGGATGTCGACGACAAGATCATCAGGCGTGCCAATGAGAACGGCGAGTCCACCGAAACCCTGACGGATCGGTTCATTGCGGCGTTCGGCGAAGACATGGCGCGGCTGGACTGCCAGAAGCCGGACGTCGAGCCGCGCGTGACGACGCACATTCCAGAGATCATTGCGATGATCGAGACGATTATCGGCCGTGGTCATGCCTATGTCGTGGCGGGCGACGAGGGTGCGCTGCCCGGCAGCAGCGATGTCTACTTTGAAGTCGCGACCTTTCCCAGCTATGGAGCCTTGTCCGGTCGCGGCCGCGACGAGTCGGAAGGTGCATCCGATCGCGTCCAACACGACCCGCGTAAACGCGCGCCCGCGGATTTCGCCCTGTGGAAGGCAGCCAAGCCATCGGAACCATGGTGGTCTTCGCCGTGGGGTCCGGGGCGCCCGGGCTGGCACATCGAGTGCTCGGCCATGTCCTGCAAGCACCTCGGGCCGACCTTCGATCTGCACGGCGGAGGCAAGGATCTGGTTTTTCCGCACCATGAAAACGAGATTGCGCAATCGCGCGCGGCCAATGACGGCGGCTTCGCCCGCACCTGGTTGCACAACGGGTTCGTGACGCTCGATTCCGAGAAGATGTCCAAGTCTCTCGGCAACTTCTTCACGATCCGCGACGTGCTGGCCCGTTTCCATCCACAGGTGCTGCGCTACTTCTTGCTGACCGCGCACTACCTCAATCCGCTGAACTTCTCGGACAAGGTCCTCGAAGACGCCAACCGCCGCGTGCTGGCGATCTACGAGAAGCTGGCGGCCGCTGACGCGCTGCTGGCCAGGCAAGATGGCGTCGCGCTTGGTGAAGTGCCGGCCGCGCTCGTACAGGCCAAGGCCGAGCTGCTCGACGCACTGACCGATGACTTCAATACCCCGCGCGCGCTCGCCGCGCTGAGCGAACCGATGCGCCTCTTGGGCGCGGCGCTCGACAAGCCAAAGGGTCAGCAAGCCTTCATCGCCCATGCCCGCGCCTTTGTTGCGCAAGCCGGCGAGCTGCTTGGGTTGTTCCATCATCCCGCCGCGCAGACGGCCGAGCACATCCTGGCAACGGTGCGCGATCAGCTGTTTCCGGCCGGCAGCGAGAAGCTGGCCTGGGTCGAACGTCTCGTGCAAGAGCGTGAATGGGCGCGAGCCGCGAAGGACTGGACGCTGGCGGACGCCCTGCGAGCGGAATTGGCCAAAGGCGGCGTGGAGTTGCGCGATGGCCGCGACGGTACCGTGTGGCGACCGCAGATGGTAGAGAGTGAGTAGTTGGTTGAGAGTGAACAGTGATGCAGTGCCAGCGCGCACCGACGCGGCTGTGTGACCGACAGACTGGTTGTGCCGAACGCTGGATGTGCCGAACGGAGAGTGAAGATGGATCCCGATTTTCTTCGTGAACTTATTGTGTTGCTGTCGTTCATCGGCCTTTACATCGGCGTTGCCATCGTGCTGTTGCGCGGGCACCACGTCGACCTGTCGTCCGTCCATGCGCACGCAGTGCCATCCGTCGGCGCCACGGCCGCGCAGTCGCTTGCGCCACGCCTGAACCGCCGCCGCAAGGCGATGGCCCGCGACGCCGCACGGCAGCCGTCCAGCCCGAACGACCCAGAATCCTCGGATGATGCCGCGCCATGATTACCGCGGCTGCAGGCGCCAAAGTGCAAGACATGTCGCGAGTTATCGCGATCCGAGTAGTCTGGCGCGCGGCGCACCGCTACAACCCCAGAACGCTCGGCTCGCTGCGGCTCTGAAGCCGCCCGAACGAGTCCAGCGCTCCTTTTTCGTCCTCGTGGAGACCGCCATGGCCCAGATCTCGTCGCCCGCAGAACCCCGCTTCCCGTCGCTCGTGTCGCAAAAGCAGAGTGAAACGCTCGAATCTGTTGTGATTCGCTTTGCCGGCGACTCGGGTGACGGCATCCAGCTGACCGGCGGCCAGTTCACCGCCGCGTCGGCGCTCGCCGGTAACGACACGGCGACATTCCCGGACTACCCAGCCGAAATCCGCGCACCTACGGGCACGATTGCTGGCGTTTCCGGCTACCAGCTGCATTTCTCCAGCCGCGACATCCTGACGCCGGGTGATCTGGCGGATGTGCTGGTGGTGATGAATCCCGCCTCCTTGGCGGCGAACAAGAAATGGCTCAAGCCGCACGGTCTGCTCATCGCCAATGCGGACTCGTTCACGGTCAAGAACCTCAAGATGGCGGGCTACGATCAGAACCCGCTGGAGGACAATTCGCTTGAAGCGTTTCAGGTGTATCCCGTCGACCTCGGCCGTCACACGAGTGATGCGCTGCAGGGTCTCGGCATGACGGCCAAGGAAATCGAGCGTTGCAAGAACTACTTCGCGCTGGGCCTCGTGTTCTGGCTCTATGACCGCAGCACCGACTTCGTCGAGACGGAGATTCACGCGAAGTTTGCCAAGAAGCCCGTGATGCTCGAAGCCAACCTGCGCGTGTTCCGTGCCGGCTGGAACTACGGCGAGAACACTGATCAATTCCGCGTGCGCTACAGCGTGCCGGCAGCCGCCAACATTGCGCCGGGTTTGTACCGCAGCATTTCCGGCAACGACGCGGTCGCGCTCGGTTTCGTCGCTGCGGCAAAGCAGTCTGGCTTGGAGCTGTTTCTTGGCTCCTACCCGATCACGCCGGCCACCGACATTCTGCACGCACTCGCTGGATACAAGGAGTTCGGCGTCATCACGTTCCAGGCCGAAGACGAGATCGCCGCGATGTGCTCGACGGTTGGCGCGGCGTTCGGCAATCACCTGGCGGTGACGACGACGTCGGGACCCGGTCTGGCGCTGAAGGGCGAGGCGATGGGCTTGGCCGTCATGACCGAACTGCCGATGGTTATTGTGGATGTTCAGCGCGGTGGTCCTTCGACCGGCTTGCCGACCAAGACCGAACAGTCCGATCTGATGCAGGCGCTGTACGGCCGCAACGGCGAATCGCCGATGCCGGTCCTGGCGATTCGCAGCCCGGGGGACGCTTTCGAGTGCGCCTACGAAGCCTGCCGCATCGCGATCAAGTACATGACGCCCGTCGTCCTGCTTTCGGATGGCTTCATCGCCAACGGCGCCGAACCGTGGAAGGTCCCGAATGTCGAGAGCTTGGAGCCGATTCCGGTGAAGTTCCTCGACAACACTGACCAACTCGCGGACGGCAAGCTGCTGCCGTATGACCGGGATCCGAAGACGCTGGCGCGGCCTTGGATCAAGCTGGGCAGCGAAGGACTCGAGCACCGGCTCGGCGGTCTCGAAAAGTGGGACAAGACCGGCCACATCTCGACCGACGCGGCCAACCACCACGTGATGACAAAGCTGCGCCAGGCCAAGGTCGATGGCGTTGTCGCCGACATCCCGCCGTGCGACGTGCACGGCGACGCCCATGGCGGCGATGTGCTGGTCGTGTCGTGGGGTTCGCCCTACGGTTCGTGCCTGACCGCGGTGGACTCGCTGCGCGCCGAAGGCAAAGCTGTGTCGCACCTGCACCTGCGTTGGCTCAATCCGCTGCCGGCGGATCTCGCCGCGGTGCTCGCGCGGTTCAACACGATCCTGGTGCCGGAGATCAACAACGGTCAGCTCAGCAAGCTGCTCCGCGACAAATTCCTGATTGATGTAAAGGGCTACAACCGCATCGGCGGCCAGCCGCTCTACGTGCGCGAATTGCGCGAGGCGATCCTGAACTGTCTGGCGCACTGAACGCCAGCCCGACGGAATTCATCCAATCTACTACCGTTTCTGAGCAGAGGACGCCATGACACTCCAGGCCAAGCTTCCCGAAAACACCCTCAAGCCCAAGGACTTCGCAACCGACCAGGAGGTGCGCTGGTGCCCTGGCTGCGGCGACTATGCCATTCTGGCCGGCGTGCAGCGCGCCCTGGCCAAGCAGGGCATTCCGACGCACCAGATCGCCACCATTGCCGGCATCGGTTGCTCGTCGCGTTTCCCCTACTACATGGCCACGTACGGCTTTCACAGCATCCATGGCCGCGCGCCGGCGATTGCCACGGGCCTGAAGCTCGCGCGTCCCGACCTGCAAGTCTGGGTCGCAACAGGTGATGGTGACGCACTGTCCATCGGCGGCAATCACTTCATTCACGCCATGCGCCGCAACGTCGACTTGAAGGTGCTGTTGTTCAACAACCGCATCTACGGGCTCACCAAAGGACAGTTCTCGCCGACGTCGGAGTACGGCAAGAAGACCAAGTCCTCGCCTTACGGCACCGTCGACAATCCATTTCACCCTGTGTCCATCGCGATCGGCGCGGAGGCGAGCTTCGTTGCGCGCACCATCGACGTCGACGCCAAGGTCAGCGCGGAGGTCTACAGCGCCGCAGCCGCCCACGTTGGCACAGCCTTTGTCGAGGTGATGCAGAACTGCGTCATCTTCAACGACGGAGCCTGGGATCACTTGACCGCCAAGGAGTTGCGCGCAGACATGACGCTGACGCTGGAGCATGGCAAGCCTATGATTTTCGGTGTGAATCGCGACAAGGGAATCCGGCTCAACGGCCTGACCCCCGAAGTCGTGACGATCGGCGCCAATGGCGTGACCGAGGCGGATCTGTGGGTGCACGACGCGAACGACGAGGATCCGACCCGGACGTTCCTCCTGTCGCGCATGGAATACCCGCAGTTCCCGGTGCCGATTGGCGTGATGCGCGCTGTGCGCAAGCCGGCGTTCGACCAACTGATCAATGAGCAGGTGCAGGATCAGCAGGCGCAAAAGCCCGCGGATCTTCAGAAGCTGCTCAACGGCCGTCAGAACTGGCTCGTCGGCTAGCTTGACGAGGGTGCCGATTGCGCCTTTGATGTGGCGTGGACGGGGCTGCGAAACACGTTGCCGCGGTGCCAGGGCGGACTTGCGTTCGCTCGCCAGGGCGCTGCGCGCATGCAATGGAGGCGAATCATGGAATTGACGGTCGTGGCCAAGCTGGTTGCGGGTGACAAGCAGGTGGACACCGAGGCGTTTCTGCAACGGCATGTCGCCAAGAAGCTCGAAAAGCTTGAGCAGCGTCTGGGCAAATCGCCGGTGGTGCGCGTGACCTTGGAAGAAGGGACCGCCGACTTCGATGCCTGCGTGACCATCCATGGCGCGCCCGACATCGTCGGCAAGGAGCGGGCGGAATTGATGCTCAAGGCCGTGGACGGCGCTATCGACAAGGTCACGCGTCAATTCGAGGCTGCGCTGGAAAAAAAGACCGGCCGCGAGCGCGGTCGCCGGGCGAGCGGTACGGTCAAGGCGGGCGAGTTCTAGGAGCGTGTCGCGCTGAATCTGTACATCTGTTTTCAAGTAGTTGCGCAACGCCATACCGAATCTCCGACAGGCTCCCAGGCCCTGTGCCGCTGCTGCGGGTGGCATCTGCGCTCCAAGCCACGTAAGATGCCCCCGCGGCGGTTCCGCTTGGGCAGGTCCATGGTTCGGCATTTTCTTGCGCTGGTGCTGACGGCCGCCACGCTGGCTTCCTGCACCGATTGGGGCACGGGCGAGGTCGGGCGGCCGGTCCTGCTGCCTGCCGCGCCCGGAACCAAGGCCGGCACTGCCGACGTCGTGTCCGGCTCCAAGACCGACACCGCGATCAAGACCTGGGAGACATGGTCGCCACCAGTTGCGGACATCCTGGTCGCGGATGCGGATGCCTTTGAGGGCGCTGATTCCGTGTTCACACCCGGCGATGGCGCCGGATCGGCCGATGCAGGGCCGACGGATTCTGCGCCGCTGTACGATGGCGGTGCCGATGCAGGTGCGGATGCTGTTGCGGCCGACACTGGGGTGCCGCCGATTGACGGGACCATTGATGGTTGGTGTTGCGGCGAAACTTGGACTGCTCCAGATGCTTGGACAGGCAATGATGCGGGGTCAGGTATCGAAACCTGGGTCGGCGCGGACAGTTGGACAGGCAGCGATGCTGGGTCAAAACCCGACATCGCATGGGATGGGGCGGTGATCGGCGATGGCTGGATCTACCCGAGTGACGTGGTCGCCGCCGACACATGGACCGGCGCGGACATCGGCTGGGACTGGGACGCCGGACCCCAGCCCGACAGCGGAACCTCCTGGGATGCATGGACAACCGCTGATGCCGTGCCTGGTTGGGATGCCTGGATCTTCGATGGCACCTCGACCCAGGACGCCTGGGTCTACCCCGACACGTGGCTTTCGGATCTGACCCAGGTGGACAGCGCCGACGCCAGCGATGCAGAGGACGCGAACGTTGGTGTCGATTCCAACGCCCCAGATTGGCAAGGCTATCCCGACCTCGTCGTGCCGCCGGGTGTCGACATCAATGCCGGCGCTCTGGCCAGCTGCTCCGAGATGTATCTGTATCAAAAAGAGAAATGTGGCCCCAACGCGTCGGCCGAATGCGTTGCGGGCATGGAGCAGGCCGGCTCGGTCTACGCCAACTACCGCTTCGCACCGCTCGCTGAGTGTGAAAAGGCCGTATGTTCACCGATGTGCGCGATGGTGAGCAACGACAAGTGTCTGGAGAACTGCATCGGCAAGTACTGTGCAAACCAGTTCTTCTCGTGCATCGCCAATGGCGCCAGCGGCGGAGCGAACTGTGCGGATACCTTTGCCTGCTCCAACAAGCCGGACATCCAAGGCAAAATGTGGTCGATCGCCAAGGAGTGCATCGCGTCGGCGACGCCAGTTGCCCAGCAGCAGTTCGCGGCCCTCATCGGATGCGTGACGCAACCGCAGACGCAGACGTGCATTCCCCTGCTGGCCGCGTGCTATGGGAACGGCAGTGGTACCGCCACCTGCGGCCAGACGCTGACCTGCAGCGGCGGCTGCAACGGCAACGACGCCTGCAGCAACGCTTGCATCGGCAAGGCCAGCCCCAGCGCCGTGACGTTGCTCGATGCCGTATGGAACTGCGTCCAGACCCAGTGCGTGCCCAAGTGCAATGGCGACAAGGCGTGCCAGGATCAGTGCATGGGCGCAGTCTGCAACAAGCAGTTGGGGGCGTGCATCGCCGACTGATTCGAGGCGGCAGCCGCTACGCGGCGTGCCCGTCGATCAACAGATGCCGTGGTCGGTTGCGAGCCATGGCCATCGCCGCGTTGCGCTCCTCCTCGGTTGCGAGGCGACCCATGGTTGGCGCGGTCGTCAGCGGTTGTTCCGCCGCTGGACCTCCCGGCACATAGCGCGTCATCACATTCACGACCGCATCCGGGTAGTTGGCCGCCAGCCAATCCAATGTCGGTTTCGTGCAACAGTCCACGTGCCCCGGCATCACGAGGTGGCGAATGATGAGCGGCGGCAGGAACTGCTCGCTTTCCGGACGCTTTTTGCCTTGGATCGCCGCGGCATCGAGGGTACGCTCCAACTCCGCACGCGTGTGCACGCCCGCGCCGGCCGCAAGCCGCGCCGCGCAGTCGTCGTTGCCGAATTTCAAATCGACGACGTAGCTGGCTACGACGCCGTCCAGGAGGCCCAGCGCGGCATCGCTCATCAAACCGTTGCAATTCCAGATAACTGGCAGCCAGTCGGCAACCGCCACGGCGCCCAGTGCCTCCAGCACGGCGAGCAAGCTCACCGTCGGATCGCCGCCGACAAAGCTGACCGTGCGCGCGCCCTGCAGTTTGCGTCTGCGCACAAGCGCGGAAAACCACTCCGGCTTTAGTGCGATGGCCGGCGCCGCGTCGGGCTCGTTGACGTGGCCCCACTCGGTGCAGAACAGGCAACGCAACGAACAACCGCCGAGGTCGATGAGCCAGGTCGGCACCAACTCCGCCTCCTCACCGAACGAAAGCAACTGCTTGTAGACATAGCCTTCGGTGCCGAGGCGGCAAAAGGTGCCTGCGGGTCCTTTGGAGCGATCGGCGCCGCAGTCGCGCGGGCAAAGTCGGCAAACACGGTAGGCGTCGCGGGCGCGCTCGATGCGCTCTCGGGTGACTCGCATGGGCTCTCCTCGGGGGATCAGGAAAGACGGGGTCCGTGGTGAGGCTTGGACGCGGCTGGATCAGGGCCGTGCGACAAGGCTTCTTCGATTCGTGGGTTTTGCACGGCGTCCTGGAGCGCGCCTGCGAGGGCCACTTCGGCCAGGTGCAGCGTCGCCTGGTTCAAGCGCGCCAGCGCCGCGCGCACGGGTTCGGCATGCTCGGTGGCGATCGCGGCGTGCACACTCGCGATTTCACCCTTGATGTCGTCCAGTTCATCATCATCGATCAGTGTTCGCGCCGACGTCGCAAGGGCGACCTCCGTGGCGTGGATGACCTGCTGCGCTTCACTGCGCGCGTCGATGAACTGCCTGCGCGCGATGTCCGTTTCGGCGTGATCGAAGGCCTCGGTCAGCATGCGCACGACCTCTTCGTCGCAGAGGCCGTAACTTGGTTTGACCTCGATGGTCTTTTCCGTGCCACTGCGGATGTCGCGCCCGGTCACATGCAGGATGCCGTTGGCATCGATGAGAAACGTCACGGCCACGCGCGGCAGACCGGCCGGCATCGGCGCGACAGGAATGAGCAAGCGCGCCAGGCTGCGGCAATCCGTCACCAGTTCACGTTCGCCTTGCAAGACATGCAGCACGACGCCCGTCTGGTTGTCGACCGAAGTGGTGAATTCCTCCGTCGCCGAAGCCGGAATTGCGCTGTTGCGCTGGATGATCTTGGACACCACGCCGCCCACCGTCTCGATGCCGAGCGACAGCGGCGTCACGTCGAGCAGCAGCATGTCGCGCCGGCCCGTTGTCATGATGTCGGCCTGCAACGCTGCGCCGAGCGCCACCACCTGGTCCGGATCGATCTCGACATGCGGCGCGCGACCGAACAGTTCCTGCACACGCTGACGCACCAGCGGAATCCGCGTCGATCCGCCGACCATGACGACTTCGTCGATGTCGCCGGCCTGAAGGCCAGCATCTTTCAGGGCTTGCCGACATGGAACGAGCGTTCGTTCGACTATCGGCGCAATCAGCGCCTCGAACGTTGGGCGATCCACCGTGAAATCCAGCTTGCCCTGGTGCAGCGGCGCCAGATCCAGCGGGTACGTCGCATGCTCTTGGGTCGACAACGCAATCTTGAGCTCGATCGCCGCTTGACGCAGGCGCTGCACCAGATCCAAGTGACCGCGCACGTCGATGCCCGCAGCGGCCAACTCGCCTGCCATCGTCTGCACCAGCAGTTGGTCGATGTCATCGCCGCCCAGGTGTGTATCTCCGCCTGTCGACAACACTTCTGTCAAGCCGGCGTGCAACTGCAGGATCGACACATCGAATGTCCCGCCGCCAAAATCGTATACGGCAATGCGACCTTGGGGCCGTTTGTCGAGGCCATAGGCCAGCGCCGCGGCCGTCGGTTCGTTGACGATGCGCAGGACTTCCAGACCCGCAAGCCGCCCCGCGTCCTTGGTGGCCTGGCGTTGCGCGTCGTTGAAATAGGCCGGAACCGTGATGACTGCGCGCGCGACCGGCTTGCCGAGCGCCACCTCGGCGCGCTGCTTCAACTCGCGCAGCACGAAAGCGCTGAGTTCGGGCGGCGTGAAACGGCGGCCGCACACCTCGATGCGCACCGCAGATGAACCGGCACTGCGGTGGACGGAATAGGGCAGCATGCCGAGCTCTGCGACGACCTCTTCAGCGCCGCGCCCCATCATGCGCTTGACCGAGTAGATCGTGCGGTCAGGGTGTTCGCACAGCCGGGCATTGGCGGGACAACCAACGCAATCGAGCTCGCCATCCTGGCCGAATGCGATGACCGATGGCACCAAAGGACCATCAGGTCCGGAAATGATCTGCGGCCTGCCGGCCTCGTCGACGAACGCGACCAGACTGTTGGTGGTGCCGAGGTCGATGCCGACCGTGGCGCGCGTGTCGGTCTTGGGGCCCGGGTTGCTGGCGGCGATGTGGATGCGCATAGGCCTCTCAAGCAAACGAAGCAGGCTCAGGGCGCCGCGTGGATCACAGCGTGGCGCAATGGTCCAGTCGGGTCAGCAGGTTGTCGAGGTAGCGGGCATGGCCGAGCACGGAACGCAGTTCGGTGCGCGCGTGCACCAGGGCCGGCACTTCCTGACCTGCTCGCTCGGCCGCATCCTGCGCCGCGTCCCAACGCGCCGCAGCGGCGTGCATCTGGGCTGTGACTTCTGCGCGCAAATCGCGAATCGCAGCAGCAGCATGGCGCAGATCCTGCGCCGCGCGCCCCGCACCGTCGGCATCACCTTCGCCGCGCGCCTCCTGCATGGCCTCGATGGCTTCGTTCAAATCGAAGACCTGGGTCAACAGCTCAGCGGGCGGGTGAAAGCGCTCCTCCTGCAGATCTCCGGCAAATTCAAGCACATATGCGACGCGCTTTTCGAAGTGTCTCAGGGTCCGGTACGCGTCGTTCACCAGCGAAGTGTGCCTCTGTGCCTGTGCCACTGCCGCCGCGCCTTGGCGCGCGAAGCGATCTGGGTGCAACTCTCGAACAAGGCTGCGAAATGTGATGTCGAGGTGCTGCGCGTCGAGCCCGAGGCGCCGAGGCAGCCCGAGCACGGCGAAATGATCCGGCGTGCCAGACCGATCGAGCGCGATCTGGCCATGCTCGTCCAGCACCCACGGCCGCAGCAACGCCGAAGCACCCGGCGTGCCGTGTTGCAAGGCTGTGTCGTGAAGGACCGTCATGGTTTGCCTCACGCGGAGAAGGACGAGCCGCAGCCGCAGCTCGACTTGGCGTTCGGGTTTTGGAACACGAACCCCTTGCCATTAAGGCCGCCTTCGAAGTCGAGCGTCGTGCCGTTCAAGAACACGAGACTCTTGCGGTCCACGAAGATCTTGGGGTTTTCGCCGAAAATGCGATCTCCCAGACGGGGCTCGCTTTCAAAATCGAGTACATAGGATAGGCCGGAACAGCCGCCGCCGGTGACGCCGACGCGCACGCCGACCAGTTCCACGCCATTTTCCGCGGCAACTTCGGTCAAGCGACGGATGGCGCTTTCGCTAATCGAGACCATGCCCTTACCTCCGCTACCCTTGTTGCTTCGCCTTGTAGTCCGCAAGCGCTGCACGAATCGCGTCTTCGGCCAGCACCGAGCAGTGAATCTTGATCGGCGGCAGGTTCAGTTCCTGCACGATGTCCGTGTTGCGCAGATTTGCTGCTTCTTCCACGGTCTTGCCCTTGACCCACTCGGTCGCCAGCGATGACGAGGCGATCGCCGAGCCGCAGCCAAAGGTCTTGAAGCGCGCGTCCTCAATGACGCCCTGCGCGTTGACCTTGATCTGCAACTTCATGACATCGCCGCACTCTGGTGCGCCGACCACCCCGGTGCCCACGCTCGGATCCGACTTGGGCAACGAACCGACGTTGCGCGGGTTGTTGTAGTGATCCAGTACCTTGTCGCTGTATGCCATGATCGCGACTCCCTTCAGGAAACTCGGAGCGGCGCCGTTACGGGCGCACGGAAGACAACACTGCCAGACCCTCGGAGCGGCGCCGTTACGGGCGCACGGAAAACAACACTGTCAATGTCCAGCCCAGGCAATCTTCGACAAATCAAGCCCTTCCTGCACCATCTCCCACAGCGGCGACATCTCGCGCAGCCGTCCGGCCACCTCGACAACGCGGCGGATGGTGTAGTCGATCTCTTCCTCGGTGTTGAAGCGCCCGATTCCAAAGCGGATCGATGTGTGCGCCAGTTCCTCGTTCACGCCCAATGCCTTGAGCACGTAGCTCGGTTCCAGCGACGCCGATGTGCATGCGGAGCCCGACGAGACAGCGATATCGCTGATTCCCATCAGCAAAGACTCGCCCTCGACGTAGGCGAACGACAGATTCAGGTTGCCCGGCGTGCGCTGCGTCGGGTGGCCGTTGAGGTAGACGTGCTCCAACTGCGACGTGATGCCTTGGTGCAAGCGCTGGCGCAGCGCAAGAATGCGCGCCGATTCCTCGGCCAGCCCAGCCTGCGCCAACTCTGCCGCCTTGCCGAATGCGACGATCAGCGGCACCGCCAGCGTGCCGGAGCGCAAGCCGCGCTCGTGACCGCCGCCGTGCATCATCGGCTCCAAGCGCACGCGCGGATTCTTGCGCCGCACGTACAAAGCGCCAATACCTTTGGGGCCATACATCTTGTGTGCGGTGAAGGCCAGCAGATCGATGTGCATCGCCTCGACATCGATCGGAATCTTGCCCACCGCCTGTGCCGCATCGCAGAAGAACAGCACGCCGCGTTCGTGGCACAACGCGCCGATCTCTTCGAGGGGCTGCACGACGCCGATCTCGTTGTTGACCGCCATCACCGAGACCAGCAGCGTTTCGGCGGTCATTGCTTCGCGCAAGGCGTCCAGGGACACCAGGCCGTCCTTGCCGACACCCAGGTACGTCACGCGAAACCCTTCGCGTTCCAAGGCCATGTGCGAGTCGAGCACGGCCTTGTGCTCCGTGCGCACCGTGATGAGGTGGTCCTTGCCGCCGCTCTGGCCCACGCCGGCACTGCTGCGCAGCATGTGCGCCGCGCCCTTGATGGCGAGGTTGTCGCTTTCGGTGGCGCCAGAGGTGAACGCGATCTCCTTGCTCGACGCGCCGATGCTGCGCGCGAGTTGTTCACGCGCCAAATCCACCGCCTCTTCCGCTTGACGACCAAAGACATGCGTGCGCGACGCGGCGTTGCCGTAGATCGTGCTGAAGTAGGGCAGCATGGCCTCGATGACCCGCGGATCGACCCGAGTCGTCGCGTGATTGTCCATGTAGATGGGAAGTTCAAGCGTCATACTGCCTCAGCGCCCTGGCAACAGAGCGTCACGCCTTACAGTTGTGAAAGGGTCATCCGATCCAGCACCTTGAGCACCTCGCGGTTCAAATTATCGAGTGGGTTTTTGATGTTGCACTCCGCGAAGCGTTGGCAGTGCCCGTCGCCATCCGCGCATGCGGAAATGTGCGACTCGCCGTCGAGGATGCGCACCACTTCGGCCACCGTGATGTCGTCGAGGCTGCGCAGCAGGCGGTAACCGCCCCTCTTGCCCATGCTGGCCTCGACCAAACCGGCCTGTGCCAGACGCGCCAGCACTTTGGGCGTCAGATCGACCGGCAAGCTGTTGCGGGCCGCGAGTTCGCGCGCCGACAGGGATTCCTCCGGACCAAGCGCACCCAACGCCTTGAGCGCGACGAGGCCATAATCTGCTTTCTTCGACAGGCGCAGCACGGTCGCTTTCCTCTTGCGCCACGCCGGGCGCGCTCGCTATCCTCGCGTTGGTTGCGCATGGGCCCTATTGCCCGGGCTTTGGATGTGCGACCAAACCAGTCGCACATTACGCCGCACCTGCCTCCTTGTCAACGCTTTCATGCGGTGCGCCAGCCATCCGCGGTTTGACAGGGATCGAGCCGATCCGTATACCTCCGCCCCACAACGAATCCGATGCGGAGGCAGCCCATGTCCCAGGTGACGGCAGACGATGTGCGCAAGGCGCTTGGAACGGTGCAGGAGCCGGATCTCGGCGCGGATCTGGTCACGCTGAATCTCGTGCGAGATCTGAATGTTGCCGACGGCAATGTCGCGCTCCGCATCGCCTTGACTTCGCCGGCGACGCCGCACAAGGAACTGTTGCGCACGCAGGTGCTTGCGGCCATCGATGCCTTGCCGGGCATCGGAAGCATCGCGCTGCGGCTGGAGGCGGATCCGCCGTCTTCGGCGACGAAGCTGAGTAAAATCAGCCATATCATCGGTGTTGGCGCGGGCAAGGGCGGCGTAGGCAAGTCCACGGTTGCGGTCAATCTGGCGGTCGCGCTCGCGCAGGCTGGCGCCAAGGTCGGGCTGCTCGACGCCGACATGTACGGCCCGAGCGTGCCGATCCTGCTCGGCCTCCGCGGCCAGAAGCCAGCCGTCAACGCAGCATCCAAGATCGTGCCGACCGAGGCGCACGGCATCTGCTGTGTTTCCATGGGTTTCATGATCCAGGAGGACATGGCCGTGGCGTGGCGTGGCCCCATGGTCGGTCGCGCCGTCACGCAGTTCATCGACGATGTTGAATGGGGCGAGCTGGACTACCTCATCGTCGATCTGCCGCCGGGCACCGGTGACATCATCCTCAGTCTTTGTCAGGCCATTGCGCTGTCGGGCGCGATCGTCGTGTCGACGCCACAAGATGTGGCCTTTGCCGACGTGCTGCGCGCGCTGCGCATGTTCTCGATGATGAAGGTGGATGTCCTCGGCCTGGTCGAGAACATGGCCTACTTTCGCTGCCCGGACAACGGAAAGGATTACGCGATATTCGGGCCTGGCCGTGGTGCGGAGCACTGTGAACAGCACGGAGTGAACTTTCTGGGCTCGCTGCCGCTGGACATGGCGGTGTCGCCGAATGCGGACGCCGGCCGACCCATCGTCGTGGCCGAACCGCAGTCGCTGCAAGCGCAGCTCTACCGCCAGATCGCAGGCAAAGTCGCGTCGCAGCAGGCGATTGCCGCCCACAAGACCAAAGCGATCGCCGAGGCGGGCAAAGGCTTTTTCTCGACGCCGACGTGATGAGCCGTCGCAACTGTTGGGGGACGACTCCCTACTCGCGATCTTCGCGCACCTGGGGCAGCGGCGGCAGATCCCGCGGCATCGCGACTGTTTCGTCCGGAGCCAGTTGCGCGTCGTCCAGATCCTGAGCGCCCATCTCGGGATCGCCAGGCGGTGCTGGCAGCGGTTTGCCCAGCGACCCGGCGATCACGTGCGGCAGACGTGGCAGCGGCTGAACCGGCACGCGCTCCAGACCTTTCTTCATGAAATCCACCCAGATGGGCACTGCGAGCGCGCCGCCCGAGGCCTTGGCGATCGGCTTGCGATCGTCGTAGCCGAGCCAGACGCTGGCGCACAATTCCGGCGTGAATCCAACGAACCAGGCGTCGCGACCGCCGTTGGAGGTACCCGTCTTGCCCGCCGCCGGCCGGCCGACCTTGAGTGCCTCCCTGCCGGACCCGCGCCGCACCACCTCGCCCAACATGTCCGTCAAAGCCAATGTCACGTCCTTCGACAGCACCTGGACACCGGGTTGCCGCGGCGCCAGGTAGACATTGCTGCCGTCGCGTTGGGCGATGCGGGTCACGAGGATCGGGGCCGTGACCCTGCCTTCTGCCGACAACGTCGCGTAGGCATTCGTTAGTTCGATCGGCGTGACACTGGAGGCGCCCAAAGCCAGCGGCAAGCCGGATTGCAGCGGACTGGTGATGCCGAGGCGTTCTGCGAAGGAGGCGATCCTGTCTGGGCCGACCCGCGCGGCAACGGCGACAGCGATGGAGTTGATGGACTGCGCCAGCGCTTCGCGCGCAGTGTAGGCGCGGCCGTCATAGCGGCCGCTGTAGTTGCGCGGCGTCCATGACTTGCCTGCGATGACATAAGTATGCGATTCATCAAGAAACGAGCTGTCCGGCGTCGTGACGCCCGCCTCGATCGCTGCACCATACGTGAACGTCTTGAAGGTCGAGCCGGGCTGCCGACGCGAATCGACCGCACGATCGAACGGATGAACGCCGAAGTCGTCGCCGCCCACCAGAGCGCGCACCAGCCGCGTCTGCGGTTCGATAGCCACGAGCGCCACTTGAGGGCCGAACTCAGGCGAGAGCACGAGGCCGCCTGGACCGCGATCGCGAATGGAGACGCGAATGAGATCGCCCACGCGCAGCGCAAACGGTTCGGCAGGCTTGGCAGAGTCAGCCGGCTTGGCGGGTTCCACTGCGGGACGGGCGTAACGGGCCAGGGCGCTGGCGGGTAGCAGGCCCTGCGCCGTGCCGAGATCGACGGCGTAGCCGCCAACGGTTGCGGCTGGCGTCGCGGTCCCGCGCACAATCCCCAGCAGAATTCGCCCGATTGCCGGCTTGGCGTGCTGCGTCGCCAACTTGCGCAGCCCCTCCTGCAAAGCCGCTTCGTCCTCGTAGTGCTTCACGGGCAGGAACGTCTTGTATTGCGAGTCAAAGCGCGCCAAGCCAGCAGCCACGGCCGTCTCGGCTGCGCGCTGCAGGCCGACATCCATCGCGATCTCGATGCGCAGGCCGCCATGCAGCAGTGTCTCGCGATCCACCTTCTGCAACACGAACTTGCGCACTTCCTCGGCGTAGTACGCGCCACTGTCCGTCAGGCCATCCTGGCCCGCGCTTGGCAGCGGCGCAGCGTCCGCGCGCTCGCGATCGACGGACGTGATGTAGCCGTGTTTCTCCATCTGGCCAAGCACATAGCTGCGCCGTTCCCGGGCGGCCTGTGGGTGCCGCAGCGGCGACCAGCGGCCTGGGCTGTTGACGACGGCCGCCAGCAACGCCGCCTGCGCGAGGTCGATATCACTGACAGACTTGCCGAAGTAGAAGCGCGCCGCTTCCTCGACTCCGTAGCGGCCATGGCCGAAATACACCTCGTTCGCATAGAGCGTCAGGATCTCGTCCTTGCCCAGGCGTTCCTCCAGCTTGCGCGCGAGCACCAGTTCCTTGAGCTTGCGGGTGAAGGTCTTCTCGCGCCCCAAAAAGCGTGTCTTGGCAAACTGTTGCGTAATCGTCGATGCGCCCTGTGCATAGCGGCCGGTCGTCAGGTCGATCCAGAGGGCCCGCGCGATGCCGGCGAGATCCAGGCCTGGGTGGCTGTAGAAGGACGCATCTTCTGCGCACACGATCGCCGCGCGCACCGGCACCGGTATGCGCGCCAGGGGCACGACGGTGCGAATCTCTTCGCCGAACTGCGCCACGATCTCACCGCCAGCGGCCAGCACGCGCGAGGACTCGTGGGCCATGCCGCGGTAGGCAGCGAAGGAAAACACATCCGGCAAGGTCTCTTGTAGCCAGACAAAACCGAGCGCGCCGCCTGCGAATCCCAGGCAGGCAAGCACCAAGAGCAGGGCCAGCAGCCTTCCGAGACAGCCTCTGCGCTTGGGCGCGCCCGCCTGCTGGGGCAGTTCACGCACATTGCGCGGCGGCGGCGGGCGCGAAGAGGTTGCCCGATGGCTGGTTGGCGGCGCGCTGCGCATGGGCGCGGATTGTAGCGGCGAACGCTGTGACGGGCTATGGTTGTGGGGCAGAACCGCCAAGGCGTTGCACCTGGGGCACGACCGTGGAACGATTCGGCATCTGCTGTGCACGGCCACCGCCGTGCGGACGAGGAAACAGATGGCGCTGGTGACTTGCCCAAAGTGCGGCACGACGTGCCCGACCACCTATCAGTTCTGCGGCCGTTGCGGGCAGTCTCTGCACAGCGGCCACTGGCAACCGGCGGATTCCTTTCTGCCGCCACCGCCCCCGAGCGGCCCAGCGCCGCTGGACGACGAGGCACGTATTCCGGACGAGCCCTGCTGGCAGGCGCGCCTGATCGTGCTGCGCGGTGCCGTGTCAGAAGGAACGGGATTCGAGTTGCGCGAAGGACGCAACACCGTGGGCCGCACGGGTGATCTTGCCTTCCCGTCGGATCCCCTGATGAGTCCGCTGCACATCGTGGTCGACAAACAGGGCGACAGCGTCGATGTCGTCGAGGTGATGGGGCAGGGCGGTTGCTTCCGGCGCATTCGCGAGCCGGTGAACGTTCGATCCGGCGAAGTGATCTTCGCTGGAGAACAATACCTTCTGACGCGTCACGGTGAGGACGCTCCCGCCGATTCTGTTTCCGGTGCCGATCTGCCGGCCGACACCTTTGGCACGCCGCTGCCGCCGCCCGTCCTGCACGTGACGCAACTCCTGGCCGGCGGTCTGGCGGGCCGCGTCGTCTCAACCGACAAGGATGTCCTCACCATCGGCCGCGAAGGCTGCGACATGTCCTTTCCCCAAGACCGCTTCATGAGTGGTCGCCACTTGCGCATCGAAGCGAGTGCCGGCGGCCTGCAAGTGCTCGATGTCGGGAGTCTCAACGGCACCTTCGCGCGCATCACACAAATGCCGCAGCGCCTCGCCAAGGGCGACGAGTTGCTGGTGGGTTCGATGTTGTTCCGGGTGGATGTGCGGCAGGGCTGAGGGCGCTACTTTCCGGCCTTGGCCTTGGCAACCTTCTCGGTCGCCCGCTCTTCGGCAAAGCCAATCAGCGCCTTGCCGCGCCGCTCGAAGCTGTACCCGGCATAATGCTTGCGCCACTTCGCAGTGTCGGCGTCGACCTTGCCTTCTGCAGCCAGCTTGTCCGTGGCGCGCTGGTACTCGACGATCTCCACGCCGGCCGCAGCCAGTTCGGCCAACGTGACCTGGCTGCGCGTCTGCGGCACGATCACCGGGTCGACGATGCGGTTGTCCTTCTTGTCGTAGGCGCGCAGTAGCGTCAGCGACGGATCGTCTCCCAGCGCGGTCAGGCAACGAATCGCCACGATGCGCTCGATCAGCCGCGCGCTCTTGAGCGACGCCTCCAGCACGGGCCGCACCGCGTCGTTGCCCAGTCCCTTGATGTCCTTCTGGCACAAGTCGGTGATCATCATCTTGACGTCATTCTGCGCGAACGTCGCCTGCCCGTAGTTGCCATCGTCAGGCAGCTTGGCCAGTGCTTCGGTCAGACCCGGCACCCGCGCATAGCTCACCAACATCTGCGCGGACCACCAGCGGTCATCGGCATTCTGGCCGACCAACAAACGCTCGAAAATGGGCTTGAGCTTGCTGTCGAAGGCGGCTTTGATCTGCACCTTGGACTCCGGCTTCTCCGTCCACTGAATCGCGGCCGAGATCGCCAGGGAGGCGGCGGCCTTGTCGTCTGGATGCGTGCTCGGCAGCAGCCGCTCATACAGCTCCAGGAAGTAGCACAGGCCATCGACGCTGTCGGTCGACTGGATGGCGGCCAGATCGCCTTCAGTGACCTTGACGTTCTTGATCTTGTGATAGCGCCGCATGCCACCAATCAGCGCAGCCTTGGCAGCCGGTGACTTGAGCGCCTGGAGGAACGCCACCACGCCGTCGCGCGCCACCGCCTTGCCGAGCATGATTTCCGCGCCTGCCACGCCTTCTTCGCCGAGCGCCTCGATCTCCTCCGGACGCAGACGCTGGCCCAGCTTCTCGGTGATGCGCGCAGCCGAATCGTCCGGGCTCAGATCGCCGAACGCCCACTTGGCAATCAACTTGCGCGTCGAGGCCTTCTTGTCTTCGGGCAGCACGGTCAACATGTCGAACAGCACCCGCTTGGCATGGCCCTGTTTCTTGATATTCGGATTCTCCAACATCTTTTGCAGAGCCGGCTGCAAGGCGACCAGCAGTTCCGTCTTGTCGGCTGCCTTGCTGGCAACGCGCAGCGCCTGCGAGGGCTGGCCGCCGTCGTCGATCAGCACTTCGAGGGCGCGCGTGCGCAGTTTCGCGTCGTTGCCGCGATCCGCGACGTAGTTGGCCATCTCGTCCCAGCCAGCCTCGTTGTTGCTCCACAGACGGAAATTCTCATCGGGATCGGCTTTCTGGCAGCCCGAGGCGCCAGCGACCACAAGACCCGCGAAGGCGAAGCTCGCGAGCAGGTTGCAAGTGTTGCGGAAAACGCGGCATGGCGAACCTCCAGAGCGGAAAAAGGCGCGGATCACAAAGGTGCGTTGATCCGAACCGAGCGGGATGGTAGTACGATCAATGCTTGAGGTAAACCGGGCCATCCGGCCGGCTACGTGGTGGAGGCCATGCCATGGCGATCGGCAACAACAAACCACCGGCAGCAGCGCGAGGCGTCCTCGGCTCCGAGAAAGCCGTCCAGCAACTGGCGCAGCTGGAGACCAAGCTGGAGCTGCTGACGCGCAAATTCAATCGTTATTTCAACGGATTCGAGCGGTTGCCACCGCTGCTCGACTTCGAGGCATTCAAGCGCGAGATGCGCGAGTTGCAGCAGCAGCCCTTCTCGACCGGTCAGTCGCGCTTCAAGGCGCAGAACCTGCTGGCACGCTGGCAGGCGCACCATTCGAAGTGGACGCGTGACATGGCGCGCAAGGAGGATGGCACCTACAAGCCGGGTGCCGGCGCCGCGGCCATGCATCCGCAGAAGGACGATGCGGACGAGACGGAATCGGTTTGACGGTCAATCGAGCGGATTCCAGGGCGGCTCGGCACCGACCGGCCGCGCCGCAGTACGCTGACTGCGCGCCTTGAGCAGTGTTTGTTCCAACTTTTCAGTCAGTTCCGGAAGCCCTTCGCGTGTCAGGGCCGAAGCGAAGTGCGCGCGTTGCGCGGCGGCGACTTCGCGCACCGTTGCCGCGTCAAAGATGGCGTCGCACTTGTTCAGGACCACCAGCCGCGCCTTCTCCCCCAAGTCGTGTTCTGTCAAAATACGTTCGACACTGCGTAGTTGCTGCTCAAGCTGAGCGTGGCTGGCGTCGAGCACGAGGATCAGCACGTCAGCAAGGCGGGCCTCTTCCAGCGTCGCCTCAAATGCACCGAGCAGCTCCTTGGGTAGATCGCGAATAAAACCAACGGTATCGGTCAGCACGGCCGGCGTGCCGCCCGGCAGCCGGATGCGGCGCGACGTCGGATCGAGCGTGGCAAAGGCCAGGTTTTCGGTGAAGATGTCTGACTTCGACAACGCGTTGAGCAGCGACGACTTGCCAACATTCGTGTAGCCGACCAGCGCCGCCAACGCCACTTCCGAGCGCGTGCGCACCTGCCGTCGGCCCGCCCGGCCCTTGGCCAGCCGTTTCAACTCATCCTCCAAGCGATGGATGCGGTCTCGGCAACGGCGTCGGTCGATTTCCAATTTCGTTTCGCCAGGTCCCACGCCGCCGATTCCGCCGGTCAACCGCGACAGCGAATTGTCGCGATCGCCCAGCCGCGGCAGCGAGTAGCGCAACTGCGCCAGTTCCACCTGCAGCTTGCCGTCCTGGCTGCGCGCCCTACCAGCGAAAATATCGAGAATCAGCTGGGTTCGGTCGAGCACCTTCATGTCCGCGCGTTGCGAGATGCTCTTGGACTGACTCGGCGACAGCTCGCGATCAAACACCAGCATCGTCGCTTCACTTTGCATGACGCGCAGCGAAATTTCCTGAAGCTTTCCCTCGCCCAAGAGCGTGCGTGGATCGATGTCGCGCCGCCGCTGGATCACGCGCCCCACGACTTCGACACGCGCGGTCAGCGCCAATTCCTCCATCTCATCGAGGCTATCCTCCGCCTCGGCCAGCGGCTCGGGACCGACGTGCACGAGCAGGGCACGTTCACGGGCATTCACCATGCGCGTCGCGGGCTTGGCGCGGCTGAGCTGACCCTCCAGCTCTTGGATCAGCGCGGCGCAGTCGAACGTCGTGTCGAGTTCACGCCAAGGCATCGGCGCCAGGGCAACATTTGGCTGCACCGCGTGGTGCGGCTGGCCGTCGCTCCAAGCAGCGATGTGGCCGACGAACACCTGGCCCGGCTGGTCGCCGGCAAGGCCCACGGCAGCGACGAGATCGAGGCCGAGTCGCGCAAGATCATTGAAGTCATCGTCGCTGAGCGGCTCGCCCTTGAGGTGGATGTGCACCAGCCGCAGGCCGCGCAGCCGGCCGCTGCCGGCGCCCCAACGCCCGAGATCGGGCAGTTCCAACTGATGGTCATCGCCGACCAGCACGTGCGTGACGTGGCCGCTGCGGTCGATCAGCACGCCGATTTGCTTGCGTAGACGCGAGGATAGCCCGCACATGCGCTGAACGATGGCATCGCTGGCCAACTCGCGCGGATCGCTGACGTGGTGGGCAAGGCGCTCGATCAGCGACCGTTCCACGGCGGCGAGGCCGACAAGGGAACCATGGATCTTTGCGGGCAAGCAGGCTCTCCGGTTTCGACAGCGCGGGAAAGATGTCCGCACGCGGTCAGGGAATCAGTCCCGCAGGGACTTCTTGAACCGTAGCCCCGGAATTCATTCCGGGGCGTCCCCGTTGCGCGGCATTCGCTCCGGTTCCGGTTCCGGTTCGGTCCCGGGCTGCGGTCCCGGTTCGGGGCTCGGAACCCGCTAGTTCAAATTGATATTCGGCCCGCCCTTCAAGGTCATGTTGCCGCCGGCCTTGATGTCCATCGCCGCGCCCGACTTCGTCTCGGTGGTCTTGCCCGATTCCTGCTTGATGGTCGCGCTCGCCTTGACCACCAGATCCTTGCAGTCCAGGGTCAGCGTCTTCTCGGTCTTGATCAGCATGTCGCCGGTCTTGCACTCGATCGTGATCTTCTTGTTCTTGGTGTCGATCAAGATGTAGTGCTCCTGCTTGTGGTCGTAGATTTCGATCTGGTCGACATCGCCGCTCTGATCGAGACAGATCCAATGGCCATCTCGCTGCTTGGGATCCTTGGCCGTGTCCGCTGCCTTGACCAGATTCTGCAACACGACGCGTTCGATCTTGTCGTCCTTCTTGTCGACGAACTGGAGCATGTGCCCGGAACGACTGCGGATCGAGCGAAAGTTGTTCTTGCCATCCTGCGACTTGTTGTCGTGGATGGTCTTGTCGACGCCATTCCACAACGAGCCGATGACGAAGGGGCGGCGCACGTCGCCATGCTCGAATGCGATCAAGACTTCATCGTCGACTTCTGGCAACCAGAAGGCGCCGCGCTCTTTGCCGCCCATGAAGGTCGCAATGCGGCACCAGTTGGAGCGAAAGTCATAATCGTCTTTCGCGCCGCCAGCATAGGAGCCGGACTCCGACACCCACGGGAACTTGACCTTGACGCGGTAGCTGGCCTCGGGATCCTTGTTGTCGATCACGATGCCGATGACGACACCTTGGATCTTGAAGGGCTCCCGTTTGGTGCGTTCCGTCAGCATGGCGTCTCCCTTGTCGCTCCTCAAGCGTCGGGCTGAGCCTAGCGGCATCGCCCGCATGGCGCAACGCGATCCTCGGTGACCCTGGTTCCTTGGGGTGTGACAACCCCATACCTTGACGTTGCCGCGCGGTAGCGGTATCTCGCTCGCGCCTGCCCTGGGGCACCGCCCCACGCACGCCAGGAGACAGCCATGTTGCAGAGCCAAACCGGCTACGTGTCCATCGCCGTCGTGTCGTTGGCCGTGACACTGATGGGCCTTGCCATCCTCGTCATCAACCGCGTGCTTGGTCCGCGCCGTCAGAACGCCGTCAAAATGGCAACTTTCGAGTGTGGCAGCGATCCGATCGGCAGCGCGCGCAACCGCTTCTCGGTCAAATTTTACCTCGTCGCGATCTTCTTCATCGTCTTCGACATCGAGTCGGTGTTCATGTACCCGTGGGCCTCGCTTTACCGCGAGATGATCGTCGAGCCCGGTTTCGGCATGTCTACCTTTGTGGAAATGTTCGTGTTTGTCGGAATCCTCGGCGCCGGCCTGGCCTACATCTGGCGCCGCGGCGCGCTGGACTGGGATTAAGCCGGATCCGCGCGAATACTTGGAGCGCTCAAGGAGCCGGCGCAAATTCGAAGACACTGCGCGAAGGGCGCCACATGCGCCAGAAGCACAATGAAGACCTGGAGTTGACCATGTCCACCCTGCTCATCGACCTGCTGCGTGAGGAAGAGCCCGCGGCCGTGCTCGGCAGCCATACGACAGCCGGCGATGCCACTGTGCTCGTGTCGCGCGATCACCTGCTCGACGTCATGCGCACGCTGCGCGACGACCCGCGCTGCCAGATGGAAGTGCTCGCCGACGTGACTGCGGTCGACTACCTCGAGTACGAACCGGGCATGCGCGCAGGGGTCAGCCCGGTTGATGCGGGGCTGGAAAGCGGACTGACATCAGACACTTTGCCGCGTTACGAAGTGGTCTATCACCTGCTGTCGATGGCGCTGCGCCACCGCCTGCGCGTCAAGGTGCCGATCGCGGCGGACGATCTGTGGGTGCCGACGCTGTGCGAGCTGTGGCAGGCAGCGAACTGGGGCGAGCGCGAAGCGTGGGACATGCTGGGCGTGGAATTCCGCGGCCATCCTGATCTGCGTCGTGTGCTGAACTACGAAGAATTCGTCGGTCATCCGCTGCGCAAGGACTATCCGGTGCGCGGCTACCAGCCCCGGCTGCCCATGCCGGAACTGGTCCATTACGGCGACAATGAGACCTACCGCTAACGCGGGTGACAACGAGACCTAGCCGTGAGGCGGGGCAGTGTTTTCACGCGGCGCATTCGGCGCCGGCTTTGGGAAAGTACCATGACCCAGACTTTTTCCCACGAAGAGGCCAAGCGCGTCGGTGATCGCATGATCATCAACATGGGACCGTCGCATCCCGCGATGCACGGCACCGTGAAGATGGTCCTGACCCTCGATGGCGAGATGGTCGACGACGTCGACATCCATATCGGCTATTTGCACCGCGGCTTCGAAAAGATGGCCGAAATGGGCACGTGGCAGCAGGTCCTGCCCTACTGCGATCGCCTCAACTACTGCAGCCCGATGATCAACAATGTCGGCTATGTCGGCGCGATGGAGAAGCTGTGGGGCATCGAAGTGACGCCGCGCTGCAAGTACATTCGCATGTTGATTTCTGAAATCAGTCGCCTCACCGATCACCTGACGTCGATCGCGGCGGGAGCGCTGGAACTTGGTGGATTTACGCCGTTTCTCTACGCTGTGGAAGCGCGCGAGATGCTCTATCCCCTGGTCGAGGAACTGACCGGTGCGCGCCTGACCACGTCGTACACGCGCATCGGCGGCCTCGCCAAGGACCTGCCCGAGGACTACGAGCGCCACTTGATGGCGGCGCTGGACAAGGTGCAGTCGCTGGTGGTCATGGTCGACAAGCTGCTGACCAAGAACCGCATCTTCTACGACCGCATGATCGGCACCGGCACGATCACCAAAGAGGACGCGATTTCGACAGGTTGCACAGGTATCATGCTGCGTTGCACGGGCGTGGACTGGGATCTCCGCAAGCACCAGCCCTACCTCGCCTACGACGAGATGGACTTCGACGTCATCGTCGGCGTGCGCGGCGACAACTACGATCGCTATCTCTGCCGTCTCGAAGAGATGGAGCAATCGTACAAGATCATTCGGCAAATCTTTGCGCAGTTGCCGGGTGGACCGGTCAACGTCGACGATTGGCGCGTCGTGCTGCCGCCCAAGCACGCGGTGTACAACTCGATCGAGGGCATGATCGCCCACTTCAAGCTCGTCACCGAGGGCCATCAGGTGCCGGCCGGCGAGGCGTACTACGCGACCGAAGGCGGCAACGGCGAACTCGGCTTCTACATCGTGTCGCGCGGCAATGGCCGGCCCTACCGCATCCACGTGCGCGCCCCGTGTTTCTACGCCATGGGTTCGCTGCGCAAGTTGCTGGTCGGACACTTGCTTTCCGACATCATCCCCACATTCGACACGCTGAACATGATCGGCGGCGAGGTCGATCGCTAACCTCCCAGATCGACTTGCAGGCAGGACACCATGGCAAAGGTCACCATCGACGGTCACGAGGTCGAAGTCCCGGCGGGCACGACGGTTCTGCGCGCCGCCAAGCAGGTCGGCGTCGACGTTCCCGTGTTCTGCTACCATCCGGGCCTGTCCATCGCTGCCAATTGCCGCATGTGCTTGGTGGAAATCGAGAAGGCGCCCAAGCCGCTGCCGGCCTGCTACACCGAGGTGGCAGATGGCATGGTCGTGCGCACGCGCACCGAGAAGATTCAGGAAACCCAGAAGTCCGTGCTCGAGTTCATCTTGCTCAACCATCCTGTGGACTGTCCCATCTGCGACCAGGCCGGCGAGTGCGTGCTGCAAGAGCATTTCGTGACCTGGTCGGCCAAGCCGTCGCGTCTATTCCACAACAAGGTCGGCAAAGCCAAAGCGAAGATACTCGGACCGACCGTGGTTCTCGATGCCGAGCGCTGCGTGGTCTGCACCCGCTGCGTGCGCTTCTGCGACGAAGTCACCAAGACCCATGAGTTGTGCGTCGAGGATCGCGGCGAGCACTCCGAGATCACCACCGCGCCTCACACCGAACTGGCCAATGATTACAGCCTGAATGTCGTGGATATCTGCCCGGTTGGCGCCTTGACGTCGCGCGACTTCCGCTTCCGCCGGCGTGTGTGGTTCCTCGATCAGCGCGACACGGTGTGCACCGGTTGCGCGCGCGGCTGCTCGATTCGCCTCGATTCCCACGCCAACAAGGTCGAGCGCCTCTTGCCGCGCTACAACCCCGACGTCAATGGCTACTGGATGTGCGACGCCGGTCGCAAGAGCTTGGATTCACGCACGACTGCGCCGATGGTGCTGGGTCGCGTGCCCGGACCCAACGATGCCGTGCGCGAGGCGCCCGCTCTGGACGGTTTGCGCGCGATCTCGGCATGGTTGCAAGCGGCGCGCCAGAACGGCGGTCGTGTCGGCGTCGCGCTGTCGGCATCGCTGAGCTGCGAAGATCTCTACGCTTGGGCCAAGCTCGCCGTGGCGGTGGGCGCAAAGACGTACCTGCTGCGGCGCGCGCCGTGGCAAGGCGATGATCTGCTGCGCGCTGCGGATCGCGACGCCAACTTTGCAGGCGCCAAGGCGATTCTCGATGCGCTCGTGCCGGACCATGCCGATCTGACAGCCCTGGCCGCCGATGCCGCGGGCTTGGACACGTTGATCGTGCTCGACAACGAGGTCGCTGCCAGCGACGAACTGTTGGAAGCCGTCGCAAGTGTGCAGAAATCTGCCGTCCTGACCGATCTGGCAGGCGCCGTGTCCGAGGCAGCGACCGTCGTCGTGCCCCTGGCCTCTCTACACAGCCGCGAAGGGACCATCGTCAATACAGCAGGTTGGGTGCAACGCCTCGCCGCGCCACTCAAGCCCGCCGTCACGACCGTCGCGCCTCACGTGGCGGCGGCCATCCTCGGTCAGGGTCTGGGCCAGAAGGGTGGCGAGGAAGTCCTTGACTTCACGGATCGTTCGCGGCCGGCGCAGATCTTCGATCGCATCGCGGCGACGGTTCCGGCGTTCCAGCACCTGAGCTATGCGGAGATTGCCGACCTCGGACGCGGCCTGACCAGCGGCGGCGAACTGCAGCCGCGCCGGGCCCGCGTCGATGGCACGCAGCAATGGGAACCGGATCCCGTCGCTCCCACCTTCAAGCGGCCTTTCGCGATTCGCCGCGGCGCCTAGCACCAACCGGGCGGGCACAACGCCCGCCCCCACCCGAGACAGGCCGAGGGCACCATGCACATCACCGGCAACCTGCTCCTGGATACGATCCTCCTGGCTGTCTTCAAGATGGTCGGTTTCATGTTCGTGTTCGTCATGGGCCTGGCCACCGTCCTCACATGGGTCGAGCGCAAGTACTCGGCTGTCGTGCAGAACCGCATCGGTCCGAATCGCGCCAATGTCGGCACTCTGCGCCTTGGCGGCCTGTTCCACATGATCGCCGACCCGATCAAGATGCTGACCAAGGAAGATTTCACTCCGGATACGCCCAATCCGATCCTGTTCCGCCTCGCACCGGTGCTTGCGCTGATTCCGGCGATGCTCGTGTTCGTGGTCATTCCGTTTGGACCCGGCGACAACTTCCAGATCTCCAGTGTCAACGCCGGCATCCTGTTCATCTTTGGTATCGCGTCTTTGAACGTCTACGGCGCGGTCCTCGGCGCCTGGGCCTCGAACAACAAGTGGTCGCTGATGGGCGGCCTGCGCATCTCCGCACAAATGATCAGCTATGAAGTCGCGATCGGCCTGTCGCTGTGCGGCATCTTCATGATCTACGGCGCGGTGGATCTGCAAGAGATCGTCGTCGGTCAATCGACCTTGTTGTCCTGGGGCATCTTCCTGCAGCCGGTTTCCTTCATTCTCTACCTCACTTGCGCCATCGCCGAAAACAAGCGCGCGCCGTTCGACGTCGCGGAAGCCGAATCCGAGCTGACCGCCGGCTACTGGACCGAATACAGCGCCATGGGTTTCGCGGTGCTGGCTCTCTCCGAGTTCATCGAAGTCGTGATGATCGGCTGCCTTGGCACCACGTTGTTCCTGGGCGGCTGGCAGATTCCCGGCGTGCACGGCACTTCGCCCGGCATCATCGCCCTGCAGATCGGGGCCTTCATTGTCAAGACTTTGATTCTCGTGTGGTTGCAGTTGACCATCCGCTGGACGCTGCCGCGCTTTCGCTACGATCAGGTCATGCGGCTGGGCTGGCGCATCATGCTGCCGCTGGCGCTGGCCAACCTCGTGGTGACGGGTGTCGTGCTGGCCATCGTCGATCGACTGTGATCCACGCGGCGCTGCAACGCGCCTGCTCCGTGTCCCCGGCCTCTTGGACCGTCATATTGCGCTTCGCGAAGTATTCTCAGGAGTTCTCAATGGCCAAGGTCGTCAATCGCATCGAGCCGGACTTCGCTCGTCAGGCCTACGTCGTCGAGGCCATCAAAGGCGTCGGCCTCGTGACCCGGCAATTCGCGCGCAACATCTTCGGCCGCAAGGACACACCGACGGTCCAGTACCCCGAGGAACGCAAGCCCTACGCCGCGCGTTTCCGCGGCAGACACCGCCTGATGCGACGCGATGACGGCCAGGTGCGCTGCGTCGCTTGCATGCTGTGTGCCACGGCCTGCCCCGCGAACTGCATCGGCATCGTCGCCGCCGAACACGGCAATCCCGACATCGAGAAGTACCCGACACGCTTCGAGATCGACCTCTTGAAGTGCATCTATTGCGGCTTTTGCGAGGAGGCGTGTCCCTGCGATGCCATCCGCCTTGATTCCGGCATCCACTCGGTGCCGAGCATGACGCGGCGCGACCAGAAGGCAGGCGTGCTCAACCTGATGGCGATCGGCGCACCGTCGATTGCTACGCAAGGCGGCGAGTTCAAGTCGGAATCGCATGGCGGCGGCCATTGATTCGACACCAGGGGAGTGATGCATGGCGGTGAGCAAGGACGGGCCGCGTGACGAGAAGCGCGAGCCGGAATTCGGCGACGGCGGATTCTTGACCGACATGATCCGGCGCGCCGTAGTCAGCGGCGTGCAGACCGTCTTCCACAGCGAGGAAGGGCGGCGCAGTTTGGTCAGCGCGCTCATGCCGCGAGAATTGCTCAATACGGCCATGTCAGCGGTCGACACGACCAAGCGCGAGGCTGTGGCGATGATCGGCCGCGAGATGCAGCAGTTCTTGAGCAGTCTCAATGTCGGCGAGGAATTGACCAAGATCTTGACCAGCGTCAGCTTTGAATTGAAGACCGAAGTGCGCTTCATCCCCAACGAGGACGGCACATTGCGATCCTCGGTGAAGTCCACGGTCAAGCCACGCGGCGAGAAAGGCAAGCGCGGCAAGGCGGGGACCAAGCGCGCGCCGAAGGCCAAGGCGGAAGTGCCGGCGGCGCCCAAGCGCGGGCGCGTGCGGCGCATCGTCGACAAGCTGACGGAAATCCCCGAAACGGAACTGGAGCGGTAGCTACGCCACCGCCACCGCCGCGTCGCCTGTCACCACCGTTCGCACGTGAAACTCGGGCTGTGCGGCAATCGTTCGTTTGACTGTGCACTGCTCGGCGACGCGCACCAGAGCCTCACGGTACTTTTCGGGAAAGCTCGGGGGTACGCGGATGTCCAAATCGACGCCGCGCAGCACGTGGCTGACTGGATCGACGTCCATCGTCTGGCGGATGTCGATGCCGTCGGTCGGCAGCCCGCGGTTCTGGCAGAAGCCGACCACGAAGATGCCGGCGCAAGTGCCGATGGATGCAAGGAACAGGTTGTAGGGCGACGGCGCGCTGTCCTCGCCGCCGCTGGCCACCGGTTGGTCGGTCAGGATGGTGTGGCCCTGGTAGGTGGCGGCGACGCGCTTGCCGCCCGGAAAGGTCACTCTCAGCTCGGGGTTGTCGCTCATGGCGCTTCCTCTGTGGCGCTGATTCGCTGCCACTCGCAGGATGAGAGCCGGATGTGCTGCAAAGGGTTCGCGGGGAGCTACTCGACCGTGACACTCTTGGCGAGGTTGCGCGGCTGGTCCACATCCGTACCCTTCAAGTCCGCGATGTGATAGGCCAGCAGCTGAAGCGGGACCACGGCCACGATCGGCGCCGACCACGGCGTCGTTGCTGGCAGAGCGAGGTAGTCGCTGCACATTGCCCGCAGTTCGTCGTCGTCGGCATTGCCCACGGCGATGACCGCGCCGCGTCGCGCCAGGATCTCGGCGAGATTCGAGGCAGTCTTTTCGTAGCTCGGCCCGCGCGGCACCACCACGAACGTCGGCGTCGCCTCGTCGATGAGGGCAATCGGCCCGTGCTTCATCTCGCCCGCGGCGTAGCCTTCAGCATGAATATAGCTGATCTCCTTGAGTTTCAGTGCACCTTCCAACGCGATCGGATGCAGCAGACCGCGGCCCAGGTACAGTCCGCTCGCCGCGTTCATGTAGCGCCGCGCCACGTCGCGCACGTGCCAGTTGAGCGTGATGGCCTTGTCGACCTCGGATGGGATCTGCAGCAGTGTCTCGATCTGCGCGCGCGCCGCTTCCTGGCTGAGGTACCCATTGCGCCGGCCGAGGTGAATCGCCAGCAAATACAGCGCCACCATTTGTGTCGTGAACGCCTTGGTCGACGCCACACCAATCTCCGGCCCCGCGTGCGTGTAGACGACTTCGCCTGCCGCGCGCGCGATGGACGAGCCGATCACGTTGACGATGGCGGCTGTGCGCGCGCCCGCTGCCTTGGATTCCTGCAGTGCGGCGAGCGTGTCCGCGGTCTCGCCCGATTGCGAAATGGCCACGACCAGCGTGTGCGCGTCGATGACCGGGTCGCGGTAGCGGAATTCGCTCGCCAGATCGACTTCGACCGGAATGCGCGTCGCCTGCTCGATGTAGTGCTTGCCAACCAGACCCGCGTGCCAACTCGTCCCACAGGCGACGATGACGATGCGGCGGATGTCCGCCAGCGCGGCGGCGTCGAAGTTCAATTCGTCAAAGAACACTTCGCCTTGCTCGATGGAAGCGCGGCCGCGGAAGGTGTCGGTAATCGCGCGGGCCTGTTCGTGAATCTCCTTGAGCATGAAATGCTTGTAGCCGCCCTTCTCGGCTGCGACCGCGCTCCACGTGATGTGGACGGTCGGGCGCTCGACGCTCTCGCCCGTGACAATGCGCGTCACTTGATGGCCATCGGCGCGCAGGACCGCCATGTCGCCGTCGTCCAAGTACACCACTTGGCGCGTGTGGCTGATGACGGCGGGAATGTCCGATGCGATGAAGCGTTCGCCGTCGCCGACACCGAGAATCAATGGACTCTGCTGCTTGGCCACGACCAGCGTGTCCGGCGAGTCGCTGTGCAGCACCGCGATCGCATAGGAACCGCGCACCCGCTGCACCGCCTCGCGCACGGCCACTGCCAACGGCGCGCCGCGCTGGATGCCTTCGTCGATCAGGTGCGAAAACACCTCGGTATCGGTCTCGCTGGCGAACGTGCGACCTTTCTGGCGCAACTCATCCTTCAGCTCCAGATGGTTCTCGATGATGCCGTTGTGCACGACGGCGACCTTGCCGACGACGTGCGGGTGTGCGTTCACTTCCGACGGCCGGCCGTGGGTAGCCCAGCGCGTGTGGCCGATGCCGACGTGACCGTGCACGGGTGTTGTCACGAGCAAAGCGTCCAGGTTGCGCAGCTTGCCCACGGCCCGGCGCAAATGGATGCCGCCATCGAGAATCGCCAGGCCGGCGGAGTCGTAGCCGCGGTATTCCAAGCGCCGCAGACCCTCCACGAGAATGGGCGCCGATTCCTGGGGGCCGACGTAGCCAATGATTCCGCACATGGTGCTCCTTTCAAACCTGCAGCGCGACCGGCATCTTTGCGCGCGAGATGCGGCTCGCTGGCGCGGCAGTGTGGGTTCCTCAGCTTGGCCTTGTAGCACGAATCCAGCGTTCGCGTCTGCCGGCCACGAACCTTGACAGCGGTCACGGCAAGCCTACAGTGACGCCATCAGACACCCAAGCTCTCTCGACACGGCTCTGCACCGCCATTGGCCTTTTTGCCGGCGGCGCCTGTGCAGGGCGGAGTAGATCGTGGCAAGGGCCGCGACAGGTCGGGTGCCCATGCCCAGGAGGTTCATCGATGCTACGCAAGATCCCGTTCGTGCTTTCGATCAGCGTCTGGCTGGTGGCGGTTGGCTGCAGCAGCGACCCGTCACCCGCGCCGGCAACCACGGCAGACGTCGCAGCGGATACGCAATCGGTCGATACAGCGTCGGACACGGTTGCGGCGGACGTGGTGCCAGGCGTGGCGGGCGTCGATGTGCCGGCGCTCGACCTCGCCGGGCCCAAGACCTGGGAAGTCAAGACGACCGCAGCGAACACGTTCGAGCCGAGCGATCTGACGATCGCTGTCGGCGACAGCGTCCACTTCACTGTGGGCAAGATCCACACCGCCACGCAAGTCAACCAGGCGATATGGGATGCCAATGGAGCCACACCCATGGCCGGGGGATTCGACTTCCCGGGCGGCAGCAGTCAGACACAGAAGTTTGACGTCGCCGGCACCGTCTACTTCGTGTGCAAGCCACACGCAAGCCTGGGCATGAAGGGCAAGATCACGGTGAAATAGTATGTATACTTAAGATGTTGCCTGACGTGCAGATCGCCACGGGCGGCTGCTACCCCGCCCGCACCACTGTGCGCAGGCCCGCGCCGCCACACAGCGCCTGGGTCACCGCGCCCGGGTCCTTGTAGCCGACGATCCACACGGCCCGGGCGCCCTGCTTCAGGATCGCTGCGACCTCTTCGAGCTTGGCCACCATTCCGCCCTGGATGGCGCCGCTGTGGAGCAGACCGGGCAAGTCGTTGGCGCATAACTCCGCGATATGTGTCGATGGATCGCTGATGTCCCGGTAGACGCCCGGCACGCCGGTGACCAGGACGACGTCGTCGAAGTGCGCCACCTGCGTCAGGCCCGTCACCAACGCATCTGCGTTCAGATTCAGCAGTTGCCCTTGGGCACTCGCCACCAGCGAGGACAGCAACGGCACGAAGCCGCCGGACCACAGAGCGTCCAGCAGGCGCTCGCTTGCCTGGTCGATGTCGGCAACCAGACCGAAATCCACCAGTTCCGGCTCGCCAGCCACCTTGCGCGGTGGCCGCTTCTTGCCGATGACGCAGCCCGACGAGGCGGCGGGTGTGCTGACCGCAGGGACGCCAGCGCCGAGACACGCCGCCAGCAGTTCGGCGCCGACCTGACCCATCAACGCCATCGCCACGGCCGACAGCATCGGCGCGTCGGTCACGCGCCTGCCGCCGCGAAACGTGGACGTGAGGCCAAGTTGTTCAGCCAGTGCGGTGATTTGCGGACCACCACCGTGCACCACGCACAGTTGCGCGCCGCTCCGGTGCACGGCGGCCAGATCCGCCGCCAGCCGCGCGCGATCTGCTGGATCGCGCAGGGTTTCTCCGCCAACCTTGATCAGCACGCGTTGCGTCATGGGATCCTCCCTGAGGTTGGCGACCAGACCTACGGCCACTGGCCAGGCGCAGAGATCCCTGTCAGTTCATCAATGCCCAGCATCAAATTGATGGACTGCACGGCCTGACCGGCACCGCCCTTGACAAGGTTGTCGATCGCACTGTGCAGGACGACCGTGCGCCGGCCTACTCTGGTGATTTCACCAACAGAAACGGCAACTTCCACGTACATGCTGCCGGCCACCGAGTTGACTTCGGGCAGGCGATCGGTCACGACACGCACGAGGCGCTCCCCGGCGAAGCCATCGCGCACAAGCTGCTTGATCGCCGTCGGATCGACCGCCGCATCGACCTCGGCAAAGCATGTCGTCAGGATGCCGCGCACCAAGGGCGCCGAAACCGGCACCATCTCGAGCCTCAGATCCTTGGCGCCTTGTTGCGTCAGATTCTGTTCGATTTCTGGCACATGCTGATGCGTCAGTGGTTTGTAAGCCCGCAGCGTCTGCGCGCGCAGCGGGTGGTGTGTCCCCAACGACGGTGCCGCGCCCGAGCCAGATGAGCCAGTCATTGCGGTCACCTGCACACGGCCTTGCAGCAACCCCGCCTTGGCCAGCGGCAGCAGGGCGAGCGTGATCGCGGTGGCAAAGCACCCGGGCGAAGCGATGTGGCGCGATCTGGAGATGCTCGCGCGGTTCAACTCTGGAAGACCATAGGTGAAGGTGCCCAGTCGCTGCGGCTCCGGGTGCCTGGCTTCGTAGTAGTGCTCGTAGACGTCGGCATCCAAGAGCCGGTAATCGCCCGATAAATCGACCACCGCAACCCCGAGATCGACATACTTCGCCACGATCGAAGCGCTGACGCGGTGCGGCAGCCCGACGCAGACCAGATCCGCGTGAGGCACCACTGCTTCGGGCTCCAGGTCCTCGAAGGCCAGGGTGCTCATGCCCGCGAGCGACAGATGCACCTGTCCGATCTTCTTGCCGATATTGTCCTTGGCGACCAGCTTCGTGACCTGCACGTACGGATGCACCAGCAGGTGGCGCAGCAACTCCGCGCCGCCGTAGCCCGTTGCGCCCACGATGGCCACGCGGCACGGGCGTGGCAGGTTGCTGGCGGTCGTCGACATCGCAAAACCTCTTGAAAGATATTGGATCCAGTCGAACCGTTGCGGGCTACAGTTCGGACAGGGCTTCCTTGGCTCCCGCGTGGCCCGGCAGCAGCGCAAGCGCCTTCTCGTAGCAGGCCCGCGCTTCGTCGAGCTGCAGACGGGACATGCGGCAGCGGCCCATGCCTACGTAGGCGTCCGCGCGCAACGCAGCGTCCGTACTCGTCTTCTTTCCGACACTGTCAAACAGACGCAGTGCGCGGTCGGTGTCGTCCAGGGCTAGACAAGCCCGCCCATACCCCAGCGTCGCCGCGTCGTCCGTCGGGCTCAGATCCAGGGCGCGCTTGAATTGATCGCGCGCCTTGGCAGGCTGGCCCAGCTTTTCCCACAAGATCCCGGCGCGCACGACGTGGCCACCCTGCTGCACGGGATCCTTCGCGGCGTCAAAGTGTTGAATCAACCAGTTCTCGACCGCCACAGCTGCCGCCAGATCGCCATGCAATTCCAACGCTTTCGAGCGGGCGACGTTCAACCGTTCGCCGTCGCCTGTTGCCGTGTGCGCCTCGCCCAGCACAGCCAGCGCCTCCGCTGCCTGTCCAAGATCTGTCAGCACCTCACCCAATTCGACCTGCAAATGCGCCCGCTCTGTCTTGGCCGGGCCCGCTTCAGCGCCGCTCGCACCCTCCAGTGCGTGCAGCCACTGCTTGAGGCATTCCGCGTGTGCTTCCGGCGACTTTCGGGTCGCATACAGATCGCACAGCTGGCGGCGTGCCGACCACTGCTGCGGCGCCAACGCGACGATCTTCTGCATCTCACGGATTGCCTTGGCTGGGTTCTCCAATGGTCCCGCATACAGATCAGCCAGTTGCTGACGCAGCGCTGCCTCCGCGGTTGGATCCTCGGTCTCTTTGACCATGCGCTCCAGGCCTGTCGCCGCCTCTGCCGGATTGCCGCTGCGCGTCTGCAACAACGTCTGAACATGACGGGTAATGGGTTCTTTCGGCGCGAGCTTCTCGAGTTCCGCGATGTGCTCGGTCGCTGCCTGCACATCGAGCGACTCGGTCAACTCCACCCGCGCGAGCGAACCGAGCAGCGCGATCCGCACTTCCCGGCGCAAGTCGCCGGCCAACTTGCGCTGCGCCGCCCCGGCGTACACCGTCCACTGTCCATGCAACTCTGCAAGCCGCAACAGCTCATCGAGCACGACCGCGTTGTCGGCGTCATCCAGGCTGGCCTGCTCCAACGCCGCACAGGCTTGCGCGGCATCGCCCAACTCGATGCAGACGCCGGCAAGCTTGCGCAAGGTCAGCGTGCGTGCCGGGCTCGGCTCGAGCACCGTCGTGCGCGCGGCGTACAGAGGGTGCAACTTGACCGCGTCGTGATCGGCCAGCTTTTCCAGCGCGACGAAGGCCTCGTCCGCGGCAGCGTTGGCTGCAAAGGCCTCGCGGTAGCACTCGCTCGCCCGATCGGTCGACTGCGTGCGGATATACAAACGCGCGGACTCGCACAGCAACTCTGCCTTTTCGCGCGGCGTCGCTGCCAGGCGCGCCAGTTCGCCCAGGGCATGGGCCAGCGCCGCTGCGTCGTCGCCTTCGCGCAACAAGTCGACGGCCAGACGCCGCGGCTCGGCATCGTTCGAATCCAACTCGGCCAATTCACGCAGCGCCGCGAGGGCCACCGCCGCCTTGCCCTGGCTGCGCGCCACCTCCGCGAGTCGCTTCAGAGCCGGAACGCGCAAAGCCGGATCCTGGATCACCTCAAGACGTTGACCCCAAAGCGCCGCCACGTCGCCGTGCCGCCCGGCCGCCGCCATCAGCGCTGCAAGTGCCTCCAGGGCCTCGGTCGCTTGCGGTCGCATGTCGATCAGCGCGCGCAAGCGCCGCTCAGCCTGGGTCACATCGCCTTGCGCCACATCGAACGCGGCAGCCCGCCTGAGCACCTCGAAGCGCTGGTCGTTGCTCAGAGGACCAGATAGCGTCAACTCGTAGGCGCGGGCCAGCGGGGTCTTGTCGGCGGCATGCCGCGCGGCGGTCTCCGCGGCTTCGAGCAGCGGCAACTGCGGATCGGCCTGCAGACCGATGAGCAGTGTCGCCAACGCCGCGTCCGGCGCGGCCAACTGATCGGCTTGCAAGCTTGCCAAGCGCCGGGCTAGTTCGGCCCGGGCCTGTCGCTGGGTCGCCCGCTCCAGCCGCTGACGCAACACCCGCTCCATGCCGAGGCTGTTGCCGGAAGTGCGGTAGATCGGCTCAAGCGACGCCATCGCGTCCCGGGCACAGCTCGGCTCGAACGCGAGTTGTTCCGCCAGCGCCAAAGCCTCGGCGTGATTGGGTTCCTCGGCCAATACGTCCAACACGTGTCGCAATGCTTCGCGCGGCTTGGCCAACGGGCCGCGGCGCAGTTCGGCCAGCTCGATGCGCAAGGGTGTCCGCTCGGACGCCTCGCCCAGCACCAGTGCGCGCTCCAAGTCCGTCGCCAACCGTGCAGGATCGCCCGCTTCGCGGCGCAGCGCCAGCACAGCCTCGCGCGCGTCACGGCTGTCGGGATCCTGGTCCCACGCCAATTGCCAGAGATCCGCCGCGCGAGCGGCCTGCCCCAATTCGGCAGCGGCAGCGGCCGCCAGCGCGATCGCCGGCTCGACAGCCTCGGCGGGCAGTTCGTCGGCACCGACGAGGCCAGCGATGCCGTCGAGCCAATCCTCCACCAAACTTGAGTCTCGTGCGATATCGCCGGCTTGCTCCAGAAGTGCGACGACGTCCTGACCGAGCCGGGCGCGATCCAGCAACAAGACGATGGCCCGCGCGGGCTCGCCGGCCTTCACGTACAGCGCCGCGGCTTCGGCGGCGTCCTGAACCGCTTCTGCCAGTTCAGCGGCTTGCAGCCAGATCATCTGGGACTCTCGGCGATCGACGATGGCACTGCCTGCCTCGACCAGTGCCGCTCTTGCCTCTTTCTTGCGACCGGTGCGGGCCAGCAGCGATGCGCGCCGCCCGATTGCATTTGGATGTTGAGGAGCGCCCGCCAGCACCAACTCATACGCTGTCAGGGCTTGGTCCAAACGGCCCAGCACTTCGAGGGCGCCCGCCTGTTGCACATACAATTCGGCTGTTTCTTCGGCGCCGACGAGGCCAGACAGCGCTTCAGTCAGCCGGACGATGGCCTCGAGATCCCCTAGATCCGTCGCTAGTTCCAAGCGCATGCGCAGCGCAGCTTCGTGACTTGGTTGCACCGCCAGCAGCCGATCGAGCGCCTGTGCGGCGCGCGGCGCATCGTGGAGTTGGCCGCGACACAGATCAGCTTGCTTGAGCCAGGCGGCCACGGCCGCGTCGGCTTCGGTCGCAACCTGCCGCGGTGCACGAACTTCGAGCAGATCGGCCCAGGCAGCAAAGTCATCGCAATCGGCTGCTTTGGCCTCGAGCCACAATGCTGCGCCGACATCCATGGGCTGGGCCTGCGCCGCGGCTGCGGCAAAAGGCAGCAACTGAGCGTCGTTGCCAAGCCACGCGGCCGCAGCGTCGAACACCTGCGCGCCGACGAGGTCGGGCTGCTGCGCAAGGGCAGGCTCCAGGGCCGTCAATACCTGACGGGCGCTGGCGGCGTCATGGACCAACGACTTGATCTCAATCAGCAAACCTTCGTCGATCGGGCCAAGCGCCACTGCCTGCAGCAGCCAGTCGAGCGCCTGATCCGGCTCGCCCATCTCAACGCGCGCATGTCGCGCCACTTCGAGCCAGATAGCACGCCGCTCCTGCGGGGATTCACGCAGATCCAGCTCCGCCAGACGCGCGGCACACCACGCTTGCGGCGCAGTCTTGGGGTCGAGGCCCGCCAACCGCCATGCCAACACCTGCAGACCCGCACCGCGATCGAGTTCGGCAATCCGATCCTGAAGATCGACAAGGGCTTCGGTCAGCGTCGACGGCTGCGCACCTGCATCGATGCAATCATGGACCGCGTCGCACAGTGCCTTGGCGCTCCCGTGCTTGCGCAATTGCGCCACCCGCTCGGGCAACCAACGCGCGCGTACCTCGGGGTCTCGGGCGAGCACGCCGGTCAGCGCCGATTCCAGTTCAACGGCGAGGCGGCTATCGCCTACCGTCTTGAGGCCGGTCAACCAGCGATCCGCAATGTCGGCTCGATCCCGCCACTGATGCGCCAGCCGCGCTAGCAGCGCCAGGGCGCGGTCGGGGTGGCGCGCCGAACCGAACCACAGATCGACCGCTTCGAGCAGCCCATCGACGTCGTCGGCTCGCGCAACATCCCCAGACTCTTCCAGTTCGATCGCGAGTTCCGCCATGCGGTTCGCGGCGCGCAGCAGGTTGCGCAGTTCGAGGCGCGCTGCCGGCCGGTCCTCGGCGCGCAGCGCCATACGCCAACACGTAATACCCGCATCCGAATCTCCCGCCTCTTGCGCCAGCCGCCCCGCTTTGGCCAGCAAATCATGGCGCAATGAGGCGTCCTCGCACGTTTCTTCCGCGGTCAACAAAGACTCGCGCACGACATGCGCCCGCTCCGTGCCGGCCGCCAATTCGAGTTGTTGCCACAGCATCTCGTCGGTGGGATTCGCCACGGCCAGGCTGCGTGCCACGTCGACGACATCGAGATTCGCCTCCACAACCGCTGCCGCACCGACCAGTGCCTCGAACGCTTTGGTGCGATCCGCGGCATCCTTGCAGCGTTCAGCCTCGATACGCCACAGATCTTGCAGCTTGGCCGAGTTGCGCGCGCCGCCGGCATAGGTGATCGCCAACTGCAGCAGCGCGTCGCGCCCCTCGTCGAGACCCTCGCGCAGTTGTTCGCACACCAGATCAAGTGCTTCGTCGCTGGCGCTCAAATGCTCGTGCAGCAGCCGGGCGAGGCCGGCACGGGCCTGCAGCCGCTCAGCTGCGGTCTGCGCGTGCTCGATGCCATGGCGGAAATGCGACGCCAGCCGCTCGTAGCGCGCCTCTTCGGGCAACTCTGCCAGGACGTTGCCTTGCATCTCATAGGCTTCGGCGTGGCGCGGATCATCCAGCAGCAAGACGTCGAGCAGATCCGCCATGCGCTCCAGGTCGCCACGGCCGTAGGCGCGTTCGACAAGGCCCATGCAAGCCCTGCTGCGCTCTAACAAATCCTCGATGCCGCTCGCGACTGCCAGCAGCAGTTCGTCGACTTGGGCCCCGCGCCCCAGTTCGTCGCCCAAACGTTTGATCTCGCCAACGATCGCATCATCCCAGCCCGTCTGTCCCAGCAGGACCTGCCATTGCGCCAGCGCTGCGTCGGCGTCGCCGAGTGAGGTCTCGAGAAGCTTTGCAATGATCTGGCGCTCCGTGCGCGCGTCAGCCTGTGCTGTGAACCGCTCGACCAGCACCAGCCGCGCTGACACTTCGCCAGCGGCGTCGCCCCGCTCTTGCAGCAAGGCGATCCAGCGGCGGGCGGCAGGCAGGGAGACGTCCGCAACGGGCGGCTGCTCCTGGGCGAGGCTGGCGACCTCGACCTCGAAGGATGGCGCTCGCAAACCGACGTCCAGGACTTCGCTGACTGCTTGCCACCGTGCTTGGGGCGATCGCCCGGCAGCTTGCAGCGCCGCCAACCATTGCGCTGCCGTGGCAACGCGTTGGGTCGTCAGCGACGGCTCGGCGAACACGTCGCGCCAACCCGTGCGCAAGTGCTCGAGCAGGGCTGTTTCGTCGCGGCCCGCCTGCAGCAAGTGCAGCACCGCCGCAAACAGCTCGGGTTCGAGCGCGTGTTCGTCTCGCTCGCCTTGCAGCAGGTGCAGGGCGCGCTCGCGATCGCCGCTCTCCGTGAGCACGTGCGCCGCACGCAGACTGAGGGCCAGGCGACCCTCGGCGTCCTCCATCGTGTCGCGCAGCACCATCAGACTGTCAGCAAGTTCGCGCTGTTCGCCACGGCGCTCGTGCAACGCACACAGCGCGGCCGCAGCGTCGCGCACCAGATCCCGATCGCCTTGCTTGAGGACCGTGCGCAGGTTCGTCAGCGCCAGTGCGTCATCGCCCAGCACTTCGGCCAACCGCGCGTGCTCGAGCAGCAGCGCCGCCTGTTCGATTTTGTTCGCCGTCGCCGCGGCGCGCATCGCCAGCACAGTCAGGCGCGTGCGGTCATCGCCCGTCACCCGCGTCCAGTGGTCCAGGCCGTCCAAGGCATCCGTGTCGGCCGGATCATCGGCAAGCATCGCCTCGTAAATCGGACGGATCTCGGCAAGCAGTGCGTCATCGCCCACGAGATAGGTCAGGGCAATCAAGCGCAGTTCTCGGCGTCTGGCCGGATCCGTGGCCTCCACAGCGGCGGCGGCAAGTGCGCGCCCGACCGCGAGCGGTGGTGGATGGTCCGGCGTGCCGCCCGCGCCCAGACGGCGGACTTCACTCAGCAACTCGGCGTGTGCGGGGTCGAGGCGCAAGGCCTGTGCCAGACACTCAAATGCCGCGGCCGGCTGAGCCATGCCCCGCTCGCGGAAAAATGCTTGCCGCATCAACAGATCGCGGCGAGTTGCCGCATCGCAACCCTGCACGCGCGCCGCCTGCAGGGCGTCGAGCGCGCTCCAATCGCCGCGCGCCTCGAGGACGGCCTCCAGCCGATCGCAGAGCGCAACCAAGACCGAGTTCATCCCAGTGGCGGCCAGGTGGACTGCCACGGCCTGGGCGCGCTCGGCGACATCGTCGGCGGTTGGATCGACTTCGAGCGCCGCTACCCACAGTTCCAGCGCCTGCTGGCGATCCTGATCGGTTTCCGATAGAAGATCAGCTGCCTCCAGCCGTGTCGCGTGTCGCTCCTCTGCCGCTTCGCTCGACGCTTCGGCGGCCAGCAGGCCCAGGCGGCGCTGTAGCGCGGCGGACAAGCGCTTGCGGTCGCCGCTGTCGCGCAGTGCCGCAAGCCAGGCAGCCCAAGCATCAGCGCTCGTTGGGAAATCGTTGACAGCACGGGCAAGCACTTCCTCGGCCTCGGCTGCCGCGTCGCGGTCTTCCGCGTGAACGCTGGCCAGGCGCAGGTAGGTCGACAACCGATCGTCCTGCGTCGAGTGGGCTGCGAGCCGCTCCTCGAGAATGAACGCCACGGCCTCGCCGTCATTCGCTTCGCGGTAAAGCGCTTCCAATGCATCGAGGGGCGCAAGATCGCTTGGCGCAAGTTGATGCAACAATGTGTAGAGACTCGCTGCCGTCGTGGCGTCGCCGGCCTGCATCGCGCGTTCGGCGCGGGCAAGACATAGGCGGGCACGCAGGGCGTCGTCCTGGGTCGGCGCCACGCCGGGCAGCTCCATTTCTCCAATGAGGGCAAGCAGCAAGGCGTCGAGGTCGGCGTCGCGACCGCACCGGGCCGCGAGGTGCGCCAGGCGTTCGTAGCGCTCCTGCGAGTGGGGATCTGCGACGAACGCGTCGCGCAGTGCGGCAAAGGCGCGCTCAGGGGCCTGCCGTTCCGTGAGGTCCGCCAGCGCGGTGAAGAGCGCGACGCGCTCAGGCGGTGCGACCTCTGCCGCGGCCAGAACCGTCAAGCTTGCTTGCGCCCATTCGCTGCGTCCGTGGCGCTGCGCCACCGGCAGCAGCATTCGGGACGCTGCGACCGCACGCTCCGGCACATCGACCTGCGCGGCAACGACAGCAAGCAACGACTCTTCTTCGTCCTGAAGTTCCGAAACGTTGGCCAGAGCCTCCAGCCGCGAATGCGCCACGGTCAGCGCATCGTCTTGGCCGGCATCCAGCGCCATCGTCACACGCTCCAGGGTGGCCTGGGCCAGCACGTTCCGAGGAAGCTGCTGGTTTTGCAGCAGACTGTCGAGTGCGTCGCTCAGCGCGGTCGAGTCGCCCGAATCCCGCAACGCGGCCAGCAAGCCGAGCCAGGCCGGCGCACTGCCTGGGCGCACGGCCAACACGCTGCGGTGCAAACGGGCAGACAGAATCGGATCGTGCAGCGAGCGATCGCAAAGCGTGGCGGCGCGCAGCAAGGTCTCGGTGCCTGCCTCACCACCTTCCACGGCGGCCATCTGTTCGAGTGTGTCCACAGCGGCTGCCCAATCTGCCTGCCCCGTCGCGATGCGTTCACGCAAGCCGAGCAGGTCGCGACCGCCGTGGGCCACGCGCAAGGCCTCGTCGACTGCGTGCCGCGCGAGCCCCAAATCCTGGCCGCCACGCAATGCGCGTTCGGCACTGCGCCGCCACAGCCACACCAACGCCTGGCTGGCGCTCGCTTGCGCGTTCGCGTCTTCTCCCAGGATGGCGGCCCAGCTCGCGAACCGATCGGGCAGGCTCGCCTCGTCCTCCGCGCGCTCACTCAAGTCCTCAAATTCACGCAGCGTTTCAAGCAGTTCGGCGTGCATGCTGCCCGCGATCATGTCCTCGACCAATTCGGCGCAGGCGGCGGCCGCGTCGGGCCACAGTGCGCCGCGCACGAGGACTTGGATCCGCGTCTGGCGGGCGCTGACGAACGCCTCAGGCGGGGCGAGCGCAACCAGCGAATCTGCAGCAATCCGCTGCAATCCAACCAGATGCGCTTGTGTGGCGCAATCGAGGAGCGCGTGAGCCAGCTCGGTGCTCCGTGCCGCCGCGGCGGCATCCGTCACGGCTTGCGCGGCCTCCAGCGCGTCGCCCAGCACGACAGCAGCATGCTCGGAATCCTCGAGTTCATCGCGCAAAGCTTCGCCCGCAGCCTGCAACATCGCCGCACGCGCAAGACCCTGGCGCCCGGCCGCCGCGGCAACGGCCGCTGCGACGAACTGCACCGCGCCTTCGCGGCCACGCGGATGTGCCGCACGCAGCGCAGTCGGATCACCGTGGCTGACCAACGCGCGTGCCTCGACCGAACGCGCAACATCCGAATGCGGCTCGCAACTGCGCAACCGCCCAGCCATCGTCTCGGCGCGCGGCAGATCCTGCAGCGGGCCCGCGCACAGCGCCACCAGCGCTTCGAGCACCGCGACGCGCCCGCGCTCCGACAAATCCGCGCGGGTGGCATGGTCCTCCAGCACATCCGCAAGCCACGCGGCGCGATCGCCGCCCGCCACCAGGCGCTGCAGGGCCGCAAGCGCGCCCATGTGGCCCGGGTCCACCTCGAGCAGGAGGCGGTTGGCGTGCAGCGCCGCTTTCGTGTCGGCAGCCGCCTCACAGAGACCGGCGATTTCCTCCAGCAGGATCGCAGCGCGAGGCGCGACAGGTTCATGCCGCAATCGCACCAGATCTCCGGGTAGCGTCACGAGTAGCGAAGTGCCAAAAATATCTGCAAGTTCCGCTTCCAGCGCGCGTCGCAGACCTTCGTTGTCGCCCAGCTTGCGCAACACCTCTTGCAGACCGTGCGCGGCACTGACCCGCGATGGATGCGCCTCGACTGCTTTCCACCAATTCTTCGCAGCTCTCGGTAGATCCTGCAGGTGCTCCGTCGCCACGCGCGCTGCAGCCTCGGATCGTTCGCCCGCCTCCGATGCGTCTGCCGCCGCCGTCGCCGCGCGTTCCAGCAATTCTACCCAAGTAGCTGAATCGCCCACCTGCTCGCAGTGGTGCGTCAATGCGGCGAGCGCGACCTGATGGTTTGGCGCGAGTGCGAGCACCTGGCGGTAGGCCGACAGCGCCAGTTCGTGGCTCGGCAGCTTGTCACTGTCCTCATGCAACCAGGCAATTTTGCAAAGAATTGCCATCGCCTGGCTGCGCACGGACTCGTCATTCGGGATTTGTGCCATGAGCGCGCGCAGATTGCGGTCCAGCAGATCCCGCAGCGCGTGCCAACGACCGAGTTGCTCGTAGAGCCGGTCCAGGGCGGTCGTCGCCTGCTGGTGGTCTGGTTGCACTGCGATGACGCGCTGGTATGCCTCGATCGCCCGTTCCGGCGCTTCGAGCGGCCCTTCGGCCAGACTCGCCATCTCCATGGCAATGCGCACGACCGTCCGCCCGTCCGCGGTCGCCAGCCGTTGGGTGAGCGCGACCAACAGGCGCTTGTGATCGCCAGCCTGCCTGTAAAAATCCTCAAAAAAGTCGAGAGATTCTGGATTCTGCGGGGACAGCGTGCGCACACGCCGGAAATGTCGCTCCGCCTGCTCCATGTCGCCGCGCTGCTGGGCGCGTTGCGCCAACGTCAGGCAAACCACCGCTTCGCAGGTGCGGTCGCGGTCCCGCAACGCGCGGTGTCGCACTTCCTCCAGCGCCGCGTCCGGGTCGGGCGCCATCGATGCCCGCACCGTCTCGAGCCGGGCTCGCAGCGCCAGATCTTCCGGCAATGCTTCGCACAAGATGCGCAAGGCGTCGGCGGCCGCCGCTGGGTGCTCGCGATCGAGGCCCGCGATGTTGGCCAGTTCGTCGGCATGCTGCAGCCGCGTCGGGCTGCCCTCGCCCATGACGATCGAAGCCGACAACGCCCTGACGAGCTCGGCGGGATCGCCCATGGCTCTCGCAACTTCCACCCATGCCGGTGCCGCTGCCGCCAACGACGCACCCGCGTCCACCGCATCGGCCACGACTGCTGCGGCGTCCGCCAACGGTTCGTCGCCTGCCAGCAGGAGTTCCGCATAGGCGAGCAGGGCGTCCGGTCGCGCGGCTTCCGTGCCCTGCGCGATCTCCAGCCGTTGGGCCTGCAACGCCTCTTCGCGCGCCAGGATCTGTTGCCGGGCAAGCTCGAGCCATTCCTTGGCCTCGGCGTGACCGGAATTCAACGCCAACAAGGCCTCAATGGCCGCCGCGGCCGACTGTCCGTGGCCCTGGTTCAGGTGAATATGCGCCGCCTGCTCGAGCGTGGCCGTGCGATCTTCGGCCCCGACCGCAACCGCGGCGACCGCGTCCGCCAGGTGGCCGAGCCGGTTGAGTCGCGAGAAAACACCATCATTTTCAGCTAATTCCAACAATCGCTGGCCTGCGCTCACCGTAGGGCACAGTCGAAACGCCTCGCGCAAGAGCCCGACGCAGCGCATCGGGTCGTCGCGCTGCACGAGACGCCCAGCGCGTTCGAGCAGGGCTGCCTTCGCCATCGGGTGCGGCTCGGCAGCCGCAAGTTGCACGATGCGGTCCGCCACTTCCGTGCGCACGCCGAATGTCAGGTCGTCGCGCAACTGCGAGATCAGCTTCTGGATGTCCGCCTCGGTGGGAGGATGCAGCAGACCGGCACTTTGCATGGTGGTTCGGCTCCTCGCGGCGCACGTCAGTGGTCAGCGCCTCGCGCGGGTCCGGATGCTGCGGTCGCAAGTCCGGCGCCGAAAAGGCGAGTATCGAGTCTATCCTGGCCGTCCGGCCGCCACAAGGAGCGCCGTGCCGGTCGCAGGCGGCGCCGACAGGCTGGAAGTCCGCGCCATCCACTGAAGATTCGGCTACTCGGACGCCATGCCGGCCTGGTCCGGCGCCCGTGCATACATGTCTTCCAATCGCACGACATCATCCAGTTCTGGTGTCGAGACCTCGACAAGGCGGACGTCCACATCGGCGGCGCAGAACCGGTGCACCGTGCCTGGCGCAATGTGGCAGGTATCCCCGCGTCGCAACTTCCTGATTTCGTATGGCGACCGCCCCAGTTCGAGGACCAGCACGCCGTCGAGCACGCAGATGGTCTCCTCTTTGCGTTCGTGGAGCTGGCGCGACAATTTGGCGCCAGCCTTGATGAACAGAAACTTGCCGGCGTAGCGCTGTGTCTCCGCCCAGATCTCTTCGTGGCCCCAGGGCTTGTCGACCATTCTCATGGGTTTCGGGTCTCCAGACGACATGCCTGCCGCTGGGCGGCATTGTGCACGCCGGGCGATTGCGCGCAAGTCGGCCGCGCGTCCATGCAGGTCTACGATTTCAGGCGCACCGCCACGTCTGTCTGCCATTGGTCTTCGCCTGCGCCGTCGTGGGGACCGCACACGAAGGTCTCGGATGTGCCTTCGGCGAGCGACATGCCGTGTTCACCAATCCACGCCGACAGCGTTTCGTATGCGGCGCCGATGTCGCGGTGCGGCCCCACATGGCGTACGACAGCGACATCGACGGGAGGCAAGGTCAGCGTGCGCAGGCGGTGGCTGCCGAAAAAACTCGTGCGGACAGGTACGCACAAACGAGCCAGAATCGAATCGGGATTCTGCGCCGCACTCGGGTACAGGGCCAACGGCGGCCCGAGCGGCGGCGCACCGGCGCGGCGCACCGCGTCCAATAAGGGCGCAAGTGCCTGCGGCAAGGCCTCGACCGGCCCGGCGTAGAGGACAAAGGCCACATGCGCGGCGGGGTAGGTGAGGCGGTGGACTTGCACTGGTGCTCGCAGGCGCGTTCGAAGGGGGACCCGGGTCGGCATCTTGCGCGCGCATTCCATGCGTTGCAAATGGTTTCGTGGCCCTGAACCGCCGCCTTCGGCGCATTTCGTCGTGGCGGCGACAAGGTGCGTCTCTGTCACTTCGTCTTGCGCCGTCGTCGGTTAGCGGCTCGACGTACCTGATGTACGCCTTCACCGTCGATCTCCTAGTCGCCTGAAATTGCACTCGAAATCGACGGCCGGGCGAGGCCTGCTGGTGGATCCTGGGTGGAGAGCGCGAGCTTGGTCGCGTCAGACCCCAAAGTCGGCACCGCGAAAGCTGAAATCGGGACGGCAGGCAGGACATCGGCTTGGTGGCGCCGGTAGACGGCGATGCGCTTTTGCAGCGTGCGCCGCAAGCCGGGAGTCGCAGCGTCGACGAAATCGAAGACGCGCGCAGTCGCCTTGGTCGCGTGCGGGCGCAAGATGCGGCCGAGGGCCTGGGTGGTGCGCGTCGTGTTGCCGCTGGGGACCGCAAGGTAGAGCGTGTCCAGATCCGGGCAGTCGAATCCCTCCCCGACCAACGCGCCCGTGGCGACGAGCACAGCGCGCGGCGTGCCCAGAAAGGCTTGCAGCGTCCGTTCTCGATCCTGCTCGGAATGCGCGCCGACAAGCACGAAAGTCGGCACCTGCGCCGCACACAGCAACGCCGCCAGATCGTGGCAATGTTGCACCCGCTCGCTGAGCACCAGGGATCGCGCGCCGCGCGAAGACGCGATGGCACTAGCCAGATCCTGGTTGCGCTGGTGGTCATTGCAAAGACGGCTGATCATGCGTCCGCGATCCACCACGCGCCCACCCTCGAACGTCGTCTCGACCGGCAGCACGCTTGCCGTGCAAAGCGAGCCTTGGTGGACCATTTCGGACGGCCGTACGCGGTACAACTCGGGTCCCAATGTCGCGTACATCAGCGGGTGCAGGGCGTCGGCCCGCTCCGGTGTTGCGGTCAGCCCGATGCGGTAGCGCGCGCGAAAGCGCTGGATGACCTGCGTGAACGTGGCCGCCGGGCAGTGGTGCGCTTCATCCAGCAGCACGAGGCCAAAGTGATCGCGCAAGTCTTCAGGATCGCGCCGCAAGAAGCTCTGAACGGTCGCCACCGTGATGTCGCGCACATCGTCCTGGCCGGCGCCGATCCGCCCCGCCTGCAGGCCCAGACAGCGCGCAATCACCTCACACGTCTGCGTCAACAGCGTGCGCGTGTGCACGAGCACCAGCGTGCGCACCTGCAACCGGGCAATCAGCCCCATCGCCATCACCGTTTTGCCCGAACCCGTCGGAGCAATCAGCACGCCGTCGCGCAGTTGCGTCGCCCGCTCGACGGCCGCCTGCTGATAGGGGCGAAGCGCCACGGTCAGCTGCAGCGGCGCAATCGGTGGCGCACTGCGACGATCGTGAACCAGCACAGGCAGTTCCGGTGCGATCTCCGCCAGCAATCGCTTCAGGTCGCGGTTGGCGCCGCGCGGCAACTCGATCGCGTCATCGGCGCAGCGCGCCAGTTCCATGCGCCTCGGGATGTGCTTGCAGGGATGCCGATGCAACCGGGCGTGCCAATACGCCGGATTCTCGAAGTTGCACGTTGCCAGCGCCCATTGGTGAAGTCTCGCGAAGACGCCTGCGGGACAGCGCCCGCTCGAAATGCAAATTCTTTCAGAAATATCGAGTTCGATGGCTGCAGGCCCGGGCGCGCCGGGCCGCCACGCGCGGGTGTCTGCGGCCCCTGCGTCAACCACGGTCGCGCGCCGCGCCCCAAGCGCACAATCCGTGTACTGCCAACGCCAAGGCCACCGTCACGGGTACAGTCGGCGGAATTCGCAATGGCCACGCCAGCATCCGCGCAGCCGACGTGACCGACGCAGAATCCACCGCCGTCGGCGCATTTGCCGCCACCAAGGCCACGGTGGCCAGGGCCACCAGCATCGTCACCGTCCACAGGCCGAGCAACGCATGCCCCCACGCGCCGCGGAGCAGCGAGCCGCCGCCTGGAATGATCAGACCTGCAATGAGGATCTTGCGGTTCATCCGTTCTCCATCTCAGCGTGGCGGCGATGTTGGCGACCTTCCTCGTCCGTGCGCACGAAGCGCTCGAGGCCGCGGCGCCGCAGAAGCAGAACGCCGCGTTGCTCGAGCACCGGATGCGCCGCGCCATTGACGCGCTGCAGCCGCACACGCACCGGAATCCGGTACACCCGCGTCGCCGCCACCGTGCGCACGGTATTGCCGTGGATCTCCGGCACGCGCTTGCACTTGTCGTCGAGCCGCGCGAGCAGCGGCGACAGATCGTAGCGGAACACGTGCTTCATGCCGCAAAGCCCCTGATCTTGAAGCAATCTCAGACCGTTGTGCTTGATCAGTTCGCGCACGTGCATGTGCTGCACCTGGGTCGTGCGCCCCAGTGCCGGATTGAGCAGATCCGGCTCAAGCTTGCGCCGAACTGTGATCGTCTCGCGTGCCAGACCGAACTGGCTGCGCTGCGGGTCCATGCGCTCTTGCAGCCGCAAGTCGACGACGCGATCGGCATAGCTGTGCTTGAGTTTGACCGCGACCCAATCGCGTCCCACCTCCTTGATGCGGTCTTTGGCGGCGTAGACCAGGCCCGCCACGAGGCCCGCCATCATCAGCGACACCGTGGTCGAGCCAGCCGACGTGCTTGCGTTCAAGTAATAGACTTGCCACACGAAATAGAATGTCGAGGCGATCATGGCGACGACTGCGGCGATCCAATTGCGCAGACGCTGATCGAGCATGTAGGCGCTGGCATCGAGAAACAGAGCCTGTTGGAAGTGCTTCTTCAACTGCGCAGAGCGATTGACATACGTCTCGACTTCGTGCGCCGTCCACACACCCGGCAGCGGCAGATTGTGCGCGTGGCGAAAGGTGCGCTCCGCAGCCAGCACTTCGTTCAGCGCCTCCTCGACCACGATGTGACACCCACCCAACGCTCGCCGCCGTCGGCCGCGTGCACCCGGCGTGCCGTGCAGCGCGCTGGTCAACCGCGTGATCGCTACCAGGATCTGTGCCGAGAGGTACTCCAGCGCCAGATCGTGCTCCTTGCGCACCGCTGTATCGCCGTCGTCTTGCTGGTGGTCGAAATCCGCTCGCGCTGCCGTCGCTTCCGCCACCATTTGCCGCAACCGATCAGCGACTTCGCGCGCTTCCTCCTCGCGCAGCATCAGATCGCGGGCGCGGGCAATCTGCAGCAAATGCACGGCCTTTGGTACGCGCGCCTTGAGCGCGTGGGCGGCCGCAAGCGCCCGGCGCCGCAACTGATCCATGGGCGGACCCGCAAGTTTCTGACCCGGCGCGAGCACCGGACTCGTCAAGCGCGTGCGGATCGTGAAATGCTCCCACGGCTGGTGCGCAACCCAGATGGCGTCCGCAATTTCCGCTTCAAAAATAGTCTCATACGTGTGCTGTTCCCCCGGCGGCGCCATCGGCACGGTCGCGACCCACTCGACGCGCGAGCCGTCATGGACACCCAGGCGCAGATCGAGTTGCGGCGCGCCCGGCGGCGGCGACAGTTGAGGAGCATGGCGAAAAGGGTTGTTCATGCGGGGCCAACGCAACAGGGGACGACTGCCGGTGGACACTAGCAGATTCCGCGCCGCGCGCCATGAAGCGGTGTGTTGCAGACTGACCCCGCCTCTTCCATAGTTACGCGGCCCAGCTTGCCAAGGAGGGCAGCCCATGACCGTCGCCATTCCCCAGTCCTTTCTCGACGCGGACTTCCGCCGACGCCGCACCATCAACTGGCTCGCTCTCGGCACGCTGTATGCCCTGTTCTACATGTCGCGCTACAACTTCGCCGCCACCATGCACCCGCTGAGCCAGTACTTCGGCTGGTCCAACAGCGATCTCGGCAAGTTCGAATTCATGATGCCGCTCGTCTATGGTCTTTCTGTCGTGTTCAATGGACCCATCGCCGACCGCATCGGTGGACGAAAAGCCTTTCTATTCGGAGCAGTTGGCGCGGCCATCGCCAACGGACTGTTCGGATTGTGTGTGCTGCTGGTGCAGACACCTGCTGTCGTCCACGGCGCCGGCCACCACGTCGATGTCGTCACGCCCGCGGTGTTCTCACGCGGAATGACGGCGGACGGCATGTTGTGGATCATGGTCGCGATCTGGGGCATCAACGGTTACTTCCAGAGCTTTGGTGCCCTGAGCATCGTCAAGGTCAACGCGCAGTGGTTTCACGTGTTGGAGCGTGGCACCTTCGCCGGCATCTTCGGCGTGCTCATCCGCATCGGCCTGCTGCTCGCCTTCTCCGGCGTGCCGTTCATCGCCGCCAACTTCGGGCTGCAATGGGCCTACTTCGTGCCCGGCATCGCGGTCGCGATCCTGTTCTGCGTCAACTACATCTGGCTGCGCGACACGCCCAAGGACGCGGGCTTCGCGGAACGCGACACCGGCGATGGCTCCAGCGACGGCGGCGACCAACCGGCATCTCTCGTTTTCGTCATGCGTAAAGTCTTTGCCTCGTCGACGACCTGGACCATCGCTGGCGCTTCGATGATGATCGGCATGGTGCGCCGCTCGACAGTCGATTCGTGGAATCCCAAGTTTTTCGCCCAAGTCTATGCACCAGGCGGCGAGATCTCCGGCTTTGCGCCCTACCAGACATCGGCCTGGCTCATCGCCTTGTTCGGCATCCTCGGCGGCTTTGCCTTTGGCATGACCAGCGATCGTCGTTTTGGTGGACGCCGCGCACCAGTCATCGTCGTCGGCTTTGCCGGAATGGCCATCACTTTGGCGGTCTTTGGCATCAGCCAGCGCCTCGACATGGGCGCGTGGCCTGCCGCCCTGTGCCTGGGCATCTTGTCGTTTTTCGTCAACGGCGCACACGGCATGGTGGGCGGCGCCGCATCGATGGATTTCGGTGGGCGCAAAGCGGCCGCGACCGCAGCCGGATTGTTCGATGGCATGCAATACCTTGCCGCAGCATTCGTCGGTCCCGGCATGGGCTGGCTGCTCGACAACAAGGATCTCGGCTGGAGCGCTTGGCCCTATGCGCCGATTCCGTTTGCCATTGTCGGCGCGCTGATCATGGCGCGGCTGTGGAACGTGACGCCGGGCCGTTCAGGGCACTGATGGCGATGCTTGTCCTGGCGCCGCTGCCGGCTCCGGCACCGATCCGGGTGGCTCGATTCCCAGCGGATCGTCTTTGGGCACTGCAGGTTGCACGATCCCGCCCGCGGGCAGCGGCACGCGCAGCGACTTGAGGAATCCCTCCAGTTCCAAGCGCTTGCTTCGCAGTTCCACCGCCGGGCCGGTGGCCGTCGCCGTGTAGAGTCCGTCCTCGGCAACCAGGACGATCAACCACAGGCTCGCCGGTTCTTCACCGCGTAGCTCAACGACTTGCAGCATCCGGCCCTGCAGATCACCCAACGGCACCCACGCGTCCCTTTCGAGATCCTCATTGCCTTGTCTGTGCATGTCCGCGACAAGATGGTCGATGTGCGCCTGCGCCCCGCTAACGGGTTCCATCGTACGCTGGACCTTGAGCACGATCGTACGGCCACGATCGACCTCGATGCCCCAAGTCCCTTCGTCCAACTTGGCAAAACCACGTGGCACCACGATGGATGCGGTCGTGCCCTCGATCGGCACCCGCTCGCCCGTTGCCAACTGCGGCGGCACCTGCTGCGCGGCGCTGCACGCTGTGCAACCAATTAGAACTAAAAGTACAACACGTGCAACCATGGCATTGCCGTCTGTCATGTGTCGATTGTAGACCGCAATACACCGCAACCGCTACGCCGCGCACTCGCCCGCACGCGTCTCGATCTGGAACGCGCTCGCTGCGCCGATGTCCCAGAAGTCGCGCTCGGTCGCATCCGCCTCGGCCATGTCGAGCAAATCCGCAACCACCGCCCGCAATTCCGCTGGTGGCGTGCAGCGCAGGAAGGCGCCAGCGGTCTGGTCTGCGCCACGCGAACGATCGGCGTGGTCCAGCAGGCGGCGCACCGCCTCCGTCACGCGCCGCGCCGGCAAAAGCCCGAGATCTTCTCCGAAAACTGCGCCACCCGCGTGCACGCCGCCGCCCACCAGCAGCCGGTAGTGGGGCGCCGGTCGGCCATCCAGGCGTTTGAGCGCCCCGAACAGGCCGATGGTGCCCACGTGGTGGTGGCCGCAACTGTTGTGGCAGCCGCTGATCTTGATCGATAGATCCGTGTCCACGCGCGCAGAGACGAGTTCCATCAGTTCGTCCGCCAGGTTGCGCGACAGGGTGACGCCCAGGTTGCAGGTGCTCACGCCGGGGCAACTCGTGATGTCGAGGATCGTGCCGGCGCCCGGCTTGGCCAGGCCGGCCGACTGCAAAGCACTGTGCAATGCGGCCAGTTCTGCGACAGGCACCGCACGCAACACCGCGTCCTGCTGGGGTGTGAAATGCAACTGGCCGGCGCCGAACTGCTCCGTCACCCGCGCCAGGTCGAGCAGGTTCTGCGCCGTCACCTCCCCGCCGCGGTCGAGCCGAACCGTCACGAAGACGTGATCGACGATGCGCGTCTCGTGCACGCAAGTCTTTGCCCACGCAGCAAGATCCGGCGGTGCCGTGGGGCGCTGGAAGGTCCACGGCCGGGGACGCGGAACTTCAGCGATGTCCGTCAGCGCTGGCGGCGGATTCGCTAGCACACGCGCAAGATAGTCCTGGTACAGCGCGGCAAACGCGGCATCGCCCATTTTGCGCAGGACGTGCTTGATGCGCGCCTTGGAGCGCACCTTGCGGTTGCCGTGATCCTGAAACAAGTCGATGGCTGCCGCGCACGGTGTCAGAATGTCGCGCGCCGGCCACGCCTCGTGCACGACCAGCCCCGAGCGCGGCATCGACGCGAGACCACCACCAATCATCACACGAAACGCCGGCTTGCCGTCTGGCGTGCGCAGGGCCACCAGCCCCAGGTCGTTGATCGCGGCATAGCCGCGGTCAGCAGGCGAGGAGGACAGGCCAATCTTGAACTTGCGCGGCAGGTTGAGCGCGCGCGGATTGCGAAGAAAAAAGCGAGTGATGGCTTCCAGGTACGGTGATGTGTCGAATGCGTCGTCCGGCGCCAGTCCTGCATACGGATCCTGCGTGACCGTGCGCACCGCGTTGCCGCATGCATCGACCATCGTGATGCCTGCCTCGGCCAACTTGCGCATCCAGCCGGGCACCTGCTCGGGCGGCATGTGGTGAAACTGCATGTTTTCGCGGGTGGTAATGTGGCCCAGACCCTCCGGCGTATGTGCCGTCAGGTCGGCAAGCACGCGCAATTGCTCGGCAGAGACGATGCCGCCCGGCAACTTGACGCGCATCATGAACACGCCGTCCTGGCGCTGGCCATAGACGCCGCGCGTCAGGCGATAGGCGCGGTATTCATCCGAGGTCAGCTTGCCGTCGCTGTAATCTTGCGTGCGCGCGATGAATTCGTCGATGTCGGACAGCTTCGCATAGCTGTCCTGCTGGACCGTGGGGTGCTGATCTTCGTACGTCATGTCGGCTCCTCGGCTCACGCGGCCAGAGCCTGCGCAAGACGCACGCGGCTGTCAAACCAAATCCGACCAAACCTGTCCGACATGCGGTTGAGCCCGGCGTCCGCTGCGTGTACCATGCGCGGCCGCCACTGGCGCAGGACGGACCATGCAACGACTGATCGGACAAAAGGTGTGGGTGATCCAATTCGACGACGAGGACACGTCGGTCATCGGCATTGTCGACGGCATCGACTCCGGCTTCATCGCCCTGCGCAACGAACTGGAAGCGCAGCCTTCACTCTATGTCAACGTGACAAACATCAAGGAAATCGAGGTCTACCGCAAGGAGGGCGAGGGTGAACTGCGCCTTCTGCGCTTTCCCGAAGGGGGCGAGCGCGGCCCAGAACATTGACGCTCCGGACGGCACATGTTTCGTACAGGCGCGGAATCACTTGAACGACAGGGCTTTGCCCAGCTCGCGGGTCAGCGCGTGGCCGTCGTCTGCAATCCCAGTTCACTGGTGCGCAGCCCGCGGCCGCCACACCCGCGCCAGCATCTCGTCGACGTCTTGCGCGCGCATCAAATCGACATCGTGCGCCTGTTCGGTCCCGAGCATGGTCTGTGGTCGACTGCCCAGGATCTGATCGCCGTCGATGGTGGAATTGATCCGGTATTCTCATCTGAAGTCGCGACATTATACGGGCGCAGCGTGGATTCACTCGTGCTGGCGCCCCAGGCCCTCGATGGCGTCGACGTCTTGCTGTTCGACATCCAGGACGTCGGCGCGCGCTACTACACGTACGCCGCGACTTTGTGCATGGCGCTGCAGGCTTGTGCGCTGCGCGGCGTTCGCGTCGTGGTCCTGGACCGGCCGAATCCGCTGGGCGGCGAGGTCGTCGAGGGCAACGCGGTCGCACCGGAATACCGCAGTTTTGTTGGCTACATCGACGTGCCGCAGCGCCACGGCCTGACCATCGGCGAGATTGCGCGCTTGTACGCCGCAGAGCAGTTCCTCGACGTCGATCTGCACGTCGTGCCCTGCGAAGAGTGGAAGCCGGCGCAGTATTTGGATGAAATCGACTTCGGCCGTGCCGGTTCCCCGTGGTACGCGCCCTCGCCCAACATGCCGACCATCGCCACCGCCGTGGTCTATCCCGGCGGCTGCCTGGTCGAGGGCACGCGGCTGTCGGAAGGGCGCGGAACCACTCGCCCTTTCGAGCTGATCGGCGCGCCCTGGCTGGATGCGCGTCGCTTCGCCGCGGCCACACAAGCGTGGGCCATCCCGGGTTTGCACATCCGCCCGATGTTGTTCGAGCCGACCTTCCAGAAGTTCGGTGGCCAGGTCTGCGGTGGTGTCGCTGTAGAAGTCACCGATCGAACAGTATTTCCCGCGGTGCGCGCGGGTCTTGCCCTGCTGGCCGCAGCGCGCTTGTTATCGCCCGATAACTTCGCCTGGCGCACCGAAACCTATGAATTCGTTTCCGATCGTCTCGCCATCGACCTCTTGATGGGCGGGAGCGCGGCGCGCCTGTGTCTCGAGGCCGGCGGCACGCCGGACGACATGTGCGCCGATTTCTCCAGCGGCCAGGCTCTGTTTGCGGATCGCGCCCGCCCCTACCTGATCTACCCGCGCACCACGGGCCTCTTGCGATGAAAACCGTTGCGCTATTTGGTGGCAGCTTCGATCCGCCCCATGTCGCGCATGTCCTGGCCGCCACCTACCTCGTGAGCGCAGGTCCGATCGACGCAGTCTACGTCCTGCCGACTTGGCGCCATCCTTTCGGCAAACAATCCAATGCGTTCGAGCACCGCGCGGCGATGTGTCGATGCGCGTTCCAGTTCCTGGAAAGGGCGGGCGTCGACAGCCAGATGCACCCAGTCGAGCGGGACGTGCAAGGCGCCACCATCGACGTGGTCCGCGAGTTGCAGCGCCGCGAGCCGGCTGTGCAGTTCCGGATCGTGATGGGTTCCGACCTGCTGCCCGATCGCGAAAAGTGGAAGGAGTGGGCTGAGTTGCTGCGACTCGCGCCACCGATCGTTCTGCGCCGTCCCGGGCATCCTGTGCATCCAGCCTTCGAGGCGGCGGAGCTGCCGCTGGAACTGCCCGACATCAGTTCGAGCCACCTGCGCCACCTGCTGCGCAGCGGTCTGAGCACCGCAGGCCTGCTGCCGCATGCGGTGGCGCAATACATCACGGCGAACGGTCTGTATGTCAATGACTAGGAATCGGATTCTGGTCATCGGCGCCGGCCGCGCCGGCACCAGCGTCGCCGTCGCCTGGCACGGCGCCGGCTGCGACGTCACGTTGGTGTGCCGCAACAACACGCGCCGCGGCCAGTTGCTCGCCTGGCTCGCCGCGGATGAACTCGCGCTGCCGGTGCTGCAACAGCCCACGCTCGAACAACTTTCGCGTTCAGACATCGTCGTCTTCGCCGTACCGGATCGCCTGGTGGCCGCGACAGCGGCGACGCTGGCGACAGTTCACGCAGGTGGTGGGCAGACGTGGCTACACCTGTGCGGCGCGTCGCCGCCGGAGATCCTGCGTGGAAGCAAAGTGTTGGCTGCAGTCGGCTCGCTCCATCCGCTCTGCGCGCTGCCCGATCCGCTGGGCCAGCCCGCGTCCCTGGCGCGGCGGCCGCTGCAAGGTGCGTTGATGGCGCTGGCCGGTTCACCGGAGATCCAGAGCAAGTGCAGCGAGTTGGCGCAGCTGTTGGGCGGTGTGCCCGTGCAGGTGGGCGGCGAGCACCGTGCGCTCTACCACGCGGCCGCGGCAGTTGTTGCCAATGATCTCGCGGCATTGCTTGCGTCTGCGGAGACACTCTGCGCCGCTGCCGGCTTGCCGCCTGATGTCGCGCGGGGCGGCCTCTTGCACCTGGCGCGAACGTCGCTCGATGCGCTGGCCGCGGTCGGCCCGCAACGGGCCCTGGTCCACGGGCTGACCGGCGCCGTGGCGCGGGGCGATGCGGAGACGCTGGTGCGCCACCTGCAAGCTTTGGAACCTTGGCCGGAAATCGCCGCGTTGCACCGCGGGCTCTCGCTGCGCCTCGTGGCGTTGCTCGACGCGGCGCAGGCACTATCGGCTAGCCAGATCACAGAGTTGCGACTTGTCCTGGGGTCGCCGCCGCGCTGACGGGCTTCAGCCTTCCACTTGCTCCACGTCCGCCGCCATGCCCTGCACCGTGTGCGCATCCGAATGCTGCACCGCATCCAGGCGGCGGTACAGCGTCGCCCGGCTGATGTGCAGGCGCCGCGCCGTCAGTTGCATGTTGTTACCAAGCCTATGCATGGCCAAGCGAATGCCGGCAGACTCCAGGTCCTCGACGCTGGGCAGCGTGTCCGCCGACGGAAAGGCCAGGTGCAGCGCCTGATCGAGCCGCTCCGCCACCGTGCCCGTCTGCAGGCGCGTGACGGAATTCGAATGCACGCCGAGTAGTTCCGCCGCCGCCACCGTCGCCGCCGTCCGCTCTTCGACGATCCGCAGGCCTGCGGCCTGCACCTCAGCGGCATGCATCTCCTGGAGTTCTTGAACGAAAGACTCCGGAAGGTCGCGCAGCGAGATGATGTCCGTGTTGCAGACTACCGCCGCGCGCGCCACCACGTTCTGCAGTTGGCGCACATTGCCGGGCCAGGGGTGCAGATCGAAAAGGCGCATCACTTCCGGTGCAACACCGCGGATGTCTTTGCTTTCATCGCGCGCTGCCTGGTGGATGAAGTGGGCGACCAGCAGCGGAATGTCCGACTTGCGCTCGCTCAGCGGCGGCAGCCAGATCGAAAACACGGCGATTCGATAGTACAAATCCTCGCGAAACAGACCTTGGCGCACCATGCCGGGCAGGTCGCGGTTGGTGGCGGTGACGATGCGCGTGTCCGTGTGGACTTCCTGGTTGCCGCCGAGGCGCTCGAACTTGCCATCCTGCAAGACGCGCAGCAACTTGGCCTGCAAAGGCAGCGACATCTCGCCAATCTCGTCGAGGAACAGCGTGCCGTTGTTCGCTGCCTCGAACTTGCCGATCTTGCGGGCAACAGCGCCGGTAAATGCGCCACGCTCGTAGCCGAACAGCTCGCTTTCGAGCAGCGTGTCGGGAATGCCGGCACAGTTGATGGCGACGAAGGGCTGCAGTGCGCGCGGCCCGACGTCGTGGATGGTGCGCGCCACGACCTCCTTGCCGGTACCACTTTGGCCAGTGACCAGGACATTGACCTTGGAATGCGAGAGCTTGTCGATCGACGCCCGCACCTCGTCCATCTGCGGCGACACCGAGATCAGGCGGGCAAAGCGATCGCGGCGCAACAGAGAACTCGACAATTCCGCGACGTGATCTTCCTGGGCGATGGATTCAAAGGCATTGCGCACCGTGATGCGAACCCGCTCAATCAGATCCGTGCCTTTGGTGATGAAGTCGAAAGCGCCGGCCCGCGTCGCCCCGATCACGACGTCGAGGTTGTCGTGCGCCGTCATCACGATGATGCGGTTGCGCGGCTCGATGGCGCGCAGACGGTGGAACAAGTCGAGGTTGGCGTTGTCTGGCAGGCTGAGGTCGAGGAGGATGACGCCCAAAAGGCCTTCGCGCACGGCCGCTTCCGCTTTGCGCGCTGTGGGCACTGAAGCGACGGCGTAGCCGGTCGAGCGCAGCAACTCCTCGATCGCCTCCTGCACGCCGGGATCGTCTTCGACAATAAGAACGTTGCCATTTCGCGGCGTTGCGTTCATGCCCAGGATTCTCCGCCGTGCGAGCCAAAGCGCCGCACGGCCATTGCCGGCGGAAACTGTCTCGCGTGTTTCAAGTTGAGACAAAGGCTAGCGCAACCCACGCGCCGGTGCAAGGCCCGCGCCGAAAATCAGCCGCGCATTTGCGGCCGCAGCCGCCGCCCCGTGACGCTGCGCGGCGCCGCGTCTACACTGCGTGCCTCAAGCCATTCCCGAGGTTGCGATGCCCCTGCCGCCGAACTCTGCCCCAGCACGCGAGGTGTTCGCTGCCGTGGATCTCCTGTCGCTGCCGCGTCCCGCGCTGACGCAGTTGTTCGGCGATGCCGGCGAAAAGCCGTTTCGCGCAGAACAGTTGTTTCGCTGGCTGCACGTGCGCCTCGTGCGGGACATCGAGCAAATGACTGATCTTCCGGTGCTATTGCGCGAGAGGCTGCGCTTGGCGCGGCCGTTGTCCGGGCTCGGGGTCAGCCTGACACAGCACTCGGCGCTCGATGGATCAACGCGGCACCTGCTCCGCACCGCTGCCGGCCATGCCATCGAAACGGTGGTGATGATCATGGACGGCGGTCTCGTCACGCAGTGCTTGTCCTCGCAAGTCGGCTGCAAAATGGGCTGCGATTTCTGCGCCACTGCACGCCTGCCGGTGCGCGCCAACTTGACTGCGGGAGAACTGGTCGAGCAAGTGGCGATCGCCTGTCGTCTGGGTTTCGCGGCAGGTCTGGCGCGTGGTGGCGTGGCGGGGGGCGAGGCGGGGCCGCTGGCGGCGCGGCCGCACAACCTGGTGTTCATGGGCATGGGCGAACCGCTCGACAACCTGGACGCCGTGATCGCTGCCCTGGACATCCTTTGTGATCCAAAAGGTTATGACTTCTCGCCGCGGCGCATCACGGTGTCGACTTCCGGCCTTGCCAGGCAACTGCCGCGCCTCGCTGCCGCACATCCGCAGGTGAACCTGGCCTGGTCGCTGACCGCGACGACCGACGCCATCCGCGATCGCCTGATGCCGGTCAACAAGGGCGTGCCGATCGCGCGCATGGTCCAGGCGCTGCTGGCCCTGCCGCCGAGTCCCAGCCGAAAGTTGACGTTTGAGTACGCGCTCTTGAAAGACGTGAATGACAGCGAGGACGATGCGCAGCGCCTCGGACGCATGGCCTTGCAGGTCGGCGCACACGTCAACGTGATCCCGTTCAATGTCTGGCCGGGAGCGACCTATCAGCGGCCAAATCGCACGGTGATCAAGGGATTTGCTGACGTGCTGCGCGCAGTGGGTGCCTCAGCGACCGTGCGCGAATCCAAGGGGCAGGACATCGGCGCGGCGTGCGGGCAGTTGGCGGCGTCGGACGCGGGGCCGATCTGAACCATCAGCGCGTGGATGAGGCGCGGCGGCGCAGACCGAACACGGCCAGGCAGAGCAGGCCGAGGCCGGCGAGGCTCCACGGCGAGGCCGGTGCGGCGCTGCTGGCCGTGCAGGCGCTGGCAGCGCTGCCGCTGGAGGCGTACGGCAGGCTGACCGCCGCGGAGCCGCCGTCCCCTTTGGCGCCGGTGTCCGCGCCGCCGTTGGTCGAGCCGGCGTCGGCGGCAGAACCGCTGGCCGTGCCGTCGGCGCCCTTGGGCCCGCCGCCGTCGCTGCCGAACAAGGCGTCCAAGGCAACGAACCCGTCGCCGAATACCGAGCCGCCGTCGACACCGCCGCTGGTTGAGCTCGCGTCTGCAGAGCCGGCGCTGCCGCCATCGGCGCTGACGGGCACGCCAGGTGTGACCACCGACCCGGGGAAAAAGCCAAGCGTCCAGCTGTCATCCGCCATCGCCGCCTCGCCCCATTGCTGGAACTTGGTCGTGCACTGGCTGGCCATGTCGCTGCAAGACGTCGGGTACGCGGCCACGCACTGTTCTGCGGCCACGAGTTCCTTGTGTGCCACGCTCTCGAGGATCATGACGCTGCAAACCAGCACGCACTGATTCAAATCGCCTGACGTCGAGGTCGTGTCGCCGATCGGGCCGGAATCGGATTCGCCAGCGTCGATGGGCATCGGGATCGCCTTGTCGCTGCTGCAGCCATCGCAATCCGGCGGTTTGGGCGCAAAACCGGGCGCGCTGTCGCCGTTGCCACCGGGGCCGGGGCCGGGAATTGGGGACGGAGCGCCGCCGCCGCCGCTGCCCGTTGAACCGCTGCCGCTGCCGCCGCTGACGAGGTTGCAGGTCACCAGGCCGGTGCAGAAGTCGAGGCAACCCGGCATCGTGGCGACCTTGCTGGTATCGACAACGCACACGCCGACGTCTGCCGGGCAATTGGGCGCAATGTAGGGCGATGCGTCCTCGCTGCCTGCGTCCCAGGGCGGCGGGGCTTCGCCGGCGTCAGGTGGCATCGCGATGCCGGCGCCGCCATCGTAGGCCGGCATCGGTGCCGCCCCGCCGCTGCTGGCGTCGGCGTAGCCGGGCTTGGGCATCGGATCTGCGCTGGTGGTGCCGCCGCCAGGGCAGGTGAAGTCACACTTCTGCCAGGCGTTGCAGCTCGTCGTGCTCTTGCAGAGCTTGGCTTGCGGCACGCAGACGCCGCCGTGGCAGACATCGGTCGCCAACTTGCAGGGATTCTTGGTGTCGCAGTACGTCAGTGCCGAGGCATTCGCCGCCCACAGCAGTGCCAGCGCAGTCAAGGCCGTGGTCCATGTCTTGGTGTTCATCTTTCCTCCCGTCCAGTCCTGGGCGCTACGTGGACCGCAGCGAACCGTCTCGTCCGAACAAGTTAGCAACAAGCGTGCCAGCAAAGCGGTTTCTTTGTCCAGTGCGCAAGCGTCGAATCGCGCAGGATTTCCCGTCATCCCATCCGCCGTCTGCCGATCCGCCCGACGCCGCTGCAGTGTGGAGATTACCCGCATGTTGAAATTTTCAACACATCGCCGTCGCCGCGCACGCTCAGGGGGGCTGCTCAAGCGGGGCAGGGCGATCGCTGGGCTCGATCGTGCGCCCGATCGTGCCGTGATCGTCAGAGTGCCGTGACCAGCGCGTGCAACAGGCCCACGCCATATCCGGTGCCGCGGTTGTCGAGAAAGGCGGGTCCAGCGAGGTCGATGTGCAGCCAGCGCAGGTCCAGATCGTCGATGTGCAGGTATACCCACAGACCCGATGCACTCGAAGAGGCGTTGTTGCGATCCGCCACCGAGTTCCGCATGTCCGCAACCGTGCTCTTGAATTCCGGCAGGTGCAGTTCCGCCGAGAACAGCAGGGGCATCGCATGATCGCCACTCTGCAACCCGGCCTTGAGGGCTTTGTCTTCCAGATCCGCGTCATTGCACACCAGGCCAGCATGGTGCTTGCCGGTCGCGATGAGTTGAGAGCCGGTCAACGTTGCCGCATCGATCAGCACCGACGGATGGTACTTGCGTGCCACGTACGAGGCAGCATCGGCCAGGGCGACGCGCCCCTCGGCGTCGGTGTTGTTGATCTCGACCGTCTTGCCGCTGTGCATCGTGATGACGTCGTCGGGACGGTAGGCATTGGGACCAATGGCGTTTTCCGCCATCGACAGCACCGCGACCACGCGCTTGGGGCTGCCGCTGCGGGCGATGAGCTGAAACGCGCCGAGCACGGCCGCTGCGCCGCCCATGTCGCACTTCATCGTCAACATGCGATCGCCAACGATCTTGAGCGATAAGCCGCCGGTGTCGTACACGAGGCCTTTGCCGACCAGTGCGATGGGCGCTGCGCCCTCGGATCCGGGCGGCGCGTAGTCGAGCACCACGATGCGCGGTGCGACCATGGCGGTGCGGCCGACGGCGTGCAGGCCGCGCAGACCTTCACTCAGCAGTTCGTCACCCACGATGCTGTGCACCGTAACATGTGGAATACCTTGCACTGCACCGCGGGCTTCGGCCTCGAATGCCGCCGTGTCCAGCTCGGCGGTCGGCATGTCGACCAGCCGTTGCGCGAGGCTCAGGGCGTCGCGGGCCTGGGCGAAGGTCTCGGCGCTGAACTGGACGGGCCCCTCGCGCGTCTGCAGTGCAATGTGCACGCGGCCAAGACCATTCTTGTTTCCAGACTTGCGTGAGTAGAGCGGGTAGCTACGCACGACGCCGTAGAGGGCGCCCAGTGCGTGGTCGGCCTGGGAAAGGCCCAGCACAATCGCAACTTTGCCGTCCTCGGCGCGTGCGGCGCTGCGCAAGGCACCATACACTTCGTAGGAGCGTGTCTCGCTCACATGCCGCGACACATTGTCGTACAGGGCGATGAGGGTCAGGGTGCGCGGCTGATCGGTTGGCAGCAGCGTGCTGACGGCACCGGCACCGGGCTTGGCATCGACGGCAAGGCGGGCCGCTGCATCACGAATTGGCTGGGGCAGTCCCGCGAGCGGCCAGCCGTCGGTCAAGTCGGCCTTGCGCGCCACGACGACCAGGGTGTGGGCCCCAGTCAGTAGATCACCAGTTCCGGCAGCCAGTTCCATCGTCGCCATCGGGTTGCTCCATCAGCAAATCGGCGGCAAGCGGGAGGCGAACCAGCCGAGGACAAAACTGAAAAGGGCCATTCGGACCCAGCACGAAGCGCGCCAGCACGAATGGCCCCGTTCTCGGTGGACCTGAGGGGGATCGAACCCCTGACCTCTGCATTGCGAACGCAGCGCTCTCCCAGCTGAGCTACAGGCCCTTGGGATATCACGGTTTTTTGGTGGCAGCCACCGCCGTTCGGCTCGGGAAACCGTCCGGGTGCCCAGGGTCGGAATTGAACCAACGACACGTGGATTTTCAGTCCACTGCTCTACCAACTGAGCTACCTGGGCGGCAAACGACCCGCGCGGGGCCGTCAACGGGACGCGAAGTGTGTACGGAGTCGGCAGAGGTGTCAACACCTACGCCTTGGGCGTCTCCACAGCCGCCTCGGGTGCTGGCGCGGGAGCCGGCGCCGGTGCGGGCTCGGGCGCAGGCGCAGTTTCGACAACAGGCATGGGCGCATACACGGTCGGCTCGCCGAAGCGCCAGCGCACATCGACGTAGGCGCCGAACAAGTTGATCTCGTAGTCGCCGGCCTTGCCGCAAAAGGCGCAGCCCTTGCCGTCGGCTACCGCCGTTCCCGAGCCGGTGCGGTAGGCGCCGGCCAGCGACACGTCGAGGTTCTTGCTGAGGTTGTAGCCCAGGCCGCCTGTGAAGATCATGGTTGCGCCCGGCGGCGTGCCGAACGGCGACGGGAACGAGCCGTTGCTGGCCTTCGAGTCGTAGGCGTAGCCCAATCGCACTTCAAGGTCACCAATCTTGTAGCCGCCGCCGACGCGCGCCGTCATGCTGTCTTGCCACTGCGAGATGTTGGCGATGGCGACGTCGCCGCTGCCGTCGACGTGACCGGCGAGGTTGGTCGACCAGTTCTCTGAGTTCAAAGCGTATTCGACATCGAGCGCCAGTCGCAGATCATCGGTCGCGCGCCACTGCAAGCCGCCGCCGAACTTGGCAGGCAGGACGAACTGGTAGGTCGCGTTGCTCGCCAACAGGGTCGAGGCGATGACATGGTCGGCCTCGACGACCGCGCGCGTCTTGTTGCGGAACACGAGACCGAAGTCGAAGCGATCGTAGGTGTACTGCAGACCCACGCGGAAACCTTCAAAATTCCAGCCTTTCATCGGCATGTCGAGCTGCGGGTTCTTGACATCCGCCTGTCCGGCCTGCGAATCGGTGGCCATCTTGTAGCGGCTGAACTCGACCAGCGCGGCACGGTAGGCGACGCCCAGGCGCAGACCGGGCAGGATCTCGTAGGCGAGCGACGGCGCAAACTCGATGAATGCGAGCTTGGTGAAGTCGAAGACCTTTGTCGTGGAGATCACCTCGCCCTTGTAGTTCTTGTTCTGGAAGGAATAGTCATAACTGGCTCCCGCACTGGCGACGGGGTAGACGCCAAAACCCGCGACTAGCTTGTCCCAGATGCGGTAGGCGCCGCCGACGAGGAAAAAGGGCGCGAAGGTCGTGTTCGACTTGATGTTCTGCGCGTTCTCCGCGGCGGTGCCCGGGCTGCCCTTGATCGAGCCCATCAGTGGCGAGAAGTCGCCCATCAGCACGCCGCCCTTGACGTGAGCGAGACCCGCCGGGTTGTGGAAGATCGAGCTGGGATCGTCGGTGTAGCCGATCGCCGCGCCGCCCATGCCCATGTTGCGGGCACTGTACAGCATCGGCGTGTCGTAACCGGCGGCGTGCGCTGGGGAAACGAGCGTCATAGCGCTGGCGGCAGCGAGGGCAAGAGCAGTCGGAAATCGCAGGCTGGACAGTGTCAACATGAACCCCCCGGGGTGCAAGCGGTGGTATGCGTGGCCCGGCAGATGCTGGCCAAGCTGCCGCGTCGGAAACCGGGCGCAACCATGCCAGAAGCGATCCGATTCGCCAAGGGCCCTGCCGTCGCCCAAAAAGCAAGCGAGGGGCCTGCCGAAGCAGACCCCTCGCGCACTTAGGGACTGTGACGGAATGACTCGCTCGAGTCGTCGTCACAGAAGTCGCCGCGAATCCGCATCGGTGAGCTTGGCGACCAGAGAACAAGCAAACCAGCACTGTGCCAAGCTATTTTGGCACAAGCGCTTACAAAGCGAAACGACTACTTGCCCGCGGTGCAGGCGTCCTTGACCGGATCGCAGTTGGTCTTGCGGCAGTCCGCGCAGGCCTGGCTCAGCGGATCGGCGGCGCATTGCGCGAGGCACTTCTTGGCAGCGCACCAGCTGTAGTTGCCGTAGCAGAAAGCGCAGTTCGTCGTGAGCGGCGTGAGGGTCTGCAGGCAATCCGCGATGCACTTCTGCTGGGCGGGGTCGCCGGTCTTGGCCAGGCAGCCCTTCTTGAGGGTGCAAGTCAGCGATGCATCGCCGAATTCCTTCTCCTTGGCCTTGTCGGAGTTCAGGCTTGTCAGATAGGTCTGGTCGGCGGCCGCGGTGCAGCCCTTGTCGCCCGCCGTTGCCGTGACCGCGTCAGCCGGAGCCACCGCGTCCGCCGTTGCCGTGACCGCGTCAGCCGGAGCCACGGAGTCTGATGGCGCCTTCGTGTCTGTCGGTACCGCTGCGTCGGCTGCGACATCCGCGGCCGTCACCACGTCCGTCGCGGGCTTGCCAGAACTCTTCGTATCGCTTGAGCATGCCGCCGCCACCAGCGAGACTGCCGCGAGCAGGAGCATCCAATTCATCGTCTTCATGGGGTCAAACCTCGCGCCCAGCCATCGACCTGGGCAGGAAAGAGCGCCACCTATGCTCCGTGCAGGGCGGCCAGGTCAGGGAGGTGCACAACACGCGCCGCCCTTTCAAGAAAACGCAATACGATACGCCACGTCAGCCGGAACTGTCAAGTTTTCCGATTGTGTTTTCTCCGGCCTGACGCGCCGGGGCATCCTTGCCTTGGGCACGGGCGGCCATGCCCGTGTCCATCTCGCCAGCTTCCAGCAGGTTGGCCAGCGAGGCCCGCCCGTGCGGACGCGCTGCTTGCGCCAACACGGACTCGTACACGCCGACGATGCGCGCAAAGGTCGAACGCCAACTGTAGCGCTGCAGGCACTCCGCATGGCCGCGGGCGCCGAGCAGCGCGGCGCGACCGGGCTTGAGCAGTTCCAGCCATGCATCGGCCACCGTCTCTGCGGTCGTCACGTCCAGCGCGAGCCCGCCGCGCGTCACGCGCAGCAACTCGCCGATGCTCATGTGCGCCGACCCCAGCAGCGCGCGGCCGCTGGCCAGTGCCTCGACGGCCGAGAGACCAAATGTTTCAAAGGGACACAGGACTGCGACGACATCGACCGATGCAAGCAACCTTCCGACATCACGTGGATTCTGCAAGTAGCCGAGGTAGTGCACCTCCGGATACTTCGCTGCCAGCGCCTCGACTTCCACGCTGCCTGGTCCGTGACCAGCCACCACCAGGATCGGCTTCAAGTCCGTGGTGGTGCGCAGGCGTTCGTAGGCTTCGAGCAGCGGCTTGTAGTTCTTTTCGCCGCTCAAGCGGTTCGGGTAGCACATCACGACGTCGTCTGGCCCCGCGCCCCAGCTCGCGCGCAGCGCTGCATCGCGGTGGCAAGGGTTGAACATGCGGGTATCGACGCCGAGGGGCGTATGAAGAACTCGTGTCAATCCATGTACTTGTAGCTGATCCACCAGGACGTGTGTGGCAGCCATCGTCGCGCCGAAGCGACCAAAGGTGCGCCGCGCCCACCACCAAGCGGCGCGCTCGCCCAAGGCGCCAATCTTCTTGCCGAAACGCGAGAGGAAGCGGCCGACGTCCGTCACGGGGAAGTTGGCGTGCCAGTAGCCGACGACCTGGCAGCGCAGACCGCGCAGCGAAAAGCGGACCCAATCCGGCGTGTTATACGGGCTGCCGACTTCGACGACATCCGGCTGGATCTGCTGCAGGATGCGGCGCAAGCGCAACGGGTTGGCGATCACACGGTAGCCCGATCCGAACAGCGGCAGGGCTGGCACGTGGTGGATGCGGGCGTTGCCGTGCACCTCAATGCCCGCATGATCACTGGGCATCAGCAGGTGGTACTCGATGTCGTCACGGCGCGACATGTACCGCAGCTTTTCCAGATGGTAGCGGCGCACGCCGCCGCCGGTCATGCTCAGGAAGTCATTGACATCGCAGACGCGGATTTTTGCCATCTCTCGGATTCCGTCGCCTTGGAGTACGCTTACTCCACTGGTGCAGGTCTACCGCAGACCCGCGCGCCGCTGTCGGCGCATTTGCTTCGCGGCGCTTTGTAGCAGGACTGTCGCGCGCGGCAAGAGAATCACCCGCTTGCAAATGATCCGGCCTTCGCGCATCGGGTTGCCGGTGTCGCCTCGACGCGCCGCGATGTTGTCCAACTCTTCAAAAAGACCGACTTCTTGGCAGGCGCCGCTGGCGTCCGCGCTGCTGGCGGAAGTGCACGGAGTATGCCAACCTGTTCGCCGCGCGCGGCGTTCAGGTTTGGTCACGCACGCTCGTGCGCGGCAATCATATGGATCTTTGGAGAAATCATGCCTGCGATTCCGGAACGTCAAGCGCTGCGGCCCGTCATCGTCGACAGCCTGTGCCTGCGCGACAATCCGCTCGGCGACCCGCATGTGCGCCGCTTTCCTGTGTATGTGCCGCCGCAGTACGACACCGAGCTGGATCGTCGCTTTCCGGTGATCTGGTCGCTGGCGGGTTTTGGCGGCTGGGGCGAGCAGAAGATCACGGAGCACAAGGCGTGGGAGGAGCCGCTGCCCGACCAGCTCGATCGCCTCATGGGCACGGGCGAGCTGGAGCCCGCTCTGGTCGCATTTCCTGATTGCTTCACGCGCTTTGGCGGCTCGCAGTACCGCAACTCGCCGGCCACGGGCCGCTATGGCGACTACCTCGCCGACGAACTCGTCAGCGCTGTCGATGCCCGTTTTCGCACGCAGGCAGATCGGGATCGACGCGCTGTCATGGGAAAAAGCTCAGGTGGCTACGGCGCTTTGATGATGGCCATGCTGCGCCCGGACGTCTTTGGCCTTTGCTGCGCGACGGCGGCCGACAGCTACTTTCCGCTGTCCTGCGTGCCGGACTTTGGCAAGGCGCTTCAGGTCTTCCACCGCCACGGCGGTCCCGAGGCGTTCGTGAATGCCTTCTTCGCCAAGCGCACGCACGGCGGCACCGACTTCACCGCGATGATGGTGCTCGCCTATGCGCAATGCTACTCGCCGAATGTGAAAGTGCCTGTTTATGGCGCGGATTTGCCGTTCGACTTGGAGACGGGCGAGGTGATGACGCCGACCTGGCGGCGTTGGTTGGCCTGCGATCCGGTAACGATGGTCGAAGGGCATGTCGAGGCGCTGCGCAGCATGCGCTTGCTGTTCCTGGATGCCGGCACGAGTGACGAGTGGTTCCTGAATTTCGGCCACCGTGTGTTGGCGAGCCGGCTACGACACCATGAGATCCAGTTTGAATTCGAAGAGTTCGATGGTGGTCACATGGGCGTCGGCCACCGCGTGCTCGACTCGCTGCGTCACATCACCGCGGTGCTGCGCCGATAGTGGCCTGCCGGCCGATGACAAGAACCGGCGCCCGGCCTGAGCCAAACCTGCTGGCGGCCTCACCATTCAGGGTCTCGTACGGAATTTCGCGCCCGGCGGATGCGGCGGCGTCCAGGTACTCGTGAGGAAATCGATGCACTCGTCGCGCACCGATTGCGGTCGCGGCCCCTGGATGCGCCACAGGTTGGCGACCGCCACGGTGGCCAATAGCAGCAGCAGCCCGGGACCCACAAAGCGTTTCCATCCCCGCAGTGGCGCCTCCGCTGCCGCCAGCACGGCCATCCACACGCAGCCGGCAGCAAGGGCGGCAAAGTAGGGCAGCCCGCTCCAAACGCCGGGAACCTTGAGTTCCATCAGAGGGTTGCGCGCTACCCAACCCAGCTTGAGCAGCGGCCCGACGACCTCGTTGAGCGGGTTGTGCACGCCGATCGGAAAGCCCTGGGACACAGCCGAGCAAAGGCCAGTGACGACGGTGGCCACGACACCGGAAGTCCCGAGGATCCATGCCGCTATGCGACGCGGCCAGCTTGGCAGTGCGTCGATGCCATGCGCGACGGCCAAGGCGGCAAACGGCACCATTGCGGTGATGTAGCGCGGGCCGACGACCCAGCCGCCGCGCCAGAGACTGTGCGCACATTGGAAGTATATAAAATACAAGCAAATAAGAAACGCGATGAGCGCTTCGGCGCGGCGATCGAGCCAGAACGAGGCCGTGCCCTTCACGGCGCGGGCACCGCGCATGCCGAGAAAGCCGAGCCAGGCCAGCGCCATCCACGGCGCGAAGAAGTAGAGGCCGGTGTAGGGCGAGAACAGCGATCCGAGGGTTTTCTCCTTGTTGGGCAAGGAGATGCCGAAGATGCCGGGCGCAATGTCCTGGACGAATCCTTGGTTCTCCAAATGGCTGTAGGGCAGGCGCCACGGCGCGCCAAAGGCGACGGTGTCGAAGTGGGCAAGAAGGCCGGCAGGTAGGGCGGCGCCCATTGCGAGCCACAGGAGATCCTTGGAGGAACGCCGACGCAGCAGCAGCCAGCCGAGCAACAGGACGCCGGGCGGGCCAGCGGGGAACTCGATGCAGGTCGCGGCGGCCGATGCGAAACCCGCCAGCGCGACCGACCACGGATGGCCCGACGGACCTGCGCGCAACACCGCGCCAAAACACAGCACAAGCGCAAGACCGGAAGTCTGATGGCCGGCAAAGACTTGACCGTAGGTCAGCGATAGCGAGCCCAGCGCCGCAGCGAGCGTGACCGCGACGCCGATCCGCGGGCGATCGAGACGCAGCGTCAGATGGCGCGCCAGCCAGAGCAGTGTCAACAGAGTGGGTAGAATCACGCAGGAAACGCGCAGCCACCAGATCGTGGCGGCTTTGGAGGGCGGGCCCCAGTGCAGGGCCTGGCGGAGCTTCAAGTGTGCGAGGTGCGGCAGGACGCCGAGAAAGCCCATGCCCGGGGCCTTGCCGGCATAGATCCTGCCCGTGCATGTCTGTGGACTGGCGTGGGAATCGTCGCAAGTCAGTGCTTTGTCGTTGACATAGCCCCATTGGTCGTAGATCGGGCCGTGATCGCCGGCCGTTGTGCGGCGCGCGATCTCGTAGGTGTGGTGTTCGGCCAGCGCGCGCACCATGTACACGCGCACGTTTTCGTTGGGATTGTTGATGGGCTCGCTGTAGTTGAACAGCCAGAGGTAGGCCAGGGTGCAGATGGCGCCGAGGCCGGCCAACCAGAAGCGCGGCAGCGGGGAGGAGGAAGGCCGAGGGTTGGGCATGCAGGCTTCCGGCAGAAGGCACAAAAGGGTGCCACGCGGTGTGCGGCAGCGCAACTTGCCCGTCCGAGGGCCCGGGCGTACCATGCGCGGCCGCTTGGAGGGAACCATGCTCAATCGAATCGTGATCGTTGGGGCTTCGTCAGGCATCGGCGCCGCGCTCGCGCTCGAAATGGCGCGGCCAGGCCGCACCATCGCCGTCGTCGCCCGCCGCGAGGCGGAGTTGCAGCGCGTGGCAGATCAGGTGCGCAGCCAGGGCGCGACAGCGCTGGTGCAAACGTGCGATGCCAAGGACACGGCGGCGGTCGAGGCAGCCTGGCGCCGCCTCAGCGACGCGATGGGCGGCGTCGATGCGCTGATCTACGCGTCGGGCGTCATGCCCGAGGTGGCGATCGACGAATTCAACACGGAAAAGGACCGGGAGGTCATCGAGGTCAACGTCATCGGTGCCATGGCCTGGCTGAACTGCGGCGCGCGCGACTTTGCCCAGCGCGGCTCGGGCACGCTGTGCGGCATCGGCTCGGTGGCTGGTGATCGCGGGCGACGGCCGCATCCGGCCTACGGCGCGTCCAAGGCGGCCCTGCACCACTACCTGGAGGCCTTGCGCAACCGCCTTTCATTGAAGGGAATCCACGTTGTCACCATCAAGCCAGGGCCGGTGCAGACGCCGATGATCGAGGGGCGCGCCAAGATGCCGATGACCATCTCGGCGGTGGTGGCGGCGGCGCGCATCGCCAAGGCGGTCGAACGAGGCGAGAACACCGTGTATGTGCCGGGGCAGTGGTGGCTGGTCATGCACATTCTCAAGCACATGCCTTCCTTCATCTTCAGGCGGTTGTCGATATGAGCGCCACATCCCTCTCGCCGCGCAGCGAAACCGTCACGGGCTGGGGCATGGCCGTAGGCGGCCAGGCTCTTGTCGTTCGGCCCACGTCGGCAGATGGTGTGCGCGCGGCCTTCGATATGGCCCGCAGCCAGGGCCTGAAGATCGCGCTGCGCGGATCGGGCTGCTCCTACGGCGACGCCGCGGCCGGCACAGGCAAGCTCGTTGTCGATCTTTCACAGATGAATCAGATAGTTGCGTGGGATGCAACGACCGGCCGCGTCCGCGCTGAGGCTGGCACGACGCTGCGGCAGATCTGGCAGCACTGTCTGGCCGATGGCTGGTGGCCGCCCGTGGTCTCCGGCACGATGGAGCCGACCCTTGGCGGCGCCGTCGCGATGAACATCCACGGCAAGAACGCATTTCGCGTCGGGCCCATCGGAGAGCACGTCGTCAGCCTGCGCGTGCTCTTGGTCGATGGCAGCGAACGCACACTGGTACCGGAACACGACGCCGATCTGCTGCACGCCGTCATCGGCGGCCTGGGCGAGCTGTGTGTCATTCTGGAGGTCGAACTCCAGCTCAAGCACATCTACTCCGGATTCCTGGAAGTCCATGCCCTGGCCGCGCCTGACATGCAAGAACTGTTTCGCATCTTCGAGGCGTGGCAGGATCGCTCCGACTACCTCGTCGCCTGGATCGACGGGTTCTGCGGCGGCAACGGCGTGGGCCGTGGCCTGGTCCACCTGGCGCATCAAGTCCCAGAAGGCGCGGATCCCGAACCCCAGCGGATGCTGACGGTCGCCGCGCAATCGTTGCCCAGCCGCATGTTCGGCATCCTGCCCAAGTCGTGGATGTGGATGCTGATGAAGCCGTTTGCCAACGATCTCGGCATGCGTCTCATCAACACAGCGAAGTACTGGTCGGGCCGGCTGCTCGAGCACGACAAGCACTACCGCCAGACCCATGCGGCGTTCCATTTCCTTTTGGATTACGTGCCGAACTGGAAGTTCATCTACAAGCCCGATGGCCTCATTCAACACCAGATCTTCGTGCCAAAAGAGAAGGCATGCGAAGTGTTCCGTGCGGTGTTGGCCCTCGAGCAGGCGCGCGGGTTTCCGACCTGGCTGGCCGTGATGAAGCGCCACCGGCCTGACCCGTTTCTGCTGACGCACGGGCTGGATGGCTACTCGCTGGCTCAGGATTTTCGCGTGACCAAGGCGAATCGGCAGCGGCTGTGGGCGCTGTGCCACGAGATCGACGACATCGTCGTGAAGGCCGGAGGACGCTTCTACTTTGCCAAAGATGCGACACTGCGTCCGTCGACCGTAGCGGCGGCATTTCCGGCAGAAAACGTCAAAAGCTTTGCAGATTTGCGCAAGAAGCTGGACCCCGAAGGTTTGCTCGCGACGGATCTGTACGATCGCGCGATCGCGCCGGTACTTTCGGGTTCAGAGGTTGAAAGCGATCGGCGGCAGCCGTAGCCTGCGCTCGTTGCGAGGGGAGACGTGAACTTGCCGAATCAGCCTGCCGAATCCACCCAGTCCGCATTGCGCGTCGCCCTGGTGCACGACTGGCTCGTGACCCTGCGCGGTGGCGAACGCGTGCTCGACGGCCTGTGTGAACTCTTTCCCGATGCGACGTTGCACACGCTGGTGCGTGTGCCGGGCGTGGCGACGCCGCGCATCGAGGCAATGCGGCACGTGACCTCTTTTGCTGACAAGGTACCGGGCGCTCACCGCCGCCACCGCTGGCTGCTGCCTCTCTACCCTGCGGCGATCGAGGCCCTGGACCTGAGTGGGTACGATCTCGTCGTGTCTTCGAGTCATTGCGCTGCCAAGGCGGTGATCGTCGCGCCGGGTGCCGTGCATGTGTGCTATTGCCATACGCCGATGCGCTATGCTTGGGATAGGACGGCAGATTATGTCCGAGGCAGCCACCGCTTGCTGCAGTTTGCGACGCCCGCGCTGGCCCTGGGCGCCTCGTGGCTGCGCCGGTGGGACAAGGCAACCGCCGTGCGCGTCCACGCGTTCGTCGCCAACAGCCATAACACGGCTAGCAAGATCAACGCGTTCTACGGTCGCGACGCGGTCGTCGTGGCGCCGCCCGTGGAATTCGATCGCTTCGAAGGCATCCAACGTGACGGTCCCGGCGAATACGACCTCGTTCTGGGCAGCCTCGTACCGTACAAGCGCGTCGATCTCGCCATCGAGGCGTTCCGCCTCATGCCCGAGCGACCGCTGGTGATCGTTGGCGATGGCCCGGAGCGCGAGCGCCTCGAGCGCACGGCGCCGCCGAACGTGCGCTTTGTCGGCCGGGTCGCCGAGGCGGACCTGGCCAAGTGGTACGCAAGCGCGCGCGCACTGATCTTCCCCGGCGAAGAGGACTTTGGTATCGTCCCGCTCGAAGCGCAGGCGGCCGGCGTGCCGGTCGTCGCGTTTGGCAAGGGGGGCGCGCTCGAAAGTGTCGTGGACGGCAAGACGGGCGTGTTCTTCGACACGCCGGAGCCGGCTGCGCTGGCAAAGGCAGTGAGACGGCTGGACGGTTTGGGGTTGCAAGCTCAGGCGTGCCGCGATCACGCCCAAACATTCGATCGCGCCGCATTTCTAGGGCGCATGCGCGCCGCCGTGGACGCCGCGTTGGCGCAGCCGAGACACTCGTTTCCAGATGCGCGGCCCGGGTTTGTGCGGCCGATCTCACGCCACGACCATGGAGTTGCACGCTGATGTCTCACGCCGCATCGATTTCTCGCACCGCGGGTCGCCAACCGGAGGGCGGTGCCACCGTCACCGCGCTCCACGCTGAAACGCAAGACGCTGACACTTTGGGCAAAGAGGGCCCATCCAAGCAAGTTGCGCAGACCGAAGACATGGATGGCCCCGTGTTCGAGCCCGTCCAGGAAACGCTGCCGCATCATCCCGTGCAAATGGCGCTGAAACGCTGTGCAGATGTGGGGTTGTCGGCCATGGCGCTGGCCGGCGCTGCCCCGGCGCTCGGTCTGATGGCTTT
>Ga0172369_10000095_pt1 | contig 122323 bp, 108 predicted proteins | sample LakKiv25m_FD_114539 | JGI IMG/M metagenome (GOLD analysis project Ga0172369, IMG submission 114539) | Freshwater microbial communities from Kabuno Bay, South-Kivu, Congo - kab_022012_11.25m | ecosystem: Environmental > Aquatic > Freshwater > Lake | place: Democratic Republic of the Congo... | reverse complement strand
GAGTACAAGCGCCAGCACTTAAACGTCCTGCACGTGATTGCCCTCTACAGCCGGATCCGCGCGGGGCGCACGGAGGGGATGACCCCCCGGACCGTGATCTTCGGCGGCAAGGCGGCCCCCGCCTACGACATGGCGCGGCTGATCATCCGCCTGATCCACGCCGTCGCCGAGACGATCAACGCCGATCCGAAGGCTGCGGACTGGCTGAAGACTGTCTATTTCCCCAATTTCAACGTCAAGAACGCGCATTTCATCTATCCGGCGGCCGACCTCTCCGAGCAGATCTCGACCGCCGGCAAGGAGGCCTCCGGGACCGGCAACATGAAGTTCTCGCTGAACGGGGCGCTCACGATCGGCACGCTCGACGGGGCGAACGTGGAGATCCGCGAGGAGGTCGGCGCGGAGAATTTCTTCCTGTTCGGCCTTACCGCGGAGGAAGTGGAACGGAGCCGGCGGGAAGGTTATGATCCGCGGGCCGCCATCGAGGCCGACGACGGCCTGCGCGAGGCGCTGGATATGCTGGATGGCGGGTTCTTCTCGCCGGGGGAGCGGGAGCTGTTCCGGCCGCTCACCCGCTCGCTGCGCAAGTGGGACGAGTACCGCCTCTGCGCCGACTATCCCTCCTACTGCGCCGCCCAGGCGGAAGCGGGGCGGACTTACTTGCGCCGGGAGGACTGGTTCAGAAAAAGCGTCCTGACCGTGGCGAGGATGGGAAAGTTCTCCTCGGACCGGGCGATCCGCGAGTATTGCGAGCGGATCTGGGAAGCAAGCCCCGTCGAGATCAACAACCCCTGACGGCAGCGCGGTGATTATTGACAATAGGCACACATTTTGTTGATGATAATGGAGAGATATTTCTCAAAACGATTATACCGAGCAGAAAAGCTACAAACCAGTATATGAGGATGAAGGAATGAAGAAGACAATTCTGGATAATGAGGAAAAGGATATTCTCGAGTCGTATGAACGGGGAGAATGGGCGCCGGTCAAGAACCGGAAGCAGGAAATAAGGAAGCTTCAGAGGTATGCCAAGAACACGCTGCAAAAGGACAGGAGAATAAACATTCACAAGTACGTTTCCGGATATCTTGTCGAGAGAAAGAAGGCTTGAAATGATGATGGATGCGGATCAGAAACGGATCGGCTTCGCCTGCGCCTACACGCCCCTGCCCCTGATCGTCGCGGCCGGGTTCGCGCCGTACCGGGTTTTACCGCTGACGGAGGCCCCGGATTTCGCGGGGCGGCTCCTGCACGACAACCTCTGTCCCCACGTGAAGCGCATCCTGGACCGCGCCCTGGGCGGCGATCTCCCGCCGCTCGCGGGGATGGTCTTCATGAACAGTTGCGACGCCATGCGCCGCCTCCACGACGCCTGGCGGACCGTCCCCGGCGGCGCGCCTTCCGTCCTGATCGATCTGCCGGTCGTTGCGGACGAAGAAGCGGAGGCGTTTTTCGCCGGCGAACTCAAGCGCCTCGCCGGGACGCTGGCGGCCTGGGGCGGGGCGCCGCTCGACCCTGACCGGATCCGCCGCGGAATCGAGGATTGCAACGCCCTCTCGGCGCTCCTGATGGAACTGGCCGGAAGGGTCGGCCGCGGGACGCTCAGGGACGGTCCGGCCCGGCAGCAGGAGGCCTTCAATCGGGCGGCGACGGCCCCCCTTTCCGAAACCGCCGCCTTCGTCCGGGCGCTCCTGGCGGAGGAGGCGGACGGCGGCGCGCCGGATTTGGTCCCTTTGTATCTGTTCGGCAACGTCCTGCCGGACCCCGAGACCTTCCGGTTCTTCGCCGACTGCGGGGCGCGGATCGCGGCCTCCGATCTGTGCACGGGGAGCCGCATGTTTCAGCCGATCGCGTCCGGAGACGGCGATGATCCTTATTTATCCCTCTCTCGGGCTATTCTGGGGCAAAAGCCCTGCGCGCGGACGTTCGCTCCCGCCCGCCCGCTCAGGATCGCGGAGGACGCCCTCGCGGCCGCGCGGGCGGCCGGCGCCAGGGGCGCGCTTTGCCACACGGTCAAGTTCTGCGATCCCTACCTGGCCCGCCTTGCCGCCGTCCGCCGGCGGTTCCAGGAAGAGGGGATGCCCTTTCTCGTGCTCGAGGGGGACTGCACGCTGCGCTCGCTCGGCCAGCAGCGGACCAGGCTCGAGGCCTTCGTGGAGATGCTGAGGTAACGACGATGATGCTGCAATTCTTTCAGGATTTGGAGCGCGGAATCGAGGGCTCCGCCCGGGAAGGCGACGGCGGAATGACCCCCCGGAGGCGCTACGCCCTGGAGGTGGCCCGTCTCGGACGCCGCCTCTATTCGGGGGAGGGGAAGATGGCCTGGTGCGGGGTCGTGGCCCCCTTCGACCTGTTGTCGGCGATGGGCGTCACCTCCTGTTTCGTGGAGTTCGTCGGGGCGATGCTCGCCTCCACCGGGATGGCGGGGGAGTTCATCGAGGCGGCCGACGGCGGCGGCTTTTCTTCCGATGCGTGCAGCTATCACCGCTCCGTCATGGGCGCCGCCCTCAAGGGCGTCATGCCCGTCCCGGACATCCTCGTCGGGACGACGAATCCCTGCAGCGGGGGATTGGCCGTCATCGAGAACCTGGCGAGCCGTTTCTCCCGGCCGCTGTTTGTCCTCCATATCCCCCAGGACGAATCGGGCGGGAACGTCGCCTATCTCGCCGGCCAGTTCCGCCGCCTTGCCCGGTTCGTGACGGAGCAGACGGGGCTGCCCCTGGATCCGGAGCGCCTGCGCCGCGCGATCGAGAACACCAACCGCTTCCATGCGGTCGGCTCCGAGCTGTACCGCCTCGCCCAACATGTCCCCTCCCCGGCCACGAGCCGGGACCTGAGCAACTTCGGCATCGTCATGCCGCTTTTCCTGGGGAGCGAGGCCGCCGTGGAGGTGGCGGAGACCTACCGGGATGCATTCAAAAAGCGGATCGACGCGGGGAACGGCGGCGTGCCCGGCGAGAGGTTCCGCCTGCTGTGGATCCAGAACCGCATCCAGTTCCGCCACCCGCTGGAGAAGATGCTGGAGGAGCAGTACGGGGCCGCCGTCGTCGTCGACGAGCTCAACGACTTCACCTGGGAGGCCATCGATCCGGCCGAGCCCTTCGAGGGGATGGCCCGGCGCGCGATCTCCATCCCCTTCAACGGGACGATCGAGACGCGGGTCGAGCACTTAAAGAAACTGGCCCGCCTTTACAAGGTCCACGGCGCCGTCAACCCCTGCAACTGGGGCTGCCGCCAGGGGACGGGCGCGCGGGGCTTGATGGAGGCGGGGCTCCGGGAGATCGGCGTCCCGGTGCTCAACCTGGAGGTGGACTGCGTTGACGACCGCAAGTTCGGCGAGGGGCAGTTGCGCACCCGCCTGGAGGCCTTCCTGGAGATGCTGGACGCCCGCCCGCTTTTCTAAATTCACTGATTGACGGTTTTTGAAAAGTATGTAAAATTGCAATCAATAAGGGGAAAGGCATGGTGATCGACTTTGAATGGGACCCCGAAAAAGCGAAAGCGAATGTTCGGAAACATCGAGTTTCTTTTCGCGAGGCAGCTACGGTCTTTAAGGACCCGCTGGGCATAACGATTTATGATCCGAATCACTCAGATGAGGAAGATCGTTACATAACAGTGGGGTTCTCGACAGCCGGCCGCCTGTTGATGGTTGCCCATGCCGACCGGGGTTCTCGATCCCGTATCATAAACTCACGGGCGCTGACCCGAAAGGAGAGAGCGGCGTATGAAAACGAAATCAAGAGACGAAAAGGTTGACGAACTTCGTCCCGAATACGATCTTGCCGCACTGCTCAAAGATGGCGTGCAGGGCAAGTATGCGAAGCGTTATGGACAAGGAACAAACCTTGTCTTGCTTTCCCCTGATGTGGCACGGGATTTTCCCACGGACAAAGCGGTGAATGAGGCGCTGCGTCTGGTGATGCAACTCAGGAAGATCCCCGGCAGCGGCAAGCGCAAGACAGCCGGAGCGCGAGAGTGATGCCCAAGCCGTTTCTCCCATCTATAGCACCTTGAACATTCTCTTCACACCTTTCCGAAGAACCCAAGGTGTAATGCGGGATATCGCCCGCCCCCTCACACCTCTTTGAGGATGATGCTCAAGGCCGTCGTCAGCTTCACCGTCTCCTCGTCGGACTTGCGCAGGCGGGCGCCGACGATCCGGCCGAGATTGAGCAGGAGCCTGAAACCGAGGGTGCTGTCCGCCTCGGCCAGGGCCAGAAAATCGTCCTTGCGGATCTCGTAGAGGGTGCAATCCGTCACCGCCCGGACCGTCGCCGTCCGTTTCTGGGCCTCCAGCAGGGCGATCTCCCCGAATACGGCATGGTCCTTGGCGCTCAGCCGGGTGAAAACCTTTCCCTCCTGCGGTCCCTGTTCATCCTCGAAGTCCCCGAGGACGAGCCTCTTGACCACCTCCACCGTGCCGGTCATCATAAGGTAGAGCGAATCGCCGATCTCCCCCTCCTTCATGATGACGGCGCCGGCGGGAAAGGAGCCCGAACGGGAGATGCCCAGGATCTTCCCGATCTGCTCGCGCGCCAGCCCCTGGAACAGGTCCGTTTCCTTCCAAAAATCGACGTTGTCGTTCATAGCGGCGCCTTTCGCCTGAAAATGCCTTTCACCCCTGCCCTGTCCCAACAAGGGCGCGGTCAGGAGACCGGCGCCCAGCGGGGGCGTGACGGGAGGCCGTCGTGCGAGCTTCCTCCTACCCCGCGTTCGGGATGTTGCGCGCCAGGATGATCGCCAGATCGTCTGCCGCGACGGGGTAGTCGTCGTCGGGATTCAACTGAACCCGGAGGGTTTCCTTCTCCACGGCAAAATCCCGTTTCGCTTCCCGGAGCTTCTCCCGGATGAAGGTATCGATCGCCGAGGTGTTGTCGGAGAGGATGTCGTCGATCCGGATCGCCTTTTCCTTTTCGCGGTAATGGAGGGCCAGCTCCTTGAAGGGCCTGTTCACGAAGCCGTGGGGAATCGCGACCCGCCAGAGCTTGTTTTTGTCCCCCAGCGAGAGGAGCTGGGAGACGCAGCGGGGGAGGCCGGGGGAATTCACCGCGCCGGCCAGCAGCGCGCCCACATGTTCCCCCCGGACGATGATCTCGTCCACATTGGCCCTTTTCAGATGGGGCCGGTTCTCCTCGTCTAAAAGCTCCGCGACCGTCTTTACCTGGGGCGCCAGGGATTTGACCGTCAGCGCCGCCAGGGCCGTTCTTTCGTCGGTCCGCTCCGGGTGGCGGCCGCCCGTCTGATCCGCCAGGATCATGACGAAATGCGCTTGCGGGAGGTTCGCCCGCCTGAGCACCTCTTCGCGGACGTAATCCCCCCGGAGAAACTTGAGTTCATATTTTGAATATTTGACGCGGAGATTCTCCACCTCCTCCATGGGCAGTTCATTGATCAGGACGATGGTCCTGTCCCTCTGCGCGCCGTAGGTGGTCAGCCCCTCGATTACCTCTTCGGCGTGGCGGTTCCAGCCGCAGATGATGATGTGCTCCTTCGCTTTGATCTTCTCCAATCCCATGCCCTCCTTCATCCGCCTCTCCACGAAAACCGAGGCGATCGTGGCGGTAAACAGGGACATCAGCCCGACCCCGGTAAAAATCAGAAATATCCCCACCCAGCGGCCGCCGGTCGTAACGGGAAACTTGTCCCCGTAGCCGACCGTGCCCATCGTCACGATCGCCCACCAGATGCCGTCCCAGAGGGAGCCGATGTTCGCCGCGGCACCCGGCCGTTCGACATAGTAAATCAGAAGGGCGCTGAATAAAACGACCGACAGGACGAAGAACGCCACCTGCAAGAGGGGCTTGCGGTAGGTCCTTCTGGCGATATGAAGAAAGCGCCTCAGCGGCGGTGCCTGTGCCATGGTCCACCTTCTTGCGCCGGATCGAAAGAGGGCCGGGGGAAAGACCTCTTCGCCGGTCCTGAAAGGGGAAAACGGCCAAATGATAACAACTTATTGTTATGCACGTCGAGGTTAAGAGAAGCGGTCCTGTATGTCAAGGGGATTTTGACAACAATTTGCCCCGTATCTTTCCTCACTATCCCGCCCTCCGGCCGATGTAGAGGCAGGTGATGCCGAGCGTCAGGGAGTGCCGCTCCACCTTTTGAAAGCCCGCCTCTTCCATCATCCCCAGGAACACTTTCGGTGGGGGGAAGTGGAGGATGGAATCGACGAGGTAAAGGTAGGCGGCGGGATTCCGGGAGAAGAGCCGCGCGATGCCCGGCAGGACGCGCTTCAGATAAGGGGCGAAGACCTTTTTCCAGAGGCGGCTCCGGGGGGCGTTCATCTCCAGGATGAAAACCCGGCCGCCGGGGACGAGGCAGCGCCGCATCTCCCGGAGGGCGCCGGGACGGTCCGGCATGTTGCGGATGCCGAAGGCGACCGAGACCGCGTCGAAGCTCCCGTCGGGAAAGGGGAGCGCCAGCGCGTCGCCCTGAATGAGGTCGATCCGCCCGGAGAGGCCGCGGCGGGCGATCTTCCGCGCCCCGACGACAAGCATCTCCCGGACGAGGTCCAGCCCCGCGATCCGGACCTGAGGATGGCGGAGCGCGGTTTCGACGGCGAGATCGGCCGTGCCGGTCGCGATGTCGAGGAGGCGGTAGGTTTTGAAGAACCGCATCCTCCGGACGGCGAAGCGGCGCCAGGCCACATCGCGCCGGAGGCTCAGCAGGCGGTTGAGGAAGTCGTACCGGCCTGTGATCGTCGAGAAGATCTCCCGGACCATGCCGACGTGTTCGTCGCGGCCGATCCCGCTCACCGGCGGATAGCGCCTGCGGTCGGAATCATTGCCGGGGTCTTCGTTCATGCGGCCTTCCATATTTGCCAAGCCGTCAGTCTTGGCCGGCGAAGATCCGGGCGTAGAGTGGCTCGAAGCCGTCCTTCCCGGCGGCCAGCATCAGCGTCAGCGGCATGGCCTCCCGCCCGAGCTCGACCATCCGCCGGGCGGTTTCCCGGATGTCCCACTGGGCGTTGCGGTCGGCCCGGACGCGGGCCAGGTGGTAGAGTTCCCGCGCGTTCAGGCGCACGGCGACGCGCCGCCGGTGGGCGTTCGTCAGGACGTAGGAAGCAGCCTCGGGCGCTGCTCGGCGGATCTTTTCCCATGCCTCCTCCGTCCGGGCGCAGGCGTCGCGGAAGGGCCTCTCCATGCCGATTTCCGTAACGGCGGAAGGGATCGTGACGCCGAGCGCCGGGTCGTAATCCTGGACGGTGATCGTCGCCATCCGGTGCCGCTTCACCTGGGCAAAACAGGTGGCGCTGATCGTCAGCTCGAAGGTCAGGGAGGCGTGCTCGAACTCCCGCGGGGCGGCGTCGTAGGCCTTCATCCGCCGCAGCGCCACCCGGAAGAGACCTTCCTTTTCCCGCGCCTCCATCGCCGTTGCGGCCTCCAGGCAACGCTCCAGGGGAAGAAGCGAAACGCCGTGCAGGAGCGCCGCCGCGACCCGGTCGTCGGCACGGGGGTCGGCGGCGACCAGCCGGACAAGATCGTCCCCGCTGCCGGCGGCAGCTTCGGGTGCCGCCGGCGGGCCTTGCTCCGGCGCCGCCGGCCGGTTTGCCCCCGACGAAACCTGCAAGCCTTTTCCCGCCGCGGCGTTCGGAGAAAATGCTCGCATTTTCGAGAGGGCTTTCTCCGCGCGCTGCCGGAGTTCCCCGCGCGTTTCGAGGTCGTAGGCCGTCGACTCCGTGTAGCGGACGAGCGACGGGGCCACGTCCCTGGCCGCGCCGTAGAGCCGCCGGCTGTACTCCTTGGCCTCGGCGAGCGGGCAGGCGGCCAGCCGCCGGATCATCAGCTCGATATTCCGGGCGTTGATAGTCATCCCTAACTGGGTCTCCGTGGCGAGGGCGAGGATGTAGCGGGCGTCCTCCTTGGCCCACCCCTCAAGGAGCGACCTGTTGGCCGGGTCGGCGGCGAGCCCCGGATTGCGACCAAAGACATGGGGGCGGAGCTTCTCGTACAGCTCGTGGTAGAAACCGTTCTGCAGACGGATTGCGGCGACGAAGTCCTCTTCCAGCCCCGCTTGACGTATCTCGGCGGGGATGACGAAGTCGTCCTTAAGCAGGACGTAGCGCTGGGACTTCTCGGTGTAGGAGGCCAGGCGGAACCTTTCGATCTCCTCCACCAGCAGGCGCGAGACCCCAAGGACGTCGAGGTTGAAGACGGCGTGTTCGGCGATGGAGCTGTGGCCCATCTCGAAGACGATGTTCCGGTTGGAGGCGCGGGCCTTTTCCACCTCGCCGCGCGCGATCCGGCGCAGCTCGCTTACCGGCCGCGGGTAGCGGCTGATCCGGGCGTAGGCGGCCGCGACGGTCTCCGGCGTCAGGTCCTGCCGCTGGGGGTATTCGGCGGCGATTTCCCGGATGATGTCGTAATCGATGTTGTGTCCCGCCAGAATCACGTCCATTTTATCCTCCCCGCCGGGCTCTTTTCCCGCAGCCTTCTTTTCTTTACGGTTTATTGCATGAGTTCGAGACTTTTGAAAATCGCGCTGCCGGGCCACGATTTTCGAATCGCGCCGCTGCCTCGGTTTATCGTTTTGCGTCCCAATATGGCCGAAAAACGGGTCGGGAGTCAATTGAATTCTGACGATTTATTTTTTACGAGGCCGCAAAAATGTTCCGTTTCATCCGCGCTGTTTTGTGGTAACCTGAGCGCCAAGAGATCATAGTGACGGCCTGCCGTCAAAAGGGATGATAATTCCCCCCTTGCACTCCTCTTTCTTGAGGAGGGACGAAGCCTGTGCCGCATCCAGTACGGGGCGGGGGTGAAAGCATTTTCAAGGGGGGAGGGTTATGGTGGGGGTGAGAAACCTCTCCGGAGAACGAAACGATGGGCCTTCTCAATCTGCTGCTCAAGGATCCGCTGACGTTTTTTCTGTTGGCGATCCCGCTGCTGTACTCGATCATCGTCCATGAACTGGCGCACGGCTGGGTAGCCTGGCGCATGGGCGATCCCACGGCCAAATACCGGGGCCGGCTGACGCTCAACCCCCTGAAGCATCTCGATCCCATCGGGACGCTGATGCTGTTTTTAGTCGGCTTCGGCTGGGCAAAGCCCGTCCCGGTGAATCTCGGCTACATCCCCAACGCCCGCCTGGGGCTCCTGCTGGTGTCCTCGGCCGGGATCGTCGCCAACACGATCCTGGCCTTTCTGGCCGTTTTGGCGCTGCGCCTGCTGCCGGGCGCGCCCTCCGATTCGCTCCGGATCTCTCTGAATTTTCTGGCGCATATCAATATCATCCTCGCCTCGTTCAATCTGATCCCCATCCCGCCTCTGGACGGCTCGAAGATCCTCATGGGGTTTCTGCCGGAGGGGCTGCAGCGCGCCCTTTCCCGCCTCGAACCGTTCGGGCTGTTCATCATCGTCGGCCTCCTTTATGTGGGGGCGCTGGACCCGGTCATCCGCCTCTTCCGCCTGCTGATCGTCTCCCTGATTCGCCTTCTTCTTCCGTAGAGGGATGACAAAGAAAAGCTTGACACGCAACCGGCTTCCCCATACACTTCCCGCCGGTCCGGCGTTCCGGGGAATTGCACCCTTTCTCCCTTCCGCACAGGGCTGACTTTCACGCTCCCGTAATAAATCCGCCCCCCTTCCCTTGAGAGAAGGGGCTTGAGGGGAAGGCGATTCCCGACTTTATTGCGGGAGGGCGTCAATCCAATCGGACCTTATTTCGTTCCCGCGTCTTCCCGGCCGGCGCAAGTGGGGGTGCGGTGGGCGGTTTCGCTGCCGGCAAGAGAGGCTCCATGGACGAGCTGCTCGATAATCTGACCGGCTTTCTCAAGGACCAGCAAAACGCAATGCGCGCAGCCCTGCAGCGCCTGGTCCTGATCCCGAGCGGGACGCACAACAAGGCGGGCGTGGACAGGGTCTGCCGCGAGATCCGCGGGATGCTCGCAGGACTGCCCCTCGAAACGCGGATAATCCCGCAATCCTCCTACGGCGACATCCTTATCGCCTCCGCTCCGGTCGAAGCCGGAAAACCTCGCCTACTCCTTGCCGGGCACATGGATACGATTTTCCCCGAGGATTCCTCCTTCAACGGCTGGCGGGAGGATGAGCGGCATTTCTACGGTCCGGGCGTCATCGACATGAAAGGCGGGATCGTCGCCGGCATCTTCGCCCTCCGTGCGCTCGACGCCTTCGGGCGCTTGCGGGGGCTTCCCGTCACCTGGATCTTCAATTCCGAGGAGGAGATCGGTTCGCCGGTTTCGCGGCCCCTGTTCGCGGCCGAGGCGAAACAAAGCGCCCTGGCCTTCGTCCTGGAGTGCGGGGGCATGAAGGGGGAGGTCGTGACCGGCAGGAAGGGGCGGCTGGGACTCAGGCTCGTTGCCCGCGGCCGGGCGGGCCACGCCGCCAAAGTGGTGGAGGGAAAGAGGAGCGCGCTATTGGATCTGGCGCGCGTCATCATCGAATTGGAGGAGCTCAACGGCCGCCGGCCGGGCGTCTCGGTCAACGTCGGGCAGGCGGCGGGCGGCATCGTTCCGAACAGCGTGCCCGAAGAGGCGTGGGCGGCCGTAGATGTCCGCTCCCCGAGCGCGGAAGGCTTCGAGTTCTTCCGCTCCCAACTGGAAGAGATCCTGAACCGCAGGCGGGCGGAGGGGATGGAGCTCAGGGTCGAGGTCATGGGGCAGGTCCCGGTCATGGAGGCGACGCAAAAGAACAAGGCCCTTTTCGCGGTCGTCGCCGGCGAGGCCGGCCGGCTCGGAATCCCCGTAGTCGAGCAGTTCCGCGCCGGGGCCTCGGACGCCAACACCATCGCGGAGGCGGGGACGCCGGTCGTGGACGGCCTCGGGCCGATCGGGGAGCACGACCACAGCGATCGGGAATATCTGGTCAGGGAAAGCCTCTACGAGCGCAGCGCCCTGCTGGCCCTCTCTTTGGCTGAGGCCTGGCGGCGCTACGAGGCGGGCGATCTCTTTGTGTGAAGCAGTTAAAATATGAAAGGAGGAACAGCGCATATGAGAAAGATCGTTATTTTTGCAAGCATCCTGATGTTTCTGGCGGCGGGCGCCGCCCTGGCGGCGGAGCAGAAGAAGGCGGAGGCCCCGGCGGTGAAGAAAACGGAGGCGCCGGCTGCGAAAAAGGCGGAAGCACCGCCTGCGAAGAAGGCTGAGGCCCCGGCAAAGAAAGCGGCCGCGGCCCCGGGCGCGCCGAAGAAGGGGGGTACGCTCGTCTACGGGCGGGGCGGCGACAGCGTCGGCCTGGACCCCGCCTACGAGACGGACGGGAACTCCTTCATGGTCTGCGACAACATCTACGAGGCGCTGGTTGCTTACAAGGACGAGTCCACCGCCCTGGAGCCTGGCCTGGCGACATCCTGGGACATCAGCCCCGACGGCCTGACCTACACCTTCAAGCTCCGCAAGGGGGTGAAGTTCCACGACGGGACGGACTTTAACGCCGACGCGGTCGTCTTCTCCATCGGTCGGATGATGAAGAACCGCAACGTCAAATTCTCCGGCAAGGGCTGGGACATCCCCAAGCAGGAGCGCCCGCCCGAATACTGGGTCTCGATGGGGATGGACGACACGATCGACTCCATCGAGGCGGCTGACGACTACACGGTGGTCTTCAAACTGAAGAAAGTCCAGGCCCCCTTCATCGCCAACATGGGGATGGATTTTGCGGACATTCTCAGTCCGACCGCCTTCATGAAGAACCCGAAAGCATTCGTCCGCAATCCGGTCGGCACCGGGCCGTTCAAGTTCAGCAAGTGGGTCAAGGACGACCGGATCATCCTCGAGGCGAATAAGAATTACTGGGACAAGGGGAAAGGGCCCTATCTCGACCGGCTGATCTTCCGGGTCATCCCGGAGAACTCGGTCCGCTTCCTGGAGCTCAAGGCGGGCAACATCCACATGTGCGAGTTCCCCAATCCCGCCGACATCGAGCTTGCCAGGAAGGACCCCAAGCTCCAGGTCGTCAGCCAGCCGGGGATGAATATCGGCTATCTGGGATTCAACCACAAGAAGGAGCTGTGGAAGAACGTCAAGATGCGCCTGGCCATCGCCCACGCGATCAACCGCAAGGCAATCGTCGACAAGATCTACCAGGGGATGGGCGAGGTGGCCAAGAACTGCATCCCGCCCACGATGTGGGGCTACAATAAAGAAGTGCCCGAATACCAGTATGACGTCGCCCTGGCCAAGAAGTACCTGGCCGAGGCGGGCTTCCCCGACGGGAAGGACCTGCCGGAGATCACCCTGTGGTCCATGCCCGTGGCCCGGCCCTACAACCCCGAAGGGCTCAAGGTCGGCGTCGCGATGATCGGCGATCTGGGGAAGGTCGGCATCCGGGCGCGGATCGTCAGCTACGACTGGGGCACCTATCTCAAGCGCCAGCGGGAGCAGCCCCAGGACATGGACCTCTTCCAGTTGGGCTGGACCGGCGACAACGGCGACCCGGACAATTTTCTGGCGGTGCTCTTCGACGGGCTGGAATCAGCGGCGATCAGGACCCAGTGGCACAACGAGACCTTCCACAAGCTGATGCAGGACGGGCGGGCCACGATCGACCAGAACAAGCGCGCCGAGATCTACAAGAAGGCGCAGCAGCTCATGTACGACGAGTGTCCGGTCATCCCGGTCGCCCACTCGATCGTGGTGAATCCCTCGTCGAAGAAGGTCCAGAATTTCAAGCTCCATCCCACCGCTTCGATCCGGATGAAGAGCGTGTGGCTGCAGTAGGCGAAATATGACCGGTTTCATCATTCGGCGGATCCTGACGGTCATCCCGACCCTGCTCGGGGTGACCGTCGTCATCTTCCTGATGCTGGCGATCACGCCCGGCGATCCGGCGGAGCTGCTGTTGGGCGAGCGGGCCACGGCGGAGTCGCTCGACGCCATGCGCGAGTACCTGGGCCTCAAGGAGCCGCTCCACGTCCAGTACGGCATGTTTCTCAAGCGGGTGGCGAAGTTCGACCTGGGGGAGACGATCTGGAGCAGGGAGAAGGTCTCCACCGAGATCAAGGAGCGCTTCCCGGCGACCATCGAGCTGGCCGTGGCCGCCATGCTCTTGAGCAGCTTCTTCGGGATCATCCTCGGCCTGATCTCGGCGACCAGGCAGTACTCCTGGTTCGATTACCTCAGCATGGTGGGCTCGCTGGTCGGCGTGAGCATGCCCGTCTTCTGGCTGGCGCTGGTTTTGATGCTGGTCTTTTCCCTCAACCTGGAGTGGTTCCCCATGTCCGGCCGGCTCGGCGTCGATACGGAGCTCGAGGTGATCACCAATTTCTACCTCCTCGATTCCCTCCTCGCCGGGAACTGGGAGGCCTTCAAGGACGCGCTCAGGCACATCGCCCTTCCCGCTGCGGCGCTCAGCACGATCCCGCTGGCGATCGTCGCCCGGATGACCCGCTCCTCGATGCTGGAGGTCTTCCGGCAGGACTACATCAAGACGGCCCGCGCCAAGGGCCTGAGCGAATTCAGGATCGTCATGAAGCACGCCCTGCGAAACGGCCTGATCCCGGTCGTCACCGTCGTCGGCCTCCAGTTCGGGATCCTCATGGGCGGGGCGATCCTCACCGAGACGGTCTTCGCCTGGCCGGGGGTGGGGAAGTGGCTCTTCGACGGCGTGGTGAAGCGGGACTACATGGTCATCCAGGGGGGGACGCTCCTGGTGGCGACGACCTTCGTTTTAGTCAATCTCGTCGTCGATGTCCTCTATGCCATCATCAACCCCCGGATCAGCGTGAGGTAGGCCGTGCGCGACGCCGCTTTCGTCAATAAAGTTTTCCCGGCCGGGAAGAAAAGCCCCGAGGACCGCCACCCATTTTTCGACCAGCTCGAAAAATTCCTGAAAAACAAAACCGGGGTCGCGGGGCTGATCATTATCTCCATCTTCACGCTGGCCGCCGTCTTCGCGCCGGCGCTCACCCCCTACGACCCGAACGAGAACGCCCTGTACGACCAGCTCAAGCCGCCCGCCTGGGCCGCGGAAGGGGCGGCCAAGAACCTCCTGGGCACCGACGACATGGGCCGCGACCTGCTGACCCGGATCATTTACGGCGCGCGGGTATCGCTGACCCTGGGCGTGGTGAGCGTGGGGATCGCCTTTCTGATCGGTTCGCTGATGGGGGCGCTGGCCGGCTTCTACAAGGGCTGGCCGGACAACCTGATCATGCGGATGATGGACATCATCCTGGCCTTCCCCCACATCCTGCTGGCGATCGTGATCGTCGCCTATCTGGGGCCGGGGCTCAGAAACGCCATGATCGCGATCGGGATCATCAACATCCCCCGCTTCGCCCGGATCGTCCGGGCCTCGGTCATGGAGGAGTACGAGAAGGACTACGTCACCGCCGCCCGCGCCGTGGGGGCGGGAAACCGGCGGATCATCTTCAACGCGATCTTCCCGAACTGCCTGGCCCCGATCATCGTCCAGGCGAGTCTCGGCTTCGGGGCGGCGATCCTGGATGCGGCGGGACTGTCCTTCCTGGGGCTGGGCGCCCAGCCGCCGCTGTCCGAGTGGGGGGCGATGATCGCCCAGGGGCGGCAGTTGATCCTACGGGCCTGGTGGGTGATGACCCTGCCGGGGATCGCCATCCTCCTGGCGGTGCTCGGCTTCAATCTCCTGGGAGACGGACTGCGCGACGCCCTCGATCCGAGGCTGAGGGACTGACATGACGCGAAACGGCCGGCTCCTCGAAATCCGGAATCTCAAGACCTATTTCGACGTCCGGGGCGGCGTCCTCAAGGCGGTCGACGACGTGAGCGTCGCGATCGGTGCGGGCGAGACCCTGGGGCTGGTGGGCGAATCCGCCTGCGGGAAGAGCGTGACCGCCTCATCCGTCATGCGCCTCATCCCCATCCCGCCGGGCCGAATCGCCGGGGGCGAGATCGTCTTCGAGGGGGTGGATCTCCTGAAGCTCAGCGAGGCCCGGATGCGGAAGATCCGGGGGAAGTCGATCTCGATGATCTTCCAGGAGCCGATGACCTCGCTGAATCCGGTCTTTCCGGTGGGCGACCAGGTCGCCGAGGCGATCACCCTCCACGAGAAACTTTCGTCGCGGGAGGCGCGGGCGCGGGTGATCGAGACCTTCCGCCTGGTCAGGATTCCCGCCCCCGAAACGCGGATCGACGACTACCCCCACCAGATGAGCGGGGGGATGCGCCAGCGGGTGATGATCGCAATGGCGCTGGCCTGCCATCCCAGGCTGATGATCGCCGACGAGCCGACGACGGCCCTTGACGTGACGATCCAGGCCCAGATCCTCGATCTGATGAACAGGCTCAAGGAGGAGACCGGGGCGTCGATTTTGTTCATCACCCACGACCTGGGGGTGATCGCCGAGATGGCGCAGAAGGTCGCGGTCATGTACGCGGGGAAGATCATGGAAGTCGCGGACGTGGAGACCCTCTTTAACGACCCGAAGCACCCTTACACGGTCGGCCTGATGAGCTCGATTCCGATCCTCGGCGTCGGGAAGAGGCAGCAGCGGCTGAGCACGATCCCCGGCGTCGTGCCTTCGCTGTTCAGTCTCGGAGAGGGGTGTCTCTTCCACGACCGCTGCACGGAGGCGTTCGAGCCGTGCGCTCTGATCGCGCCGCCCATGGTCGATTTCGGGGAAGGCCGCAGCGTCCGGTGCCACAAATATGGATGAAAAAGGGGACAGATTTATTTTTCGCTGAAAAATAAACCTGTCCCCTTTTACGGCATCTACAATACGCGCTTCCGGGATCCGATTTTCAACAGCTCGTCGGTAAGGCACATGATGAAAGCAGGGGCACCGTCCCCCTGTCGGGGATACTATGGATAACGGGATAGGGAAAAATGAGAAGCCGCTGCTGGAGGTCAGGGACGTCGTGAAGCACTACCCCGTGACCGGCGGCGTCTTCCTGCGCCGGATCGCGTCGGTGCGGGCGGTCGACGGGGTGAGCTTCCACATCCTCCCCGGAGAAACCCTGGGGCTGGTGGGGGAATCCGGCTGCGGCAAATCGACCCTCGGGCGGATCATCTTGCGCCTGGAGGAGCCGACGGCGGGCGACGTCCTCTTTCAGGGCGAGAGCATCCTGGGCCATGATCCTGAAAAAATGCGCGCCCTCCGCCGGGAGATGCAGATCATCTTCCAGGACCCCTTCTCCTCGCTCAATCCCCGCAAGAACGTCGCCCACATCGTCGGCGAGCCGCTTTTCGTCCACGGGATGACCGACCGCCGGGAGCGCGAGGCCCGCGTCGTCGAGCTCCTCGAGGTGGTGGGGCTGAGGAAGGAGCACATGCGGCGCTACCCGCACCAGTTCTCCGGGGGCCAGCGCCAGCGGATCGGCGTCGCCCGGGCGCTCGCCCTGAACCCGAAGCTCATCATCTGCGACGAGGCGGTCTCCGCCCTGGACGTCTCGATCCGGGGGCAGGTGATCAACCTCCTCCAGGACCTCCAGAAGGAGTTCGGCCTGACCTACCTTTTCATCTCCCACGACCTGAGCGTCGTGGAGCACATCAGCGACCGCGTCGCCGTCATGTACCTGGGGAAGATCGTGGAGCTGACCGACTCCGAGACCCTCTACCGCGCCCCCCTCCACCCCTACTCCCAGGCGCTGCTGGCGGCCGCGCCCGTCCCCGACCCGAAGCGCAAGCGGATCCGCGTGATCCTTACGGGCGACGTTCCGAGCCCCATCGCCCCGCCTCCCGGCTGCCGCTTCCACACCCGCTGCCTCTACACGAAGGAGGTTTGCAGGCAGGACGAGCCGCCGCTTAGGAAGGTTAGCCTCAACCACTTTACTGCCTGCCATTTCGCGGCGGCGCTGCCGTCCAAAAACGGTTCGATTTGAACGGACGGGGAATTAACCGCTCCTCTTTTCATACACAATTTTCCCCCAACAAAGGTTATGACTGCGCCACATGATCCGTTGACAATCCGGCAAGTCGGACTTAGAATAGCTGCAAAAGTCGTTGAAATAAAAGGAGCGCATATTATGTGGGAATACACGGACAAGGTCAGGGAACATTTTCTCAATCCCCGGAATGTAGGAGAGGTAGAGGGCGCGGACGGCGTCGCCGAGGTCGGCTCCATTGCTTGCGGGGACGCGCTCAAGCTTTCCTTTAAACTCGACGAGAACAAAAGGATTAAGGAGGCGAGGTTCAAGACCTTCGGCTGCGCCAGCGCCATTGCGTCCTCTTCGGCCTTGACCGAGATGATCAAGGGGATGACGGTGGAAGAGGCGATGAAGGTGACCAACCAGGACATCGCCGCCTATCTGGGCGGCCTGCCCCAGGAGAAGATGCACTGCAGCGTCATGGGGAAGGAGGCGCTCGAAAAGGCGATCGCCAATTACCTGGGGGCGCCCGCAAAGGAGCCGGGCGCGCAGATCATCTGCGAGTGCTTCGGGGTGACGGACCGGGAGATCGAGCGCGCCGTTCGGGAGAACAACCTCGCCACCGTCGAGGAGGTGACCAACTACACCAAGGCGGGCGGCGGCTGCGGCAACTGCCATGACGCCATCCGGCAGATAGTCGAGAGGGTGCGGGCCGAGGCAAAGCCGGCGATGCGGCCGAAGATGACCACCATCCAGAAGATCCGGATGATCGAAGAGGCCCTCGAGCGGGAGATCAGGCCGTCCCTGAAACACGACGGGGGCGACATCGAACTGATCGACGTCGTCGGGAACCGCGTCCTTGTCGCCGTGCGGGGCGCCTGCGCCGTCTGCAAGGCGTCCGACATCACCCTTAAGCATTTCGTCGAGGCGAAACTCCGGGATCTGGTTTCACCCGATCTGACGATCGAGGAGGTGGCCCCATGAAGACCGTCTATCTGGACAACAACGCCACCACCCAGGTGGCCCCCGAGGTCCTGGAGGCGATGCTTCCCTATTTCCACGACTTTTACGGCAACCCCTCCAGCATGCACTCTTTCGGGGGCCAGGTCGCCAAGAAGCTCGGCGAGGCCCGCGAGCAGGCCGCGGCGCTCATCGGCGCCTTGCCCGACGAGATCGTCTTCACGAGTTGCGGCACGGAGAGCGACAATGCCGCGATCCGCTCCGCCCTGGCGACGCATCCGGAGCGGCGCCACATCGTGACCAGCCGGGTCGAGCATCCGGCGATCCGGTCCCTCTGCGCGAACCTCGCCGGCCAGGGCTGCCGGATCACGGAATTGCCCGTGGACAAGAGCGGCCTGCTGGATATGGAGCAATTCGAAAAGAGTCTGACGCCGGACACGGCAGTTGTGAGCCTCATGTGGGCCAACAACGAGACCGGGGTGGTGTTCCCGGTGGAGAAGGCAGCGGAGCTGGCCCACGAGCGGGGCATCCCGTTCCATACCGATGCGGTGCAGTCCACCGGGAAGATCCCGCTCGACATGAAGAAAAACACTATCGACATGCTCTCCATCTCCGGCCACAAACTCCACGCCCCCAAGGGGATCGGCATCCTCTATGTCCGCAGGGGGACGAGGTTCGCGCCGTTCATGATCGGGGGGCACCAGGAGAAGGGGCGCCGGGGCGGCACGGAGAACACCCCCAGCATCATCGGGCTGGGGAAGGCCTGCGAGCTGGCGGCCCGCAATCTGGAAGCGGAAAACAGGCGGGTGAAGCGCCTGCGCGACAAGTTAGAGACGGCCCTTCTGGGGCTTATCCCCCAGAGTCGGGTCAACGGCGACCTCGTGCAGCGCCTGCCCAACACGACGAACATCAGCTTCGAGTATGTGGAAGGCGAGGCCATCCTGCTTTTGATGAACGAATACGGGATCTGCGCCTCCTCAGGATCGGCCTGCACCTCCGGATCTCTGCAGCCCTCCCACGTGCTGCGCGCGATGGGCGTTCCCTTCACCATGGCCCACGGCTCCATCCGGTTCAGCCTCAGCGTGTACAATACGGAGGAGGAGATCGATTTCGTGATCGAGAAGCTGCCCGTCATCATCGAGAGGCTGCGGGGGATGTCCCCCTTCTGGACCTCCGTTGCCCAGGCCTGTGCAACATCGTAAAGAAGACCGGTTTTCACCCCCACCCTCACCCCCCCGTCGAGGGGGAGGGGAGATTTATGATGGCATGGAAAAGTTGATTCCGCGGTATCCCGTAATGTCGGCGGCGTGCGCCGTCCTGGCGGCGCTTTTAATTGCGTTTCCCCTTACTTCCCCGGCCGCGGGCGTTTCTTCCGCGGACGAGGCCCTGCTTGCCGCCCACGCGGCGTATCTCGCCGGCGACAAGGCCAAGCTCGCCCGCCGGGCGGCGAACATCCGGAACAATGTGCTGGCGCCCTACCTCGACTTCTGGCGGTTGCGCCTGAATCTGGAAGATGCCGCTCCGGGGGAAATCAAGGATTTCCTGGCCCGGCACGCCGGAACGACACTTGCCGAGCAATTGCGCAGGGAATGGCTGCTCGTCCTGGGCAAGAAGGGGCCATGGGAGGTTTTCCGCGAGGAGCGCCCCTCGCTCGTCAAGGACGATCCGGAAGTCGCCTGCTATGCGCTTCTGGCGCAACAGGGCGTACCGGGCGCCCCGCCGGCCGCCGAAGGGATCAAACCGTTCTGGAGGACGCCGAAGGCGCTCCCCGAGGGCTGCGCGCCGCTTGCCGAGGCGCTCATGCAAGCAGGGGAGATAAAGCCGCGGGACCTGCGCGAGCGCTTCCGCCTTCTTGTTCAGGCCGGCTTGCTGGCGGAGGCCAAGCGGGTCGCGGCACGCCTGCCGAAGGATCAGGCCCCCCCCGCGGAGCAGATAGATGAAGCCGCCCGCTCGCCGGTCCGGTTCCTGGAACGATCCAACGACGGCCTGAAAACGGCCGCCGGGCGCGAACTGGCAATCGTTGCGCTGACGCGGCTTGCGCAAAACGATCCGCAACCGGCGGCGGAGCGCTGGAACGGTAGGCTGCGCGAGGGCTTTCCGCCCGAAGACCGGCAATACGTCTGGATAATGCTCGCCGTCGCCGGCGCGCGGCGCCACCTTCCGGAGGCGGTGGAATGGTTCAGGGAGGCCGGGGATGCGCCGCTTTCGGACGAGCAGCTCGTCTGGCGCGCCCGGATTGCGCTCAGACAGGAGAACTGGCCGGAGGTGAAAAGGGCGATCGAACGGTTGTCGCCGCCGGCCCGCAGCGAGCCGGCCTGGAGCTACTGGCTGGGACGTGCCATGCTGGCGCTTGGAGAGAGGGAAAGCGGGCGGGCCCTCCTGGATAGAATCGCCGGCGGGCATCATTTCTACGGCCGGCTTGCCGCGGAGGAGCTGGGAATGCCGCTGCGGATACCGCCTGTGGAATCGCCTCCCGCCCCAAACGAGGTCGCGGAAGTCGAGGCCATGGCCGGCCTGCGGCGGGCGCTCGCCCTTTATCGGCTCGGCATGCGGGAGGAGGCGACGCTCGAATGGATATGGACGGTCCGCGCTCTGGACGACCGGGCGCTCCTTGCCGCCGCGGAGCTGGCGCGCCGCAACGGGATCTGGGACCGCGCCATCAACACGGCCGACAGGACCGTCGCCGCCCACGACTTCACCCTGCGCTACCTGACGCCTTACCGCGAGGTGCTCTCGAAGGAGTCTCGCGTCCGGCAGCTTGAGGAACCGTGGGTCTTCGGGCTGGTGCGCCAGGAAAGCCGGTTTATCCCGGACGTCGTATCCTCCGCGGGCGCGGTCGGGCTGATGCAGCTCCTGCCGTCGACGGCACGCTGGGCGGCGAAAAAAATCGGGATGAGGGGCTTTCATCCCTCCCGCATAAGCCGGCCTGAGGTGAATGCCGTCCTCGGCGCCTTCTATCTGCGGCACGTGCTCGACGAGTTCGAGGGCTCCCAGATCCTCGCTGCCGCCGCCTACAACGCCGGTCCGGGCCGCGCGCACCGCTGGCGCGACGTACGGCCGCTCGAAGGCGCGATCTACATCGAGACGATCCCGTTTGCCGAGACGCGCCAGTACGTCAAGAACGTGATGGCCAACACCGTCTATTACGCCGCCCTGTTAGGCGGGGAGCAGCCTTCCCTGAAAGCGCGCCTGGGAATGATCGCCGGCGCGACATCCCCGAAATAGAATCTTCTATAGCGAGATCCCCTTTCCCCCTTTTGTCCTTACGCGCTGATTGCGGTCGATGGAGTGGACCTTTATTTCGCGGATCTTGATCCCCTGCAGGGCGCTGAGAGGGACCTCCACCCCCGCGTCGCCCACGGCCCAGACCTTCCGGTAAAGATCGGAGAGCCCCGTTATCTCTTTCCCATCGACGGCGAGAATCATGTCGCCCGGCTTGAGTCCCGCCTTTTCGGCGGGGCCTCCCGAAGTGACCCTGGTGATGAAGATACGGCCGTGGGACTCTTCCGCGTTTATCCCCAGCCAGGGCTTTGGCGTCTTTCCGGAGCGGCCCGTGTTCTTGAGGGATGCAAGGATCGGGCTGAGCAGATCGATCGGGATGGAGACGTTGCAGGGGAGCAGTCCCACTCCCGGTATCGGGATCTGGTTGAAAAGAGACACGATCCCCACTAACTTGCCCTCGGGGCTGATGAGCGCCGCGCCTCCGAAATTGGGGTAGGCCGGCACGGTATAGATCGCCTCTTCCAGGAGGTACTCCCAGTAGCCGGCGAATTCGCTGCGACTGATCACCCGCACGGCCTGAGCCGCATCATCTCCCCCGTGGCCCGCCACCAAAAGCGAATCGCCCAATTTGATTGCATTCGACTGCCCCAGCGAGACGGGCACCACGTCCAGCGGTTTGTCCGCCTTTAAAAGTCCGAAGCCGGAGTTGAAATCATACCCCACAAAGGTCCCGCTGACGGGCTTGCTCCCCGCGACGCTCACCTCGATGCTCTCGGCCTCCCTGATCAGGTAGCCGACCGTGAGAATAGTTCCCTCGGCGTCGATGACCACGCCGTTGCCTTCTCTCTGCGTTCCGAGGGTCGCGGCCGTTTCGGCCTCCTGGGGGATGACGGAGCGGATCTTGACGACGGCCTTGAGCGTCGCCTCCGCACTCGGGTCGGCAAACGCATGGCCGAAAAGGCCGACAAGAAAAACAACGCCCATCAAAACCATGCCTGTCCTTCTCATAGCGCGCCTCCTTTTACGTTTTTGCGATAACCGATCTTCTTCGGCGGTCGCGAGTCGGGGAAGAATTTGATAGCAACGGTCTCATCGAGACTCTGCGGGGGAACAACCGTATGGGGAGAGAGACCTTTTTGCGAGGATGTCTCAGTATAGCACGCCATTTTCAACTGGCAACGGAAAAATTTGACACGCTAAGAACTTCTCCTGTTGCTGACAATCCCTGGTGATGAAGATACCCGCACGGTATTCCATCATCAAAAAAACCCCCACCGGGGAGGAGTGTACACGGTGCGGCGCCTGCAACAGGAACTGCCCGATGGATGTGGATGTTATGGGGTATATCATCAGCGGCAGGAGGGTGGAATCGACGGAGTGCATATTGTGCAGTGCCTGTGTGCATGTGTGTCCGGCGCATGCCATCCGATGAAGACGGGAGAGTTAAAAAAGCAACGCCTGATCAGACCCGCTGATAGCAGATACAAGTCTTCAGTTTTGCTGATCGGTCCAGATCATTGAATCTAGTTAGAAAATGCGCGGTCTTTCTGGATGCATTTTAAGAATTACCGTTGACAAATGTTAGCAGATATGCTAACTTACTTACCATGAGTTATTCCATCAGCTACTTCCATTCGAGGGTAAAAGCCGAGATCGAAAGCTGGCCTGACGGCATATTGGCTGATTATGCGCGGATCGTGGAGTTGTTAATGGAGTTCGGGCCGAATTTGCGCATGCCGCATTCACGCGCTATGGGTGGCGGTCTTTTTGAATTGAGGCCGCAAGGTCGCGAAGGAATCGGCCGGGTATTTTACTGTTTCATCATCGGTAAGCGTATCGTTATTCTTCATGCGTTTATTAAGAAAACACCGGAAACGCCGGAGCGGGAACTGAAGATAGCCCGGAAAAGGATGAAGGAGGTACAGGATGACTGAATTAAAATACGAACCTGTTTCCCACGACCATAAGGCATTTCTCAAGAATGCCCGGAAACGGGAAGGATTCAGCAAGGCATACAACGACCTGGAAGAAGAATATACTCTTGTCCGCGAGATGTTGTCGGCGCGTTCAAAGTCCGGCCTCACCCAAGAGGCGGTTGCGGAGTTAATGGGAACGACAAAAAGTGCTGTTTCGCGCTTGGAATCTACCGGAAAGCATGCGCCGTCGCTCACGACTCTAAAAAAATATGCACAAGCTGTCGGCTGTAATCTGAAAATCAAATTCATACCAAAATCGGGCTCAGTAAAACATGAATCCGGAAGCGTAAAGCAGCGCGCCGGTTAGCCAGCCAGTAGTAGATTTCGTTAATGTTCAGCACTCTTCATTTTTTCCTGGAATTCATGGAACGCGTGTTACGTATAGCAATAAATAATCGATAATACTTCGGCAAAATCAATGGCGTGAATAAGTTGGCGGCACCAAACAACCGTCAGATTTCATTTCATTGCCGGGATTCCATATGAGAAGGCCGACACGGAATGTTACGATATGGTCAGCGAGGACACCCTGGAGAAACTGCAGGATTGTTTCGTGAAGGGCTTCGATTATGTGTGTATTTGAATGCCGGTGTCCAGTCCGGTATTTCTTGACATACCCTTTCGCTTTTCGTAGATTCACCCCATAAAAACAATTCTCGTCCTTAAGGAGGGCCCCATGCCGCAAACCTACCGTCTCGACCACCTTCACATCCAGAGCACGAATCCCAGGGCCGTCGCCGATTATTTCCAGACCATGTTCGCCGCGAAGGCGGTCGAGGGCGTCACGTATGACGGGAGATTCCGCATCGATGTGGACCTGAACGGGATCCCGATTTTTATCTTTAAGATAGAAGCCTCCGAGAACTTGCCGCCCAGTCCGCCGGGGCGCTACCTGGGTCTCGACCATTTCGGGCTTATCGTGGACAACCTTGAGGAGACGGCCGCCGAGCTGAAGAGCCGCGGCGCGGAATTCGTCATGGAGCCGCGGACGACCAATCCAGGCCAGAAGATAGCCTTTATCCGCGGTCCGGAGAACATCAGGATCGAACTGGTGGAACGGAGCCGGCCCGCGTAAGAAGGGGCTGCAATCAGATGAGTGCACGGAAAGGAGGTCGCATCATGAAAAGATCCCTGGTTATTGCACTGTCAATCGTCTTTTTGTCCGCCCTGTCCGCCGGCATCGTGTGGGGACAGGGGAAGTTTTCCAAGGAAACCGAGGAGTGGTTGAAGGCCGCCGAGCTCGGTCCTTACGAATCCCGAACTTATGATGAAAAGCAGCTCTACGAAAAGGCCAGGCTGGAGAAGGAGGTCTCCGTCTATTCCTACTCCTCGCGCGTCCACCAGTTCGGGAAGACCTTCGAAGAAAAGTTCCCCGGCATCAAGGTGAACGGCTTCGACATGGATTCCACGGAGATCGTGACGAAGGTCCTGGCCGAGCAGAAGGCGGGCAATTTCGCAGCCGACGTGATCTTCCTGAAGGATCCCGCCACCGTGCATCACGAGCTCCTCCAGAAGGGGCTGGCCTTCACCTATGTCCCCCCGGACATCAAGCCGGTCCTCCCCGAACGCTTCCAGAAACCCTTTCTCGTCCACCATGTCAGCATCGACGCCCTGATCTACAACACCGAGGCGAACAAGGCCTCTCCCGTCCAGAGCCTCTGGGACCTGACCAAGCCGGAGTGGAAGTCGCGGGTGATCTTCCCGGATCCGGTGAAGATGCCGGAGTTCATCGAGTTTCTCGCCACCATTGTCCAGCACGCCGACGAGATGGCCGCGGAGTACCAGCGGGTTTTCGGAAGGCCGATCCAGCTCAGCAGCGGGGTGAAGAACGCCGGATACGAGTGGATCCTCCGGATACTGAAGAACGACGCCGTCATTGCCGGTTCCACCAACGACGTCTCCAACGCCGTGGGACAACCGGGCCAGGCCAGGCCCCCCGTGGGGATCACGGCCTTCTCCCGCCTGCGCGACAAGGAGAAGAATCCGAAGCTGGCCTTCGACGTGGCCTATGACGTAAAGCCCGTCCTGGGGATTGCCACGGAGGTGGTCATCGCTGTCGCGAACCGGACGAAGCACCCCAACGCGGCGAAGCTGATGACCCGCTGGATGATGGGCGACGAGAAGGGCGGGCAGGGCTACAAGCCCTACTTTGTCTTCGGGAATCTCGCGGTGCGGACGGATCAGCCGGCGCCGAAGGGCTCCCGGACCCTGGCCCAGATGAACGTCTGGATGGCGGAGGCGGCCTATGTCTGGGATCACGGCCAGGAGATCCGCGATTTCTGGCTGGCGAACCTGAAGTGAGCCGATTTTTCGGGAGCGGCGTGACGCAATGGAGGCGGGACCGCGTTCGGCCATTCGTGCCCCGGCGCCGGTATTCCTTAACCGTCTGGGCCTGAAACTGAGGCAGCCCCAGGTCATCCTGGGGCTGCTGCTGGCGATGGTCCTCGCCGGGCTGGTGGCGGTCCCCTTTTTCCAGATGGTCCACGACACGGCCGTCTGGCAGGAGGCGGACCGCCGCATCGTCCGCACCGCCGAACCGGGGGCATGGACCCTTTTCCACTACAAGAGGGTCTTCGCGAGCCCCCTGAGCGTCAACATCTTCTACCGGCCGCTGCTCCACTCCCTCGCCACGTCGCTGGCCATTTCCTCGCTGGCGATGCTCATCGGGACGCTGATGGCCTGGCTCGTCGTCCGGACGGACATGCCCTTCAAAAAAACGATCGGGGTCTTCGCCGTCATCCCCTACGTCCTGCCCTCCTACACCCTGGCCCTGGCCTGGCTCGATTTTTTCAAGAACGAGCGCGTCGGCGGCGCCGTCGGCATCTTCTCGTATCTGTTTGGCGTGTCTCCCCCGGACTGGCTGGCCTACGGCTTTGTCCCCATCGTGATCACGCTCTCGCTCCACTACTATCCCTTTACCTACCTCCTCGTCTCGGGGGCGCTCGTCTCCATCGATTCGTCGCTGGAGGAGTCGGGGGAGGTCCTCGGGGCGAGCCGGCTTAGGATCCTCCGGCGGATCACCTTCCCGCTGGTGCTGCCGGCCCTGATCTCGGCCTTCATCCTCACCTTCTCCCGCGCCGTGGGGACCTTCGGGACGCCTTACTTCCTGGGGGCGCCGGTCAGGTACTTTACCCTGGCCACGACTATCTACACGAGCATCGTCAATCGGACGCCGGCCGTCGCCTACATCGGCGCCCTGGTGCTGATCCTCATCTCGATGATCATCATCTATATGAACCAGAAGGTCATCGGCGAGAAGAGCTTCGTCACGATCGCCGGAAAGGGGCTCAGCCGCCGCCCGACCGCGCTGGGGCCGTGGCGCTGGCCGGCGCTCATCGGCGCGGCGGCACTCATTTCGCTGGCCGTCTTCGTGCCCCTCCTTCTGCTTCTCTGGCAGACGCTGATGCTCTACCCCAACGACTACTCGCCGGGGAACCTGACGCTCCACTACTGGATCGGCGCCAGCCAGCCGGCCCTGGCCGAGGGGGAAAGCGGCATTCTCCGCAACTCGCTGATCCTGGGAGCGGCCTGGAACAGCATCCGGCTGTCGGTGATCGTCGCCCTGATCACGGGGATCATGGGGATCCTGATCGGTTATGCGGTGGTCAAGGGGAGAAAAACAAAACTCGCGGCCGTGCTCGAACAGGAGTCATTTCTCCCCTACCTGATCCCCAGCATCGCCTTCGGGGCGATCTACCTGTCGCTTTTTTCCCGGTCCATCGGCCCGCTGCCGGCGCTCTACGGGACCTTTATCCTGCTCGTTCTGGTCTGCGTTGCGAAGAACCTCCCCTTTTCGGCGCGCTCGGGGATCTCCTCCATGCTGCAGGTGGCCGGGGAACTGGAGGAGGCCGGGATGATGGCGGGCGCCTCCTGGTTCAGGCGCTTCCGGCGGATCATCCTGCCGTTGACGCTGGCCGGCTCCCTGTCGGGTTTCATCCTGGCCTTCATCGCCACGATGCGGGAGCTGTCGCTGATCATCCTGCTGATCACGCCCGAGACCCGGACGCTCACGACGATGACCTTCCGGTACGTGGAGCAGGGGTATTCGCAATTCGCCGATGCGATCATCCTGCTGATCGTGGTTCTTGTCGTCGGGGGGGAGTTTCTGGCCCGGCGCATCGGCAAGAGGGAGATGATGTGAGATGGCGCTGATCGAGATCGAAGGGCTGACCAAGAGATTCGGGGCCGTCACGGCCGTAAGCGGCCTGAGCCTGTCCGTGGAGGCGGGGGAGTTTCTCACGCTTCTGGGGCCGTCGGGATGCGGGAAGACGACGGTGCTCAGGATGATCGCCGGCCTGGAGATTCCGGACGACGGGGAGATCCGGATCGGGGGCAGGACGGTCTTTTCCTTCCGGCGCGGCCTCTTCGTCTCCCCCGGCGAGCGGGGGGTGGGGCTGGTCTTCCAGTCCTACGCCCTGTGGCCCCACATGAGCGTCCGGCAGAATCTGGCCTTCGGTCTCGAGACCCGGAAGGCGGCGCCGGAGGAGATTAAAAGGCGGATCGCCGAGGCGCTCGCCTACATGCGCCTCGAGGAGATGGAGAACCGCTATCCCCAGCAGATGAGCGGGGGCCAGCAGCAGCGGGTCGCCCTGGCCCGGATGCTGGTCGCCCGCCCCGGGGTCTTTCTGATGGACGAACCCCTCTCCAACCTCGACGCCAAGCTCCGGATCGAGATGCGGGCGGAGATCAAGCGGCTCCACCGGGAGGTGCAGGCGACGACCGTCTACGTGACCCACGACCAGACCGAGGCCCTGACCCTCTCCAGCCGGGTGGCGATCATGGACCGGGGGAGGCTCGTGCAGGTCGCTCCGCCCCGGGAGATCTACCGGCGGCCGGGGAGCCTCTTCGTGGCCGATTTCATCGGGAGCCCCACGATCAACCTGATCCCCGGGCGGATCGTCCGGAAAGAGGAAGGCGTCTTCTTCGCGGGGGATGCCCTCTCGCTTCCCGCGCCGGCGCTTGCGGCCCAGGTCGGCGCCGAGGTGACGGCGGCCGTCCGCCCGGAGGATATCCGGATCGAACCGGGAGAAAGCGGAGGCGCCGCTCGGGGGGACGTCTATGCGGTTCTCCCGGCCGGGGCGGAGACGATCATCCAGGTCCGCCGGGAAGGACGGGTTTTCAATGTCCGCGTGATGGGCGATGCCTCCCTCGAGATCGGGGAGAGGGTCTGCATGCATTTTTTGCCGGAGGCGGCGGTTTTCTTCCATCGGGAGAGCGGCATTCGCATCGATGAGAGGCGGGAATGAACAGGGAAGCCGGCCGGTTTGAATGTTTTCGGGGGGCCATGAAGGCCGCTTCCGCGTCGCTGGCAGCGGCGCCGGGCAGGGAAGCCGCCGTGATCCACCACAACGACACCGACGGGACCGCCGCGGGCGCGATTCTCAGGATGTCCCTGCTGCGGGCTGGGTTCGCCGTGGAAAACATACCCATCGAGAGGGTTCATCCCGTCTTCCTGCCGGCTATTCATACGCCCGTAAGGAGGCTCATCCTCTATGCCGATCTGGGCGGCCAGGCGGCGGAGGCGATCAGCCGCCACATTCCGGAAGATTCGCAGGTGCTTATCCTCGATCACCATCTGCCGGCCGCCGGCGAATTCCCCCGCCTGAGCCAGGTCAACCCGGAGCTCTTCGGCATCGACGGGGACAGGGAATGCGCGGCCGCGGCCGCGGCCTGTTTCTTCGCCCTGGCCCTCGACGAAGCAAACGAAGACCTGGCGGCCCTGGCCGTCCTGGGGGCCGTCGGCGATCGCCAGCCGGCGCAGGGCCGGGACGCGGGTCTCAACGGCCTCCTGTTCGAGATCGCGGCAGGCAGGGGAGACCTGCGGCCGGGGCCGGCCGGCGGGGCGGACGCCTGCCTCTTCCCCCGTTTTCAAGACCGGAGCCTGCTCGAGACGGACCGGCTGATCACCGCCCTGGCCGTGAACGGCTACTACCGCCGCGGCGCCGATCTGGCCCTCGAGGCCTGCCTGAAAGGTCCGGATGACCGGGTCCTGGCCCTTGCTGCCGAGCTGGCCGGGATCCAACGGGATCGCTTCGGACGGGAACTGGCCCGGATACGCCGGGAAGGCATTGGCCGGGACGGCCGGATCGTCTGGACCGATGTGGAGGATCGCTTCTATCCGCTGGGTCTCAAGGCCGTCGGTCTGTTCTGCGAGGAGATCATTATGGGGGGCCTGGCGGGCGGGGACAATTACGTGGTCGGCTTTCAACGCTTCCCCGGGGAAAATCCCTATCTGGGAGGATTCTCCGGGCGGGAGGCGAAGGTCTCCTTCCGTGTGACGCCCGGCTTGAGAAGCGCCATTGAAAGGGGCGAGAGACCGGACCTGATGCAACTGGTTCCGGAGGCGGTGCGGCGGGTCGGGGGTTTCGCCGAGGCCTGCCACCGTTTTTCCGCGGCCGCCACGATCCCCGAAGAACGCAAGACCGACCTGATCCGGCGCCTGTCCGCCCTTGCCGGATAGCTTCGTGGGGTCCGGCCTCTTCAGGCGCTCTCCTTGCCCGGCCGCGGCGGTATCCCGGCGAGGGCCTTGGCGAGTTTCACCTTCTTCTCCAGGTTCCCCTCCCGGAGGATCATCACCCGCTGGGCCTGCGGGGAGCCGGCGCCGTGCATGGACTCCACCAGGGCCGTCCCGCCGGTCATACTCTCGATCAGCCGGCCGATTTTGATCCGTTCTTCGGTGGGGATGCCGGCCGCGCCGGAGAAGTATTTATTCACCAGATGTCCCACCTCTTCGCTTTTGAGGTCGTATTCGCTCGGCATGGTCGCCAGGAATCCGCCGGCCAGATCGGCGGCCAGGCGGGCCACTTCGAAGTGGAAACGGGTGACGTTGTGCTTGCCGACATTGGCCAGCATCGTATCGACCATGTAGGCCCCCGAAGGGGTGGGCCAGCCTTCGGCCGCGCAGGCGATGGAGGAGCTGTAGAGGGTCTCGCTCAGATGGATCATCTCGGTCACCTTGTCCCGCACGTGGGAGGCCTTGGCCGTGCCTTGGATCTGGGTCAGATAGGCCACGGCCCCCGTCAGGACGTCGATCAGGCCCGTTTTGCAGCCGCCGTAGTTGGCCCGGTGGTGGGCGGCGAAACGGTAGACCAGGGCATTCGTAAATTCCGTCTCCCCGTTCATGAACACCCGCTCCCAGGGCACGAAGACGTCTTCGAAGGCGATGAGCGCCTCGCCGCCGACGCCGCCGAAAAGGGGATTCCCGGAATCGATCCGCTCCCTGTTATCCTTGCGGTCGTCGTTGGCCTGGCGGCCGAAGACCATGGAAACGCCGGGGGCGTCGGCCGGCACGGCGCAGGAAACCGCGTAGTCTTTTGCTTTCTCGTCCATCGCCGTGGTCGGCATGATCAGGATCTCGTGGGAATTGACCCCGCCGGTCATGTGCAGCTTGGCCCCGCGGATGACGAGGCCGTCCCCGCGGCGCTCGACGACGCGGACATACTGGTCCGGATCGGCCTGCTCCGCCGGGCCTTTGGAGCGGTCCCCCTTGGGATCGGTCATCGCCCCGACGACCATCAGGTTTTCCTCCTGAATGAAGGCCAGCCACTCCTTGAACCGCGCGAAATAATCCGTGCCGAATTTTTGATCGATTTCACAGGCGACGGAGTAAACGGCGTTGATGCCGTCGAGCCCCACGCAGCGCTGGAAGCACGAGCCGGTCTTCTGCCCCAGGACGCGCAGCAGCTTGACCTTCTTTATCAGGTCCCCCGTGTTCTGGTGGACATGGCTGAAGCGGCTGACGGTCCTGCCGGTCAGATGGGAGACGGCCGTGGCCAGGTCCCTGTATTCCGGGTCGTTCGCCAGGGCGTAGGTCACCGCCGCGGCCCGCACATGCGGCGCCGTGGCCGGATGGCGGGTCACGTCCTTGATCCTCTTTCCCTTGTAATAGACCGCATGGTTGAGCTTCCGCAGGCTCTTGAGGTAATCCTGGGCCGTTTTGATCTTCATCGTCAGACTCCTTCTTCAGGCTTGTAAAATGCGGCCCGCAGATGACAGGCCCCCTGTCCGTTTCAAGGCCGGCGCCTTTTGTTCACCAGGCGTTTCGATAGATGCGCTCGGCGTCCTCGAGGGTGATTCTCCGGGGATTGTTCGCCAGCAGGCGCGTTACCTTCATCACCCCCTGGGCCATTCCCCCAACGGCCTCTTCCGGGACATTCAGGTCCCTGAGACGCAGGGGGAGGTTAAGGTCGACCATCAATTCTTCGATGACCTCGAGTCCCGCCTCCGCGGCCTGCCGGTCGGTCAAATCATCGACGGCAAGTCCCAGGGCCGCGGCGACGGCGGCGAATTTGGGCAGGTTCCCCAGCATATTGAAACGCAGCACATGGGGCAGCATGACCGAGTTGGCCAGGCCGTGGGGGATGTGGTGGAATTCGCCGCCCAGCGGGTAGGCAAAGGCATGGACGGCGGTAACCCCGGCGTTGGCGAAGGCCATCCCGGCCAGCAGGCTCCCCTCCAGCATCTTGGAACGGGCCTCCAGGTCTTCACCCCGGGCGTAGGCGGTCAATAGATTCCCGGCGGTCAGCTCGATGGCCCGGAAGGCCAGATGGTCGGTCAGGGAATTGGCGTTGACCGAGGTATAGGCCTCGATGGCGTGGATCAGGGCGTCCATGCCGGTGAAGGCCGTCACCGCCGGCGGGAGACCGACGGTCAGGAGCGGATCCAGCAGGGCCGCGCTGGGAAGCAGATGGGAACTGACGATCCCCTTTTTCAGTTTTTCCCGCGTATCGGACAAGATGGCGATCGGGGTGACCTCGCTGCCCGTCCCGGCCGTGGTGGGGACGAGGATCAGCGGGACGCCCGGATTGGGAATGAGGTCGATCCCGAAGATGTCGTCGATCCTGCCGGGATTGGTAAGGCGGACCGCAACCACCTTGGCGATGTCCAGCGAACTCCCCCCGCCCAGCCCGATAATGCAGTCGGTCTCCTCCTGCCGGGCCTTCTGATAGCATTCTTCGGCAACCTCGATTCTGGGGTCCGGCTCCACCCGGTCGAAAACGGAGCAGGGAAACCCCGCCTGCTGCAGGGATTCCTCCACCGGCTTGAGAAGTCCCGCCCGGACGATCCCCGGATCGGTGACGATGAGGACCTTTTTCCCTTTGAGGGCCTTTGCTTCCAGGCCGATCTGCGCGCTGCATCCCGGGCCCATCAGGATGCGCGGCGTGGTCCGAAACAGTAGATGTCCCATAGGTCTCCTCAATTTCCTTCCCTGCGCTGCGACAAGCTGTCCCCCGCGAAAGCGCCGAAGGACCAAGCTATGGCGCATTATCCCGATTCTTTACGACGCAGTCAAGAATTGACGAACTCGTAAAAAATGGTCGCAAAAGCCTTTCTTTTAGGACGGCTTCGTAAAAAGCTCCGCAGGCAAGGCGCGCAAATCCTGAGGAGTGAGGCGTACTGTTGCGTACGCTGCAACGACGAAGGATGAAGCGCAACGCAGCCTCCGGACTTTTTACGAAGCCGTCAAGAATTCGATCGCTCTCCGGTTAAACTCATTCGCCTCTTCCATGAAAAACAGGTGGCGGCAGCCGGGGAAAAAACATAACTTCGCGCCCGGCAGGAGCTCCTTCAATATCAGCGAGTTTTGCGGCGGCACCAGCGGGTCGTCATCCCCGGACATGATCAATGCCGGAACTTTCAGGCCGTCGAGGCGCCCCGCCGTGTCGTGCTTGAGGCAGGCCGCGAACTGTCTGAAAAAGGCGAACGCGGGCTGGTAGTGCCGCAGGGAAATCTCTATGAATTCCCTAATCCAGCCGGGATTCTGGGCGATGAACCGGTCGGAAAAATAGATGTCCATGTCTTTCGTGAGTATCTCCGCGGGGGTCAGCCCTTCGTTCGCGGTGAATTTTTTCAGGCGCTCTTCGCTCATCAGGACCGCCCGGCTGCCCCCGCCGCTCGTGCAGCCGAGGATCAGGCTCCTCACCCTGTCGGGATAATTAAGCGCCAGTTCCTGGGCGATGTACCCGCCCATGGAGATGCCCAGGATGTGGGCGCCGGCAATCCCCAGGGCCTCCATCAGGCCCGCGGTGTCGTCCGCGAAAAGGCGGATCGAGTATTCCCTGTCCGGCTTGTCCGAGCGGCCCGCCCCCCTGTTGTCGAAAGCGACCACTTTGAAATGTTCCGACAGGGCGGGAATCTGGCAATGCCACCATTCGAGATTCCTCCTGAGGCCCATGATCAGGACGAGGGGAATCCCTTCCCCGTATGTCTCATAGTACAGATTGATATCATTGACCCTGATTAAAGGCATCCGTCCAATTCCTCCTCGATGGCATTTTCAACTGCGGGGTGGAACCATCCGCGCCGTCCGGCGGGACAAGGGCCGTAAGGGCGGCGATGAGGGCGGCCGGGCTGTCGAAGACGGGGCCGCCGGCGGGCGGTTCCGGCCGCCGGATGACGACTACGGCGCAGTTAGCCCTGCGGGCCGCGGCGAGCTTGGCGTCGAGGCCGCCGGCCTTGCCGCTCTCCTTGGTCACGATGACGCCGATCCCGAAACGCCGGAGGGCGGCGATGTTCTCCTCCGCTGTAAACGGCCCGCGGCCGGCGATGATCTTCTCCTCCGGGATACCCGCTTCGCGGCAGGCGGCAAGGGATTCCGGCGTGTCGAGGACGCGGACGGCGAGCGGGACGCCGGTCCGGCGGGCGGCCTCCGCATAGGGGGCGAGGTTCCGGGAGCCGGTGGTCAGGAGGACCGGGCGGCCGAGGGCGAAGGCGATTTGAGCGGCCTCGGCGTGATCGACGGCGAAACGGACGGGTATCCGCGCGGCGCCCGCGCGGCCGGCGGCCCATCCGGCGGAATCTTCTTTGGCGGAGGCGTCACGGTCTTCTTCCAAGTGGGACGCAGCGCCGCCGGTTTGAAAGGCGTCGGAGGGCAGGTCGCTCTCCGCAGGCAGCGCCTCCGGCCGCCGGAAGACGAGGCAGGGGATACCGAGGCGCAAGGCCGCGTTGTGAGCGGCCGCATGGACAGCGGCGGCGTAGGGATGGGCGGCGTCGACGATTGCCCGGATGCCTTTTTCCTTTCCCAGCGCTGTCAGACCTTCCTCGTCGAGGCGTCCCGCCCGCCGGGAGATCCGGGGATGCTCCCCGATCGCCAGCGGCGCCGTTGTCGCCTGCGAGACGAGCAGCTCGTATCCCGCCTCGGCGAGGCCGAAGGCGAGGGGGGCCGTTTCGCTCGTCCCGCCGATCAGCAGGATCATGCCGCCCTCCCCTCCGGCGCGGCGCGTCGACTGTCCGGCAAACACGACGAGAGACCTCCGGAGAGCGCGGCGCCGTCCGGGGTGGCGGCAGACCCTGGGGAGGGTGCAATCATATCTCGTACCCCCTGGGGGTCACAAACCACCCCGCGATCCGCCGGGAGGAGCGGTTCCCGACGATCACGACGCTCCGCATGGCGATCGGCAGCTCGAGGAAATGGTCCAGGTCGGAGAGGTGAATCCGTTCCTCCGGCGACCCCACCGCCGTCCCCACGCCCACGGGCGTCGTCCCCGGTCGGTGGCGGCGGAAGATCTTTGCCGCCTCTGCGAGCTGGCGGGTGCGCTTCTGCGAGCGGGGGTTGTAGATGGCGACGACCAGATCGGCCGCCGCGACGGCCTCCAGCCGGGCGCGGATCGTCTCCCAGGGGACGAGTAGATCGCTGAGGCTCAGCGCCGCGAAGTCGCACATGAGCGGCGCCCCGAGGCGCGCCGCCAGGGCGTTTGCGGCGGTGACACCGGGGATGATCTCGATGGTAACGGTGGCCCCCTCCGCGGCGGCGATTTCCAGGACAAGGCCGGCCATCCCGTAAACACCAGGATCGCCGGAGGAGACGAGCGAAACGGTCCTTCCTTTCGCTGCCCGCGCCAGCGCCGTCCGGCAGCGTTCCGCCTCGCGGGTCATCCCCGTGGCGATGAGTTCCTTCCCCGCCGTTATGTCCGCGACGAGCTCCATGTAGCGCGTATATCCCACGACGCAATCGCTTGCCGCGATCGCCTCCTCGGCCCTTCTTGTCCGGTCCGGCGGTCCGCCGGGGCCGATGCCGACCACGAAAAGCCTTCCCGGGCGGGCGCGCCCTCGCTCCCGAGGCACTTCTTCTTTCGCCAAATTAATCTGGTCCTCCTTCTATTAATAAAATGACGACTACCCGATAACTCTTTTTCACGTCAAGAGATTTATGATATCATTAACGCGGGATGAGATGGATAAAGAGTGCAACTATGAGAAACGCATCATGAAACGCAAAGAGATCGTTCTGAAGAGGGGATATACTGCCCACCGCATTTCCAGGAAGACCTTCCTTCCTGCCGGTGCAATCCTGCTGCTCTTGTTAATCCTCGCATTTGGCAGGGGCAGGGCGGAAGCCGATATCTATCAATACAAGGACAAGGACGGCAACTGGGTCATAACGGACTCCCCGCCGGGTGATGTCGAAAAGATCGAAATCATCAAAGACAGGCGAGCTTCAAGGTCTCCCGGATTCAGGGATCTGGAAAGGGAGTTGACGGGGAAATATCGGCCGCAAAACGAAATAGAGGCGGCCTCCCTCAGTACCGTGACCATTAAGACTTCGCTGGGACTTGGATCGGGATTCTTCATCAACGAGAACGGCTATATCTTGACGAACAAGCATGTGTTGAGGGGGGATGAAACTCAAATCAGAAAAACGGAGGAGTTCATCGCCCGGGCGGACAGCAAGATAGAGGACGATGAAGCGGCCATCGCCAACGCGGAAAATCAGCTAAGAAGGATCAAGGGCGACCTGGACGATTACAAGGCCTCCGTTGACCGCATGACCGATCCGAATGCCCAAGCAGTCGCCCTGCAAAGATACAGGGAACAATCTGCGCAGTATGATTTCTACGCGGCGCAGCTCAGGAAACGAAAGGATGAGAGCGAGGAAAGGATAGCGAAATATCGGCGGGAGAAAGGGGAATTCACCAGGAAAGCGAGGATGGCCGAACACGACCGCCGGTTCATCGTCGTGCTGAAGGACAAAACGGAGCTTGAGGCCAATCTTGTTTCCGTAAGCGCCGATTATGATCTGGCTCTCCTGAGGATAGAGGGGTGCAAATCGCCCTTCATCCGGTCAGGCGTACAAAACAGGATCATTCAGGGGATGAGGGTCTTTGCCATCGGGAGTCCGCTGGGGGTGGGCGATTCGGTATCCGCCGGGGTCATATCCGGATATGACGATGATTACATCCGGACGGACGCCAGGATATATCACGGAAACAGCGGCGGGCCGCTGATTGCCGCTGACGGGAAGGTCATCGGCATCAACACCCTGAAACTGATAACCCGGAAATTCGAAGGGATGGGGTTCGCCATTCCCATCAGAAGGGCCTTGCAGGAATTCGACAGATATCTGAAAATGAACCCTTAGAACGGTGGCAAACATCAGCGAGAAATATCATTCACCTCATGCAGTACGGGTTGAAATATGCGAAGGCTTGTCAACGTATTTTTCGTTCCCGGTAAAGGGTGGGCTTTTTCCCTTCATCGGATGAATCAGGTCTCGAATAAGAAAGGAATGGATCATGCCGGCGGATAAGGCCATTCGGACTTTTGAGGGGGCCGTTGCGATTATTACCGGGGGGGCCTCCGGCATCGGCCGGGCGCTCGCCGGGGAACTGGCGAGACGCGGCGCCGAGATTGTCATCGCCGACCGGCAGGGCGGGCCCGCGGAAAAAGCCGCCGCGGAGATTCGCGCCTCCGGCGGCAAGGTCCTGGCCAGGGAAGTGGACGTGACCGACTATCCTTCCGTCGAGCTCCTCGTTCAGGAAACCGCCGGGCGCGCGGGCCGGCTGGACTACATGTTCAACAACGCCGGGATCGGGATCGGCGGCAACGCCAACCATTACAGCATCGAGGACTGGAACCTGATTCTTGACGTCAATCTGCGCGGGGTGATCAACGGCATCCAGGCGGCCTACGGGATCATGCGGCGCCAGGGCTTCGGGCACATCGTCAACACCGCCTCGATGGCCGGGCTGATCACCTCTCCCGGCGCGGCGGCCTACGCGGCGACCAAGCACGCGATCGTCGGCCTTTCCAAATCGCTGCGGGCCGAGGCCGCCTCGGCGGGGGTTTACGTCAGCGCGATATGCCCCGGCGTCGTACGCACCCCCATCCTGGAAGGCGGGGGGAGATACGGCAGGATGCTCATCGAGATCCCCTCCGAGGAAATGCGCCGGATGTGGGACGAATTCAGGCCGATGCCCCCGGAAACATTCGCCCGCAAGGCGCTCGCCGGCGTCGCCAAAAACAGGGCGATCATCATCGCGCCCTGGTGGTGGCGGCTGTTCTGGTGGCTGGACCGCCTGTCGCCTTCCGCCGGCATACTTTTCGCCCGGAGAAATTTTCAAAAGACGATGGCGCGGCTGGGCATCGAGTAGGGTAGTGTAAGAAACAACGGGATTATGATTGACAAATGCAGGCAAGTATTTTAGTGATTCTAACACATAGCGGCAAAGAAGCAGTGAATAACGCAAAGGAGGTGTCATGATGAGAAAAACAGCATTACTTTCCCTTATGGTATTTTTTGTCGGTCTGTTTACGGTATGCCCGCTCGCTCATGCCCAAAGCACGATAAAGGTCGGCATTGTCGACACCTACACGGGGCCCGCGACGACATTCACCATGGACGTCCTGGACGGTTTCAAGCTTGCCGTCAATGATATCAACGCCAAGGGCGGCGTCCTCGGAAAGAAGATCGAATACATGACCCGCGACGAGAAATTCAAGCCGGACATCGGCCTGGCCATGGCCAAGGAGCTTGTCCTGAAGGAAAATGTGGATATTCTCATGGGGACGATCAACAGCGCGACGACCCTCGCCATTTCCGATTTCGTGAAAAAAGAGAAGCTGCCGTTTTTCGTGACCTTTGCGAAAAGCGAGAAGATCATCGGCGAAAAAGGACACCAGTACATCTTCAATATGAACGAAAACACCGCCATGGTCGGCAAGGCCGCCGCCGTTGCGCTGGCGAAAAAGCCGTACGTGAAATACTGGATCGCCGGCGACGATTACGAATACGGCCACGCCATCGCGGACAGTCTGTGGAATCACCTGAAGAAATTCAAACCGCAGGTGCAGAAGGCCGGCGAGTCGTGGTGGAAGGTCGGGGAAGCCGATTTCACCCCCTACATCACCCAGATCCTCGCCGCCAAACCCGATTTCATCATCGTGGCCACCGGCGGCGCCGGCATGGTCAATTTCCAGAAGGCCGCCAAGGCAACCGGTCTGAGCCAGATAATACCGTTCTACCAGCATACGGCCATCGAGCTTTCCGTTCTGAAACCCCAGGGACAAAACGCCCCCGAAGGCGTCTTCGGGACGGCCAACTATTTCTTCTACTATCCGGATACCCCGTCGAACAGGGCGTTCGTCGATGAATTCAAGAAGGCGTACAACAGAGAGCCGAGAATCGGCGCCCTTTCCGGGTACATGACGGCGAGGTTCATAGCCGAAGGGTACAAGAAGGCCGGCAAGATCGACAAGGAAGCCCTGATCAAGGCCCTCGAAGGGATGTCGCTCGACACCCCTGTGGGCCCAATGGCGATCAGGGGCTGCGATCACCAGCTCGAGCTCCCCATGTATTTCGGGGTGACGGCGAAGAATCCCAAATACGATTTTCTCGTGGCAGGCGATGTCCAGGTAATCCAGGCAAAGGATTATATGCCCACCTGTGATGAGGTGATACAGTCCCGCAAGTAGGAGCCCTCGCACAGGAGTACTATATAACATGAACGCCGTCTACTCGATCATACCGGCGGGTGTTTTGTCGCAGGTTTTTGTGGGTCTGAGCCGGACCACCATCCTCTTCATCGTGGCCTCCGGCCTGACCCTCATTCTGGGAGTCCTCAGGATCCCCAACGTGGCCCACGGCTCTCTCTACATGATCGGGGCGTTCACCGCCTTCACGGTGACGCAGCTCTCCGGCGGCGGCACGGCCGGTTTCTGGACGGCCATCGTGGTTGCCCCTCTGGTCGTGGCCTTCATAAGCCTCATTGCGGAAAGGGGGATGTTTCAGTTCCTCTACGAACGGGAACACTTGATGCTCCTGCTTTTGACCTTTGCGTTTTCCCTTGTTTTCGGCGACCTTGTGAAACTCGTATGGGGCACCGAGTACAAATCGGTGCCGGTGCCCCCTTTCTTTCAGGGTTTCGTGCCCCTCTTCGGGGGTCTTCCCTTTCCCCTCTATAACCTCTTCCTTCTGATTGCAGGTCCCGTTGTGGCAATACTCCTCTATCTTCTGACGAACAAGACGAAGATGGGGAAGATAGCGCGGGCGGCGGCGGTGGACAGGGAGATGGTGGGCGCCGTCGGCATCAACGTAAGCCGGGTCTTTGCCGTCGTCTTTGTCATCGGCTGTTACCTGGCCGGGTTGGGGGGCGTCCTTGTGGCGCCGACGGTGAGCGTCACCCTCGGAATGGACCATACACTCATCATCGAGGCGTTTCTCATCGTCATCATGGGAGGCCTGGGGAACATCTGGGGGGCGCTGCTGGGGGCCCTGATCTTCGGCCTGACGCAGTCGCTGGGCATTCTCGTCTGGCCGAAATTCGGGATCATTTTCCCCTATCTCGCCGTGGTCGTCGTATTGCTGTTCAGGCCGACCGGGCTCCTGAAGTCCACGTGGTAACGGAGCGCGTATGAGCAGGAAAACCATCTGGGGGCTGAGCGCGGGCATCGTCGTTTTCCTGCTGTTCCCCGTCTTTCTCCCGCGCTTTTACGTTTATCTCGTCTCGATTATTCTGCTCTACGGTCTTCTCGCCACCAGCCTGAATCTTGTCCTCGGATACGGAGGGATATTCCAGTTCCACCATGCCGTGTTCTACGGGGTCGGCGCCTATGGCACGACGCTCATGCTGACGAAGTCGGGGCTGCCCGCGGCGCTCGCCTTCCTCACGGGGCCGCTTGTTTCGGCCGCCTTCGGCCTCGTTCTGGGCGTCATCTGCATCCGCCTCTCCAAGCTCTACTTCGGCATGCTCCAGATCTCCCTGGGCTCCCTGGTCTGGGCCATCGTTTACCGCTGGTACGGCTTTACCGGCGGCGACGACGGCATCCATGGGATACCCGTGCCGGAGCTGCTCGCCTCGCCGAAGAGCGCCTACTATTTTACGTTCATCGTCACCCTCGCATCCCTTTTTGTCATGTGGAAAATAATCCGCTCCCCGTTCGGAAGCGTCCTCCAGGGCATCAGGGACAATCCGCTCCGCAGCGAGATGATCGGGATAAACGTCAGGAGGCATCAGCTCCTTGCCCTCGTTCTGGCCGGGTTCTTCGCGGGGGTGGCGGGATCGCTCTTCGTCGTCGTGGACAATACGGTCTTCCCCGACATGCTCTTCTGGACCCTCTCACTGGAAATCGTCATCATGTGTCTGTTAGGCGGGTGGTTTACATTCCTGGGACCCATGCTCGGCGCCGCCGCCATCGTGGCCCTGCGAACCTTCGTGAGCGGCTATACGGACTACTGGGCGCTGGTCCTGGGCGTTATCATGATGCTCGTCATCTTCTTTCTGCCCAACGGCATCCTCGGCTATGTCGAGGAAAGACTGAAAGGCGGCCTCCGGGCGCCCCAAAGCGAGGAGCGATAAGTGTTGGAGGTGACGTCCATATCCAAATCCTTCGCCGGCTTCCAGGCTGTCAACAGGGCGAGCCTTGCGGTGGAGAAGGGCGAGATCGTCGCGGTGATCGGGCCGAACGGCGCCGGGAAGACGACTCTCTTCAACATCATCACCGGGATCGTCAAGCCCGATTCGGGCCGGGTGCTCTTCAAGAATGAAGACATCACAGGGCTTGCCCCCTACGAGGTCTGCCGGAGGCGCATTTCCCGCTCCTTTCAGATCGTCAACGTGTTCCAGCGGCTGTCCGTATTCGAGAACGTGCAGATATCCGTGTTGTCGCGCGCGAGAAAGACCTGGGACCTCTTCACCCCCTCGGCGAGACTGGCAGGCGGGGAAACGGAGGAGATCCTGGCGAGCGTCGGCCTCCTGACGAAAAAGGACCGGCCCGCGGCGCTGCTCTCCCACGGCGACCGCAAGGTCCTGGAGATCGCGATGGCGCTGGGGGGAAACCCCGAGTTCCTTATCCTCGACGAACCCACCGCCGGCATGGCCGCCGAAGAGACCTTCCGATGCATCGACCTCATCAGGAAGCTCTCCCGGACCAGGGGGCTTACCATCCTTTTCTGCGAGCACGACATGGAGATCGTCTTCGGGATCGCCAACCGCATCATGGTGATGGTGAGGGGCTGCACGGTCATCCAGGGGTCCTGCGAGGAGGTGCGGTGCAACGAGGCGGTGCAGGATGCGTATCTGGGCGGGAGTAATATATGCTTGCAGTAAAGGGTATCGAAACATATTACGGCCTGAGCCACATCCTCTTCGGCGTCTCGCTTGCCGTCAACAAGGGAGAGGTCGTAGGTCTTTTAGGGAGAAACGGCGCGGGGAAAAGCACCACCCTGAGGAGCATCATGGGCCTCACCCCTCCCCGGGAGGGACGGATCCTCTTCAACGGCGAGGACATCACCGGCCGCAAGCCCTTTGAGCTCTTTAGGAAGGGGATCGGTTACGTCCCCGACGACCGCCGGGTCTTCGCGGACCTGAGCGTCGACGACAATCTCGAGATCGTCTTCCGCAGGGGAACCGAGTGGAACAAGGAGAGGGTGTACGGCATCTTCCCCGCGCTTGGCGAAATAAGAACAAGACGGGCGGGGAATTTGAGCGGCGGCGAACAGCAGATGCTCGCCATCGCCAGGGGCCTGATGGGGGGGCCGGAACTTCTCCTCCTGGACGAGCCGACGGAAGGGCTGGCGCCGTTGATCGTCCGCGATCTGGAGGCGCAGATCCTCAAGCTGCGGGAGGCGGGCATCAGCATCCTCCTGTCGGAACAGAACGTCAGATCGGCCCTGAAGATGATCGGCCGGGCCTATGTCATCGACAACGGCAGGATCCGCTTCGAGGGTACGGTCGCCGAGCTCGAAGCGAACGAAGAGGTGAAGAAGAAGTATTTGATGGCGTAGGCCGCAATGAAAGAAGTTTCCCTGTTCATCCCCTGTCTGGTAGATCTCTTCCTCCCCCATATCGGCGCGGCGGCCGCTTCCCTGCTGCGGCGGGCCGGGGTGAATCCCATCCATCACCGCGGCCAGACCTGTTGCGGCCAGCCCGCCGTGAACGCCGGCTATCTCCGGGAGGCGAAAAAGGCGGCGAAGCATTTCATCGAACTGTTCGGCGACGACGAGGCCGTCGTCAGCCTCTCCGGCTCCTGTGTCTGGACGGTCAAACACCACTATCCGGAACTTCTCGGCGACGAACCGGAGTGGTTTCGCCGCGCCGCGGAGCTCGCCCCCCGGGTGTACGAACTCTCCCAATACCTCGTGGACGTGCTCGGAGTGACCGATACGGGCGCAGCCTTTGAAGGCGCAGTGGCGTACCACGAATCATGCCATGTCCTGCGGGGCCTGGGAGTATCGGCCCAGCCCCAAAAGCTGATAGCGGCGGTAAAGGGCGCAACGCTCGTCCCGCTGCAGCAGGCGGATTCCTGCTGCGGGTTCGGGGGCGAGTTCTCTTTTCGCTACCCCGACATCTCGGAGTCCATGGTGCGGGACAAGGTCCAAAATTATCTGGACAGCGGCGCCGATCTCCTGATCCTCTGCGAGCCGGGGTGTCTGCTCAACATCGGCGGTTATCTGAGCCGCCATCATCCGGAGAAAAAGGCGATGCACCTGGCAACTTTCCTCGTGCAGGAAGGGGAAAAGCGGTAATGAGGATCGCAACGGAAAGATTCACCGAACTGGCCCGGGAGGGTGTGGAAAAGGCCCGCGCCCGGCCGTTTCTGAAAACCGTGCCCCAACTCCTCTATCAACTGCGCGAGGCGGGGCTGGCGACGCTTCCCGACGCCGCAGCCGCGCAGGCCCATGGAGCGGCGATCCGTTCGGAAGCGATCAGCCGGCTTCCGGAGCTTTTAGAGGAATTCGAGAAGAACGCGACGGCCAACGGGGCGAAGGTCTTCTGGGCCCGCACCGCCAAAGAGGCCAATGAATACATCGCCGGCATGGCCAAAGAGCGGGGCGCAAAATATGTTATCAAGGGGAAGTCCATGGTTACGGAGGAGATCGGCCTCAACGATTTTCTCTCCGAACACGGGATCGAACCCTGGGAGGCGGATCTCGGGGAATTCATCATCCAGCAGATGGGCCGCACCCCTTTCCACATCATCGGGCCGGCCCTCAATATCCCGGTCGAAGAGATACGGGATCTTTTCCTGGCCAAGGCCGCAATGAAAGAACCGACGCTGGACCCGGTGGAGCTGGGCCGGGCGGCCCGGCTGTTCCTGCGGGAGAAGTTCCACCGCGCCCGGTTCGGCGTGACCGGCGTAAACATGGCGGTTGCCGAAACCGGAACCATCGTCAACCTGGAAAATGAAGGCAACATCCGCTTTGCCAAGGCAGCGCCGCGGACCCAGGTCTCGGTGATGACCCTGGAAAAGGTTGTCCCGACCATGAAGGACGCCCTGCATCTGATGAGGCTTTTGAGCCGCAATTGCAGCGGGCAGAAGATGTCCGCCTATGTGTCGATGGACAGCGGTCCCCGGAAAGAGGGCGAGACGGACGGGCCGGAGGAACTCGTCATCGTCATCGTCGATAACGGCCGTTCCCGGATTTACCAGGACCCGCGGGCCCGGGAGGCCCTGCGCTGCATCCGCTGCGCCGCCTGCCTCAATATATGCCCGGTCTACAGGCAGATCGGAGGGTATGCGTACGGCTGGGTCTACTCGGGCCCCATGGGCCAGGCGCTGATGCCGCCACTGCTGGGATTGGACAAGACCCGGGATCTCTATCGCGCCTGCACTTTATGCGGGGCGTGCAAGAGCGTCTGTCCCGCCGGCATCGACCACCCCGGGCTGTTTCTCTATTACCGGTCCATGGACGCATCCGCCGACCCTCGCTTCAAGGGGGAAAAGCATCCCTGGAGAGAGGCGCTGCTCTTCAAGGCGTGGGGCAGGGTTGTTCAATATCCCCGGCTGTGGAATTGGGGCGTTTCAATGATCAGACCCATTATTAACAGACATGCTCACAAGGGAGTGATCCGCGATATGAAAGGCGCCTTCGGCGGCTGGTTTAGAGAGAGGGACCTTCCTCCCCTGGCCGAAAAGACATTTCGAGATCTTTGAAAATCATGCTCCCTCCGCGCGCCGTACATTTTTCGTTCCGAAAAATCTACAATGCGCGCTTCCGGGACATGATTTTCAAGTTGCGCAAAGGCATGATGCTCTCGTAAGTGAGAGGACGTAATGATGCAGGACGGACGAAATGAAATCATGGGAAGGCTGAAGGCGGCGCCGAAAACGGAAATCCCCGTCCGGCCGTTTCTGCCGCCGCTTAGGGAAGTCTCGCTCGGCAAAGAAGAGTTGGTAAATCAATTTGCCGAAATGCTGACAGCGGAAACCGGCCTCGTCTATAGAGTGAACAGCAACGCTCAAGCCCTGGAAAAACTGACCGAGATCGCCAGGCAGGAGGGCCTGAAAAGCGTCATGGTTTCCACCGACGCGGTGGCGGCTTCTCTCGATCTTCCGGCCTGGGGCAAGAAGATCGACGTGCAGGTCATGAGCCCCGGGGATTTCAAGGAACGGGACGATTTCAAGGACGCCGTCTTCGACAGGGCGGACGCGGGGATTACCGGCGCGGACTTCGCCGTTGCCGAATCGGGCACCCTGGGGCTGATCCATGACAGGGATCAGGCCCGGCTGATATCACTGGCGCCGATCCTGCACATCGCAATCGTGCCCGTGGAGCGGGTCTTTCCCGTCTATGAGCCGGTCGTGGAACGGGTTTTCGGCAAAGAAAATTTCCCCAGCCAGTTCGTTTTCATCACCGGTCCCAGCATGACCGGCGACATCCAGGGCCATCTCTTCAAGGGAATGCACGGGCCGGCGAGGGTGATCGTTATTTTGGTTGGGTAAATGGACTCTCCGCTTTTATTTTCATCCCTGCCTGCCCTGTTTTCCCTGACGCTTTTCCTGAGCGCGGGCCTGCTTTTCTTCGTCGAGCTGATGATCGCAAAGATGATCCTCCCCCTGCTCGGCGGCACGCCCGCCGTCTGGAACACCTGCATGATGTTCTTCCAGGCAGTCCTTCTGGCAGGCTACGGCTACGCCCATATCTCAGGCGCCAAGATGAACCTGTCCCGTCAGATCGTGATTCATCTTGCCATCCTCGTTGCCGCCTGCATCGTCCTGCCGATAGCCGTTCCGCGCTGGCTGGCGCCGCCGGCGGAGGCAAACCCGCTCGGGTATGTGCTGTTCCTGCTACTGATCTCCGTCGGCCCGCCTTTTTTCGTCCTTTCGGGGACCGCGCCTCTGCTGCAGAAGTGGTTTGCCCAGACCGGCCATCGCTCCGCCGCGGACCCCTATTTCCTTTACAGCGCAAGCAATCTCGGCAGCATGCTGGCCCTGCTCGGCTACCCGGCATTGATCGAGCCCCGCTTTAGACTTGTCGAGCAAAGCCTGTCCTGGACCAGGGGTTATATAATCCTGGCGGCCCTGACCGTCCTGTGTGCGGCCCTGACAAGAAAATATGCGACGGCCTGCCCGTCCCCGTTTTCCCAAGGCACGGCGGAGAGATGCGTCCTCCCTGTGCGGGTCAACTGGATGGAGCGGGGCCGGTGGATTCTGTTCGCCTTTGTCCCGTCGAGCTTGATGCTCGGGGTAACCACCTTCCTGAGCACTGACGTAGCGGCGGTTCCGCTCTTCTGGGTCGTCCCCCTCTCGCTTTACCTGCTGTCATTCATCATCGTTTTTGCCAGGGTCCCGGACATGGTCCGCCAAACGGCGGTCTTTCTTCTGCCCCTCTCGCTCGCTGCCCTGATCTTCGTTGATTTTTCCGATATCGGTCTCCCGAAATCGACCGTTTTTCTCTTCCATCTCGTCAATTTTTTCGTCTTTTGCATGGTCTGTCACGGGGAGATCGCCCGGACAAGACCGGCCACGGCGCACCTGACGGAATACTATCTCTGGCTTTCTGTCGGCGGCGCTCTCGGCGGGATTTTCAATTCCCTGGCGGCGCCGGTAATCTTCAAGACCATCCTGGAGTATCCCGTGGTCCTGGCCGTCGGCGCTATCCTCCTGCCGGTCAAGGCCCGCCGGGAAACGGGCGGCAGGCTCGCTTGGAAAGAGGCCGCCCTTTACGTCGGCGTTCCCGTCGCGACGATCCTGCTTGCCTATTGGGCAACGGTGGAGCAGCCCGATCTGGGCCTCGCTATCTACCGGCTGCACGATTACATCCCCATCCCGGTGAAGACGCTCGAATCGCTGCTGACATACGGCCTGCTCGTCCTGCCGGTCTTGGGGCTGATTTTTTTAAAAAGGCCTTTCCTCTTTGGAATCGGCATTGCGGCTCTTCTTTTGACTCTCATCGTCTCGAAAGACTTCACCCAGGATATCGTGCACCGGCAGAGGAGCTTCTTCGGGGTGCTGACGGTTACGAGGGCCTTAGACGGCACGTTCATTAGCCTCACCCACGGTACGACGCTGCACGGCAAGCAATGGCTCAATGAATTCAACCGGCATGAACCGGTTTCCTATTACCACCGGACGGGACCGGCGGGCCGGGTCTTTTCCGAATTCAACGGGAGAAAGAAGAAAGCCCGCATTGCCGTAGCCGGCCTGGGCACAGGCAGCCTGGCCGCCTATGCGGGAGCCGGCCAGGAGATAGACTTCTACGAGATCGATCCGGCCGTGAAGAGGATCGCGGCCGATCCCGCCTATTTTACCTTTCTGAGCGACTGTCCGGCCGGCTGGCGGGTGATCCTGGGAGACGCCCGCCTGACGCTGGCAAAGGCGCCGCCCCGTCACTACGGCTTGATCGTTGTGGATGCCTTCAGTTCGGACTCCATTCCGGTGCATCTCCTGACGAAAGAGGCAGTGGAGCTCTATTTTTCGAAACTGAGCGAAGACGGGGCGCTCCTGCTTCATATCACGAACCGCTATCTGAACCTCGCGCCGGTGCTGGCAAGGCTGGCCGATGAAAACGGTTTTGCGGACAGGATCTGCGACGATGATGGAGACTATGAAACCGGCAAGGACGGCTCCACCTGGGTGCTGCTGGCGCGCGACGAACGCTACTTCGGCGGCCTCGCCGGGGATGAGGTCTGGAAGAAGATCGACCCGCGAAAAACAGCCGCCGTCTGGACGGACGATTTTTCGAATATTCTTTCCGTGTTCAAGTGGTGACGGGAGGTGTCTTTTCTTCCTTCTCCGCTACGCACGAGATCCCTTCGCCGGCGATGGCCGGCCCGAAGCACCGGTTGCACGAGATGCAGGCGGATCTGGCGAGGTCCCCGGATTTCCACCGGTTGATCAGGCCGGGCTCCCTGATCAGCGGACGGCTCAGGGAAATGTAATCGGCCGCGCCTTCGGCTGCCATCCTCTCGGCCGTCTGAAAAGAACGATTCCCCCCCACCAGGATCAGCGGCACGCCCGTGTGTTCCCGGAAGACCTTCGCCTCCTGGCGGAAATAGGCCTCCTTCTCCTCGGAATCGATCCTCGTCCGGCTGGGGCTGAGTTTGCCGCCGGTCAGGACCCCGCCGCTCAGCTCGATTGCGTCTATACCGCCTTCGGCCAGCATTCGCCCTACCTGAAGGGAATCCTCGAGGCCGAGACCGTTATCGATGTAATCGCGGCCGTTCATCTTTGCCAGCACCGGGTAGTCCGGCCCTACGGCGCCCCGGATTGCGCCAAGGACCTCCCTGAGCGCCCGGGCGCGGTTTTCGATGTTCCCCCCGTACTCGTCGGCGCGGCGGTTGAAGGCCGGCGAGAGGAACTGGCTCAGCAGATACCCGTGGGCCGCATGGATTTGAACCGCGTCGAAGCCGGCCTCCTTCGCCCTCTTAGCCCCCGCGGCGAAGGCCCGGACGATCCGCCCGATCTCCTCTGCCGTCAGCTCCCGCCGGGGGGTTCTGGCGATTCCTTCAATGTCGGAAACCGCCCAGGGAGGATGTCCGATCAGTTTGGCATCGGCGAAAAAACCGGCGTGGGCCAGTTGCAGCGCTATTTTGCCGTTGTTTTCGTGAACCGCGGCAGCCAGGGCCGTCAGGCCGGGGACCAGCTCGTCGCCGTAGGCCCCTAATTGCCAATGCCCGGCCTGCCCGTCCCTGCTAACATAGGCGTGGCTCGAGATGATCAGCCCGATCCCACCCCTGGCGAGAGCGGCTATATAATCAATCAAGCCGGCCGTGGCGCTTCCGTCGTCGCCCGCCATCCCTTCCCAGGTGGCCGACCGTACGAACCGGTTCGCCAGGACCATCCCGTTGATCCTTGTTTCCTCAAAAAGATTCGCCACGTTCCCCTCCTGCTATCAGATTTCGTCAATACCGGCCGAACTCGTGCACCGCCTCCACCATGGCGACGATGTTTTCCGGCGGGACCTCGGGACGGATGTTGTGAATGGCCGCCGCAACGTAGCCGCCGCCGGGGGCGAACACGCCGATGCAGCGCCTTACCTCCTCCCGGACCTGCTGCGGCGTTCCGAAGGGGAGGACGCTCTGGGTGTCGATCCCGCCCCAGAAGCAGACCTTGCCGCCGAAGCGCTCCTTGAGGGTTTTCGGGTCCATGCCCGCGGCCGACGTCTGGACCGGGTTGAGGATATCTACCCCGACTTCGGCGAGGTCGTCGATGAATTCTATCACGGACCCGCAGGTGTGATAGAGGATCTTCACTGCGTTCCCGCGCTTGATCGTTTCGAAGAGTTTCTTCTGGCGCGGCTTGAGCAGCTGCCGATACGTCCGGGGGGAGAACAGCGGCCCGTTCTGGGCGCCCAGATCGTCGGCTACATAGACAACATCGATCAGATCGCCGATCTCCGCCATGATGCCGCGGGACCTCTCCACGAAAATCTCCAGGACGCGTTCCATGATCGCCTCGATGAGGCCGGGGTTGAGGACCGTGTCCATCAGGTACTGGGAAAATCCCCGCAGGAAGTAGCTCTGCGTGTGGATCTGCATGGCCAGGTTGGCGATGATCGCCTTGTCGGTGCTCTGCCTGAGGGCAAGGGCTTTCTCGCGAAGGCCCGCGGTGAAACCGGGACGGACCGCCTCCGGCCAGGCCATGTTACGGACATCGCCGAGCGAGATGTCGCCGAACAGAGGCGACGATACGATCTCGTAGTTGTCGAACCCGGCCGGACGCTCCCAGACGATGCCCCATTCATCCGTGAGCCTGTCGCCACCCGTCTCGTCCTCCCAGCCGTCGGGGCTGCTGACGGTCAGCATCCTGACATCGACCCCCAGGCGATCCTGGACGTCGTCGTCGACCCTCGCCACCAAGGACCTGCCCCGGGCGATCTCCGTCGGGCGGTCCAAATTGATCCCCAGGTGCTTCTTGAGGTTGTCGTGCCCCTTCTGGTGGATGCTCGTCACCATCGAGCCGCCCAGATCAACGGGCACCCGATCCGGTTCACGATGGGCGACGGCGTCGAGCACCCTCTGTCTTCCTGTTTGCAATTGTTCTTTCCTCCTTTATCCATTCAGGGAGCGGGGGAAATCTTTTTACGCTCCCTTTGTCTCCTGTACTGGCCGTACAGTCCGTAAATCAAGGACAGCGCGCTGATCAGCAGCATCACGCCCGCGATCGGATGCGTCACGACCGCGATGATGTCGAAGTTGTTGAGGATCATCGCCCGGCGGAGACTGACCTCGGCGATCGGCCCCAGGACCAGCCCGATGATCAGCGGGGCTATGGGGTAATCCAGCTCCTGGAGCAGGTAGCCGAATCCCCCCAGGGCAAGCATGACCACCAGGTCCATCATGTTGTTGCGAAGGGCGAACACCCCCGTCATGCACAGGACGATGATGCTGGGCCCCACCAGAACATATGGGATCTTCAAAATCTTGCCGAACTGGCTGGCGATCTTGATCCCGAAAAAAATCATCAAAACATTGGCGATCAGCATCCCGATGAACACCGAGTAGACGAGATCCTGGTTCTGGACCATCAGCATGGGGCCCGGAATGATGCCGTGGATCGTCAATCCCCCGATCATCACGGCGGTGGTGGCGCTTCCCGGAATCCCCATGGACAGCAGGGGCACCATGGACCCGCCGACGGCCGAATTGTTTGCGGATTCCGGCGCAACGATCCCCTCCGGAACTCCCGTGCCGAACTTCTCCGGGTGCTTGGACCAGCGGACGGCCTCGGAATAGCCGATGAAAGCAGCCGTCGTCGCGCCGACGCCGGGAAGAACGCCGATGAACGTCCCGATAATGGAGGAACGCAGGAGGGTGATCTTGAGATCCCATATCTCCCGCAGCGAAGGCAGCTTCGTAAGGACCTTGCTGCCGGCATCGACGGCCATGGCCCGCAGAGACTCCCCGGAGCGTTTCAGGACTTCCGAGAGAGCGAAAAGGCCGATGATGGCGGGGATGAAGCTGATCCCCGTCAGCAGCAGCTTGCTGCCGAAATTGAACCGGGCGTTGCTGGTCAGGGGGTCCATCCCGACGGTTGCCAAACCCAGGCCGATCATTCCCGAGAGCAGCGACTTGAAAACGGATTTCGTCCCGATGGAGGCGATGGCCGTGATCCCCAGGATCGCCAGGGCGAAATACTCCGGCGGCCCAAAGGCGAGCGCCATCTCGGAAAGGGGCGGAGCCAGGAGAATCAGGACGATCGTTCCGAACAGGCCGCCGATGGCGGAGGCGCTCAAGGCATATCCGATCGCCTTGCCGGCCTGGCCCTTCTTTGCCATCGGGTAGCCGTCCAGTGTGGTGCATGCAGCCTCCGGCGCCCCCGGGGTATTGAAAAGGATCGCGGAGATGGAACCGCCGAAGGTGGATCCCACGTAGACCGCGCCCAGCATGAGCAATCCCTCGATAGGGTTGAGGGTAAAGGTGAAGGGAATGAGCAGGGCGACGCCCACGATGCCGGTGAGCCCCGGAACGCACCCGAACAGGATCCCCCAGATCGTCCCGAACAGCAGTAAAAGCCAGTTCAGGGGGTGATTAAAAAGATACTGGAACGCCGAAATAAATCCCTGAATCAGTTCCATGTTGCAACCTTTCGATCAATTTCATCCATTCACCCGGAGTGCGGCATGTTCGATTGCCGTCAATAGAAAAGAAGACTTAAATCCCGGAAAAGCCAAACACCCCGGGGAAGGGACAGCTCCAGCCCCTTCACGAAGATCAGGGCAAGACCCACGGTGAAGATCAGCGGGAAAACGACGGCAGCCCACTTTCCGGCCCCGCCTATCACGACGATGGCCAGCCACATGAAGACAATCGTGGCGATGATAAACCCGAAGAGGTTCAATCCCCAGTAGTAGGCGATACAGAGGACGCCCATCGCAATGACGGTCTTCCACCGAACCCCGGAAACGCTTCGATCGTCGCCGAGCGACACGGGCGCTTTTGTTTCCCTTCTCTGCAGGCGCACCGCTGCAATGTTCTCGTAAAGTATGCAAAGGGAAAGGATGGCCATGGTCGCCAGGATGATCTTCGGCCAGAAGTCGCTGTCCACGTTCTTGTACTTCAGGAATTCCGGAAACCGGTCAGCCACGAACCAGAGATAGACCGAGCCGACGAACACCGCAACCGTAAAGACAAGGTCCACAATCCGCTTGACCATTTTCTCTCCCCCTTCTATTCAAATGGCCTTTACCTATCACGGCTATTTCGTATAGCCGAGCTTCTTGAGCACATCCGCGTAAATCTCCATCTCCTTGGCGAAGAAGGTCCGGAACTCTTCAGGACCAAAGAATTTGGAACGGAATTGGAGCATGTTCTGTTCCTCGACGGCCTTATAGAGAGGATCCTTCACCGCTTTCTCGAACACCTTGGACATGACGTCGACCTGCTCCGGCTTCGTCCCCTCCTTGAACGCGAAACCCCTCCACCGGCCCAGCGTCACGTCAACGCCCAACTCTTTGGCCGTCGGAACATTCTTCAAGGCAGGCAGCCTCTCCTCCGCGAAAAGGACCAGCGGCCGGACCTTTCCGGACTCGATCAGGGCGCGCATTGGACCGTATTCTTCATAGAGCAGATCGACATGCCCGCCCAGGACGGTGGCCGTGGCCTCAGCCGCCGCCTCGAAAGGAACCGATTTCAGCTCCGCACCTGATTTGGCGCTCCACAGACCGACAAGGACATCATCGAATCCGGCCGCACCCGTAACCGCGATTGTCAGCTTGCCGGGGGTTTTCTTTGCCGCCGCAATGACATCCTGGATTGTCTTGAAGGGGCTTTTGTCCCTTACATAGAACATGCCTTGGTCATACTGGATGCGGGCCAAAGGCATGAACTTCTTCGCGTCGATGCGTTTCATCGCATGGTTGATCACCTCCTCCGGACCGACGGCCATCATGGTGTATCCGTCCGCCGGCCGATTGAAGAAATCCGTTGCAGCCGGAACGCCTCCTCCGCCGGTAATCGAAATGGGGATCAGCGACTGCTTTGCAATCTTCGCGAACGGCATGGCGATAGCGCGGACGAAGAGGTCCGTTCCTCCGCCGGGTCCGAACTGGTTGATCACCTCGACGGTCCGCGACGGATATTTCGGATCATCCGCGGCCATCGCCGACGGCTGGAATGCCAGATCAAGGAAAAAAAACGTTGCCCCCAATACCGCCCACAGCATCCAAAACTTTTTCCCTTTCAACATAAGACACCCTCCCTGTTTATTGTCCTTTCAACAAAGGAACTTGGAAATTTCACCATCGATCTCTCACTTTTTGTCCGCGTCCATAATCTCCTTGCACAGCGCTACGGCGCCCGGCGCATCTGCGGCATATCCGTCGGCGCCGATCCTGTCCGCGTAGACCTGGGTAACCGGCGCCCCGCCGACGATGACCTTCACGTGGTTCCTTAAACCTCCATCCTCCAGCGCGTTAAGCACGTTTTTCATTTCCCCCATCGTCGTGGTCAACAGGGCGCTCATGGCCAGGATATCGGGTTTCTTGTCCTTGACCGTCATAATGAACTTTTCCGGCGAAACCGATACCCCCAGGTCGGTCACCTGAAAACCGTGGCCTTCCAGCATGGTAATCACGAGATTCTTACCGATATCGTGCAGATCCCCCTTCACCGTCCCTATGCAGATCGCCCCCCTGCCGTCGCCGCTTTTCACCACAAGCTGGTCTTTCAGTTTTCCCAAAATCACCGACATGGTCCGGGCGGCGATCATCATCTCGGGAACAAAGATCTGCGCGCTTTGGAATTGCTGCCCGATAACCTCCATCGTCGCAATCAGCCGCCTGTCGACAACCTCCGACGCGGTTATGCCTGAGAGGATTTCCTGGCGAACCAATTCCTCCACCTTTTGGTCATTCCCGCTGATGAAAAGAGGCACATAAGTTTCTTCGATATACTGGATTTCCGTCATGGTGCCTCCCGGCTTTTCTTATTCTGACCGGTCATCGATGCATTCCCGACCGCGACGGCCGCCTTTGACGATTGGTCGTCTTCTACTCGACGGCCATGCATATGAGCCTTTTCCCGCCGGCGGCGTCCTCCCCGCTCCTGATCCCGAAATTGATCTCCAGGGCGTCCTCTTTGGATTCCTGGATATGAATGCGCATCAGATATTCCGTCAGATTCGGGTCTTTGGTTTTCAAGGCAAAAACGATTTTCTTGTGGGCGTTGATGCTTTTCCGGGCCCTGTCGAAATGCATCAGGGTCTGCTTTCTGTACCGGAGGATGTGGTCCTTCATGTTGCGGAGCATGGCATGAAATCGCTTCCTGTCCTCGATCAGCGCATAGAATGTGTTGTGAAATGCGGTGTTGGCCTGGAAGATCCCCTCCGGATCCTGCCGGGCCAAAGCGGCCTCCGATTCCTCGATGTGTTGGGAGAGTTTTTCGACGGTCTCTTCCGTTATCCTTTGACAAACGAGCCTCATTGCGAAGGCTTCCAGGACCGCCCGCATGTCGAATAGCTCTTCCAGTTCGTCTACGGTAAGCTGCACCAGCCGGAAGCCCCTGTCTTCATTCCGTTCCACCAGACCCTCCGAGGCAAGCCTCTGCAAGGCCTCCCTGACGGGTGTCCGGCTGACATTGAGGACCCCCGCGCACATCTCCTGGTGAACGCGCCCGCCCGGCTCTATCTTTCCGGAAAGCACGTAGGCCTTGAGACGCTTGTACGTCTTTTCATTCGCGGCGCCGGGTTCTTCTTTTGAGATTGATGACTGTTTGGTCATACGCGGCATAAAATTACCCGCCCTGAATTGAGTATGGATACATCATGAATACATTTTTCTCTAAAATATAGATTTCCCTGACACGTGTCAAGAAATATTATATGACTGTAATCATATGTATTATCAATCCTATAGTTAAATATTTCCTGCCGATCACAATTTTTATATGCGGGAGTAATGGATACATTATTTGTATCCTACTTCTTTTTTGTATACATACCATCGTATTGGCCGTATTTTCTTATCCTCTTTTCTCTTTGCGGAACTTTAAGAAGAGAACTATGAAAACTGCGCCGGATTATCCTGAAACGCATTTGACATAAGGTTCAGGAAAGTGTAGTTTTATTTCGTAATCTAAAAGATTTTGCGCCAATGATGTTATTTGCATGAGCATGAAATATAGAGGAAATCTAATGGATGAGCCCATCGAAAAATTTCAACGGCTTCTGCACGAGCTTTTCCAGTTCGATTGTGCTGACCTGGATTTCGGCATCTACCGCATCATGAACTACAAGCGCGACGTGATCGAGCGGTTCACCACCAGGAACCTGCCAGAAGCAATCGCCAAAGAGCTGGATCGCGACGCGCTGGCCAACCAGTCCCTGGCCACCAAAGAGTTGAGGGAGGTCGCCGAGCAGATTCGCAAAGACTTAGAGGTGCAGGTATGAGCATAAAGTTACGGATACCGCAGGAGATGGTGGAGGAGTTCTGTCGGAGATGGCAGATTAAGGAACTGGCCATCTTCGGCTCGGCGCTCGGGGATGATTCCGGCCCGACAGCGACGTGGATGTGCTGGTGGTATTTCAAGATGATGCGGAGGGAGATCTCTTCGACCACATGAAGGCCGAGGAGGAGCTGAAACAGATCTTTGGGCGGGATGTGGACTTAGTGGAGAAGGGTGCGATAAGGAATCCTTTCCGTCGGCACCACATCTTGAGCAACTGCGAGGTGATCTATGCGGCCTGAGGAGCGCGATCCGGCCCACCTATGGGACATGCTCGAGGCGGCGCGGGCCGTCGTGGATTTCACGGAGAGCCTGACGCTGGAAGAATTCCTGGCGGCTGGCAGGGACAGGCAGATCACGCGGATGGCGGTGGAGCGAATGTTGGAGATTCTCGGGGAGGCGGCGCGCAGAGTCAGCTCGCGCTTCCGCGACGAGCATGCCGAGATTCCCTGGAAGGAAATGGTCGGCTTACGTAATGTTATCAGCCATGAGTACGACAAGGTCAACTACCCGGAGATTTACAGAATCGTGCGGGAACGAGTCCCGAAATTGATCACGCTCCTAGAGCCCCTGGTACCGCCCCCTCCCCAACTGGAGGAGTGATTTGCTTCAGCGTCGAGCCAAACGAAAGATACCAAGTAACGGCGGTGGGGTTGGCGATGGACCTGATCGAAGTTCGGCCAGGCCCTAACCTGGATATGGACCGGCAGTTGAATCCGGTTCCGGTGCGGCTTATAGAGGTGGCGGGCGAATGATCATGTGGATGCAGGCCATGGTTCAGGAGGCTGATTGAGCCATGGACCGAGCGGGAAACGGCAAATCGGAATACGTGAAGCTCGAGCGGCGGCTGGTCCTGCTGGCCTGGCTGAACGGGCATTTCGGCTACGAGAACAACCGCGATCTGCTGGCAGACATCAAGGCAGCGGGCGAGGGGTTCGACGCCTCGGGCCGCAGCTACGTCTATCACAGTCTAGAGGGACGTGGGGGCAAGGTAAGGATTCCACTGGCCCAACTTGCCCGCTACGACGACAACATCCGCGAACACCTGCACGCCATGAACGCCCACAGGCCCGAGCCGATTACGTTGAGGTATTTCCAACATCTGGCGGCCCTCTACACGGAAATCTTCCTGGACGGGCACTTCCACCGCCAGGGAGAGATGCTCCGTTCGCTGAATACCTTTGTCGAGAAACGCAATGCGGTAAAATCCGCAGGCGAGCCGAAGGACGCGAAGTTCCTGGAGTCGGACCTGAAGAAGCTGGCCTTCTGGATGGCGACCGGCAGCGGCAAAACGCTCATCATGCACATCAACTACCGGCAGTTCCTGCATTACAATGACTTGCCGCTGGACAACATCCTGTTGATCACGCCGAACGAAGGGTTAAGTGAACAGCATATGGCCGAGATGGCGGCCTCGGATATTCCCGCCCGGAGGTTCGACCTGAACGAGAGCGGTCTTTTGACGACCGGAAAAGACGCGGTCCGGGTCATCGAGATTACAAAGCTGGTGGAGGAGAAGCGTGGCGGCGGTTTGAGCGTGCCCGTGGAGGCGTTCGAGGGCAATAACCTGATCTTCGTGGATGAGGGCCACAAGGGATCGGGCGGCGAGGCATGGCGAAGCTTCCGGGACGCGCTGGGCGAGACGGGATTCACGTTCGAGTACAGCGCCACGTTCGGCCAGGCCCTGACGGCGGCGCGGAACGACCAGCTTTCGGCGGAGTACGGAAAGGCCATCATCTTCGACTATTCCTACCGCTACTTCCACGGCGATGGATACGGCAAGGATTTCCGCATCCTCAATCTGAAGGAGGAGACAACAGAGGAGAAGACGGAGACGCTCCTACTCGGCAATCTATTGTCTTTCTACGAGCAGCAGAGAGTATTCGAGGAGCAGGCGGAAGCTCTGCGGCCATACAACCTGGAGAAACCGCTCTGGGTCTTCGTAGGCAGCACCGTCAATGCGGTCTACACCGAAAACAAAGAGAAGCGAAGCGACGTTTTGACCGTGGCCCGGTTCCTGCAGCACCTCCTGGAAAACAGGCGCGGCTGGGCGGTCAGGACGATCCAGAAGCTCATCGACGGCAAGACCGGCCTGGTCACGCCGGATGGGCAGGACGTGTTCGAGGGCAAGTTCAACCGCCTTCGAGAGGCTGGCCTCACTCCCGCGGAGGCGTATCTGGACATCCTTGCCAAAATATTCCACGCACCGGCGGGAGGCGGGCTGCATCTGTGCGATATCCGGAGCGGCGCCGGGGAGCTCGGCCTGAAGGCGAGCGGCGCGGAAGACTACTTCGGCCTGATCTACATCGTCGACACCAGCACCTTCAAGAAGCTCGCAGAGGAAGACGACTCGGGGATGACATTGGAGGAGGACGCCGTCAACGGCTCACTGTTCGACGGCGTCAATAAACCGGACACGAGCATTAACATTCTTGTCGGCGCGAAGAAGTTCATGGAGGGCTGGAACTCGTGGCGCGTCTCGAATATGGGCCTGCTGAACATCGACCGCCAGGAGGGATCGCAGATCATCCAGCTCTTTGGACGCGGCGTGCGCTTGCGGGGCAAGGGCTTTACCCTCAAGAGGAGCTCGGCTCTGGATGGCAAACACCCGGATCACTTGAACCTGCTCGAAACGCTGAACATCTTCGCGGTGCGCGCCAATTACATGTCCCAGTTCCGGGAGTACCTTGAGAAGGAAGGGGTAGAGACTGAGGGGGAAGTGGAGCTGCCCCTTTTTATCCGGCCCAACAAGTCATTCCTCGGCAGAGGACTGGTGGTGCCTCGCGTGCCGGAGGACCGCAATTTCGCGGCGGAGACGGACATTCTGCTGGAGCCCGACCCGGCGGTGCGGGCGGAGGTTGACATGTCTCTGAAGGTCCAGGCGCTGGAAAGCGGCTCCATAGGAATCACTGCCGTTGACGCGCATGCAGGCGGTGAATGGGCAATTCCGGTCAAAAGCCTTGAACCTGTGGACTGGGAACGTGTCTATCTGGATCTGATAGAGTACAAGGAGCGGAAAGGATTGACGAACCTGGCCATCCGGCCTGACGCGCCGAGGAGAATTATCGCGACCACCATGCCGGAGAGACTGTATAGCCTTGTCACCGACGAATCGGTTATCAGACCGGAATCATTCGCCGGAATGGCCTTGCTGCAGGAGGCGGTAGTCAACATTCTGCGGAAATACGCGGAAAATTTCTATCGGGTACGCCGTGAGCGATGGGATGGGGACCACATGGTCTATAGAACTCTCGACGAGGCCGACCCGAATCTCAGTTTCAACCAAGCTCTTGTAAGGGAACACAAGTCAGGCAGATATGTAGTCAAGGTTCAACGGTCCGAGAAGGATCTGGTATCCGCTGTCGAGAAACTCATTGGTGAGGTTGACCGCCTCTACAAGGAAGAGACGGGAAAACTGCCCCGCATCCATTTCGATCGGCACATCTACCATCCTTTGCTCGTCGAGCATGAAAACAAGGTGACGATGACCCCCCCGGGACTTAACAAGGGCGAAGTTCGATTTGTCCGGGATCTGAAGGATTACTGGGCAATCGAGAAGGACAAATCACTGGCCGGATTGGAAGTGTTCCTTTTAAGAAACCTGAGTCGGGGGACGGGAATCGGCTTTTTCGAGGAAAGGGATTTCTATCCGGACTTCATCCTGTGGATCATGGACGGGAAAAGGCAGCACATCGTCTTCGTGGAGTCGCACGGAATGCGCCACGCAGCCGCATACAGACACGACGAGAAGGCCCGCCTGCACGAGGAGCTGCCTAAACTGGCGAAGGCCATAGGCGCGAGGAGCAAGCGGAAGGACATCACGCTGGATTCTTACATCGTCTCCGCGACGCCATTTGATGATCTCAGCAAGAAATACGAGGATGGAACGTGGGAAAGAAAAAAGTTTGCCGATGTGCATATTCTCTTTCCGGAGCGCTGCCAAGAGTACGACTATCTGAAAAGGATTTTCACGGAACAGTTACCACGGCGCTCTACCTGAGCGCTAATACGTTGGCGATCAATAACCGTCGAAGAGTTTTGCTATCATATGTCCTTCTTCAATTTGAAGTCAACGAAGCATTATAAAAACTCTCCCCCCTTCGGTAACATTTGTTTATAAGGCAACAGGACTCCGTTATTATGCTTGTAGGAGACGTTAAAATGACAAAGAACATGGACTGAAAAATTTGTGATGACGGCATCAGAAAAGGGATGAATCTCATGAAAAGAGACTTTTCTAGAAAGCGCCTGTGGCGGTTTTTGTCTGCTATCATCACTGCAACGCTGTTTCTATCCGGTTGTGGGGGAGGTGGCGGCGGCGGGGAAAAATCCGAAAGGGACGGCGGGACAAATGTCTCGGCCAAGGAATGGCGGGCGCTGGAGATCACGCTCCTGCTGGCCGGGATTTCCGTCGCCCTGATGTTCCTTCCGCCGCCGGCGGGGCTAACGCCGGCCGGGCAGCGGGTGCTGGCGGTCGCGTTTTTCGCGATCGGCCTTTGGTGCACCGATGCGATCCCCGCGGCCGCCACCGGGCTCCTGGTGGTCATCTCGCTGACCCTCTCCGGCGGCGTGCCTGGACTTGGGGAGGCGCTGGTGGGCTTTTCCGAGCCGGTGGCCTATTTCCTGATCGGGGTCTTGACGATCGGGCTGGCGGTGTCGCAAAGCGGTCTGGCCGAGCGGGTGGCACTCTTTTTTCTCAGGCGCTGCAACGGGAGATCGCGGGCCCTTTTCACGCAGATGCTGTTTTCCTTCCCGCTGCTGACGCTCCTGCTTCCCTCGGCGACGACCCGCACGGGAATCCTCCTGCACGTCTACGAACACGCCCTCGCCCTGGGCGGCGTTCCCCAAGAATCCCCCCTGTCCAAGGCAGTCATGCTGGCGCTAGGCTCGATCAACCGGCTGGCCTCCACCGTGATTTTGACGGGCGGGATCACCCCGGTCCTGTCGGCCTCGTTGATCGGCGGGTTTTCCTGGGGCCGCTGGCTGGCGTTGATGATCATCCCCTACGGGACCCTGCTGGTCGTCGGCGCCCTGCTGATCTTCTGGCTCCATCGGAAGGGATTCGCAGAACCTCTCGCCTCCCTCCCGGCCGCTGAACGGAAGCCTTTCTCCCCAAAGGAGATCCGGACGCTCATCGTCACGCTTGGGGCTTCGCTGCTGTGGCTGACCGATGCTCTGCACCACTGGAATCCGGCCCTGCCGGCGATCCTGGCCTGGGGCTTTCTGATCATGCCGGGCATTGGGGTCCTCACCTGGCAGGATTTCGAGAAGAACTTCGGCTGGGCCAACTTTTTCGTCATGGCCTCTTCCCTGTCGCTGGCCCGCGCGCTTGCCGGCAGCGGCGCCAGCGTCTGGCTCGCCGATCTACTCGTCCGCAGCGCGCCGGTCTTCTCCCGCGAGCCGGTGCTGGTGCCGGTCCTGCTGCTCCTCGTTGCCGCGCCGCTGCGTCTTCTGATCCCGAACATCGCGGGATTTCTCGCTACCACGATCCCGATCGCAATGGCGATCGGCACGGCCACGGGGGTCAATCCCGCCGTATGCGGCTTGGCGGCTATGATCGTCGGCGACTCGGCTCTACACTATCCGGCGCAGAGCGCCTCGTCGCTGGCGGTCTACGAACGCGGGCACCTGACGGCAGGAGAGATCTTCCGTTTCGGGCTCTGGATGACGCTCGCCGCCTACCTCGTGGTGCTCCTCGTTGCCCTTCCCTATTGGGCGGCCATCGGCGAGCCGCTGCGGATCGTCTCCGGCGGGTGAAAGCAGGACATCGCCCTGCCGGAGAGCGTGGCGGCGCGACGACGCCCCCGCCAAGGGGAAAAGAGGACAGTCAAAGTATTACATCGTACTCAACTCAGGGGTGTTTATTACAAAAGGAGAACGGTCATGCCTATTTCAGAATTCAGCAGCTATTACCTGGATGAGATTCTGGATTCCATCCATAACGGGGTCATTGTTGTCAACCGCCAGGGAATGATTGTTGCGATTAATAAAGCAGCTGCGGAACTCGTAAACTATCCCCAGGAAAAAGCCCTGGGGACTCGGGTTGACATTGTGGTCCCGAGCACAAAGCTGCTGGATGTGATGGATACCGGACAACCGGAATACAACTGCAACCTCGAAATTGCCAACCGGGTGGTTATTACCAATAGAAGCCCTATAAAAAAGGGAAACGTCATCATCGGCGCGGTGGCAATATTTCAGGATGTCTCGGATTTTGAAGCAATATCTCAACAGTATGATATAGTTAAAGAAATAAACAAGGAGCTGGATGCCATCATAGAGTCCCTCGACGATGGGATCGTGGTTGCCGACCGTAACGGCTTCATTCTCAAGGCCAATCATGCCTATCAGCAGATGACGGGGATAACGGCCGAAGAGTTTGTGGGAAAACATGTCCGGGAGCTGGTCAGGCAAGGATATATAGGAAGATCGGTCACGGAAATGGTCGTCGAACGAAACTCCCCCGTAACCATTGTTGACATTCGTAACAACAAGGAGCTGTTGCTGACCGGCAATCCGGTTTATAACGATAAAGGCGAATTGGTCAGGGTGGTTACGGCCATCAGAGATGTCACCCAACTGAATTCTCTTAAGGAGCAGTTGGCCGAAACCGAGGAGATAAAGAATCGTTACTACCTTGAACTGGAGCATCTGCGTTCCCAGCAACCCTTTAAAAAGATCATCACCAATAATCCCGAAATGAGGCAGAGGCTTGATCTGGCCTTTCACGTGGCCCATGTAGATTCAACGGTGCTCATTTTGGGCGAATCCGGCGTTGGGAAAGAGCTGATCGCCCAACTGATCCATCGGGCCAGCAAGCGCTCCAAGGAACCTTTCATAAAAATAAATTGCGGAGCTATACCCACGAATTTGCTTGAATCAGAATTTTTCGGCTACGAACCGGGGGCATTTACCGGCGCCCTGAGGGAGGGCAAGCCTGGTTTGTTTGAACTTGCCCAGGGCGGCACCCTGTTTCTTGATGAAATTGGCGAAATACCTCTTGATCTGCAGGTGAAAATTCTAAGAATGCTTCAGGACAAGGTCATAACCAGGGTCGGCGGCAAGAAGGATATCAGCCTGGACGTTCGAATCGTCGCGGCTACAAACAGAGACCTCAAGAAAATGATGCAGGAAAACACCTTCCGTGAAGACCTGTACTATCGCCTCAACGTCGTCCCGATTGTTCTGCCTCCGCTGAGAGACCGCAAGGAGGATATTTTACCGCTCATAAACGACTTTCTGGCCAAGTTTAAAATACAATACGGTTACCAGAAATGGATTCATCCGGACGTAATGGAGCGACTGCTGAACTATGATTGGCCCGGAAACATACGTGAACTGGAAAACACCATCGAACGGCTGGTTGTGACCAGCCGCGGGGAGTGCATTTTACCGGAGAATCTTGCCGGGATACCGGCAGCGGCAGACCCCGGCAAGCAACCCGAAACCTCCCTGAAAAGAACGTTAGAATTGGAAGAAAAGCAAATCATAACTGAAATATATCGTAAATTGAAAAGCACCCGCAGGGCGGCCGCCTGCCTGGGAATCAGCCAATCCAACCTGGTGAAAAAATTAAACAAATACGGTATTCATAAAAAGCCTCTTGAATAATGCAGGCGCCGGCCCCTGCCGATCAATTTTATAATCGTGCGATGAATATATGAATCATCATGTGATAATCGTATATAATCCAACGATTGGCATGATAAGCTCCCCGTATGAAGACAACGGTCGATCAATAAACGAATCACGGGACGAATAAAGGCCCGTCAATTCAGGATATTTGGCTGGCATCAAAATTGCGAGCAGTGCGTCTCAAGCCCTTGTCCCGCGTCTTTCCGGATTTCTTATTTCATAATCTTCGTGACGTGGCAAATGTTCTCGTTCTTTTAACATGGATTACATATCCGCCCTCCGGGCGGAGCAAGTTGAATGCCAGTGAATATGCCGATATTATTTATTAATCGCTTACGTGCTTACGGGAAAGGAGTTGAAGAGAAGAGATGAATCGTGATCTGAAGCCGGACTTTGAAAGATATCTGAAGGCCCTCCGCTGCGAGGAACCGGACCGGGTGCCCCAGGGGGACTGGCACGTGGACCAAAGGCCCAAAGAGACCTTTTTAGGCAGGCCTGTCAAGACGCTGCAGGATCAGGTGGATTTCTGGCATACGGCGGGTTACGACTACATGACGGCATCCTCGGGAATCCTCGAACCGGTCAGGCCGCCCGAGGGGATGACGACGAAGGGCGAAGGGGTTCACACCGAATACGGCGACAAGGTCTCCCGGGAATGGGCGCATACCCATGAGGGGGTGCTCACGAACTGGGAGAAATTTGAGAAGTACAAATGGCCCACGGTCGACGATCTGGACTTATCCAAATGGGATGTTTTCGACAAGATGCTCCCCAAGGGGATGAAGGCAATCCTGCTTCTGGGAAAGATCTACACCCCGGCGTGGATGTACATGGGGGCGGAGACATTCTTTAACTCACTGGAGACGGACGAGGAACTGGTAGCGGCGATCATAAATAAAATCGGAGATATACAGTTCCAGACGTTCCTGCGGGTCACCGAGCATCCCTGTGTCGGCGCCGTGCTCAACCCGGATGACATCGCCTTCAACACGGGGCTTCTGGTCCACCCGAAATACCTGCGCAAGCACCTTTTCCCCTGGTACAAGAAGATGGGAAAGATCTGCCGCGAGAAAGGGATAGGTTTCATATTCCACAGTGACGGCGACTGCACCGAAGTGATGGAGGACCTGATCGACTGCGGCTTTCATGCCTTCAATCCCATCCAGCCCAATGCGATGAACATCGTCGAGGTGAAGAAAAAGTGGGGGAAGAAGCTCTGCCTCATCGGGAACATCAATCTCGATTCCACATTGACCCTGGGGACTCCCGAGGATGTCCGGGCGGAGGTCTATGAGCGGATCCGGACGATCGGTCCCGGCGGCGGGTATATGGTCTCCTCCTCGAACTCGATCACGGACTACGTCCCGCCGGAAAACATGAAGGCCCTCCTGGATGCCACTTACGAGTTCGGAAAATACCCGATCGAGCTGGAAGAGGGGGGCGTCAAAGGGAAGTTCTGGACGTCTCAGACCAAGATGCGGAAGACCGAAACGACGAAGGTGGAAACGGGACTCGCCGTGGATGCCTATGTGGATGCCCTTATCGCAAACGATATCCCGATGGTGATTGCAAAGATGCAGACGGATATCGACGGCGGAACAGCTCCGCAGGACGTCGTTTCCAGGGGGTTGATCCCGGCAATAACGATTGTGGGCGAGAAATTCCAGAATGGTCAGATCTACATACCGGAAATGATGCTGGCGGCGCGTGCGATGTCGGCAACGCTGGAGCATTACAAGGAACTGCTGGCCGGCAAAGGCGAGGCGAAGAAGCTGGGAACGGTCGTAATCGGAACGGTTCAAGGGGATCTCCACGATATAGGAAAGAATCTTGTGGCGATGATTCTGAAGGGCCAGGGCTTCGAGGTAGAGGACCTCGGCGTTTCCGTGAGCGCGGCGAAGTTCGTCCAGGCAGTCAGCGATAAGAAACCGGAAATTCTGGCGATGAGCGCCCTCTTGACCACGACGATGATCGAGATGAAGAGCACGATTGAAGGCCTCAAGGCAGCCGGTCTCAGGCAGCAGGTTAAGGTGATCGTGGGTGGAGCGCCGGTGACGCCGGTATTTGCGGAGCAGATCGGGGCGGACGGCACCGCTTATGACGCCCCAGGCGCGGCCAAGCTCTGCAAGGATCTTTTAAAATGACGGCATAACTTACGAATCGGATTTTCATTTTTTCGGTAATCCTGACAGCCGGTGTCAGGCAGCAGCGATGATAACTTACTGAAAGGAGCGTATTACATGAAAAAGAACGGTTTGTTACTGTTGGCATTGACGGCAGCATTAGCCTTCGCGTCGAGCGCATGGTCGGCGGCGCCCCAATGGACGTGGCGAATGCAGGTTATTCACAGCACGGCCCAATCTGACTTCGCCCAGAACGTACAGACGGCCGAGGACATCATGAAGGCCACAGGCGGAAGATTGCAGATCAAAGTCAGCCCGAACGGGACCTTCGCCTCCAGTCTCGAGGCTTTCCAGGCCTGCGGCGACGGGGTGTTCGAGGTGCACTCCAGCTGGCCTGTCTATGCGAAAGGGGTGGAATACGCCTTCATGCCCCTGTCCAACATGAGCCTCGGTCTCGACGCCCATGATAAGTGGGTCTGGATCTACGAATTCGGCGGCTGGGACCTGATGCAGAAGGCGTTTGACAAGGTGAACCTGAAACTTCTGGCGGTCGAAATCTGGGGGACCGAGATCCTGATGGCCAACAAACCCTTCAAGAGCATTACCGAGATGAAGGGGAGGAAGATGAGGACGTCGGATCCGCGCCTCCTGGCGAAAAACGGCGTGGCCGGCATCACCCTGCCCCTGGAGGAAGTGTTTACCGGTCTGCAGACAGGGACCGTCGACATGGCGGAGTTCGGCAATCTGAAGTATAATGAAGGCTTAGGCCTGACGGATATTGCCAAATACGGGATATTCCCCGATTTCTGGAACGTACATTTCATCACGACCGTCGTCGTCAACAAAAAGGCATGGGAAAAACTCCCCCCCGATGTCCAATCAATCGTCGAGATGGCCTTCAAGGCCCGCGAGCACCAGCACTGGACGAAGAGCCAGTACCTGAGCGCCGTTGTTATGCGGGAGCTCGAGGAGAAGAAGAAAATGAGCTTCTCCAGGATGGATAAGGCCCAGTTCGTCGAACTGAGGAAGCAGATGTACCAGATCGAACAGGAGGACATCAAAAAATACGGCGGTCTCACGGCAGAGACCTACAAATCCCTCTACAAGTTCATGGAAGTCTGGTACCCTTATAAAACACTCGGCGCCTGGTGGGGCGATGGCCTGACCCCGGAACAGCAGCTTGGATTCAAGCCGGGCACGCACCGGTAGTTCATCACCCGGGGATTCACGATCCCGAACAACCCGGTACGTCCGTCCCGCGGGACGGACGTACCGTTTGAGTTTCAAAGGAGACCGCGAAATCAATGATGAGACTCGCAAAACTCCTCGGGGGAATCGACAGTCTGAGCGAGAACGCCGGCAAGCTGTTCAGCCTGATCGTCCTGCCGATCATCGCTTTGGAGGCGGGTGAATCCCTGCTCCGCTACGTGATCCAGAAGCCCACGGACTGGAGTTGGGAACTCGCAGCCATGCTCTTCGGCGCCTTCTTCATGATGGGAGGCGCCTGGGTGCTCAAGGAGAACAACCACGTCCGGACGGACGTGTTCTACAACCAGCTCTCTCGGAAATGGAGGGCCTATTTCGACCTCTTCTTCTTCACGACGATCTTTTTCGCCTTCACCTTCGTCATGGTCTGGAAGATGGGCGCGAACGCCTTCTACTCCGTGGGCATCAGGGAAACCACCTTCAGCATGTGGGCCCCTCCCCTCTATCCCCTGAAGATCATTTTCGCCGTCGCCTACATCCTCCTCCTGCTGCAGGGGCTCGCCAAATGGCTGCGCGACCTGGTCTATGTGTTCAAGGGGGTGGAGCTATGACTCCGCTGGAAGCCATTTTGATCGTCGGGATCATCTTCTTGATCATCCTCCTGAGCGGGCATCCCCTTGCCTTTACCCTGGGCGGGATGGCCGTCCTGGCCGCGGCTACGGTCTGGGGAAACCCGGCTGCCCTGAATCTCTTCATCCGCACCACGACCAGCATCGGCACGAACATCGTCTACACCTCCATCCCCCTGTTCATCTTCATGGGGGCAATGCTGGAGCGATCCGGCGCGGCGAACGACCTGTTCGATTCGATGTATATCATCTTCGGGCCTCTGCGGGGCGGGATCGCGATCACCACGGTCGTCATCTGCACCCTGCTGGCGGCGGCAAGCGGCATCATCGGCGCCTCGATCACGCTGATGACAATCCTGGCCCTCCCGGCCATGGCCAAATGCCGCTACGACATGAAATTGGCGACGGGGACAATCATGGCCGCCGGGTGCCTTGGGACCCTGATCCCGCCCAGCATCATTCTGGTCATCTACGGCGCCCAGGCCCAGCTGTCGATCGGCAAGCTCTTCGCGGGCGGCATCGGTTCGGGTATGCTCCTTTCGGTTCTCTACTTGGTCTACATCGTCTGGACAATTGTGGTCAGACCGGAGAGCGCCCCGGCGATCGCTCCGGCGGAAGCCGCCAAATACAGCCGGGGACAGAAATGGCTCATGTTTTTCAAGTCGGTCCTGCCGACCTCGATCCTGATCCTGCTCGTTCTGGGAACGATCCTCCTTGGGGCGGCGACGCCGACCGAGGCGGCGGCCCTGGGATGCGTGGGCGCCATAGGGGTCGCCATTTACAACCGGAAACTCGACTGGACGGTCATCCGGGAGTGCTGTTTCCTGACTATGAAAACGACCGCGATGATTATGTTCATCATCCTCGGGGCATCCATGTTCACGGCGGTCTTCCTGGGTCTCGGGGGCGGCGAAGTGATTAACAGCCTGGTCAGCGATCTCCAGGTCAACCGCTGGGTGGTGATGGCTTTGATCCTGTTTATCCTCTATATAATGGGTATGTTCATCGACTGCTACGGCATCCTCCTGATCGGCATCCCCATCTTCACGCCCATCACCAATGCGCTCGGGTTCGATCCCCTCTGGTTCGGGGTAATGTTCGCGGTCATGATCCAGATGTCCTATCTCTCCCCGCCTTTTGCCTATGCGGCTTTCTATGTGAAAGGCGTTGCCCAGCAGCAGAAGATCGCGTTCCCGATCAGCGACCTCTACTGGGCGACGATTCCCTTTATGGTCATGCAGGCGATCGCTGTGGTCTTGCTCTGTCTCTTTCCCCAGGTGATCCTCTGGATACCAAGCAGACTATTTTGATTAACGCGGACACCTTCCCTGGCTTCACTGCCCGGGGAGGGTGTCGCGCAGTGGAACACCGGAATGAGTCCGGGCGTCAAAGGAGAGGAAATCTGAGGTCCTTCATGTCGGGAAACAATAACTGCAACGGGCGGCGGGTAGTCATAGCCTGCCGGGTCATGGAACCGGAACTGGAGCAGGCGCTTGCGGAGGGGGGAGAAGAGGTGGAGATCCTCTACCTCGATCAGTCCCTGCACCGCACGCCGACCAAACTGCTCGGCCAGCTCCAGGAAAAGATCGATCAGGTCGCCCAGACGGCCTCGCGGATCGTCCTGGGCTACGGCCTGTGTTCCAACGGCCTGGTCGGCGTCACGGCGCGCCAGCAGGGGCTGTTTACCCCCCGCTGTCACGACTGCATTGCCCTGTTTCTCGGCTCGCCTTCCCGCTATCAGGAGGTCTTCCGGGAAAAACCTGGGACCTACTACCTGACGCCGGGCTGGATCGCGGAAAAGAAAGACCCTCTGGGGATATTGGAGGAGTACGTTCCCCGATACGGCCGGGAAACGGCGCAGTGGATCATCGAGGAGGAACTGAAGCATTACACCCATATCGCCCTCATCAATACGGGGGTGGAGGAAATGGCGCCCCTGCGGGCGCGGGCGCAGGAGAACGCCGCCGTCCTGAACAAACAGTATGAGGAGATCGCGGGCAGTCTCGATTACTTCCGCGAACTTATCCGCGGCCCCTATACGGAGGAAAAATTCCTCCGTCTCCGGCTGGGCGATCAGTTCACGCAGGAGATGTTTTTTTGATGCAAACGCCCCCTTTCCGCCGCTTCGGTCCTTCTCTCCTTCGGCTGCTCCCGGCCTTCGCCCTGATCATCCTCGCTGCCCTGCTGTGGCCGGCGCCCGCCCGGGCCATCGACGTGGACCTCAGCCGCGCGCCGGTCGAGGTCTATTTCAGCCCCAACAACGGCAGCACAAATGCCATCATCCGGGAGATCGAGCGGGCCCGCTCGGAGGTCCTCGTCCAGGCCTATTCCTTCACCTCCGCCCCGCTCGCCGAGGCGCTCCTGAAGGCCCACCGGCGCGGGATCAAGGTGGCGGTGATCCTCGACAAGAGCCAGAAGACCCAGAAATACTCCTCGCTGACGTTTCTGACCAACGCCCGCATCCCGACCTACATCGACGACAAGCACGCCATTGCCCACAGCAAGATCATCATCGTCGACCGGGCGGTCGTGATCACCGGCTCCTTCAATTTCACCAGGGCCGCCGAGGAAAAGAACGCGGAGAACCTCCTGATCATCCGCTCCCGGGAGCTCGCCGGGCCCTACCTCGAAAACTGGCGCCGCCACCGCGACCACTCGCAATCGTAGTCGCACCGGCCCCATGCGTCGGTCTTCCGGTTTTACATTCATTACGGAAGCCTAAAACACCCAGGAATCGGCCGGCTCGGTTCACGTCGTTGATTTTTAATCATGAATCGCATAAGATTAAAGCGAAGTTATTTCTCAATAAACGGTCGCCCGTTGATAGTGTATATCATTTTAATAGGTTACTGGTATTATATCTCGAAAATAACCTGAATAACGCTGCAGAACATGACCGATTTTAATCTCAAGGTATTCCTGGCCGTCGCAAGAATGAACAGCTTCACGCACGCTGCGGCAGTTCTCAATCTGTCCCAACCGGCAGTTACACACCAAATCAAGAACCTGGAAACCATCCTCCGGACAAGACTGTTCAATCGTTGCCAAAACAAAATCTCTCTTACGAAATCAGGTAAAATCCTGTTGAGGTACGCCGAGGAAATAAACCTTCTCTATCAGAACGCCTTAAAAGAAATTCAAGAGGCCAACAATCGCGTAGCCGGGGATGCCCACATCGGGGCTGCCTCCCTGCTGGGTAAATATCTTCTTCCGCGAGCGATCGGCGAATTCAAGAAGACGTATTCCGAAGTCAACATTTCCATGCTGGTCGGCAACAGCAAAGAAATCCTCGAATACCTCCAGAACGACGTCATCGAACTTGCCATCGTCAGTGAACCGATCCCGTTCAAGAACCTCATTACTTTTCCACTCTACAGTGACCATTTGACAATCATCGTCGATCCCGACCATTCCTGGCTTCGAAAAAAAGAGATCTCTCCGTCGGATCTCTTTAACGAAGATTTCATCTCCCGGGAGGTGGGCTCGGGAACTCGGGAGGTCTATCTCAAGTCCCTTAAAGCCCATTTAAAGGGGAAACAATTGAAAACCGTGATGGTCCTGGGAAATACGGAAGCCGTGAAGATGGCCGTCATGGGGAAAATGGGGTTTTCGATAGTCTCTAGTTTAGCGACGCGTTCCGAGGTGGAGCTAGGCCTACTAAAAGAGGTCCGGATAAAAAATGTAAACATGTCGAGGGATTTTTTTGTCGTTTTTAAGTCCGAGGAGAATCTGAGCGTGCCCGCGTTAAGACTGAAAGAATATTTGAAGAGCAAGAAACAGGAGTTCGATCGCTTTAATTTAAACAAGGCGTGACCCTCCCCCCGGTCTTGCCCATCTGTCTTTAGTATGGCCACATCCCCGGTCGTCACACTTGTTCATCAGGTTCACCTTTCGAGTCCCTCCGTATGACCATTGATAAAGGTCAAATATCCTCATCCAAGGACAGTTTCTCCTCCGAATACAAGAAAATTGGACGATTTATAGACCCCAATAAGATATTTCTATGGCCGTGATCAAATTTCTGAGTTTGACACATAAAATAAGAGGCATAGGATAAAATGGTAAAATCTTCCAAACTTGACGCGGAGGGAAACGGTATATGCAAAATGGGAACAAGCTGAAAAAGATGCGGGAAATGCTTACAAACCCCGGTGTGGCCGTGGGTGTGGGCGCGGGGGATGCCCTGTGTGCAAAACTGATCGAGCGCGCCGGATTCGATTTTATCTGGTCGAGCAGCCTGTGCGTTTCCGCTTCATTTGCCGTCCCCGATGCGAACCTGATATCGATGAGCCAGTACTGCGACGTCGCCCGAAGCATGAATGAGGTTGTTTCGATTCCCGTCATCGCGGACTGTGATACGGGGTACGGCAACGCCAACAATGTGATTTACGCGGTGAAGAAATTTGAGGAGGCGGGCATCGCCGGGATATCCATCGAGGACAAGAAATTCCCCAAGGACAACAGTCTATTGGAGGGAGGCCGCCAGGAACTCGCCTCCATCGAAGAATTCGCAGGAAAGATCAGGGCAGCAAAGGACCACCAGCAGAATGAGGCGTTTATCGTCATTGCCCGCGTGGAAGCCCTGATCGCCGGATGGGGACAGGAAGAGGCCCTGCAACGGTCCCTCCGTTATGCGGAGGCCGGGGCCGATTGCATCCTGATCCATTCCAAAGCGAAACAGCCTGGTGAAATCCTTGAATTTATCCGAAACTGGAATCAACCCGCCCCTCTCGTTTTGGTGCCGACGAACTACCCCTCCCTGACCCTCAAGGAGGTCGAAATGCTAAGGAAGGTGAAGCTCTTCATCTACGCAAACCAGCCCTTGAGGGCGTCGGTGAAGGCCCAGGAGGCCCTGCTGGAGGAGATCAGAAGAGCGGGGGGAATCCACACCGTTGATCCGATGATGGTCCCCGTGAGCCGTATCTTCGATCTGCAGGGGGTCCCTGCGATGAAGGAAGCCGAGAGGAAATACCTGGTCTGAGCGCGGAACCACGGAGATGAAACCCATAAAGATCGGCTTTATCGGATATGGCGAGGTGGGAAGAACCTTCGCCCTGGAGATGAAAGGCAGGGGCGCAGAGGTCTACTACTTCGACGTGATCGACAAGGATCCGGAGGAAGGGGCCGTTTTCCTCCCGCTTGAGGACCTCATCCACACGTGCGACACCATTCTTTCGACGGTCACGACCCATTCGGCGGCAGGGGTTGCGGAAAAGGCCGTCCCCTTCCTGACCCCGGCAAAAACGTACGCCGATATGAATTCCACGTCGGCGTCCGTCAAGAAAAGAATTGCCCAAATCGTCGCGCCCTCGCAGGCGAGCTTTATCGAAGGGGCGATCCTCAGTGCGGTGGGAGAGGCCGGGGCGAAGGCGTCGATTCTGGTTTCGGGCGAGAAAGGGGAGGAATTCTCGAGGTTGATGAACGACTTGGGGCTGATCCATCTGAAATACTTTTCGCCCAGGATCGGCGACGCCTCCCAGGTGAAGATGATCCGGAGCGTGTTTTCCAAAGGGGTCGAGTGCCTCCTGTTGGAAATGCTCATCGCAGGAATACGCGCCGGCGTTACAGATTATCTGTGGAAGGACATTGTCGACTTCATGACGAAGCACCCATTCCAAGGAATTGCCGAGAACTGGATCATGACGCACCCCGGGGCGAGCGAGCGCCGATATCACGAGATGGAGCAGGTTCTGGAGACACTGAAGGAACTCGGTGTCGACCCGGTCATGACCCGCGGCACGACCGAGTTCTTCCGACAATCAACGGAGGCAGGGCTCGCCGCACGCTTCACCCGGAAGCCGGATGACGTTTGGGCGGTGCCCAAGGAACTCGAAAAGTGCCGAAGATAGTCCCGACCCGACAACGCTGCGCATGCAGTGACCGCGGGCAGGAGACGGGCGCCGCCTTCCTCGTCGCGAAGGGGCCGACCCCATCACTTCGGAAAAACCGTTTTTTACCGAAACCTTAATGAAGGAGGGTCAATCATGAAAAAACTTATTATCTTAGTTGCGGCAGTCCTGATGATCGTGCTGAGCGTGACGGCTGTTCCGGCTTGGGCCGCCGCCGATTACCCCACGAAGCAGATCACTTATCTCATCGTCTTCGATCCGGGCGGCCAATCCGACCGGGAAGCCAGACGCCAACAGCCGCATCTGGAGCGGATCCTCAAACAGAAGGTCCTAATCGACTACAAAGTGGGCGGCGGCGGCGCCCTGGGCTGGCGGGAGCTGACTCGCTCGAAGCCGGACGGATATTTCATCGGCGGGTTCAATATCCCGCACATCATCCTGCAGCCGCTGCAGCAGGAGGTGGGGTACAAGACCGAGCAGATCATCCCGGTGGCGATCTTCCAGCGGACGCCCTTGGCCCTGATCGTCCAGGCCAAGAGCCAGTTCAAGACGCTGCAGGAGTTCGTTGAGTATGCCAAGAAGAACCCCGGCGCGCTCACCATGGGCGGAACGGGACCCTTCTCCAACCACCATATGGCGACGCTACGGTTACAGAAGACGGCCGGAATCAAGCTGACCTACGTGCCTTTCACCGGTTCCGCCCCCATGATGATGGCGGTGTTGGGCGGTCACGTGGCCGGTACGTTCGCTAACTCGGACGACCTCGTAAAGTTCAAGGACCAGATCCGAATCTTGGGCTCGGCCACCGATCAGCGGTCCCCGGACTTTCCAGACGTGCCGACGTTCAAGGAATTGGGCCTCGATATCGTTCTCGCCACGGACCGGGGCGTGGCCGTACCTCCGGGGACGCCGGAACCGGTGATTCAGACACTTGAGGCGGCTTTTCTCGAGATCGCCCGAAAACCCGAGATCCAGGCGGAAATGAAGAAGCAGGGATTCGTCCCCGTAGCCATGGGACACAAGGAGAGCAAGGCGTACATCGAAAAAACCACCGAGATATTCAAAGAACTGGCAGCCGATCTGAAGAAGTAGATAAAAAAGGACCGGCAGAAGTGCAGGAGGCCATGCATGAAGAGCCAGCGGTTTAGTGACATGGTAAGCGGCATCTTTCTGGCCCTCCTGGGTCTGGTTGTCGTGCTGGCGGCCATACAGATCAAAGGGGCGCCCGACGTGCGGATGCAGCCGAGAACCTTGCCCCTGATTCTTGGCTGGATCGTCGGCGTGGCCGGCGCCGCCCTGGCCTTCCGTGCCTGGCGCTATAGAGGTCCGGTCAGGATCGTTCCCTGGCCGGACCGGGTCGGAACTCTGCGGGTCGGTGTGACCTTGGCGGCGCTCATCGTCTTCCTGTTGCTGGTGGAGCCGCTTGGAATGCCGCTGAGCAGCAGCCTGCTGGTCGGCTTCCTCGTCTGGTATCTGGGGGGCTACCGGCCGATCTATGCGGGACTCCTCGGTCTGGCGACTGGGGGAACGATCTACGTGGTGTTCATCCGCCTGCTGAATCTTTCATTTCCGATCGGTCCGCTCGGCCGATAGAAGGGGGAGGGATGTTCTTCTCGTGGGATTATCTTTTCCAAGGGTTTGTGACCGCCTTATCCTGGCAAAATCTCTTCTGGGCCTTCGTAGGCTGTTTCATGGGAACGCTGATCGGGGTTCTGCCGGGGATCGGTCCGACCTCAGGTATCGCCATCCTGCTGCCCCTCACCACCGTGCTGAATCCGATCTCCGCAATCATCATGATGGCGGCTATTTATTACGGGGCCATGTATGGGGGTTCGACGACCGCCATCGTCGTGAACATTCCAGGAGAGTCTGCCTCGGTGCCGACCGCTCTTGACGGCTACGAGCTGGCTAAACAGGGGCGGGCGGGACCGGCGTTGGGAATCGCGGCAATTTCCTCCTTTGTGGCCGGAACGTTGAGTCTGCTCGGGCTCACTTTCTTCGCCCCCGCGCTGGCCAGCGTGGCGCTGGCCTTCGGCCCGCCGGAGTATTTCGCCCTCATGTTCATGGGGCTGAGTCTGGTCATCAGCCTCTCCCAGCGGGCCCTCCTCAAGGGCGTCATCTCCATGGCGCTTGGATTGCTGGCCGCAACGATCGGGCAGGATCCGCTGACCGGCGATGTCCGCCTGACCTTCGGCTCGGAGGAGTTGATCGCCGGTGTCAACTTCATCAGCGTGATTATCGGGCTGTTCGCCATCGGCGAGGTCCTGGTGAATGTCGAGCGAGCGATCACCCATATCTACGAACACAAGAAGCTCGAGTGGATGCCAAAATGGTCCGATATCAAGCAGTGCGCGGGGTCGATGATACGCTCATCTTTCATCGGTTTCTTCCTCGGCCTTCTGCCGGGCTGCTCCCCATCCGTGACCACGTTTGTGGCCTACGATGTTGAGAAGCGAGTCTCGAAGCATCCCGAGCGGTTCGGAAAGGGGGCCATGGAGGGAGTGGCCGGACCGGAAGGGGCCAACAACGCAACGGTCAGCGGATGTTTCGTCCCCCTCTTCGCATTTGGCCTCCCCACCGGCCCCGCGATGGCCGTCCTGTTAGGCGGTCTGATGATGTACGGTCTCCAGCCGGGACCCATGCTCTTCACGCAGAACCCCCAGTTCGTCTGGACCGTCATTGCGAGCATGTACATCGGCAACGTCATCCTCCTGGTGTTGAACCTCCCCCTTGTCGGCATGTGGGCCCGCATCGCCCTGTTGCCCTTCCCTGTTCTGGGTCCTCTCATCGTGATCTTCTCGATCATCGGCGCTTACAGCGTCCGGTATCTGCTGTTAGACATCTGGGTGGCGTTGATCTTCGGCGTGCTTGGCTATTTCGCGCGGAAGCTGGGATTCCCGATCGCGCCCATGGTGCTTGCGAGCGTCCTGGCGCAAATGCTCGAGGCCTCGTTCCAGCAGTCCCTCCTCATCTCCCACGGGTCGCTCTTGATTTTCTTCAACCGACCGATCGCTGTCGCATTCATGGTGTTGGCGTTCGTCTCGATTGGACGGGGGCTGTGGGCGGAGTTCCGGGATCGGGGTTTGGAGGTGGCCGAGGAAGACAAAGATTGAGGAGCGAATGGAGGTTCAGCTCTCCAAGGGGATTCTATTCTGACAACCGCTCTGGTCACCCCCCAGGCCGGTCCCCCTTATCTATACCCCGCCGATCGTCTTAGATAGTAGCTCCCGAATTTGGATCATTCAGGGAGCGGGAGATCTAACTCAATAGCGATCTGCTGAAGCTTCTTCCAAGCCTGGGGGGGAACGGGTATCCCACCATCCAGGTGTCTTCCCTTTGCCGAGGCCTCGGGCTCTCCGGGGATAAAGACCTGCTCAACCCCCGGCTCCCGGGGCGAAGATTTTACATCCTCCACCAGCGACTCCAAATCCCTGTCAAACTCCTTCCGTTGTCGAAATCCGGCAATTTTCATAGCCCCGAAGAAGTGGCCGATGTTGGCCTCGACGTCTTTTTTGGAGGCTGCAAGCCTGCTGCCGAAATGCGCCCCCGACAAGGCCCCGCACAAGATGTCCACCATCAGGGCCAACCCATATCCCTTGTAGCCGCCCGTCTCCGCCCTTCCTCCCAATGGATATTGGAGGACAGACATGGGCACGACTCCCTCCTCATCCAAAAAGGGCTCGACCGACGGGAAGACCCACCCTTCGGGAATTTCCATCCCTTTTCGTACTGCCACGTCGAGTTTGCCGCTGGATACCGAGCTTGTCGCCATATCCAAAACGAAGGGAGGCTTCGTTCTTCTCGGAACAGCCACGCTGATCGGGTTGGTTCCCAGGATTCCAGTTGTTCCCCCCGTGGGTACCACCCGCGGTGATGCATTGCTCATTGTTATCCCGATCATATTCTCGGCAAGGGCCATGGAGGAGTAGTATCCCGCGATGCCGAAATGGTTGCTTCTGGAAACCGCCAGAAATGCGGAACCGAATTTGTCCGCCCGCGACAGGCAGGCCTTCATGGCGCGATACCCCACAACCATCCCAAGACCGTTTCCTCCGTCGCAGCATCCGGTAGTCGGGGTTACCCAGGTGATCTCTATGCTGGGCTTCGTCTCGATGAGGCCCTTGCGGATTCTTTTATAATAGGAGAATAGTCTGGCCACCCCGTGGCAATCAAAACCTCTCAGGTCAGCCTCGATCAGAACATCCGCCGCAATCCAGGCATCCTCCGCCGGGACTCCCAGACGTTCGAACACCTTTTCGGTAAAGTTGCGAAGGGATTCAACCTCGATAAAAATAGGTTCAAAATTCACGCCGTGGTCCCTCTTCTTGCCAAGTCTTATCAAACACTTTGAATTTTCGAGTTTGATATTATCACCCCATACCGGTGTCAATAGCAAGTTGCTTATACCCGTGATAAAAAAGCTGAATGACCTTTCGAAGCGCGCTTCGTCAATGGATCACATTAGTCTTGTCTTCACGCTACGGATCCAGAAACGGCGAAATCCTGTACGCTTATTCCGGGACGGAGAATTTCTTGACACCGGTTTTCCGGAGACGAGAAAGGATGTTTTTCCTTCCCTCCCGCAAGCCCCCGGGGTCCGAAAAGGGCGGAGGGAATCCCACAAGGCAATGCGCCGACAATGATGGCAAAAAATGGCGGGAGTTGCTCCCCCTTGACATATTTTGGGCGGCGGGATAATTAGAATCAGACTTATTTTCAAAACCCTCCAGGGGAGGCGATATGCTCAAGGCCAAAGACATTATGACTAGGGAGGTCGTCACGGTTTATCCCGAAGCGGAAATCGTTCAAGCCGCCAGATTACTGCTTGATCGCCACATCGGCGGCCTGCCTGTGGTTGACGAAGAGGGACATTTGCAGGGAATCATCTGCCAGTCCGATCTGATAGCCCAGCAGAGAAAGATCCCCCTGCCTTCCTTCTTCGTCCTGCTCGACGGAACGCTTCCTTTAACCTACCCCAAGAATATCGAGAAGGAATTGGCGAAAATGGCGGCGGTCAAGGTGAAGGAAGCCATGACCCCCGATCCCATTACGATCGACCCGGAAACCGGGCTGGAAGATATCGCCACCCTGATGGTGAAAAACAATATCCACACCCTGCCCGTTTTGGATCAAGGCAGGCTGGTCGGCATCGTGGGCAAGGAGGATATCCTCCGCACCCTCATGTCCGCTGAGAAAAGGTGATCCGGCCGGCGGATAAAGCCTTGGTGAGATTAGATTAAGAGAATACAGTTTTTCCAAGAATCGGGGCTTGCGAAGGATGCCTGTCATCAAGAATCCCGCCGCCTGCCGTAAAAACCTCCGCAGGGCTAGTTTCAGAATTTTTCTGCTGGTCTGCCTTTTCTGCCTTCCGGCAATCGCAGGCATGGCGCAGGATACCGCTCCGCTTACGGAAATCACGGTCGTTTCGGACGATAATTACCCGCCTTACATCTTTCGCGATCACAAGGGCCGCCTGCAGGGCATTCTGGTGGACGAATGGCGCCTCTGGGGGGAAAAAACGGGGATCAGGGCGGACCTGCGGGGGATGGACTGGGAACTGGCCCAAAAGGCGATGGCCGACGGTAAGGCCCAGGTGATCGATACGATCTTCTTTACGGAAGAAAGGGCCAGGAAACTCGATTACACCGCCCCCTACGCCTCCATCGATGTTCACATCTTCTTCCATAAGGACATCGGCGGAATCGATGATGTCAATTCCCTGCACGGCTTCACCGTCGGCGTCAAGGCGGGCGACGCCGCCATCGATTTTTTAACGAGGCACGGCATCAACACCCTGCAGGAGTACCCCAGTTATGAAAGCATCGTCCGGGCAGCCCGGGAGGATAAGATCAAGGTATTCTGCATCGACGGTCCCCCCGCCCTCCATTTCCTCTACAAACTGAACCTCGATAAGGATTACCGGCAGACCGCCCCCCTGTACACCGGCCGCTTTCACCGGGCGGTTCCCAAGGGGAGAAAAGACCTCCTGACCATCGTCGAGGATGGATTCGCGAAGATTTCCATACGGGAGCGCGAGGAGATCGAAAAACGATGGCTCGGCGCCCCCATCGCCCCGCCCCGTTACCTGCCGTACGTCTTCTATCTCGCGGGGGCGTTAGCCGTCCTGGGCGTCGCGCTCCTGCTGTGGAACCGCACTCTCCGCCGGAAAGTGACCCAGAAAACGGCCCAGTTGCGCGAGATCATCGACGCCCTGCAGAAGAGCGAAGAGGAGCAGCGCCGGGACCGGGAGGCCGCCGAGCGGCTGGCCGGGGAGGTGGAGGTCATCGCCGGGATCGGCCGGGTGATCGGTTCCTCGCTGGACATCGACGAGGTTTACGAACAGTTCGCCGCCGAGGTCAGAAAACTCATTCCCTTTGACAGGCTCGCCGTCAACGTGTGCGATGCCGACGAAGACACCGTCAGTATCGCTTATGTTTTCGGGGCGGATATCCCCGGGCGCATGCGGGGGGATTCCGTTCCTCTGGCGGGGACATTGAGCGAGGAAGTCTTACGCAACCGGAAAAGTCAGATCGTAAATGCGACAAGCGCCGACGAACTCATCGCCCGGTTCCCCGCCTTCACCCCTTCATTTCAAGCGGGAATACTCTCTTATATGGCCGTCCCCCTGATCTCCCGGGATAAGGCGATCGGCAGCCTCCATCTCCGGTCGAAAACTCCCAACGCCTACTCTGAGCAGGACCTCCGGCTGGCCGAAAGGATCGGGGCGCAGATCGCCGAAGCGCTCGCCAACGCCCGGCTCTTTACCGAACTCAAGGAGGCGGAGAAGTCGCTGCGGCAGAGCGAGGGGAGGTTCCGGGCCCTGTTCGAGCAGGCGGCGGTGGGCGTGGCCGAGATCGAGATGGGGACGGGCCGCTTCCTGACTGTGAACCGCCGGCTCTGCGAGATGGTCGGCAGGACGGATGAGGAGATGCTCGCGACCACCTTCCTGGCTATCACGCATCCGGAGGATCTCCACCTGCATGAGGACAAGACGGCGCTGCTTAAGGCCGGCAAGATCGGGCACTACTCCCTGGAGAAGCGCTACCTCCGGAAGGGCGGAGAGGCGGTCTGGGTGAACATCACCGTTTCGCCGCTCTGGAAGCCGGGGGAGAAACCGGGCCGCAACATTGCCGTGGTCGAGGATATCACCGACCGCAAGCGGATGGATGAGGGGATGCGGGAGATGACCCTCCGGGACGGGCTGACGGATCTCTACAACCGGCGCGGATTCACCACCCTTGCGGAGCAGCAGATCAGGGCGGCCAACAGGGCCAAAAGGCCGATGCGGCTCACCTTCATCGATTGCGACGGCCTCAAGCAGATCAACGACACCCTGGGGCATGAGGAAGGGGACCGGTCCCTGATCGATACGGCGGACGTCCTCCGGCAGACCTTCCGGGAATCGGACGTCATCGCCCGCATCGGCGGGGATGAATTCGCCGTCCTTTCCATCGACGCCGCCGAAACCAATCCGGCGGCCTTTTTCAGACGCCTGCAACTGAACATTGACGAGTTCAATGCCGGCGGGATGCGGCCTTTCAAGCTCTCGATGAGCTGGGGGACCGCCGTCTATGATCCCGAAGCGCCGCTTTCCCTGGACAAGCTCATGTCGGCGGCCGACGGTTTGATGTACGCGCAGAAGAAGGCAAAATGCCCCGCCTGACCGCAAGGTTCCTGGTAAACTTGTCGCTCCCCGCGCCGACCGTGGCAAGTGTTTCGGCTTTAATGGACGCCTGTTGGAAGGACCAGCGTTGCGTTTTCGACGCTCAAGGAGCGATGCTCTCGAAGCAGAACTTCCCGAAGACCGGCGGGGGGGGAAGCGGGTAATCCCCGGTGTAGCAGGCCAGGCAGAAGTTTTCCCGGGGCATCCCAGTGGCCTGAACCATTCCCTCGAGCGAGAGGTAGTGCAGGCCGTCCAGGCCTATGAAGGAGGCGATCTCCGCCTCGTCCTCCTTCTCGGCCGCGATCAACTCCCCCTTGAGCGAAAAGTCTATCCCGTAGGGGCAGGGGTGGCGGGTCGGCGGGCAGCTCACGACCATGTGGATCTCCTTCGCGCCGCTCTCCCTGAGATGCCGGACCCGGTTTCTGCTCGTCGTCCCCCGGATGATCGAATCCTCGACGATCACGATCCTTCTGCCCTCGATGAGCTCCTTTACCGGGTTGAGCTTGACCCGGACGCCGAAATCCCGCATCGCCTGGCTCGGCTGGATGAAGGTCCTCCCGACGTAGTGGTTCCGGATCATCCCCATCTCGAAGGGAAGCCCGCTCTCCTCGGCGTAGCCGACGGCCGCATAGCTCCCGGAATCGGGGAACGGCATGACGAAATCCGCGTCGGGCCTGTATTCCTTGGCGAGGGTGTGTCCCAGCCGCTTGCGGCAGAGATAAACGTTCCGTCCGAAGATCTGGCTGTCGGGCCGGGCGAAGTAGATCAGCTCGAAGATGCAATGGGCGGGCCTCTCCTCGGGGAACGGCGTCAGGCTGTGCAGCCCCGCCTCGTCGATGATCACGATCTCGCCGGGCCGGACGTCCCGGATGTATTTCGCCCCCACGAGGTCGAAGGCGCAGGTCTCCGAGGCAACCGCCCAGCCGCCGTTGAGGCGGCCGAGGGAGAGCGGACGGAACCCGCGGGGATCGCGGACGGCGATGACCTGTTTACTGGTAAGCATCACTATGCTGTAGGCCCCCCTGATCCAGGCCAGCGCCCTGGTGAGGGCCTCCGCGATCCCCGCCTTCAGATGGGGCGCCATCAGATGGACGATCACCTCGCTGTCCATCGTGGACTGGAAGATCGATCCCCGCTCCTCCAATTCCGCCCGCAGTTCCTGGGCGTTGGTGAGGTTCCCGTTGTGCGCCAGGGCGTAGTATTCGTCGGCGTGATGGACTAAAAAGGGCTGGGCGTTGGAGATGACCGAGGAGCCGGTGGTGGAGTAGCGGACATGTCCGATCGCAAGGCGTCCGGGGAGCTTGGCGAGGGTGTCTTCCCCGAAGACCTCCGAGACGAGCCCCATGCCCTTGTGGGCCCACACCCGGCAGCCGTCCGCGGCGGCGATCCCGGCGCTTTCCTGCCCCCGGTGCTGGAGGGCGAACAGGCCGAAAAAGGCCGTCCGCGCCGCATCTTCATGACCGTAGACCGCAAAGACGCCGCACTGATCGCGCGGCACGCCTTCCTGCAATTGTCCGTCCATTATCGTCCTTTCCGGATCACGATTGTTCAATAGACCGCAAATAGGTCGTGAGATTGGCATTGTTGTTGGTGATGTTCAGCTTGCGGCGGATGTGTTCGCGGTGCCGGTTGACGGTTGCCGGGGAAACGTTCCGCATCTGCGCAATCTCCTTGGTCCGCAATCCGTTCCTGATCATGTTGCAGATGCCGATTTCCGTCGGGGTCAGGGATTGGTACTGATGGAGAAATCGGCTGACGAACGGGGAGGTGATCTCTTCCAGACTCGTTCGCAGGATATCCGCATATTTCCGCTTGACCTTCGGCAGCTCCAGAGACAGGGCGTGCAGGAGCGGCATGACGACCTTTTCGATACTTGCCTGCATATCCGTATAGATCCCCTGCTTTTCCCTTTCGATGTTTGCCATGACGGCCCGCAGGGCGGCATTCGCCTCCTGCAGCGCCGCCCGCTCGAGCAACAGTTGCCGGTTGTTTTCCTGCAGTTCCCTCTCCGCGGCAATCCGCGCGGCAATTGCGCCGATCCGCTGGGCGACCTCGTCTAACAGCGCCCGCTCCTCCTTGAGGAACGGCCCCTCATCGGAGGGCGGCCGCTCCTCCAGATAGAAGATCGTCACGTCGCCCGCCGGTTCGTTGTGCATCATGATCTGCGACGACTGGCGCCATTTGGTCGCCCGGTAATTTCCGCTCTTGAAGGCCCGGTCCTTGAAGACCACCCGCGCGCAGGCGACCTCCGGATACTGCCAGGAAAGGGGGAGGATATCCGCCAGACATCTAAGAAAGTCCTCCAGGGAATCGCTGTAGTGTTCTGCCAGGCGGGCGATGCCGTAGAGGCAATTCAATTCCTTGATGCGCTCGCGGAGGGCGATTTCCGCCTGCTTGGGCTCCATGTCTTCCCGCTGGGGGATCCGCCAGAGGAACGCAATCCACTCGCGGGGGTCCCCTTTTCCGATGAAATCCTCTCTCAGTGGGGCCGGTTGCAACGCCATAGTAGCGGGCCTCCTGTGCCAACATGACATGGGCAATAAATAGGGAACGGCTATGTATTTTATTGCCTATTAATTATAGGCATTATGAGTGCATTTAGACATTATTTACGGGGTTAATCTTAGCAGGTAAAAGAAAATCGTGCAATCATATTTTCCAATTTCAAAGGAGGTCCCGTCATGACCGAGCTTGATCCAGTCCTGAAAGGAAGACGAAGCCAGCCCCACCTGCTCATCGAGACATTGCAGGACGTGCAGGAACTCTACGGCTACCTGCCGGAGCAGGCCATGAACGCCGTCGCGCGGGAGTTGGGGGTCCCCCTCATGGAGGCGTACCGCGTCGCCTGCTTTTACAAGGCCTTCTCCCTCAAGCCGCGGGGCAGGAATGTTTTCACCGTGTGCACGGGGACGGCCTGCCACGTCCGGGGCGCAAACCTCCTGCTGGACCAGGTCAGGGGGCAACTGAACATCGAACCGGGCGAAACGACGGCGGACGGCTCGGTCACCCTCAAGCGCGTCAATTGCGTCGGGGCCTGCGCCCTGGGGCCGGTGGTCATCGAAGACGGGACCTATTGCCACCACATGACGCCGGGGAAACTCCGGAAGGCCATCGACAAGTCCAGGGGAAAAAAGAAAGGGGCGAGAGACCATGCGTAAACTCAAGAAGTCGAGCGATCTGGAATCTCTTCGTAAAAGGCTCCTGGCCGCGAGAAGGCGCATCCGGTCAACGATTGTTATCTGCGGGGGGACCGGCTGCCAGGCATCGAAATCTCCGGAGGTGATCGCCGCAATCAGGGCGGAACTTGCCAAACAGGGAATGGAAAGGCAGGTTCATGTCCGGGCCACGGGCTGCCACGGTTTCTGCGAGCAGGGACCGCTCCTGGTTATCGAGCCGGGCAACCTCTTCTACTGTCAGGTCAAGGCCGGTGACGCCAAGGAGATCGTCGCCCGGACGGTCAAAAAGGGCGATGTGATCGAAAGGCTCCTCTACACGGACCCGGTTTCCGGCCGAAAGGTCCGCACCGAGGCGGAGATCCCCTTCTACCAGGCCCAGGACCGACGGCTCCTGGGCCGGAACCGGTCGGTCGATCCCTGCGCCATCGAAGACTACATCGCCGCCGGCGGCTATTCGGCGCTGGCAAAGACCCTCGCCGGCATCAAGCCGGAGAAGGTCATCGCCGAAATCAAGGCGTCCGGCCTGCGGGGGAGGGGAGGCGCGGGCTTTCCCACGGGGCGCAAATGGGCCGAATGCGCGGAGGAGCCGGGGGACGAGAAATACGTCGTCTGCAACGCCGACGAAGGCGACCCGGGGGCGTACATGGACCGCTGCCTGCTGGAGGCCAATCCCCATCTTATCCTTGAAGGGATGATGATCGGCGCCTGGGCAATCGGCGCCTCCGCTGGCTATATCTATGTCCGCAAGGAATACCCGCTCGCCGTGCGGCATGCCCGGATCGCCGTCGAGCAGGCCAGGGAGTTCGGGCTTCTCGGCGGGAACATCCTGGGAAGCCCTTTCTCCTTCGACGTGGAAATCGCCCGGGGAGGCGGGGCCTTCGTCTGCGGCGAATCCACGGCGCTGATGGCCTCGCTGGAAGGCAAGGTGGGTGAACCGCGCGCCAAGGATATCCACACCGTCAAGGACGGCCTCTGGCACAAGCCGACGGCACTCAACAATGTCGAAACCTGGGCCAACGTGCCTGCCATCATCCTCGACGGCGCCAGGCGGTTTGCCGCAAAAGGAACGAAGGACAGCAAGGGCACGAAAATCTTCGCCCTCACCGGTCAGGTCAAGAACACGGGCCTGGTCGAGGTGGCCATGGGAACGTCTCTCAAGGACATCGTCTTTAACATCGGCGGCGGGGCGAAAAACGGCAGGGCCGTCAAGGCGGTGCAGACCGGCGGTCCCTCCGGGGGCTGTCTGCCGGTCGACAGGTTCGATCTGCCCGTCGACTTCGACACCCTTTCCGAAGCGGGCGCAATGATGGGTTCCGGAGGCATGGTAGTCATGGACGAAGGGACCTGCATGGTCGACGTGGCCAAGTATTTTCTGGGCTTCCTCCAGGACGAATCGTGCGGCAAGTGCGTCCCGTGCCGCGTCGGCGTCGACCGGCTGTTAGAGATCGTGACGGACATCACCGAGGGCCGGGGCCGCCGGGAGCAGATCGATCTTCTGAAAGATTTGGCAGACACGATCAGCGTCGCCTCCCTGTGCGCCCTGGGGAAAACGGCGCCCAATCCGGTCCTCTCGACGCTGCGGTATTTCCCCGAGGAATACATTGCCCACGTGGACCATAAGAAATGCCCCGCCGGCGTCTGCAAGGCCCTGATCAGATACTCTATTGAGACAGACAAGTGCAACGGCTGCGGGAGCTGCCTGCGCGCCTGCCCCCACGGCGCCATCTACAGCGGGAAAAAGAAGGTCCACGTTATCGACGACAAGGAATGCCAAAAATGCGGCATCTGCGTCGCGGAATGCAAGTTTGCGGCGATCACGGTCAACTGACGAGGTGAGATATGCAACAGCATGTGACATTGAAAATCGACGGCGTCCGGGTACAGGCGGTCAAGGGGTCAAGCGTGCTCGATGCGGCCCTGTCCGCCGGCATCTGCATCCCCCATCTGTGCTATGTCCCGGTCCTCAGAGACAGCGGCGCCTGCCGCCTGTGCATCGTGGAAGTGGTCAATGACGGCCGGACGAAAATCACCGCCTCCTGCACTCTCAACGCGGAGGAAGGCATGGCGATCCTCAGCAACACGGAGAGGATCAGGAAACTCAGGAAGAATATCGCCGAGCTGCTCGTGGCCCAGGCGCCGAACTCGCGGGCCGTCCAGGACATCGCCGTGCGCTGCGGTGTGAAGGAGGTCCGCTACCCCTTCCGGAACGACAACTGTATCCAGTGCGGGCGCTGCGTCCGCTACTGCTCGGAATACAGCAAGGCCGACGCCATCGGTTTCGTCGGCCGCGGCAAGGACCGCCATGTGGAGTTCGCGTTCGGTTTCCGCCGCGACCTCTGCAAGAAATGCGGATTCTGCACCGAATACTGCCCCATGTCCGTCACGCCGTGCGGCGGCTCGATGAAGGCAGGAGAAGGCCGCCTGTGCGGCAACTGCGACTCCCAGATCGCGTCCCTGGAGCACTTCTCCGGGATCTGCTTCCGCTGCGAGCTGGGCAAGGGCTTTAAGTGCACCCGCCAATAATTATCCTTCCTTTTTTCTTGACAGCGCTCCCCGCTTGGTGATAGGGGCATCGGCAAAGGATTACCGATGCCGTTGAATCAGATTTTTAACGTCGAGGACATCGAGAAGAAGATCCTCCTGATCCTCCGGATTCTCCATGAATCGCCGGATTCGGTGGGGGCGCGCCTCATCTCCAGGGAGATGCTCAAGCACGGCGTGGCCCTGAGCGAACGGGCCGTCCGCTACCACCTCAAGATCATGGACGACCGCGGGCTCACCAGGCTCGTCGGCAGGCACGACGGGCGGGTCATCACTCAACAGGGCATCGAGGAGATCAGCAACGCCCGCGTCCACGACAAGATCGGCTTCGCCATCTCCCGGATCGAGATCCTGGCCTTCAGGACTACGCTGGATGCGGACAGGAGGCAGGGGCTGCTGCCCATCAACGTCTCTTTCTTTCCCCGGAAGGTCTTCAAAAAGGCGCTGGAAATGATGAAGCCCGCCTTCGGCGCGGGACTCCACGTAAGCGAACTGGCCGCCTGCGCCGAAGAAGGCGCGCGGCTCGGCGAGGTGACTGTCCCGGCGGGGTATGTCGGCTTCGCGACGGTGTGCAGCATCGTAGTAAACGGCGTCCTTTTGAAGAACGGCATCCCCATGGACTCGAAGTTCGGCGGGATCCTGCAGGTGAAGGACGGCAGCGCGCTCCGTTTCATTGAGCTGATCCAATACTCCGGCTCGTCCCTGGACCCCTCGGAGGCCTTCATCCGGGGGAGGATGACCTCGGTCCGCCAGGCGGCCGAACGGGGCGCGGGCAACATCCTGTCCAATTTCCGGGAAATCCCCGTGCCGGCCCGCAAACTCGTCGAGAACCTCATCGGGAGCCTCCGGAAGGCCGGAATCGGCGGCGTGCTGACCATCGGCGAGATCGGCGAGCCGGTCTGCCAGATCCCGGTGGATATGAACCGGATCGGCATGATCCTTCTGGGTGGATTGAACCCGGTCGCCTGCGCATACGAGCAGGGGATAGAGGTGGAAAACCGCGCCATGTCCACCGTCATGGATTATCAGGACCTCCAGAATTTCTGGGAACTCTGTAAAAACAGGTAAAACGGCAAATGCCTTTGGCGGCGCGCCTCCCGTGCGTCGAAAAATTATAACCTGGATGGAAGGAGAATGACCAATGAACCTCAGACAGCCAAACGCCAATGAAGCAACAGGCACCTTCAACCGTTCCAAGAGCGTCGTCCCCCTGTCCGGCCTGTGCAGCCGATGCATAGACGGATGCCGGGGCGGATGCGAGATCTGGCTCTCGTCCTTCCGGGGACGCGAGGTGCTCTACCCGATCGGCTTCGGCGAGATGACGGCCGGCGCCGACAAAAACTATCCGGTGGATTACTCGCATCTGAGCATCCAGGGTTATGCGGTCGGCGCCAAGGGCTTGCCCAAGGGCGTCGCCGCAGGCCCCGATACGGCGGTATTTCCCGCCGTCGACACGGAAACGGAATACGGATGGAAGCAAAAGGTAAAGATGCGCCTGCCGATATTCACCGGGGCGCTCGGTTCGACGGAAATCGCCCGCAAGAACTGGGAACACTTCGCCGCCGGCGCCGCCATTTCCGGCGTCACGCTGGTTTGCGGCGAAAATGTCTGCGGGATCGACCCGGCCCTGGAAATGAGCAAGGGCAAAGTCAAATACGCCCCCGACATGGACCGCCGGATCGAGACCTACAAGCGTTACAACGAAGGCTACGGCGAAATCCTGGTGCAGATGAACGTGGAGGATACGCGCTTCGGCGTGGCCGAATATGTCCTCAGCAAGCACAAGCTCGACACCATCGAGTTGAAGTGGGGACAGGGCGCGAAAAATATCGGCGGGGAGATCAAGGTCGGCTCACTGGAGAGGGCGCAGGAGCTCAAGAAGAGGGGCTACATCGTTCTGCCCGACCCTACCCTCCCGGAAATCAAGGCGGCCTTCAGGGACGGCGCCATCAAGGAATTCGAACGCCACTCCCGTCTGGGATTCGTCACCAGGGAAGGATTCCTTAAGGAAGTGGAGAGGCTGCGCAAGCTCGGCTTCAAGAGGATCACCCTGAAGACCGGCGCCTACTCCGCCGTGGAACTGGCGATGGCCCTGCGCTACGGGGCGGAGGCAAAGATAGACCTCCTGACCGTGGACGGACCTCCAGGCGGAACGGGCATGAGCCCCTGGCCGATGATGAGCGAATGGGGCATCCCCGCCTTCTACCTCCACAGCCTGACGTATCAGTACTGCGAGGAGCTCAGGAAGAGGAAGATCAGGGTGCCCGACATCGCCCTTGCCGGCGGGTTCTCCACCGAAGACGGCGTATTCAAGGCCCTCGCCCTGGGTTCTCCGTACGTGAAGGCGATCTGCATGGGCAGGGCGCTGATGATCCCGGCGATGGTAGGCAAGAATATCGCCGAATGGATCGCCAACAAGGACCTGCCGAAAACCGTCTCCCGGTACGGCCAGTCGCTGGAGGAAATCTTCGTCTGCTATGAGGAATTGAAGAAGAAGTTCGGCAAGGAAATGAGCAAAATTCCCGCCGGCGCGCTGGGATTTTATTCCTACAGCCAGAAGTTCAAGACGGGTCTCCAGCAGTTGATGGCGGGGAGCCGAAATTTCAATCTCTCCACCATCACCCGCAACGACATCATGGCGCTGACCGAAGAGGCGGCGAAAATCTCCGGCGTCCCCTATGTGATGGACGCCTACGCGAAGGAAGCGAAAAAGATCCTCGCGGAGTGATATTTAATTAGGGACAGCGCCCCATTAAATTAATAGGGCGCTGTCCCTAATTACCCCCGCGTTCCCTCCCCTCATTTTTCCCGGTGGTAGTCCTGCAGCGGCGAGACGTCCCACGCCTCAGCGCGGAGGGCGCCGATCGCCTCCGCCAGGGCCCGGGCGCCGGAGATCGTCGTCGTGTAGAGGACATTGTAGAGAAGCGCCCCCCGGCGGATGTGATAGGCGTCCAGAGAGGAGCGCCTGCCCAGGCTCACGTTGATGACGATCTGGATCTCGCCGTTCTTGATGTGGTCCACCACGTGCGGCCTCCCCTCGCTCACCTTGTGGATCGTCTCCACCTCGACTCCGTGTTCCCTGAGCCTTGCGGCCGTGCCGCCCGTGGCGGCGATCTGAAACCCCATCCCGGCGAAGGCTTCGGCCACCCTACAGATGCGGTCCTTGTAGAAATCGTGGACGCTGATGAAGACCTTCCCCGCCAGCGGCATCCTGAAGCCCGCGGCCATCTGGGCCTTGGCGAAGGCCAGGCCGAAGGACCGGTCGATCCCCATCACCTCGCCGGTGGATTTCATCTCGGGACCGAGCAGGATATCGACATTGGGAAAGCGGTTGAAGGGGAAGACCGCCTCCTTCACGGAGATGTGCCCCGGCCGGACGGGTTTCGTGAAGCCGAGTTCCGCGAGGGTTTCCCCCAGCATCACCCTCGTCGCCAGTTTTGCCAGGGGGACGCCGATCGCCTTGCTGACGAAGGGGATCGTCCGCGAGGCGCGAGGGTTGACCTCCAGGACGTAGAGCTTGTCGTCCTTGATAGCATACTGGATGTTCATGAGTCCCACGACGCCGAGCTCCGCCGCGATCCGCTTCGTCTGGTCCTCGATCCTCTTTAACAGTTCCGGCGAAAAGCTGATCGCGGGCAGGCAGCAGGCGCTGTCGCCGGAGTGGATACCCGCCTCCTCGATGTGCTCCATGATCCCGGCGACGACGGTCGTCTTCCCGTCGCTGATCGCGTCCACGTCCGCCTCGATCGCGTCCTCGAGGAACTTGTCGATCAGGATGGGATGGCCGGGGGAGACCTCGAGCGCCCGCACCATGAACTGCCGCAGGCTCGGGGTGTCGTAGACGATCTCCATCGACCGGCCGCCCAGGACGTAGGAGGGGCGGACCAGGACCGGATAGCCGATCCGCTCCGCCGCCCTGACCGCCTCCTCGGCGTCCAGCGCCGTATCGTTGTCGGGCTGGAGAAGCCCGAGGCTCTTGACGATCTCCTGGAAGCGCTTCCGGTCCTCGGCGCGGTCGATCGCGTCGGGTGAGGTCCCGAGTATCGGCGCCCCCGCCGCCTCCAGACCCCGGGCGAGATTGAGCGGCGTCTGGCCGCCGAACTGGACGATTACCCCCAGGGGCTTTTCCGCCTCCAGGATGTGCAGGACGTCCTCGAGCGTCACCGGCTCGAAGAAGAGCTTGTCGGAGGTATCGTAGTCGGTGCTTACCGTCTCGGGGTTCGAGTTGACCATGATGCTCTCATAACCCATCTCTTTCAGGGCGAAGGAGGCGTGGACGCAGCAGTAGTCGAACTCGATCCCCTGGCCGATCCGGTTGGGGCCGCCGCCGATGATCGCGACCTTCGGTTTCTCCGAAGAACGCGTTTCGTCCTCGGTCTCGTAAGTGGAGTAGTAGTAGGGGGTGTAGGCCTCGAACTCCGCCGCGCAGGTGTCGACCAACTTGTAAACGGGGCGGATCCCCTCATTGTAGCGGCGGCGGCGGACCTCCTCCTCGGAGAGGTTCCAGAGGCCGCCCAGATACCGGTCGGAGAATCCCAGCCGCTTCGCCTCGGAGAGAAGCTCCGGCGAACAGGGCGTCTTTCTTATCACCTCCTCCGCCTCGACGAGCGACCGGATCTGGTTGAGAAACCAGGGGTCGATCCTGGTGAGGCGATAGATCTCCTCGCCGGCCATCCCGAGGCGGAAAGCCGCGGCGACGTAGAAGAGCCGCAGGGAATTGGGCCGCGTGAGCTTCCGCTCCAGAAACTCCGCCGGGCGAACGTCGTCCGGCAGGTCGATCATCAGGCCGAAGCGCTTGATCTCGAGCGACCGGATCGCCTTCTGCAGCGCCTCCCGGAAGGTCCGGCCGATCGCCATCGTCTCGCCGACCGACTTCATGGAGGTAGTAAGAAAATCCTCCGTCTCCGGGAACTTCTCGAACGTCCAGCGGGGGAACTTCACGACGCAGTAGTCGATCGTCGGCTCGAAGGAGGCCATCGTCTCGCGGGTGATATCGTTGGGGATCTCGTCGAGTGTATAGCCGACGGCCAGCTTCGCGGCGATCTTGGCGATGGGGAATCCCGTCGCCTTGGAGGCGAGTGCCGAGGAGCGGGAGACCCGGGGGTTCATTTCGATGACGATCTGCTCGCCGGTTTCGGGATGGACGGCGAACTGGACATTGGAGCCGCCCGTCTCGACGCCGATCTCCCGCATGATGGCGATCGCCGCGTCCCGCATCCGCTGGTACTCGACATCGGTGAGGGTCTGGGCCGGGGCGACGGTGATCGACTCGCCGGTGTGCACCCCCATCGGATCGAGGTTCTCGATGGAGCAGATGATGACCACGTTGTCGGCCTTATCGCGCATCACCTCCAGCTCGTATTCCTTCCAGCCCAGGGCCGACTGCTCGAGCATCACCTCATGGATGAGGGAGGCGTCGAGGCCGCCCTTGGCGATCTCGGCGAGCTCCTCGCGGTTGTAGGCGACGCCGCTCCCCGTCCCGCCCAGGGTGAAGGAGGGGCGAACGATGATCGGAAAGCCGATCCCGGCCGAGACGGCGAAGACGTCGTCCAGCGACCGGGCGAAGCCGCTTTTGGGAACCGCAAGTCCGATCTTCTCCATCGCCGCCCGGAAGAGGGCGCGGTCCTCGGCCTTGTGGATCGCGGGAAGCGACGCCCCGATCATCTCGACGCCGTACCTCTCAAGGACGCCGGACTCCGCCAGGGCTACGGCGGTGTTGAGCCCCGTCTGGCCGCCCAGGGTCGGGAGCAAGGCGTCGGGCCGCTCCTTGGCGATGATCTTCTCCACGGCTTCCGGGGTGATCGGCTCCACGTAGGTCCGATCCGCCGTCTCCGGGTCGGTCATGATCGTCGCGGGGTTCGAGTTGACGAGGACGACCTCGTAACCCTCCTCCTTGAGGGCCTTGCACGCCTGGGTCCCGGAGTAGTCGAACTCGCAGGCCTGGCTGATGATGATCGGCCCCGAGCCGATGATCAGTATCTTATGGATGTCCGTCCGTTTGGGCATATCCCCATTCGACCTATTTATGTTATTCTGAAATCATTGAAAATCATGTTCCCTCCGCGCGCTGTACATTTTTCGTTCCGAAAAATCTACAATGCGCGCTTCCGGGACATGATTTTCAAGTCATGCAGAGATTTTCTTTTCTCACTCCCATTCAATAGTGCTGGGGGGCTTGGAACTGATGTCATAAACGACGCGGTTCACCCCCCGGACCTCGTTGATGATCCGGTTGGAGACGCGGCTCAGGAGGTCGTGCGGGAGCCTCGCCCAGTCCGCGGTCATCGCGTCGTCGCTCGTCACCGCCCGGATGGCGATGATATGCTCGTAGGTTCGCTGGTCCCCCATTATCCCGACGCTCTTGATGGGCAGGAGAACCGCGAAGGACTGCCAGAGCTTCCGGTAGTAGTTCCCCGCCCGGATCTCCTCCTGCAGGACCGCATCGGCCATCCGGAGGATGGCGAGCCTCTTTTCGGTCACCTCCCCGATGATCCTGACCGCGAGCCCCGGCCCCGGGAAGGGCTGCCGCCAGATCAGGTCGTCGAAAAGGCCGAGTTCCCTGCCTAAAAGGCGGACCTCGTCCTTGAAGAGGTGCTTGAGCGGCTCGATGAGTTTGAGCTTCATCCGCTTGGGAAGCCCACCCACGTTGTGGTGGGATTTGATCACGGCGCTGGGCCCCCCGAAGGCCGACCGCGATTCGATCAGGTCCGGGTAGAGGGTTCCCTGGGCAAGAAACTCGGCGCCCCTGATCTTGCGGGCCTCACTGTCGAAAACCTCGATAAAGGTCCTCCCGATGATCTTCCGCTTCCGTTCGGGGTCCGTCACCCCCTTGAGGCCGGCCATAAACGCCTTCCGCGCCCGGACGAAGCGGAGATTCATCCGGAGATGCTGCGCGAAAAGGGCGCGGACCTTGTCGGCCTCGCCCAGCCTGAGCAGGCCGTTGTCCACGAAGACGCAGGTGAGCTGCCGGCCGATCGCCCTGTGGATCAGGACGGCCGCAACGGAAGAATCCACCCCGCCGGAGAGGCCGAGGATCACGCGCCGGTCGCCGACCGTATTTTTGATCACCTCGACGGCCTCCCGGACGAACGATTTCATCGTCCAGCTCTTTTCGCAGTGACAGACGCCAAACAGGAAGTTCTCCAGCATGCGCTTCCCCTCGGCGGTATGGACGACCTCCGGATGGAACTGGAGGCCGTAGAGCCGGCGTTTGGCGTCCTCGACGGCTGCCGCCTTGGTGTTCTCCGTGGCGGCGGTGATCCTGAACCCGGCCGGCAGGCGGCCGATCTGATCGCCGTGGCTCATCCAGCAGCGCGTCTTTTTATCCACCCCGGCGAGAATAGCCCCCGCCTTTCCCGCCAGCAGCTCGGCGAAGCCGTATTCCCGCTTTTCCGAGCGGATGACCTCGCCGCCCAGGGCGTCGACCATGAACTGGAGGCCGTAGCAGATCCCCAGGACCGGAACGCCGAGGGTGAATATCCCCATATCCGCCCGGGGTGAATTCGCCTCGTAGATGGAGGCCGGCCCCCCGGAGAGGATGATCCCCTCCGGTCTGAGGGCGCGGATCTTGGCGATGCCGATGTCCGGCGGCTCTATCTGGCAGTAAACCTGATGTTCCCGGACGCGCCGGGCGATGAGCTGGTTGTACTGCGAACCGAAATCGATGATCAGGATCACGGCCTGTCCTCCTTTTCCTCATCCATCAGGCGGATGAACTCGTCGAAGAGGTAATCCGCGTCGTTGGGTCCCGGCGCCGCTTCCGGATGGTACTGGACGCTGAACGCCTTGAGGTCCGGATAACGCAGGCCCTCGGAGGTGCGGTCGTTGAGGTTCTCGTGGACGATCTCCCGCTTCCCGGCGAGGGACTCGGGCAGGACCACGAACCCGTGGTTCTGGGAGGTGATCTCGACTCGGCCGCTTAGGCGGTTTTTCACGGGCTGGTTGATCCCGTGATGGCCGAACTTGAGCTTCGCCGTCCGTCCGCCCGCCGCCTGCCCCAGGACCTGGTGGCCAAGACAGATGCCGAAAAGGGGGACCTTCCCCAAAACCGCGCTGACCGCAGCGACGATGTAGGGGAGAGCCGCCGGGTCTCCGGGGCCGTTGGAGAGCAGGACGCCGTCGGGCCGGAGGGCCATGATCTCTTCCCCCGTAGCCGCGGCCGGGAGGACCAGGACCTCGCAGCCCCGCTTCTCCAGCCGGCGGAGGATGTTGTACTTGACGCCGCAGTCCAGCACTACCACCCGCCGGCGCCCGGGCGCGCCGCCCGAAGGCCTGCCGGTTTTATGGACGTCCCGCAACGCCCGGGGCGCCCCGTCCTTCCACCGAAAGGGGGCCGGGCAGGCCACCTCCTTCACGAGGTCCCGGCCGACCAGCCCCGGATAGGCGCGGACGCGCTCGAGGAGTAGTCCCGTGTCTTTAGTCTCCGTGGAGAGGACGCCCCGCATCGCCCCGGTGATCCGGATGCGGCGGGTCAGGGCGCGCGTGTCTATCCCCTCGACCCCGAGCTTGCCCTCGGCCTCCAGAAAGTCCTTCAGGTCCCGGCGGGAGCGCCAGTTGCTGGGATGCTCCGTGTACTCCCGGACGATGAAGCCCTCCAGGCGGATGCCGGCCGACTCCATGTCCTCCGGGTTGATCCCGGTGTTGCCGATGAGCGGGCAGGTCATCGCGACGATCTGCCCCTTGTAGGAGGGATCGGTGAGGACCTCCTGGTAGCCGGTCATCCCCGTGTTGAAAACGACCTCGCCCAGGACCTCGCCCTTCCCGGCAAACGCCCGTCCCCTGTAAATAGTCCCGTCCTCCAGGACCAGCAGGGCCTGTCTTTGTCCCTTATCCAGCATCACAGCTCTCTACCTGGAAATCATGCTCCCTCCGCGCGCTGTACATTTTTCGTTCCGAAAAATCTACAATGCGCGCTTCCGGGAGATGATTTCCAAAAGTTTCGCCCTTTAAAGGATGATATCATCGAATCGGATAACGGAAAAGGGAGTTATCAGATAGATCCCCCTGCGTAAAGGAAATTTCATGACGATTCCCCCTCCATTTTTTATCGATCCCGCCTCCGACGTCAAGACCTTTGAGCAACCCGGCATTCATGTCCCGGAAGCGCGTAAAACTCCGGCGCGCGGAGGGAGCATGGTTTCCCAGGCCCTTACAGCATCGGCAGATAGCGGTCGATCTCGAACTGGCTCACATGGGTGCGGAAGCGGTCCCACTCCACCTTCTTGTTCTCGATGAACTTGTCGAAGATGTGGTCGCCGAGGGTGTCGCGGACGAGCTTGCTTGCCTGCACGGCCACGATCGCCTCATAGAGGCTTCCCGGCAGCGACGTGATCCCCGCCTGCTCGCGCGCCTTCTCGTCCATCTCGAAGATGTCCTCTTCGACCGGGTCGGGCAGCGGATAGGCCTTCTCGACCCCCTTCATCCCGGCGGCCAGCATCACGGCGAAGGCCAGGTACGGATTGCAGGCCGGATCGGGCGAGCGGTACTCCATCCGGGTCGCCTTCTCCTTGCCGGGTTTGTACATCGGGACGCGGATCATCGCAGAGCGGTTCCGACGCGCCCAGGAGACGTAGACCGGCGCCTCGTAGCCGGGGACCAGCCGCTTGTAGGAATTGATCCACTGATTGCAGATCGCGGTGATCTCCGGGGCATGGGTCATGATGCCGGCGATGTAGTGCTTGGCCATCTTCGAGAGGTTGTATTTGTCCCGGCCGTCATAGAAGGCGTTCTTGCTTCCCTTGAACAGCGACTGGTGGGTGTGCATGCCGCTCCCGTTCTGGCCGAAAACCGGCTTCGGCATGAAGGAGGCGTAAACGCCGTTCTGGCGGGCGATCTCCTTGACCGCGGTGCGATAGGTCATGACGTCGTCGGCCATCTTGAGCGCCTCGTTGTAACGCAGGTCGATCTCGTGCTGGCTCGGTGCGACCTCGTGGTGGCTGTACTCGACCCGGATGCCCATCTCCTGGAGGGCGAAGATCGTCTGGCGGCGCAGGTCCGTCGCCCGGTCCACCGGCAGGCCGTCGAAGTAGCCTCCCATGTCGAGGAATTCGGGGGACTTGTCCGAGGCGAAGTAGAAGAACTCCAGCTCCGGTCCGACATAGAAGGTATAGCCCTGATCGTTGACCTTCTTGAGGGTTTTCTTCAGCACGTAGCGGGGATCGCCTTCATAGGGCTTACCTTCGGGGGTGAGGATGTCGCAGATCATCCGCGCCACCGGCCGGTCGGACGGCCGCCAGGGGATGATCTGGAAGGTGGACGGATCGGGCATGGCGATCATGTCGCTCTCCTCGATCCGGCAGAATCCCTGGATGGACGAGCCGTCGAAACCCATGCCCTCTTCCATCCCCTCCTCCAGTTCGGACGGGGTGATGCTGAAGATCTTCTGGACCCCCAGGACGTCGGTGAACCAGAACTGAATGAAACTGACGTTTTTCTCCTTGACGACTTTCAATACATCCTTTTGCGTTTTCAATTCGTACATGGCCTGATCCTTTCTTGTTACAAATTTGTTTTGATTAAAGTCCAGCTCCCGGTTCATTTACGCAACCAGGAAATCATGTCCCGGAAGCGCGCATTGTAGATTTTTCGGAACGAAAAATGTACAGCGCGCGGAGGGAGCATGATTTCCAAAAGTCTCGCTTCTTTAATACCGCAATCCCTGTGCCAAAGTCATTACTCCAGCGGATCATTTTCGACCAGCCGCCAGATCCCGCAGGGGCAGGCCCCGGCGCAGAAGCCGCAGCCGATGCAGCGTTCGGCATCAACGGCATATTCGTAGCCCCCTTCTGCCGGCTCCCGCCGGGAGATCGCGTTTTGCGGGCAGATGGTCTCGCAGAGTCCGCAGTCGCGGCAGGCGCCGCAGGAGGCGCAGCCGGCGGCGCAGGAGAGCGTATCCGTGAAGCTCCGCGGGCGCGGATCGTAGTATTCGAGTTTCACGCGCCCGGCGTCGATGGGAGGAAGCCGGTCGTAGGTCTCCTCGCGCCCCCTGAGAAGGTCGTCGATCGCCCGCGCCGCCGTCCGGCCCGCCCCGATCGCCTCGGTGAGGAGGCCCAGGCGGGCCGCGTCGCCGATGGCGAACACTCTCGGGTCGCTGCTCTGGAACCTTTCGTTCACGGCGACGAACCCCCTGTCGGTCTTGATCCCCTCCGGGAGAAACGCCAGATCCGGCTGATCGCCGACCGCCATGATCACCGTATCCGCCGGCAGGACCTCGCCGTCGGTCAGCTCGACGCCCGTCTCCGTGATCGCCTTCGTAAAGCGGGGCCAGAGGAACTTAGCCCCGGCGGCCTCGGCGTGTTTCCTCTCCACCCCGAAGGATGCCGGCGCCTGGATGTCGATCAGTGTCACGGACTCGGCCCCCAGCCGCGCCGCCTCCGAAGCGGCGTCGCAACCGACGTTCCCCGCCCCGATGATGACGACGTTTTTGCCCACCTTCGCCCGGTCGAGCCTGCTGGCGCGCAGGAAATCGAGGGCGGCGACGACCCGCTCATGGCCCGGCACCGGGATGATCCGCGGCTTCCTGGCCCCGGTTGCGACGACTATGATGTCGTACTTTTCGTAGAGCTTCCTGAACTCCCCTTCGGTAAGAGGGTGCTTGAGGTGTTTATGGGGGAGCTCCTCCTCCAGGCGCCTGAGTTCATGTTCCACCACCTCGTCCGGTATGCGGCTCCGGGGGATCGTTTCGGTGATCTTGCCGCCTAACTGCGGGCGCATCTCGTGGACGACGGCCTCGTGACCCTTCATATGGAGCTGCCAGGCCGCCGACAGACCCGCCGCGCCGCCGCCGATGACGGCGATCTTCCTGCCGGTTGCCGGCGCGGGGGCCGGCGCGGCCGCCTGGAGGCTGGCCCGGCCCAGGAGCGTCGTATCCACCGCCGGGAGGGCGGCCTTTTGACGGATGCAGTTCTGCATGCAGAGATTCGGACACAGGTAGCCGCAGACCGTGGCCGGAAAGGGGGTGTAGCGAAGCGCCAGATCCACGGCTTCCTGCATCTTTCCCTTGCGGATCAGTTCCCATCGCTCCTGGACGGGTATCCCCGTCGGGCAGTGGGCCTGACACGGCGGAAGGTATTTTTCGTTTTCCCATACCGGAACAAACCGGCGCATCTCCCCTGTCGCGATTACTGCGATGGGGCTGCGGTCCTGATCGGTCAGGTCGCCGATCAGCCCGCCCCGGCCCAACTCCGGGTCCCAAACCTCCCGGCGGAACCGGCCGATATTCCGGGGCGGGATCCCCGTTTTTTCCTGGGGTTTAAGGGCGACCAGCAGTCGCCATGCGCCGCGTTCCGCCGTCAGCGGATGGAGGAGGTCCGCCCTGCCGATCGCCTCCAGAAATCCTCCCATGCGGGTGGTAAGCCAGCCCCATTCCTCATCGTCGGGAACCGTCAGACGGGCGTCCCTTTCGCTGTAATCCCGGTGCCGCCCCCGGAAGAAGATCTTCCCGCCCACCATTCCGACGCAGGGACGGTAGCCGAGGACGTTTTCCGACCGCTCCGCCCCGAAGCCGCAGATGACCGCAATCCCGCCGGCCATGAATTCGGCGAAGGAATCGCCGGCGCTGCCCAGGACCCAGAGTTCCGGCGGTTCGAAGCGGGGATTGTGCTTGGTCATGGTCATCCCGCGCGCCCCGATGTCCCCCGCGATAAAGATATTCCCCTGGGCCATCGCGTTTCCCACGCCGTTGGTGGCGTTGCCGTGAACGGTGATGCGGGCGCCGGCATTGAGCCAGCCCACGTCGTCCGAGGCGGGGCCCATCACGTCGATGACGGTGTTGGGAAATCCCATTGCGCCGACCCTCTGTCCGGATGTCCCGAGGAGGCGGAGAAAGACCGGCTCATTTCCGGCCCGCCACAGCCGCCCGCCGAGGCCGTGCTGGCCCTGGGCGATGACCTCGATGTGGCGGTGGCCGCCGCCGACGGCCTCCTGGATGCGCTCCTCCAACAGGCGCGAATCCACCCGGATACCCTTTTCCGACCCGGGAATCACAATGGTTGGCTTGCTGGACATATCAACTCCTTATACCTCTCCGCATAACTTGAAAATCATGTCTCTCCGCGCGCTGTACATTTTTTGTTCCGAAAAATCTACAATGCGCGCTTCCGGGACATAATTTTCAAAAGTCTCCATATATTTACATAACGTGGCGGATGCCGAGGCGCTCCGCCGCATCCCGGTTGGCAATCCCGATCGCGTCGGCCATCCCGATCGGCAGCGACGTGGAACGCCCGAGCGGCGCCACGATCTTCTTGAGTTCCGTGTCAAAACTGACGACCGTCTCGACGAGACGCTCCGCCACCTTTTCCGGATCGATCCGCCGGTAGAGGCGGGGGTCCTGGGAGGTGATGCCCTTCGGGCACAGGCCGATGTTGCAGATGTTGCAGCGGTCCGTCTCGGAGCCGACGCACCCGGCCGTCGCCTGCATGACGTATTTGCCCGCCTGGACGCCGCTCGCCCCGAGCATGATCAACGCGGCCGCGTTGGCCGCGAGGTTCCCCTTCTTTCCCACGCCGCCGCCAGCGAAGATCGGGATCTCGTTCTGCTTTCCGATCTTCACGAGGTTCAGGTAGGCGTCGCGGACGATGCTCGCGATGGGGTGTCCCATGTGGTTCATCGAGACGTTGTAGGCCGCGCCCGTGCCGCCGTCTTCGCCGTCCATCGCCAGGGCCGCCGCGTAGGGATTGCGCGTCAGGTTGTTGAGGACCGCCAGCGACGTCGAGGTCGCCGAAATCTTCGGATAGACCGGCACGCGGAAACCCCAGGCCATCGACATGGACTGGATCATCTTGGCGACCGCCTCCTCGATGGAGTACTTTGTCTGGTGGGTGGGCGGGCTGGGGAGGTTTACCCCCTGCGGCACCCCGCGGATCGCGGCGATGAGCCTGTTGACCTTGTACCACATCAAAAGCCCGCCGTCGCCGGGCTTCGCCCCCTGTCCGTACTTGATCTCGATGGCGCAGGGGTCCTCCTTCATCTCCGGCAGCGCGTGGATGATCTCGTCCCAGCCGAAGTAGCCGCTCGCGATCTGGAGGATGACGTATTTCAGGAACCGTGATCGGAGGAGCCTCGGCGGGCATCCACCCTCGCCGGTGGCGAACCGGACCGGCATCCCCATTTCTTCGTTGAGATAGGCCACCCCCATCTGAAGACCCTCCCACATCGTGGGCGAGAGGGCCCCGAAGGACATGCTGCCTAAAATCAGGGGGTAGATCTCCCTGACCGGGGGTATCCAGCCCCCGTTCCGGCCTGCCTGGAGGGCCTCCTCGGGCGGCAGGACCCTGCCCAGAAGGGTCCGGAGCTCGAATTCATGCCGCCCGGCATCCAGGGCGGGATCGGTCAGCATGGAGATGCGGACGAACTTGATCTCGTCCAGGAGGCTCTCGCCCGAGTTCCTCCGGCCGCCCCGCCGCCGCGGGACGCCCCCCTGGTTGATGTGGAAGCGGAGTTTGTCCGGCTCGTCGTTGTGAATCGGCATGATCGCCCCGTTGGGGCAGACCATCGCGCACATCCCGCAGCCTATGCAGGCGTGGGCGACGTCCGTCCGCTGGCGGATGCCGTGGTAAACGCCGTAGACATTGCCCGGCTTCTCGGCAAGTCCGAGGGAGACCTGGAGGACCCTGTTCCGGTGAACGCCCAGTTCGATCGCCTGCACGGGGCAGACCGCCGTACAGCGGCCGCAGAGGCTGCACTTTTCCTTGCTCCAGATGACCTGCCAGGGCAGGTCTTTCGCGCTCAGTGAGGACGGCTTAAGCTGTCCATCTGGTTCCATCTCCCCACCTCCTTTCGTTCCGGTCCGACATAGACCGTATCGTATTTCATCGGTTGAAAATCCCGGCTCTTGTCGCGGGCAGGGATCGCGGCGTCCAGGCCGCACATCTCGGAGGAAAATGCGAACATCCCGGGATTGCCGCCCACCACGCCGGGACGGAGCTTCTTGCTGTCCTGCACCATGAAGAGGGTCTTGTCCGGCAGGCAGCCTATGACGCAGTTCGGCCCGTCGATGATCAGCGGCCGGCAGCTCTGCTTGAGCATCCGTAGCCAGGGGCCGTTCGGATGGCCGGCGAGTTCCTCGTCCTTGAGCGGCGTGATGATGTGCTTGTACGTCTCCAGGTCGAGATTCAGATGGTTCAACGAGTAGTGGAGAATGTGCGTGAAGACCTCGGAGTCGGAGGCATAGCCGACGTAACCAGGCTCCCGGCGCGACATCAGAAACTCGCGGATCGGGACGAAGGCCGTGTTTTCGCCGTTGGTCATCGTGGCCATCCCCTGGATGAAGAAGGGATGGCAGGCATAGATATCGATCGAGTAATTGGTGTTCTGCCTTCCCTGGGCCAGAATCGTCCTCGCCTGAAGCTCCTTGCGGTTCAGGCCGAGGTAATCGGCCACGACCATCGGATCGCCCACCTCCTTGATCATGAGCACATCCGGCCAGAAGCTGAAGACCAGCATCGATCCGTCCTTTTCCCCCATCTCGCGGAGCTGGAGGCGGCACATCATCAGGCGGCGCTGAACCTCCTCTGCGGGCAGGTTCTCCCAGGCCGGCGGATATTCGTAGATCCGGATCAGGTAGTTGTCCCGCTTGGGCGTTCCCGCCGGGGGGCGCTTCGTCGGCCGAAATGAGAGCTTGTATTTAGTCATGAAGTCCATGTCCATCATGTACCGGTCGAGGGCCTTGATCCCTGTGTTGGAGAAGATCCCCGAGAGGATCGGCCCCCCCCGGAACTGTTCGAAGTCCCCGCCCAGATCGGTCATGAAGAGTCCCACGCCCGAGCCGTCGTGGCCCTCCTTCATTACGTCGAGGGCGCGGATCGCGACCATCGGGGAAAGGGGATCATTGCTTGTAACGGCGAACAATCTGCACATAACCGTTCATCCTTTCTGTTCCAATACTTCCAAAGTTTTCTTGCTCCCTTTTTTTCGACCGGCCTGCGGATGTACCCAAGAGAAAGGCCCTTAGGTTATTAAGTGCCATAATCATGCCAGTTTCGAAAAAACAACGGCGGCGGCGGCCCGCCGGATTCGCCGGAAATGCGGGCTGCACCCGCCTGCCTCTCCCGGCCGGGGCGATACGCTCCCGGCTGATGGAACAAAATTGTTTTTTATGCTGGGAAAAGGACAAAATTGTATTGCCATCTCGGACCACCGGACGAGGGACGCACGGGGGGAATGTGATTCTCAGAGGTCGCTATTTGGGACGGAACCGGCGTGTGTCGATGCCGAGTTTTTCGATGCGATACTGGATGATCCGTTTGGTAGTCCCGAGGAGCTTCGCCGCCCGGGTCTGGTTTCCTCCTGTCTCCTTGAGGGCCTCCATGATCAGCGCCCTTTGCTGGGCATCGACGAGGGCGCCCAGTTTGCCCCGCTCTTTTCGCTCCTCGCCCCTGGCGAGAACCTGAAGGGAAGGGGGCAGATGCACCGTCTCCACCGTATCCCCTCCCGCGAGGAGGACCGCCCGTTCGATGCAGTTCTCCAGCTCCCGGACATTTCCCGGCCAGCGATAGGCCAGCAGGATGTCCGACACCGCCGGCGAGATCTTTCTGATCGCCTTGCCCATCTCCTTGGCGTATTTGAGCACGAAGTGGTCGGCCAGCAGGATGACGTCGCTTCCCCGGTCGCGCAGGGGGGGCAGGAAGATGGGGAAAACATTGAGGCGGTAGAAGAGGTCGGCGCGGAACCTGCCGGTCCCCACGTCCTGCTCGAGATCGCGGTTCGTTGCGGCGATGATCCGGACATCGATCCGGACTGTCCGGTCGGCGCCGAGGGGCTGAAATTGTTTCTCCTGGAGGATGCGCAGCAGCTTTACCTGCGCCGCAGCCGAGAGTTCCCCCACCTCGTCGAGGAAGATCGTCCCCCCGTGCGCCTCCTCGAATCGTCCCCGCCGCCGGTGGAGGGCCCCCGTGAAGGCCCCCCGTTCGTGGCCGAACAGTTCGCTCTCGATCAAAGTATCGGGGATGGCCGCGCAGTTTACCTGGACGAGGGGCCCCCTGAGGCGGGAACTGTTCCGGTGGATCGCCCGGGCGACCAGCTCCTTGCCCGTCCCCGTCTCCCCGTTAACCAGGACCGTCGTGTTGGAATCGGCCACCTGGGCCACGAGGCCGAAGACATCCTGCATAACCTTGGAATTGCCGATGATGTCCATCGAAGGCCTCTGGGAGCGGCCGACGATCCGGCGGAGGCGCCGGTTCTCCTCCTCAAGCGCGCGGCTGTGCACCGCCTTGGCCAAAAGCTCGGCGACCGAGGAGAGCAGGGCCAGTTCGCGATCCAGATCCTCCACCTGACGGGCCACCTTGTCCGCCGAGAGGACTCCGACCACATGGCTGTCGTAGATGATAGGCACGCACAAAAAGGCGAGCTCCGCGCGGTTCAGCAAGCGGCGGGCGCCGGTGCGGTCGAGGAAATGCGCATCTTTCCCGAGATTCGCGCACGCCATCGGCCGGCCGGTCTGGGCCACTTTGCCGGTAATCCCCTCGCCCGGCTTATAGCTTACGTCCATTCCCCCGATGTCGACGCCGTGGGCCACATCGAGCAAGACCTCGCCCGTCTCGCGATCCATGAGGGAGATCATCCCCCTCTGCATCCCGAGCCTGCCGCTCATCTCCCGGAGTGCCCCTTCGAGCTGTTCCCGCAAATCGCGCGGCTGGGCCAGGATGCGGGCGATGGCATGCAGTGCGGCAAGTTCTTCGTAATTGTGGATGCTCAGTTTCCTTTCCTCCCGGCGCGCCTGAAAAAATTTGCCTTTCTACTGTGTTTGGTTGTAATAACAAAATTGACTATCACTATTTCATACAAAAATGCAATCAGCACTTTGAAAGGAAGGATAGCGAAGTTGCAATAATTGACAATGACGATTGAGGATGGAAACATGAAGGTCACGTTCAGGGCATTCGCCGATCTCAGGGTTGTTATCGGGGCAAGGGAGAAGGACCTCTCGCTTCCGGAAGGGGAGACCGTGGGGGGGCTGCTCAGGGAGCTCTGCGAAGCCCATCCCGGCCTGGAAAAGAAGATCTTCGACGGCCCGGGACGGATCAAGCCCTCCATCATCGTCCTGAAAAACGGCCGCAGCATCGCCGCTTTTCAGCAGCTCGACACGATCCTCGCCGAAGGGGACGCCGTCGCCCTCTTTCCCCCTATCGCCGGCGGCTGAACGGTCCTCCCGCTCACCCCCACCCTGACCCTCCCCTCAGCTTCTCCTCGGGGAAGAACCTCACGAGACCGATGCTGGCAAAGGGGACCAGGGCCAGGCCGAAGAGGACCGCCCGGATGGAGAAAAGATCGGCGAGGCCCCCGACGAGGGGCGTCATCATTCCCCCCAGTCCCACCGCGAGGCCCATCATGAGGCTCGACACCATCGACTTGCCGCGGGGCGCCAGCTTCTGCGCCATAACCAGGCCCAGCGGCAGGGTCGCAAACATGAAGAACCCCGCCAGCGCCGCGCTGGCATAGACCCAGACGCCGTCCAGAAAAAGCATCAGCACGAGGAAAGGTGTAGCCATGATAAAGGCGACATAATAGATCGGCCGGTAGCCGATCCGGTCGGAGAGATGGCCGGCGGCGACCCCGCTCACCGTCCCCGCCATTGTGAAGACGGACAGGATAAATCCGATGGAGACCAGCGAATGCCCCTCCCGCGCGTACAGGATGGGGGTAAAGGCCAGGAAGGCCTGGGTCACGAAGGCGCGGATGACCATCACCAGCCAGATCAGGGCCACCGCCTTCCACGCCTCGCCGAAAGCCTCCCGAATGGCATGGAAGAATCCCTCCCCGCGCAGCCCCTCCCCCCGGGGCGCGGGGACGACGCCAAACAGCAGCGCCATGATTGCAAGCCCCGGCACGGCGGTCCAGGCGGCGGCCTCCAGCCCCCAGCGGCCCACGACAAAGGCGATAAAGAGCGGCCCGAGACCGAAGGCGAGCGTACCTCCCATGTTGAAGATCGACAGGCAAAGCCCGAGGTGGCGCCCGGCATAGTTGGCGATCATCCCGGCGATGGAGGGATGGAACATCGCCGCGCCGACCGATCCCAGCGCCACGAAGAACAGCAGGACGGAAAAAGAGGGGGCGAACCCCATGCTGGAGATAAAGACGATGGAGAGCAGCGGCCCGCCCAGGATGAAGACGCGCGACCGGTAGCGGTCGGCGAAGTAACCCACCGGCGGCTGGACGACAAAGGCCAGCATCCGCATCATCCCTGCTATCAAACCGACCTGGGTCAGCGACAGGGCGAATTTCTCTACCAGGACCGGCAGGAGCGGGTTGACGAAGGAGACATAAAAATCGCCGGCAAAATGGAGCATCGTCAGGGCGAAGATGACCTTGGCATCGGTGCGGTTCTGCTCGTTCACGATAATACTGCCGCTCCTTGCCTCAGCGCCGCTCGAACTTCTGGAAGGTGTGCGCGTCCTCGCGCACGCCGCCGCGCGAAACGCCGAACGTCCAGGTAACCTCGCCCACGTACAGGTCCCCGCGCGAGTCCACGCACAGGGTGTGCGGAGCGACGAAATTCCCCGCGGCCTCCCGGTCGGCGCTGCACCAGTGCAGAAGCACATTGCCGGAGAGGTCCAGGACCCGCACGCCGCCCGGCAGGTCGTATTTGATCGGGCCGTTGGTGAACGACTCCTGGCCGACCCGCCACCACAGCTCCGAAACGTACACCCGGCCCTCCCTGTCGAAGGAGATGTCCGTGGGCCGCTGGATATGGGTCCACATAGCGAGGAACTCGCCCTCCCTGGAGAAGATCTGGATCCGGTCGTTCTCGCGGTCGGTCACGAAGATGCGGCCGTCGGGGGAGATGCCGATGGCGTGCGGCAGGCGAAACTGGCCGGGGCCCGTCCCCGGTTCGCCCCAGGAACGGATCAGCTTCCCGCCGGCGCTGAAATGGTGGACCCGGGCGTTGCCGTAGCCGTCGCTGACGAACAGGTCCCCGTTGGCGGCGACGGCGACGTCGGTCGGCCGGTTGAAGGGCGGCCCGCTCCGCCTGACACTGGCCTGGCTCTTCCCGTCGTAGCCGGTGTCCGAGGTCTGGCCGGGGGTTCCGATCCGCATCACCTCGTTCCCCTCGGGCGTGAATTTCCGGACCGTGTGGTCCCCGTCGTCCACGGTGTAGACCATGTCGTCCGGCCCGACGGCAATCCCGTGCGTGCGCGGTGTGAATAGGCCCTCGCCCCAGGAACGGATGAAATTCCCGTCCCGGTCATAGACGATGACCCGGGCGTCCTGCCTGGTCATCAGATAGACGTTGTCCTTGGAGTCCACCGCCACCCCGTCCACGTCCTTGTGGACATAGCCGGCCGGGAGTTTCTCCCATCCCTCAATCACCTTGAATTCCGGGACCGCCTTCATAAATCCATACCTCTCCTTTCCCTGTAAAAATAAAATTGCTTGCGTAAAATCCCTACTCTCAGCCCTGCCGGGCCGTTTTAACCGCCTCGGTAAAATTCTTTCTGATGATCGTGATATCATGGCCCAGGGTAATGACCCTGGCCTTTTTCTTCCAGAGCGCGGCGGTTTCGGCAAAATCGGGGGCGGTCGGATCAAGGTTTACGGATATCGCCTTCCCCCTGCCGACGGCCTTATTGAAGATCTCCTCCTCCAGGGCGAGAACCGCGGGGTGATTCTTCTGCCCGGTCAGGCCCAAGGCATTGGCCAGGTCCCCTCTGCCGCTGCCGATCATGTCGATCCCGTCCACGCCCAGTATCTCCTCCAGGTTGTCGGCGGCCTCCCTGCTTTCGATTTGTATCCCCAGCAGGATCTCCGCGTTGGACCATTTTGCATACTCCCCGCCGCTGATCGAACCGTAACGGGTCACCCGCGCCGCGGCGAACGTGCCCCTCTCCCCCAGCGGGCCGAAATGGACGGCATCGACCACCGCCCTGGCCTTTTCCGCCGTGGATACGTCGGGGATGAAAAGACCCAGGACGCCCGCCTCGAGTAGATTTGCTATCAGATGCGGATCGTTGTCCGTCCTGGCCATCGGGACGACGCCGCTCGCCTCCGCCGCCCTGATCATATTCACGACGCCGGGCAAATCGACGGTGCTGTGGCTGATATCGATCCGGACAAAATCGAACCCCGCATATCCGGCCAGCTCCACCATCACCGGCGAAGGAACGCCGATGTACAGCCCGAATACCGTCTCCCCGTTTCTGATCGCCTCCTTGACCGGATTCTTCTTGAGTAGCATCTTCTATTCCCCTCCTGTATCACCTCACGCGACGCGGTTCAGCGGCGCCCCGCCGCCCAGGACGTGGATCAACTGCTGGGCGGTGATCAGCGAACTCCTCTCCTGATTCTCCACGGTTCCGCCCCCGGCATGGGGCGTGGATACGACGTTGGGCAAATTGACCAGCGGGTTGTCCGTCGTGGGCGGTTCGGTCTTGAACACGTCCAGGCCGGCCCCGAAAAGATGGCCCTCTTTCATGACGTCGTAGAGCGCCTCCTCGTCGACGACCTCGCCGCGCGCCGCGTTCACCAGAATCGCCGTCTTTTTCATGAGCCTCAGTTCGCGGCGTCCGATGAGATGTTTCGTCTCCGGCGTCAAGGGCACGTGGATCGTCAGAATATCGACGAGCGGGAGGAGCTCGGCGAGCAACCCAACGCGCCGGTGCGGTATGTCCGGCCAGCTTCCGGCCGGGGCATACGGGTCATAGGCAATGATCCCGGCGTTGAAGGCAAGGTGATACTTGCGGGCGATCCGGTTGCCGATATTCCCCATGCCGATGACGCCGACCGTCTTTTCCCAGATCTCCATCCCGAGCGAGCGGGCCCTTTGCACCACCTCGCCGGAGCGGATGCGGCGGTCGAATTCCGCCACACGCCTGGTCACGGCGAGGGCGAGGGCGAGCGCCATTTCCGCAACCGCCTCGCTGTTCACGCCGGGCGTGTTGCACACGATGACGCCCCGCGCCCTGGCCGCAGCCAGATCGATGGTGTTGACGCCGACGCCCTGCTTCACCACCGCCCTGAGCCTCTTCGCCCTGGCGAAATCCTCCGCGGTTACCCGCGTCGAACGCACCATCAGGCCGTCGGCATCCTCGTGCCAGTGCACGGCGCGGGGGTCGTCCAGGCACACCACCTCGGCGTGTCTTGCGGCAAATGCAATCCCGGACGGGTCAAAATGATCAATCACATAGATTTTCAAGATTGCCCTCCCTGTCCGTATTCAGAAATCGAGCGGTATCCCCAGTTCCGTCCCTATGGCCCGCAGTTCTTCGGCCACCTTGGTCTGCAAGGGGATGCCCTTCGCCGTCCTCTCCTGCGCCCGCAGATGCTCTGGCTCGCCCGGCACATAGATCGCCTCGGCTCCCCGCGCCTTTTTCGAGGACTTGATCTCGTCTACGTAAGCTTCCATCCTGGCCTTAAAGGCAGCCGGGTCGGTGAAGGCGGCAAGCTTGATCGCCATGAAGCTGTGGGCGACGCCTCCCGGCGCCGCATCATTGTCTATGGCCTTGACCCGGGGACCGTAGTTGGAGTCCGCGAGCACGCCGGTCAGCAGATCCATCATCAACGTCATCCCGTATCCCTTGTAGCCCCCCACGGCCAGAAGAATCCCCTTGAGTGCCTCGGCGGCATCGGTGGTCGGCTCCCCGTAGGCATTGAGCGCCCAGCCCTCGGGGATCGGCTTGCCCTCCTTCTGGAGAATGCGGATCTTTCCCGCCGCCACGACGCTGTTGGCCATGTCCAGCACCACGGGGGGCTTCCTTCCGCAGGGGACGGCGATCGACCAGGGGTTGTTGCCGAAGAGCCTCTCCACGCCGCCCGTCGGGGCGAGCCGGGGCGAGGCATTGGTCAACGCGAGTCCGATCATATCGTGCGGCGGCGCCATCATCGCGTAGTAGGCGGCCGCGCCGAAATGGTTGCTGTTCCTGACGGCCACGTAGGAGACGCCCGCCTCCCGGGCCTTGCGGATGGCCGTCTCCATGGCCCGGCAGCTGATCACCTGGCCGATCCCGTCGTGCCCGTCCAGAAGGGCGGTTGCGACGGTCTCCCTCTCCGTCGTGAGGTTTACGGAGGGCTCAAGGGCGCCGCCCTTGAGCTTGGCCGCATAAAGGGGCAGACGGAGCACCCCGTGGGTGTCGACGCCCCGGAGGTTCGCCGTCACGAGGGTCCTAGCCATGATCTCGGCCTCCTCTTTGGGGACCCGCAGTTTTTCGAGCACCCGGATGCAGAAAGTCTCGAGCAGATCGTGCCCCGCCGTCACCCTGGAGCCGGCGGACTCTTCATTCGCCATACAATATCCTCCTTCATGGTTTGCTACCTTTAAGAATAATGCGCTTCTTCCCCGTTTGTTTTTCCGGCGACACCCCTGCGCAATTATAGATACGACCTTAACTTGTCAAGTTTTTTTGAGGCTCAGTTTGACGGTTTCGGGGAAATTCTATATGCCGCACCCGCATGCCTTCTCCGACAAGCCGGTGGCGGCCTCAGCCTCCGCTTTTCAATCTTTTCCAAAGCGTTGTTCTGCTGATTCCCAGTTTCCGCGCCGCCTCGCTCCTGTTGTAGTTCGATGTTTCTATCGCCTTCCGGATGATTGCCAGCTTGTCGATTTTCTCCGCGGCAGCGGTATCCGGCTTCGCTGCCTCGCGTCTTGCAGGATCATCTCCCCCGTTAAGCGAGCGGGGCAGAAACGCGACAAGATCAAAGTACAGTTCATCGAACAGCGCGGGCTGGAATTTCCCGCCGCAGAGCAGATAGAGACGTTCCGAAAAGTTCCTGAGCTGCCGCACGTTCCCGGGCCACTGATACTGCTGTAGTTTGAGCAGGTATGGGGGGGGAATTGCAAAGCGGGCCCCGCGGTTCTCCCGGGCCAGTGTATCGATAAAATATTCAATCAACAAAGGGATGTCCTCCAGCCTCTCCCGCAGCGCCGGCACCTTGAGTCTCAGTATATTCAACCGGAAGTAGAGGTCCTCGCGGAAGACGCCGCTGTACACCTCATTTTCCATGTTGTTGTTCGACGCTGCAATGACGCGCACCTCAACCGGGACTATATGATCCGCGCCGATCCTCATCACCTCCCTTTCCTGCAGCACCCGCAACAGATGCCTTTGCACCCGCTGCGAGGTGGAGGCTATTTCATCCAGGAATATCGTCCCTGTATGGGAGATTTCAAACAAGCCGGGCTTCCCCCCTTTTTTGGATCCCGTGAAGGCCCCTTCTTCGTAGCCGAAGAGCTCGCTCTCTAGGAGCTGCTCGGAAAGCGCGGCGCAATTGATCGAGACAAACGGACTCCCGGATCTGGGGCTGTAATCGTGGATGCTCTGCGCGAGAATTTCCTTTCCTGTGCCCGTTTCTCCCATGATAAGGATGGTGGAGTGGGAAGAGGCGAAATGCCTGGCCCGGCTGATCAGCTCATCCATGACCTTGCTTCTATGAATCAGATCATTGAAGTTGTATTTGGCGACAAAGCCCCTGGACAGGGATTTCCGGACCTCCGATTCCACCTTGATGACGTTCGAGACCGCCTTGAACGTGGTCACGCACCCTGTCGTTTCACCGTTAAGAACTATCGGGACATGGCTGAAAACAAATTTCTCGTCGTTCAGGTCTTCAATCCTGTCCAAGACCGGTTTTTGGCTCTGGATGGCCTTCCATAGAGAGGGTTTTTTGAAGATTTTGTCGACCTTGTTCTGCATGTCGGCATCTTCTTCTATCTTCAGCATCTCTTTTGCAGAGTTGTTGATGTTTGTCATCTTCCCCGCCAGATCGAAGGAGATGACTCCCTCGGAAACCGAATCGATGATGCAGCGAAAATTCACGGCTTTCTTCTGCTCTTCCCGATTGGCGCAGATGACCGAGATGGCGTCATCTATGGTGGATACGATGACCTCTTCGGGTGTTTTCGTTTCCACGACGGGCATCCCATATTTTCTGGCAATCAGGATCGTCGACACCCCGCCGATGACGATATCGAACTGCTCGTGGCACGAGGCAATCACCCGCTCCAGATCCGCCTGATCCCGACAGATGATCTGGGTGAGTTTGCAGTCCAGCAGATTCTCGATAATATCGAGACCGGAAATCTTCTCCAAAAAGGAAATATAGAGGATATTCTTCCCGTAATGGGCGGCCTCCTTGAGGCATGCCATGATATCGGTTGCCGACTGGGGAAAAGAGAGTACGGGGATGCGAACGTTTTCTCTGACGAGCCGCAGCGTTCCTCCCCTCGCCAAGATAGCCTCCGCACCGTCTCTTTCCATCTGCCGGGCGACGGGTATGGCGGCATCCAGTCCCACATAGACCCCGTCCACCTCAAGACCCTTCTGCTGAGCGATTCTCCTGGCCGTATCCACAACGGAGCGGCTGGCGCAGACGACGCCGATTTTTATTTTTTTCATAGCCCCTGATCTCCCGTCATCTTCCGGGGAAAACGCCTTCTCCATTACTCAATATGAACATATTGTCAATCTAATTTAACGGAATGTTTATAAATACCGGCGGCCATCCGGGAGTTAACGGATCATCATCGTGCAATAAATTGATTTAATGCAGGATTATTGTGGCAGGGGCGCTCTGGCATCACCTTTGCACTGCCTGAATATCCGTCAAGAAATAAAGCGGCTGCAGATTGCGGAGAGGATTCCACATGGGGTTGACGATCGCTGAAAAGTTGATTTCCGCTTCGCTGGCGGAAGGGAAAGTGGAACGGGGGCGGCGCATCGGGATTCGCGCCGATCAGACCCTGTCCCATGACTTGAACGGCGTCATGTCCTACCAGGTCCTCCAAGCCATCGGCCTGGAGAAGGTCAAGGTAGCTTTGGCCGTCCATTACATCGATCACAATATGATTCAGGCGGATTACAAGAATTCCGACGACCACCGCTATCTCCTGGATATGACGGCGAAGCTCGGCGTCGTCTGCGCGCGTCCGGGAAGCGGCATCTGTCATCAACTGCACCTGGAGCACTGGGCGGTGCCGGGAAAGACACTGATCGGCGCCGACTCGCACACCGTCGCCGCGGGCGGCATCGGCATGCTCGCCATCGGCGTCGGCGGTTTCGACGGGGCCATGGCCATGGCCGGCGAACCCCTCTATCTGACCATGCCTGAAATCGTGAAGATATATCTTGCCGGCAAACTCCCGCCGCTGGTGTCGGCGAAGAACGTCATCCTGGAGGTGCTGCGCAGGATGACGATCAAGGGCGGCGTAGGAAAAATCCTCGAATACTGCGGGCCGGGGGTTTCAACACTGAATGTGGCGGAACGCTCCACCATTGCGAACATGGGGGCGGAGACCGGCGCTACGACATCCGTTTTCCCCAGCGACGACAACACCCGCCGCTGGATGCAGGCCTGCCGCCGGGAAGAGCAGTGGATACCGCTGGCCGCCGACGAAGACGCCCTCTACGATGAGGAGATGGGGATCGATCTGTCCCGGCTGGAACCGCTGATCGCCCTGCCCCATCAGCCGGACAACGTCGTGCCGGTGCGTGAGGTCGCGGGGCTGAAGATCGATCAGGTCATGATGGGGAGCTGCACCAACGCCTCTCTGAGGGATGTCCTGGCCATCGCCCATATCCTGAACGGCAGGCGGATTCACCGCGACGTGGACGCGGGGCTTTACCCCGCCACGCGGACGGTGCTCCGGGAAAGCATCGCCTGCGGCGCTTACGATAAAATCGTCGCCTCCGGCGTGCGCGTCTTCGAGCCGATCTGCGGCGGCTGCAACGGCAGCGGTTTCGCCCCCCGGTCGAACGGGGTTTCCCTCCGGACCAACCCGCGCAACTTCGTGGGAAGGAGCGGCACGGCCACGGCGAAGGTCTACCTCGTCGCCCCCGAGACGGCGGCCGCTTCGGCCCTGACCGGCGTCATCACCGATCCCCGCGATCTGGGTCTGCCGCCCCTTGTCCATGAGATGCCGGAATTTTTCATCGACGACAGGGATCTGTTTCAGGCCCCGTCTCTTGAACCGGAGCGGACCGCCGTCCGCCGCGGCCCGAACCACCGGCCGATCCCCGAGCTGCCGGCCCTTCCCGCCGAAATCAGCGGCGAAGTCCTCCTGAAGATGGGCGACGACATCACCACCGACCACATCTGCCCGGCGGGGGCCCTCTACATCCCGATCCGCTCCAACATTCCGGAGCTGTCGAAGCATGCCTTCAAAATGGTGGACGACACCTTTGCCGAACGCGCCCGGAGGGCCGGGGGCGGGATCATCGTCGGCGGGGCGAACTACGGTCAGGGATCGAGCCGCGAGCAGGCGGCGATGCTGCCGAGATACCTCGGCGTCAAGGCGGTGATCGCCAGGAGTTTCGCCCGGCTGCACCTGGCAAACCTGGTCAACTGGGGACTTCTGCCGCTGATGTTTGTCCGGGGAGAGGATCTCGATGAGATCGGCCTGGGAGACCGTCTTGCCCTGGACACGTCCGAACTCGGGGAAGGGCGTCCGTGCATCGTCAGAAACGAAACGACGGGAAAGGAAATCGTGGTTGCCTCGCCGCTGTGCCGGGAGGACCTGGAGTCGATCAAGGCCGGAGGGCGATTGAATCAGGTCAGGAACAAGAACCGAGAGCTTTGAAAATCATGCGCGCTGTCGGGACATGATTTCCAAGTTGTGCAAAGGTCTCGAACCGTTAAAAAGGAGCCGGACATGAAATACACGCTTTCCGTTCTGGACGTGGTCCCCGGGGAATTCAGGAAGGTGATCGATCAGCACCTGGGCGGCGCCTGCGACATCCGTTACGCGGTCTCCTACGATCGCCGGGAGCAGCTGGACCTGGCGGCGGCGGCCGATTTTATCTGGGTCGGATGGCCGCCGGTGGATGCGGAGATGATCGGGCAGGCGCCCAAACTGAAACTCATCCACAAGTGCGGCGTGGGCATGGATAAGATCGACCTGAATGCGGCCCGTGTCCTGGGAGTCAAGGTTTGCCTCACGGCGGGGATCAACGCGATCCCCGTTTCGGAGATGGCGCTCTTGCTCATGATGGCCGTGATGCGCCACATTGTCTATGCCAACATCAGCTTCCGGAGCGGGAAATGGGTTCAGACGGAGATCAAGGGGATCAACCAGCATCTGACGGGAAAAACCGTCGGGATCGTCGGGATGGGAAACATCGGGAAAAATCTCGTCAGGCTCCTGAAGGGTTTTGAATGCAGGGTCCTGTACTACGACGTGCAGAGGCTGTCTCCCGAGCGGGAAGCGGCGCTCGGGATCGCCTACTGTTCGCTTGAGGAATTGCTTCGCAGCAGCGAGGTCGTCAGCCTGCACGCCCCCGCGACGCCGGAGACGGCCGGCATGATCAACGCCGGGACCCTGGCGATGATGGACAGAAACGCGATCCTCATCAATACCGCCCGGGGCGAGCTGATCGACGAGGGCGCCCTGGTGGAGGCGCTCAAGAACGGAATGATCGCGGGCGCGGGGCTCGACGTGTTCGCAACCGAACCCCTCGCCCCGGACAGTCCCCTGCGCAGCCTGGACAACGTGATCCTGAGCCCGCACGTGGCGGGCACGACGTTGAACAACATGTCGGCGAGGGCCATGCGCATCGCGAAGAATCTCGACGCCTTCATCAACGGGGGCGAAATCGCCCCAACGGATATCGTGGTCCCATAACAGGAGGTGAGACATGAACGCTGTAGAGAAAAAAATGATCGGGATACTCAAAACATTGCGCGCCAATCATGGGGTGACGGCGGTAAAGGTCAACATGGAAGCGGAGGGCATCCGTCTGGAGGAGATACTCCGGACGAAGGATATCGTCGCCTGCGCCGGCGTGGAGATGACGGTCAAGATCGGCGGGTGCGAGGCCGTAACCGATCTGCGCCTGTCCAGGATGTACGGCGTCAATACCGTCATGGGGCCGATGATCGAATCGGCCTTCGCGGTGGAGAAGTACCTGGCGATGGTCGAAACCGAATATACGGCCGAAGAGTTGGAGGATCTCAAGGTCGTCATCAACATTGAAACGGTGGACGGATACCGGAAATTCGACGAGATCCTCGCCGCGTCCAACATCCATCTCTTGAACGGGATCGTCCTGGGGCGCACCGATCTGGCCGCCGCCTTGAATCTGAAGGATGTCAACGCTCCGGAAGTGCTTTCCATTGCGAAGGATCTCTTTGCCAAGGCCGGCCGGAGCTCCCTGACCTGCATCGTGGGCGGCGGCATGTCCGTCAAGGCGATCCCCTTTATCAAGGAATTAAAAGGGCTCCTCACGGGATTCGAGACGAGAAAGGTGGTGTTCGCCGATTATGCCGGGGCGGAGGCAACAATGGCGGAAGGGATACCGCTGGCCCTCAAATTCGAGTATCACTGGTACGAATGGAAACAACAATATTACGGCAAGATATACAGAGAAGACGAAGCCAAGATGAAAGGCATCGCCGCCCAGATCGGGATGTGAAAAACGATGGATGCAACGGATTTGCCGTCCGGGAGCGGCAGGGCCGGCGTGTTGGAGTTTGCAGTCGGTTGAAACGTCAAATCTAAATCATTTTACGAGGAGGGAGACATGAAAACAAAGAGAAAAAGCTTGATCACCATTCTGATCCTGGCGATTCTCGCCGGGATCGCGGGAGCCGGAACGGCATCCGGGGCCGGATTTCCGGAAAAACCCATCACCATCATCGTCCACGCCTCCGCCGGCGGCGGGAGCGACATGTTCGCGCGGACCATCGCCCTGGGCATTGAAAAGAACAACCTGCTCCCCCAGCCGATCGTCGTCGAGCCGAAGCCGGGCGGAAGCGGTGGGATCGCTTTTGCCTACGTGGCCGGCAAGAAGAAGGATCCCTATTTCATGGTCACTGCCACGCCTACCTTCCTGACCACCCCGCTGATGGGCAAGACCCCGGTCGGGCTGAAAGACTTCACGCCGATTGCCAACCTCGCCTTCGACGAGCTCGTGCTGGTGGTGGGCGCCAATACGAAATACAAAACGATCAAGGACGTGCTTGCCGACGCCAAGGCAAATCCCAAGAAGATCTCTCTGGCCGTCACCCAGTTGGGCGGTCCCGACACCATGTGCGCCGGTTTGGTCGAGAAGGCGGCGGGCGTGCAGTTCAATTCCGTCGTCTTCAGTGGGCAGGGCGACGCCAACGCGGCCCTTTTGGGCGGTCATGTACAGATGTCGATCGGAAATCCGGGGGAGTTCCTGGAACTCAGCAAGGCGGGAAAGGTGCGGATCCTCGGCATCTTCTCCGAAAAGCGCATGGCCGACGCCCCCGAGGTTCCGACGATGAAGGAACAGGGGCTCAACGTCGTGTTCCGGCAGAACCGCAGCCTCGCAGCCCCCGCGGACATTCCCGGGGATGCCCGCAAGGTTCTGGAGGATGCCCTCTTCAAATACACCCAGACGGATATCTTCAAGAAGTACTGCAAGGACAACATGATCTCCGAGGGGTATATGAAGGGCGCGGAATTCGAAAAGTACCTCAAAGAGATGCAGGACATATATTTGAGACTCCTGACAGACATGAACCTGATCAAAAAGAAATGATCCCGAAACCGGACAAAAAGGCGGCCGGGAGCGACAGCCGCCCCCGGCCGCCGACCGGAGACGGGCGCCCTGCCCGCGGTCTGGACGGAATATCTATGATAAGGCGGTGCGCCATCCAGGCCGCCGACCCTCTCCTGACGGATCCGGTTTTTACACGGGCGAACATAAAGAGGCTGATAATGAAAAAGGCGGATCTGATTACCGGTTGCATATTGCTGGTCCTGTCGGGTTTCGTTATCCGGGAGTCCTGGCTGATGCCTCCGTCGGCTACCTTCGGTCCCGGCCCCGGATTTCTCCCCTTGTGGATGGGGGTGATCCTGGCCGGGCTTGCCGTCATTTTGTTACTGACGACTTGGGGCCGCAGGGCCGCCCCGGAAGAACCCCCAGTCTTTCCCGGAAGGAAGGCGCTGACCGCGGTCGGCCTCGTTCTTCTGGGCCTCGCGCTCTACACGGTTCTCATGGCGCCTTTGGGGTTCCTGGCGAACACCCTGCTGTTCGTGGCCTTCCTGATGGGGGTGGTGCAGCGTGAGAAGTTCAAGGTGACGGCCGGCGTCGCCGTCCTGACGACCGCCGGGCTTTATATCGTCTTTCACGTGCTGCTTGGGATCACGCTGCCCAGAAGTCCGTTGGGATTCTGATTCTTGTCGGAGGTATCCGCGTGGAACTGTTTCAGAACATCGTCCTGGGTTTTCAGATCGCCTCTTCCTGGGAGAACCTCTTCTTCTGTTTTCTGGGAACGCTTCTCGGGACGCTCATCGGGGTGCTTCCCGGGATCGGCCCGACGACGGGCGTGGCGATCCTGATCCCGATCACCTTCGGAATGAACGCGACGACGGCGATCATCACCATGGCCGGGGTCTACTACGGGGCGATGTACGGGGGTTCCACCACGTCGATCCTCCTCAACGTGCCCGGGGAATCCTCTTCGGTCATGACAACCCTCGACGGCTACCAGATGGCCCGGAACGGGCGTCCGGGACCGGCCCTCGGGATGGCGGCGCTGGCCTCGTTTATCGCCGGGACGTTCGCCGTCCTGATGCTGACTCTCATCGCTCCGATTCTGGCGGACTTCGCGGTCTCCTTCGGACCTCCGGAATATTTCGCCCTCACTTTCATGGGACTTACTATGGTGACCTCCCTGGGGGGAGAAGCCCCGCTCAAGGGGATCATCAGCGCGGCGCTGGGGATCCTGATCGCCTGCGTCGGGATCGACGCGCAGAGCGGGGTGGGGCGCTTCACCTTCGACAACCTCTATCTGCTCGACGGGGTCGGGTTCATCGGGGTTGCGGTAGGGCTTTTCGCCCTTTCCGAAGTCCTCGTGAACATCGAGGCGCCGATGCAGCAGATATTCACCGCGGCCAGGTTCAACCTCCGCAGCCTCTTTCCGAACCTCCAGGATTGGAAGGACTCCCTCGGGGCGATCTGGCGGGGTTCGGTGATCGGATTCTTCGTTGGGACGCTTCCCGGGGCCGGGGCGACGATCGCCTCGTTCATGGCCTACGCGGCGGAGAAGAAGTGCAGCAAACACCCGGAGAAGTTCGGAACGGGCGTGATCGAAGGGGTGGCGGCGCCGGAGGGGGCGAACAACTCGGCGGCCGGCGGCGCGATGGTGCCGCTGCTCACCCTGGGGATCCCCGGTTCGGGGACGACGGCCATCCTCATGGGGGCCCTTTTGATCCACGGCCTGCGTCCCGGTCCCCTGCTTTTTTCCGCCCATCCGGATTTCGTCTGGGGGCTCATCGCCAGCATGTACATCGGCAACGTCATGCTGATCATCCAGAACATGCCGATGATCGGCCTGTGGGTGCGGCTCCTGAAGGTCCCCTACAAGATACTCATGCCAATAATCATCACCATATCCGCGGTCGGCGTCTTCGCGACGGACGGCAACATCTTCGACGTCTGGATCATGTTCTTCTTCGGGCTCATCGGCTACCTGATGAGAAAGCTCAACTACCCTGCCGCGCCGATGGTTCTGGGGCTTGTCCTCGGCCCGATGATGGAAATGGCGCTCCGGCAGTCCCTGACCCTTTCCTACGGCAATGTCGGGGTCTTCTTCACCAGACCGATTTCCGGAATCCTGATGGTCGTTGCCTTACTATCCCTGTCCGCCCCTCTGCTCCGCCTCCTCAAGAACCGGCACACCGCCCCCCTCCCCTGAGAATGATTTTCGATTTGCGCAAAGATCCCGAATCATATTGATGCACAATTTGACGGCTTCGCAAAAATTCTATATGCTGCCCCCGCATGCTTCCCCGGCAATCCGGGGGAGGCCTTGCGGCAATAAAAAAATTGCTATCATCAATGACAAGGAGAACGTGATGAGAACCAACAGAATCAAGCAAAAGCTCAAGAAGGGGGAACTGGTCTTCGGAACCATGCTCAAGGAGGCGCATAACGCCAACATCGCCGAGGTCCTGGAGATCGCGGGCTTCGATTATTTCGTCATCGACATGGAGCACGCCTTCTACGACATGTCCGACATCACCGCGATCTTCCAGTTTGCCAGAAAGACGGAGATCACGAGCGTCGTTAGAATCCCCCGTCTCGACTACGCCTATGTCGCCAAGGCCCTGGACATGGGGGCGGAGGGGATCTGGTGTCCCCACCTGGACACGGTGGAAGAGGCAAAGAAACTGGCAAGCTTCGGGAAATACCCTCCCGAGGGGATCAGGGGCGCGGCGGTGCCCATCTTCAGGCAGAAGGAGTTTCAGGAGTTCAAGAAACCCGGCGATTATTATCCGGCCGTCAACGAAGAGACCCTCCTGATCGCCCAGATGGAGAGCCGCGAGGCCATCGGCAACGTCGAGGCGATCACCGCCGTTCCGGGGATCGACGTGGCCATGATGGGGACGCAGGATCTCTCCCTCGACATGGGGTATGCCGGACAGTTGACCCATCCCGAAGTGAAGGCCGCGGTCCAGAAGGTGGTCGACGCCTGCAGGAAGAACGGCAAGGCGGCCGGAAACCACCTGGGAAACATCGAGGAGCTGCGCTACTGGATCGGCCGGGGGATGCGGATGATCACCTATTCCTACGAGACCAACCTGATCATCGAAAGGGGCAGAGAAGCCCTGAAATCGCTAAAGGCCTGAGCGACCGCGCCGGCCCCCGCCGGGTTCGCCCGCGGGGGTCGCTTTCCCGGGACTCAATCGGGAGTTTCCATCTCCATCGGCGGCCCGTGCTGCTGTCCGCCGCAGGCGTCGCCTGCGTCGGGATCGCACCGGGCATAGGGGCGGGGAATCGTGATCTTGATCGCCCTGGCGGCATCATGCTCGATAAACGTGATTTTGCCAATTTTGCCGATTTTACTTGACAAAACCCCGGCCATGCAGTAAAAGCCTGCCCGGTTTTGGCAGGATTAAGCCGATCCCCGCGCCTGAAGGCTGTTGGGGATTTTTTTTAATCTAAAACGGCCGCCGTACGCCGGATCAGGCGCGAAGCGGCGGCATCGCAATGGGAACGTATATGGGTATCCAAGCAGCCTGTCCCGCAATGAGGCCGGAAACGGTTCAGGCGCAGGTTTACAAAGTGGACCGCCGGCAGCAGCGGGAGATCGAACAGCGCCGGACATTCGGCATCATCAGCCACCCGGACGCGGGGAAGACCACGCTCACCGAGAAGCTTCTTCTCTTCGGCGGGGCGATCCAGCTCGCCGGCGCCGTCAAGGCCAGGAAGGCCGGCCGGCATGCGACGAGCGACTGGATGGCGATCGAGAAGGAACGGGGGATCTCCGTCACGACGTCGGTGATGAAGTTCCACTACCGGGATTTCGAGATCAACCTCCTGGACACGCCGGGGCATCAGGATTTCTCCGAGGACACCTACCGGGTCCTCACCGCCGTGGACAGCGCGCTGATGGTCATCGACGGCGGCAAGGGGGTCGAGCCCCAGACGGAGAAGCTCATGGAGGTCTGCCGGATGCGCAACACCCCCATCATGACCTTCATCAACAAGCTCGACCGGGACGGGCTGGCGCCGATGGAGCTCCTCTCCAACATCGAGGAGAAGCTCCAGATCGAGTGCGTCCCCCTCTCCTGGCCGATCGGCATGGGTAAGGAGTTCAGGGGGGTTTACAACCTCCACCGCAAATCGCTCCACCTCTTCACCGCGGGACGGGACAGCCGGAAGGAGGAGGGTATCATTATCACCGATCTTGCCGACCCGCAGTTGGACGAACTCCTGGGGAGCCAGGTGGAAGGGCTTCGGGAGGAGGTCGCCCTGCTCGAGGGGGCGGCCGGCCCCTTCTCTCTCGCGGAGTACCTCAAGGGGAACCAGACGCCCGTTTTCTTCGGGAGCGCGATCAACAATTTCGGCGTCCGGGAACTCCTCGACGCCTTCGTGGAGATGGCCCCCGCCCCCGGCGAGCGCCCGACGACCACCCGGATCGTCTCCCCCCTGGAGGAGGCCTTCTCCGGCTTCGTCTTCAAGATCCAGGCAAACATGGACCTCGCCCACCGCGACCGGATCGCCTTCTTCCGGATCTGCTCGGGGAGGTTCATGCGGGGGATGAAGGCGTTCCACCACCGCCTCGGCCGGGAGATCGTCCTGGCGAACGCGACGATCTTCATGGCCCAGGACCGGACGAACTGCGAGGAGGCTTACCCCGGCGACATCATCGGGATCCACAACCACGGAACGATCCGGACCGGCGACACCTTCACCGAGGGCGAGCCTCTCCAATTCACGGGGATCCCCAACTTCGCGCCGGAGCACTTCCGGCGGGTCCGGGTGAAGAATTCGCTCAAGATCAAACAGCTTCAAAAGGGGCTTGAGCAGCTCTCCGAGGAGGGGGCGGTCCAGGTCTTCCGGCCGCTCATCGACAACGATTACATTTTGGGTGCGGTGGGCGTCCTCCAGTTCGACGTGACGATGGCCCGGCTGAAGACTGAGTACGGCGTGGATGCCTCATACGAACCGGCCGACTACGCGGCGGCCCGCTGGGTGGAATGCGACGACAGGAAGATGCTCGCGGAGTTCGAAAAAAAATGCCGGGCGAACCTCGCTTTGGATGCCGATGGCCGCCTGGCCTACCTGGCCGCCAGCGAATGGCGGCTGGGCTTCGTCATGGAAGACTGGCCCGACATCGCCTTCCGCAAGACCCGGGAACATCATTGAGGGGATCAGACTTATCTTATCTTTGCCCTGATTGCTTCCCAGTCCTGCCCGCGCGGCATGATCTATTCTTTTTGAAACCCTATTCGGTGGCGTCTTGTTTTGGGGGGCTCCATCAATCGGCGGATGGCCATGATCAGTGATTGAATTGCCTCATCGTGGGTGTCCAGCTTTTTTTCCAACTCGACCAACTTGTGTGCCAACTCTTTGTGGGTAGCCAAATATTCCCGAAGTCTGACAAAAGCCCGAACGACATAAACGCTGACTTCGATGGCTTTGGGTGTATTGAGGACACCGGCTGCCATGATGGCGCCGTGCTCGGTAAAGGCAAAAGGACGCTTGCGACGACCGCCCCAGCGCGAGGTTGATATCGCAAATTGCGACTTCAAGATTTCAAATTCTTCAATCTCCTCTTGTGACCCTGTGCGGGGTGTTGCGCATTGCAGCTACAAACCTTGAGATGGATATTGCCAAGATCTAAAGAGCGTCAATAGGGCGTAGGAATGGCATGATGTGAATCTTGATAATTCTAACTATGATACAAGTCAAGTAGTTTCAAGTAATTTCGGCGGAATCATCTTGGCGAGAAGAAGATCATAGTACTTCGATACATTGCGGTTAAATAGTCCAGTAATATTTCTGTGATAATTCATCTGCGATAATTCTTCTTGACACCCGGAATAATCCATGTACTTTCAACCCATACAAAGCACCGGCGGTGCGTCGTTTGGTTGATTCCATCAGGCGTTGATCCTTTCTTTTTTGGAAAGAAGAACGTTATGGCAACGACTTAAACATCTGTGCCCTGCTGGCTTTACGAGATGCCCCTGACCGATCTGCAGCCGGACCCCAACCAGCCCTGAAAATACCTCGATCCGGTAGCCCTCAACGAACTCACCGAATCCGTCAAGCAGCAAAAGGTGGTCGCCCCGATCCTCTTTCGTGTGGAGAACGGCATCGCCTCCGTCAACCCCGGAGAAGAAACAGAAAATCATCGCGTAAATCGAACCGTTTATCGTTGAAATATAAATTGTATCCAGCAGTTGACTGACTTCAACGCGTTGAAGTTTTTTCGGGCCTATGTTTCCAGGCCGGTGGTTATCTGAATTGATGCAGGAAGTTGTCAAGATATTATGCCCGCGAATTAATGAGTTGAGCGTTGTCCGAAAAGTC
>Ga0172369_10000094_pt1 | contig 122328 bp, 116 predicted proteins | sample LakKiv25m_FD_114539 | JGI IMG/M metagenome (GOLD analysis project Ga0172369, IMG submission 114539) | Freshwater microbial communities from Kabuno Bay, South-Kivu, Congo - kab_022012_11.25m | ecosystem: Environmental > Aquatic > Freshwater > Lake | place: Democratic Republic of the Congo... | reverse complement strand
TTCCTTCCCCCCAACCCCCTTCCTTTTTGCCCGCCCGAGCGTTTCAGTTTTGCGCGCGAAGCGCGCAATCATTCGGAATTTTGTTCAAAAAATGTTCGAACTTCATCCAAAAAACACCGCCAAATTAAAAATATGACCCTCGTGGTCGTATTTTTAATCTGCTGAAGGCGAGATTCGAACTCGCGGGCGTCGGTGAAACCGACGTGGTCGCGTGCTCGGTATAGCGATTGAGACGAAAAGGTGTTTACATTTTTTCGCGAATGAGCAAAAAAGCGAACAAAGTAAGCGCTATCTCGCCTCCTCCGCCAATTAGAACATACACCGTCAGAACTTTAACAGAATTATTATAGTAGCAGCACTTACGGTTTACGCTTGGGCGGTACCTCGTCAGTTTGACTTAGTGCCATATCTTGAAGACTTCTTGTGGAGTTTTTTTGTTTTGATATAATTAAATGCATGAATTTAGATCCAGTTATTTTTTGCGGGGGAGAGGATTTTTTTGATAATCTTGCCAAGAAATATAAAACCCATCAAAAAGGGTTGTTTATAATGACGCCTTCTGGAGCGGGTAAAACATACTTCTGTAAAAGACAGAGCGAACCTGACTGGCTTGACGGGGATGAGGTGTTGATTGCTTCGGGGGCTCAGCCGAAAGTTGAAGATAAATGGTGGGACCAAGGGGTGCCAGTTATCGAAAGAGTTGAACAGCGATGCGATGTCATAACCCAGCAGTGTGTCGACAGAGGTTTTTGGATAATGAACTCAATTAATTTTTGGCTCAAACCAGATGCTATTGTTATACCTGAATGGGATGTATTGGTTTCAAATATTCACAAACGCCAAAAAAGTGGCAATTATGTCGGAGGACTAACTGATTCTCATCACGAACAACTCAAGATAAGCATACGAATAATAAGTGAATGGAACACAAAACACGGTGTTCCACAGTTCAAGTCGATTAAAGAGGCAATTGAACATCTTACGAGTTAGTTCTGACGGCCCTATCCCCAAGTTGTAATATAACCTTCTGATTTTGCGCATTAAGAACTGGCTCGCTGTCAGGACCAAGTTCAATAACAACACCAGCTCCGTAATCCACTGGAAGATACTCGTCTAAACCAGCGTCAGTAGCCTGTTTTACAAAGGGGCTGATCGTGTCGTAGTGCGAAGCAGACCATATCAATAGTTTTTTGTGAGGATTTTTTTTATGAAAAGCACTTGCGTAACGTTCCATTATTGCTAGTGATTTTTTAGTCCTATCGATAATATCGTATACACCTTCTGCACCGAATTCCTCTCTTTTTTCTCGTTCAGCGTCCATTTCATGCATCGCCAATGCCTTAGTGCTAAGTCCAATGGGGCCATCTTCTCCACCGTACTTATTTCTTAAAAAATCTACATATTCGGGCTTATCAAATATTTTAGGTTCACGTATTTTCTCATCTGGACGGATAGATTGACCAGTAGGATTAAATCTGTGGGTTGAAAAGTCAGGATTCAAGTTAACAATTCGCATGCCTGGATCAATGCCTAATCTCATCATAACTTGTATAGCTGCATCCTGAGCAAGTTGAGCGGTTTCCATACTACGGTAACCATTACCTCCATATCTGGTATCGCTAGACGTAAAAAGCAGCATAGTCTCGCTATCCTCAGTATCTTGTGCAAATAACTCCTCGAAAAACTTTACGTAACGTTCGAACGCAGCTTTTGCATGTTCGGGGAGCAGTGATCCTGTATTTTCCATACCGTGGGTACGCACATATTTTTCGTGTCTTTGAAAAACAATTGCAGATGCACCATCTTTCAACTGTGGAGCTTTTATATCTTCTTTTTCAATTTTTGGTATTAGCAGTTCTGTCATAACCATATATTAGCATAAGTTATGGCATATGTCAACAAGCTGGCGTTTACTTCGATTTTTTATCAACCTAGTTTCAGGATGCACCCAATCACCTCTTTATTTTAGATTGACTCTAAGTTAAAGTGGGTCAAACATACTAAATTTCAAGCCAAATAAAATACCCCAACTACACTATAGTCTGTGATTGGGGTTTTATGGTCTCTCGACTTTATTTTAGTCACCATCTGACTAAGAAATCGGGGTTCGAGAGAAACTGATTGGTACATTCTGACACACATCGCGAACCAATACTCGAAGGGGGCGGTTGATAAAAGAGTTATCAACTCTACCGAAATCGTTTACACGATTCGTTCAACCGCCCCTGTCAACAAACTCATGCTACGCGGAGGAGCCGCCAGTAACCGGCGCCCATCACGGTTCGTCCCATTTCGTCAACGACGTTTCCTGTAGCGGAATCGTCTGGGAACAGAAGGTCGGACATATCTCGCCCCGCCTCCGTTGCGGCTTTTGCCACGTCGGCGCTGACGATGTAATAGGTTCCCGGCCTCGGTTCCGGTAAATCTGTCGGTCTGCCGAGTGTCTTGCGGACGACCTCGACGAAGACACCTAGAGCGACATCGACCCTTCCATCGTTGCTGTAAATCGTCGGTGCCCGTGCAACGACGCCAGACGGACGCAAGATCATGTCGCTTTTCCAACCCTGTTGTTGAAATATGCGAATCGTGTACGGTGTCAAGTTGACGATTGCCATTTTTACCACCTTCTCTCAGTGAACAACCTCTGTACCCAACAGCCATGCAGTAACACTTATAGTAGAACCCGTCAATATATCTTGCACGAACCGTCGTCAGATTTTGTCCAGTTTGCTACAATATACAGTATGCTCGAACCATCAATATTTACTCGAATCATTAATGGTGAAATCCCTGCTCATACGATTTATGAGGACGATCGGGTGATTGCATTTTTAGATTTACACCCTAAAATCGAGGGGCACACGCTGGTTATCCCGAAAACTCAAGTTGATCATATATGGGACTTGTCCGACGATGACTACGATTACCTGTGGAAAGTTGTAAAAAAACTAGGCATTCATATCCGTAATGTCATAGGATCGCCGCGAGTTGGAGTGTCGGTTGAAGGATTTGGCGTACCGCATGTACATGTTCATCTTATTCCAATCTACAGAGGTAACGACCTTTGTAAACCCCAAACTATGAACCTGGACCCCGACCACGATGCGCTATCGGCCATGGCGTTATTATTAAGATATAACGATCCTACCACCACTACATAACCTATACTTGACAAAAAACAAAGCTTATGCTATATTTGTGATTGTATCATCAACTTAAAATACAAAAATATAATCATATGCAACCAACAGTCAGTACCCCAATATCACTATTCATCTTGTTAACGTTGTTGTCGGGTTGGTTTATTAGTGATTTTAGGCTTAGCGATGTTGTAGAGGTAGCCGTGATTCCGTCAAACCGCAATAAAATTAGTAACGAAGATAAAACCCAGATGGCTCCTGCCGCTTCCTCGCCAAATATTGAAACAAATTGGTACTCTGGCAACACATCTAATATGTCGTATCAATTACCGTCGGCTCAGGCTCGCAATGACGACAAAGATGAATATGTTGCCCAGGGTAGAATTTTAGGCGATAGTTTTGGTAGCGACGGAACGTTGTAGGGTTTTATTTAATTACTTCAAGTTCATGCAACAGGCGCGTAACCAGCGCCTGTTTTTCTGTTAACAGAGTGCGCGATTCGTCAATCAGTTCAGCCGGTGCCTTGCCGATATAGCCTTCATTGGCTAGTCTGGTTTCGAGTGATTTGATTTGACTACGAGTTTCCGTCAGACGTACTTCCAGATTGGATTGATGTTCATACAAAGTTTTTTCCGATACGTCCAACCAAGCTTCCCTACCGCTGCTGGCAAGTCGCAGCCCTCGAGCCTGATCTACGACCTGAATGTCCTTCAGCTTTGCCATTCGTTGGATTAACTGCACATTATCAGCGATTAAACTGTCATTTTGGTACAACAAACTATACCGTTGATTGCCCGGCAGTTCGGCGGCAACGTAACGGGCCTCTGTAATCAGATGTTTCAAGCGAGTAAACTCAGCGGCTGCAATATCGTCGTAGACAACGGTTTCTGGCCATTTAGTGGTTATTAACAAATCCCTGTGCCATGACAGCGTCTGCCAGATAGTTTCGGTGACAAAAGGTGCAAAAGGATGCGCGATTTTTAGGCTGGTATCTAACACCCATGCCAACATGGACGTATTATCTTGTAATTTACTGGCCTCGACGTACCAATCGGCCACATTGTCCCAAATTGCGTGGTACATTGTTTCGCTGGCTTCGGCAAAACGATATGTTTCGATTTGTGATTCTATGTCGGTAATTGCGGTTGACAGCTCGCGAACAATCCAGTGATCAGCCGGCGTTTTTGGTTCCGGTACCATTTTTTTATGACCGTCCCCCAGCCTATCTTCGGCAAAACGGGCAATATTCCACAACTTATTGCAAAAATTTCGTCCTGATACTACCCTGTTCAGACTAAAAGCTTGGCTTTGGCCTGCGCTACGATTGGCAATCAACCCTAATCGCAAGGCGTCAGATCCAAATTTGGCGATTGTTTCGATTGGACTGATAACATTATTCAGACTTTTGCTCATCTTTTGACCTTTTTCATCCAAAACCATACCGTGTAGGTAAACATGCTTGAAAGGTATCTGGTCGGCAACATACAGCCCCAGCATAATCATACGAGCCACCCAGCGGTCCAATATATCAAAACCGGTCTCCATGACGTTGTTGGGGTAAAAACGACTTAGGCGGCCCTTAGACAGGGCGTCAGTGGTAATAAACGGCCATTGACCGCTGCTAAACCAAGTGTCGAAGGTGTCTTCTTCGCGACGATAGGTATTACCATTAACTGTAATGGTTTTTTCATCTATCCGTTCGTCATAAATCCAGTCATCGACATTATTTACGTTTTGGAAGGCTGGAATAGGTATTCCCCAAGGAATCTGACGGGATAAGTTCCAGTCACGCAAATTATCCAGGTATTGAATCAGGATACGTTTGCGGCTTTCGGGAGTAAATGTGATTTCACCGTTTTCAATCGCCTGTTTTGCCCGTTGGGCCAGAGGTTGTATTTTGATAAACCACTGATCCTTAATAAGCGGTTGAATTGGCAGGCCGCTTTTATAATCATAGCCGACAACATGTTCAATTGTTGTTTTACCTCTGATCAGCTCTTGTGCCTCCAGTGCAGCTAGGGTCTGCTTTCGGGCCTGTTCGACTGTGATGCCGACAAATTGTTCGGGAACGTTTATCATTGTGCCGTCAAAATCAATTACCTGAATTCTGTTCAAATTGTGTCGCTTGCCCATTTCAAAGTCATTCGGGTCGTGTGCTGGCGTAACTTTTACCGCACCCGTACCAAAGTTAGGGTCGACGAATTCATCAGCTATAATTAAGATTTCTCTATCGGTTAACGGTAATAATACTCTAGTGCCGATTAGGTGTTTGTAACGTTTATCGTCGGGGTGAACAGCTACTGCCGTGTCGCCAAACATAGTTTCGGGCCTAGTGGTCGCAACTATAATCTCACCAATACGATCGTATGTCGGGTAGGCAATTTGCCACAAAGTCCCCTTTTCGTTTTTGTGATTGACTTCGATATCGGCATAACTAGTTCGGTATTTCGTGCTGTAATTTACAATGCGCTCACCTCTGTAAATGAGTCCTTCATTCCACATTTTTTTGAAGGTCGAATATACCGTATTTATCACCTTTTCGTCTAGTGTGAATACCAGATCTTTCCAACTGCAACTTGCCCCAAGGGCGCGAAGCTGCAATTCCATATTGCCACGTTGTTGATCGACAAAATTCCAAACCTGACTGTATAGTTGTTCTCTTGAAAAATCAAAACGGTTTTTGTTTTGCTCTTCTAGGGTTTTGTCGTAAACCACCCATGTTTCAAAACCTGCATGGTCTGCCCCTGGGACATAGACAGTGTCGCGACCCTTCATACGCCAGTAACGGATCATGATATCCTCAAGAGCAACGGTCAAAGCATGTCCAATGTGCAAATTTCCGTTAGCATTCGGTGGTGGCATAACAATACAGTATGGCTCACCTACCCCAGATGGCTCAAAGGCATTGCACTTTTCCCACATTGCATAGATGTCTGGTTCGTATTGATTAGGATCGTATGTTTTCGCTAGTTTCATATTAAACTAATTGAGCTTTCAAATATTATAATCTCACGCGAAAAGCACAAAAGCCACCCAGGGTTTCATGCGAAAACCCCTTAAAAACTTTCTGGTTTCACGTGTTTGTTTTCACCTTTTATTATATCACATTTATAAATACCTAAAATAGGATGTATAATTGATACGTAATGAATAGACTAATTCAATGTCAGAATAAACAGGGCTGGAATGACTACGTTCTAGAAAACGGTGGCCACCCCTTGCAACTCTGGGGTTGGGGCGACGTAAAGTCCGTTCATGGCTGGGAGGCTTTTCGACTATTTTTTTACGATAACAACGAAAAGGTGATTGGTGCAGTCCAACTATTGGTTCGGAAACTACCGCTGCCTTTAAGGTCGCTGGCGTATGTGCCACGCGGTCCGGTTGTTGATGAAGCCAACAGGGGAGAGTTGCTGGCGGTATTGGCTAATTATGTAAAAAACACTCACCATTCGGTTGTGCTCTCTATTGAACCAGACAGCGTTGAATATGTCGTTCCACGGGGTTGGAAAAAATCGAAGAATCAAATTTTACCGTCGCGTACTATTATTTTGGATTTGCGAAAATCAGATTCGGAATTGTTAAATGATATGGCCAAAAAAACCCGACAGTATATCCGTAAATCAACCAGTGATGTGATGAGCATCGAAAAAGTGCGCAGCAAACAAGACTTGGATAAATGCTTAGATATATATCAACTAACCGCTAAACGTGCAAAATTTGATCTGCACGATAATCAGTATTATTACGATGTTTTTAGTAAATTAGCCGATTTTTCACAAGTGTTCGCCGCCTATGTCGACGACGAACCAGTGGCATTTTTGTGGCTAGCGATTAGTGCCGATACAGCATTTGAATTGTACGGTGGCATGAATGATATTGGGCAAAAACTTCGTGCTAATTATGCACTGAAATGGTACGCCATACGTAAGTGTAAAGAGTGGGGATTGTCCCGCTACGACTTTGGCGGGTTACTGGTTGGCGGTGTATCAATATTCAAAATGAGCTGGACAAATACTGAAACTAAACTAGCCGGAACATTTGATAGGCCATTGTCGGTTTATTACAATATTTGGAATGGCGGGCTACCGATGGGGAAGAAAACTGTTCGAAAAATCAAGAAAGTATTTAAACGTTAGAAAAATTCCGAAGTTTTTACCATCGATAAACTAGGCATGACCTCTAGTTTAAAGGGATCACACGGTTGACTAGATTTTGATTGGAAGTATCCTAAACTAGCAACCATGGCTGCGTTATCGGTACACAGATTCATCGGTGCGTAGTCGATGTGCGAGGGGATTCGCTGTGATAATATACGCCTTAACTCTTGGTTGGCCGCTACGCCACCGGCAATAACGACCGATTTTGGACTGTAGTCGTTATAGGCCTGTCTGGTCTTGTCGACTAGCGTTTCGACGGCTGTACGTTGGAAGCTGGCGGCAAAGTCGTTGCGCTGGTTATCGCTAAGGCGTTCGGACAGCTGTGTAGACGGAAAATTAAAGTCAACGCCTACTTCACGCTGAACAGCTCGTAAAACGGCCGTCTTGAGTCCCGAAAAGCTAAAATCATAAGCGCCTGATAACTTTGCTTTTGGTAGTTTGTAGGCAAGGGGATTACCGTCCAATGCGGCACGTGCTATTGATGGGCCGCCAGGGTAGGAAAGTCCTAAGATTTTTGCAACTTTATCAAAAGCTTCACCTACGGCATCATCACAGGTTTGACCCAGCAGTTTATAATCACCATGATTGTGAAACAACACCAATTGGCTGTGCCCACCACTGACAATCAGCGCTAAGATGGGGAATAGCGGCGGGGAAATGGGAATTGGGGAAACAATAGCCGAGCGGCTCAACTGCGCGTCCCTATTTCCTATTTCCGAATCCCCTTCCCCGATTTTCGTTAGAAAATTAGCATAAACATGTGCCTCGACGTGGTGAATAGGGTAGAGCGGTTTATTTTTTAATACGGCCAACGTTCTGGCGGCCAGTGTACCGATTAGCAGTGATCCAATCAGTCCAGGGGCATAAGTGACAGCAATAGCGTCAATATCACACCATGTCAGGTTCGCATCTGTTAGCGCCTGATTAATCACAGGGTTAATTACCTCTATATGGCTGCGGGCTGCCACCTCTGGCACAACCCCACCATAAACGGCATGTATGTCGATTTGTGAATTAACAACGTTACTTAGTAATATGCGCCCATCCTGCACAACAGCCGCTGCAGTCTCGTCACAACTTGTCTCGATCCCAAGTATCTTCATCTGTTATATTCTACCACAACACCTATCCAACCGTTCGTTTCTATCGCTCAGGGTCAAACCTGAAAAATTACAACATTTTATACTTAATATTTCAGGCTTGGACCCCGAGTTTATATATGTTAAAGCTTAGAAAACAATTTGTGAAGAAATATACTATTGCTGAAGCACGACTGAAAGTGTAGTATAATTAGTATTAGTATAATGAAGGGTGTATGGATGACTCATCGTGCTGTTTGCTGGATGCTACGAAGACCGCAACTGTTAATTGTGGCCGGTATATTGGTTTCAATTGCTAGCCTTTCGTTTATTAATGCAGTAAAGGCAGGCACTGTCGAATCCGCCTGGTCGTGGTCGGTCGGCAAACCTATCGTATTTTCTTCTACGGTCATAAGTGGTGTTTATGCAAATTCTTGTAAAGGGACATCCCAAAAGACGGTAGTTATCGGTGAATTAGACCAACAACAAGTTTGTATGTTGCCGGGGGAGAAGGTAAGGTTTGCTACTTATTATTCTGGCAATATCCCTCAACCGGTGATTAGTTTTGGTTTTGATAATAAAATGTACAAGGTCTGGGGTGCGTGCGACATGAGCAATAGTTGCCTTTATCTTCCTGGTAGTGATAGTTTGGTCACAAAACAATATCTAATAAATGGGATAGTGCGTTCCCTAGTCGTATACAAGAATTTCACCAAACGACTATCCCATGCTATTCGGGGGTTGTCATTGGGATATGATTTTGATACATCAAATCCAGACTATACATTTCGTAGCGATAGTGGATACGCCTGGCCAATAGGTGGCTACGGTGCTTCTGGTGATGGTAAGTGGCTGGCGATTGAGTTCAGGCAAAGGGGGATTGGACTGTTAAATATTGATACGTTAGAGATGAAACGTATCTCAACAATGTCATTTAGTTACGGAACTGGCTATGATCCAACGAGTGAAATAGCCGTAAGCAATGGCGGTAAGGGCGTAGCGATTGTGGGCCAAAACTCGGGTATAACTGTTCTAGAAGTAGGCAACAACTGTGGCGATGAGGCAACCGATGATAGGATGAGCGAGGTAAGGGGGATAGCTATACCATGTAAAACGTCCCCGATAGATACAGGCGATTTTATTTATCGATTTCATACCGCTTATAGTCCACGATTTAACGATGATGGTGGCGAGCTTAGTTTTTACACATCATCGTATGTCGGCGAATCAAAAGAGGTTTCGTTACGAGCGTCCGGGTATATCAGTCAACGGCTTGATTATTTGGCCCTTGGGGACTCTTTTAGCAGTGGCGAGGGCGAAACTGACGACTACTATTATCTACAAGATACTAATGATGAGTTCGAAAAGTGCCACGTTAGCACTCGATCGTATCCATATTTATTGGCTGGTCTATCTAAAATTGACCTATTGTACATGAAAAGCGTAGCCTGTTCAGGCGCAACAACTGACGATATTGTGGGGATCGACAGCGGCTACTGGGGTCAAGGCGCAAGATTGGGCGCAAAGAACATGAATCTGAACAAGCTTGAAAAGACACTATATCAAACCCAAGCAATTGATAATTTTATACCCGGAAGAATTCACCAGTTAGGTTTTATTAGTAAATATCAACCGAAAGTCGTAACGATTGGCGTCGGGGGTAATGACGCTGGTTTTATGGATAAGTTGAAGGCCTGTATGGGTACTGATATCTGCAGTTGGGCAAACAATCTTGAAGACCGAGAACAAACTGCTAACGAAATACAAAACCTCTTTGGCACGCTAGTGAAAACTTATCAAAGAATCCACGACGAATCGCCGAATTCCTACATATATGCCGTTGGGTATCCAAAAATCATTAACGAGGGCGGGACCTGTAATTTAGTAATCGGGAAATTATTGAATGATTCTGAAAAAAGGTTCATGAATGAAGGTGTAATGTATATGAATAAGGTTATTTCAGCTGCGGCCCGTAGTGTTGGAATAAAATATCTAGATATCCAGAATAGTTTTGGCGACCACGCTTTATGTGGTCATGGGCAACCGAATGCGATGAACGCAATTATTACTGGTGATGATATAGCGGTATCGGATAATCTGGCTTGGCTTAAACTTCTTGGACAAGAGAGTTTTCACCCGACCCCTTTTGGTCACACATTATCGGCATATGTAATTAATGAATCCATCGGTAAGATGTTAGATTATAGGTATTGTACCAACAATGTAACAGCGTGCCCTGTTGAAACTGTCGCCCCCGAACCATCTGAGTATTGGATACCAGACATACATCATAACTATGCAACTCAAAAAATTGCCAATTATGTGTATGATCGTGATAACGCCACCAACTTCGGTCAAAAACAGATACAGCTTGACGACAATTCACTGGCTCCAAATTCTAACGTTGATGTCGAGATAACCTCCAACCCTATTTCTTTGGGGCAATATACTGCGGCTGGTGATGGGTCGCTTAATACCGATATAGATTTACCAACCGATCTGGAGAATGGATATCATACAGTTCATCTGTACGGCATCTCGTATTCTGGCGAATCAATCGAATTGTATCAAGTTATCAAATACTCTAAACCTGCGGTTGTTACTGATATACCCGTTGGGGAAAACACAAACACCGACGAAAACGTTAGCCCTGTTACGGTTGGAAATATTAATACCGACGCAAACACAGATTTGGTTACTGACGAAAACCCAGGCCCCCCTGACGGCAGCGTTGAACCTGTACGAGTAACCGCTAAGTCCGATAAAATTAAAACTGAAAATCCAGTTGGCGAAATCGTATATGAATCTAGACCGACGTTGCAGACAAGTGGCGACGTTGCCGTGTTGGATAAAGGGGCGGTAAAAGGAGCGTCGATTCTGAAAAATACAGCCGAGCAATCGAAAAAGTCTAGCAATCAGAACACTAATCAGCAAACCATAAACTACGTAATATTGAGCGCCATAGTTATGGTGGCAATTGTATCAATTGTGGTATTTATCTGGCGAATTCGTAGGTCTAAGGAATAAGTGAACTGGTTGATTGAACTAGTTCATACCAGTGATCACGTGCTGTCTCGTCACATCGAAAACTGATTGTTAACTTACCGATATATCCAACGATGTCCGAACCGTATTGGCTGTTGTCTAGCCTTATGTCGATCGACTCGTCGATCTGGTCCAATTGAAGTATATACCTACATTCAATCTTTGTTTGCTTGTTTTCGTAGCGTTTTTCGGCACTACTAACGACAAATTTTTTTCCAAAATCACCTGGCAGCTCAGGGTCAAGATCAGTCTTTTGAATCAACGCAGCACTACTGTTAATTGTTAAATAATATTTATCGTGCATGGTATTAACTTCTTGGATAGACGATACATTTTTGTATGTTGAAATTGATGTTATGCAGTTATAGTCACCAGTAGGCAGCCAGCCACTATGGTTGGCACTACATACGGCCGAATATTTCAAATTATCAGATTTATTGGACGTCGATTTTAACTCATTAAATAATTTGAGCATCTGAGCATCAAGCGTAGTAAATCGATCTTTGTCAAATTTATCAAATATAGGATGTGTGACGTATCCCCATATACAAACAAGTACCAGCAATAAAATAGGAAATACAAATATCGTTATCATTATTTTTGTTGATTTCTTTAATCGTGGTTTTTTGATTTGTATATTCATATACTTAATATAACATGAACACACACTTACACAATTATGTGAAATTATTAAAACCATTATTTTTTGTGTATACGGGTGGGTAGTGTACATTTAACGTATCGACGATATGATTGAGGTTTATCTCTTAAATAACCATAAGACTAAAAATTAAATAAATATTAGCAATTAATTTACTTTACAAATTGACGGACGTGAAATAAACTGAAATAGAACTGAGCAACATTAACGAAACAGAATTCAGTACTCTGTTGCGAGAAGATAAAGGTGGGACAAACATATGCCGAGTCGAAATATTATCAAAATTAACTTACCCGGAACGTACTACCATGTATACGGTCGAGGAGTAAACAAGCAACAGATTTTTCATGACGAAGATGATTATCAATACTTTCTATCTCTGTTTGACAGGTATCTGTCCCCAGAAATCTCAACTCCTCTGATTTCTGGCGATTATACGAAACTTGTCGGTACGGTTGAGCTATTGTCATATTGCCTAATGCCGAACCACTATCATTTATTGATATATCAAGTTGATACCGACGGAATGTCAAAATTAATGCGAGGAATCGTAACAAGTTACAGCCGGTATATTAACAAGAAATACAAACGATCCGGTCCAATTTTCGAGAGTACCTATAAAGCTTCATGTATTTCTGCTGACGACCATCTATTACATATAAGCCGCTACATACACCGCAACCATGAAGAGTGGATGGATTATCCGTACTCATCGATCAGGGCATATCTCTACGATGATGTTCCCGATTGGCTTGTAAAATTCAGAGTTGCTGATCGATATAAATCCGCGGTAAAGTACCTAGAGTTTTTGGATGATGTTGACTCGGTGTCTGAAGATGTAGAAATTTAACTTTCGTAGATATAATAGACCACCCAATAACAGAAAAAAAACGGGCTTTTTGGTTATAAAAACTCGCCTTAATTAAGTAAGACGAGTTTTGATTTTTGTAAATATTGATTATTTACTAGTTAGGGTTGCTTTTACTCGTTTTGAGGTGTAAAAATACAGCGCCAACAGACCACCAAACACTATGGTTGTAATAACGCCACCTATAGCTGCACCAACTTTTGAGCCGTAGTTGGGATTACTGGAGCTAATAATCACGTCAATGACCGAATATATTGTTTGAACGCCAATACTTGCCATACTGACCCACATACCGAGTTTTTTACGTAAGGCAATAAGTACTACACTGCCAAGGTAGCCGACTGCGAGGACGGGTGTAAATATTACCGATAGAGTCTGAGATGCGGTAACTACTCCTTCACTTAACACACGAAAGAAAATTCCTATTTCACCAATACCTGCAATGCTAAATATTACAAGCCAAAACGCTAGCCAGCCGCCAATGCCATCTAGTGATTTTTGAGCGACTACGTATTGAACCTGAGCCGACGCTGGCGGGGTTTGGTTCCATTGTTGTGTTGTTGGCGGGGCAGCCGCTGGAGCTTCTGTAGGAGCTGCGACATCAGGAGCATCTTTATTGGTTGTATCTGGTTGATCTTTCATATCGTTCCTTTTCGTGTTATTTGATTATACTTATATTTATATTATTACATTTTTGGCATGAATACAATACCCGACAAGCCTTACCTTGAATATTATAAGATAATCATTAAGGGAATATCCTATATTTATATTTGATGTTTTTTGCGTATATGGTAGGTTGATGAGCGATTCTCGCAACTATTTGGGAGGACTTTGATAACAAGCACAAATGCCAATAGAATCGCAAAGCCACACATAATTGAAGGAATTCCCTTCAGCGTAGACGGATCGATAATGTTAAATGCCGTCGTCGGTACTATAAAAACCAAATAACCCAGTACCATGGCGTGTAATGTTTTCCTGCGAGCAGGTTGCTCTATACCCCATTGCCAAGCAAGGTATGTGCCAATCATCAACCATCCGTAATAATATGCCGTGTACCACTGAGCGCCAGCGTGGTTTGTGTAAAATACAGCGTAATTTGCATAACATTCTTGGCCACCGATTGCGCCAGCCCCAATAATAAAGAAGGCTACAAAAGCCACGCAACTGGCGTAGGCTGCGCCCACAAGCGCCGGCATTTTTTTGTCAGCTAGTTTTACTAACATATGTATTCCAAGTGCCGGCAGTAGTGTAATTGACACATATCCTACCCGGGCCCATTGAATATGAGACCAGCCAAGCCCACCACATACCATATATTCGGACAACTGAAAGGTTCCAAGCGCAAATAACATTACGACCGCCAGTCGTTTGACCGTGCTCATTTTATAGCGCCACAATGTGTAAAATGCTAATCCAAACTCGATTAAAAACGTCGCCAGCATTACTGGAGGTGAAAAACAGAATAGTTTTCCTTTATATTTCTTAAACATATCACACACATTATAGTGTATTTGACATGTGTTTTGAAACCTATTATTAGGGACCCTAGTTAATAATTGTCATACGGTTCTACGCAGTACAGACAACTATTGAGTTGAAAATATAGCGGAAGGGTCGCTGCTTTGCGTTGCGTATGCTGATCCCGAAGTTTGTAATTTGTAGCATTGTTTTCCTGCTGGATGTGAGTAAATATAAAGATAAGTAGAATAACTGCTTTCAGCGGATGACTTGTCGCAAGTATAGTCCTTTGGACCTCCTTTATCTGTCGAAGCCCAGCTAGAGCTAGCTTTTGTATATGTCACACTCAATTCATAATAAAAAGTTTCTGAATGTGAAGGGTATTCGGGGTACATTTGAGAATTCATTGTTGAATATTTCGGACCATCTTCCTTAGTATATGTTACTAAATTGTCGTCAACTAATTTTTTTGCATCACCCTTTAAATCAACAAGGTTTTTCAGATCATCGGGTAATTTTTTGTTGCTGGCCGCATAGGTTTCAACGGCATCACTAACCGTTGGCAAGCCGCTTTCGATTAATCTGTCGTTGCGTGATAAGCGTGCGTCATTGACTGGACCAATCAATCCCAAAACAGTGATAACACCGACAACCAAGGTCATAAAGATAATGAAATATCGTCTTAGGCCTGCTAATTTGGCCGGCAGAACAACCCGCAGGAAGATAAGTGCAAACAACACGGTGATAATTAACGAACTCCACAGCGTTATCATTGTACCGTCTGTGTCGGCGCTACTGATCATCAAAGATACTAACGAGAATGCAATCGATATTAATGACCCGGTAACATACATTCCAAATATCACTGCGTGAATTATCATAACTACTGATGCGATACCAGATTTTCTATCTTGTTCCTGTTTACCATATATGATGTCGGCAATTATAGATATCGGCAGAAACACCAAGACGGCTGCAATACTGTACGCTGCAAAATCACCAAAACCTGTACCGGTAATATAAAATGACAACAATGCCACTGTCAGAGCAGACGTTGATACGACTGTTCCGCCCCAAAAGGCGTAGGTCAACCATTGCAATACAACCAATGTCGGCCCGACAATTCCGGGTTTTGATGCAGTGGTTGGTGTAGTATCAAGGCGTGCGTTAAGCCTTACGTCTAGACGTTCATTAGGATGATATTCCGAGTTAAATTTATTTGATTCTTCGATTATATTTTGTTGAGATTGGTCTGGCTGAATATCAGTATTATTATTGCCTATTGTTTCATTGCTTGGATTTACTGGATCTTCCATAGAACTACCTTCCCTTGATATAACTATTAGCATTATTGTAGCATAATACGTCTACACCGTGAATTGATAAAACACATGAATACAGTTATTATAAAAACAAGTAATGATTAACTTTGGGGATAGTAGTGAATATTATAGAGACTAATAAGCTGACAAAATATTACGGTAAGTCGTTGGGTATTCTAGATGTCAATCTAAGCATTAAAAAAGGCGAAATTTTTGGTTTTATTGGACCGAACGGTGCCGGAAAATCCACTACCATCCGAATACTTATGGGCTTAATTGGCGCTACTGGGGGCAGTGCAACTATATTCGGAAAAGATATCAAACATTTTGGTCCCGAAATAAAAGAAGAGATTGGCTATATGCCATCCGAAGTTTTTTATTATGACGACATGAAAGTGATAGACCTGTTGCGATATTCTGGCAGTTTCTATAAAAAAGATCCAAAAGTTATCGAAAGCAGGATAAAAGAACTTTCGGACTACATGGACCTGGATTTAAGAAAGAAAATTGACGACCTGTCGTATGGCAACAAAAAGAAGGTCAATATCATTCAAGGATTACTACACGAACCAAAATTAATCATTCTTGACGAGCCGACTGGAGGTCTTGATCCCTTGATGCAGCAAAAGTTTTTTGATTTATTGAAGGTAGAGAATCAAAAAGGTGCTACTATTCTATTCTCGTCACATATCCTGAGTGAGGTGCAAAAACTATGCGATCGAGTTGCCATAATCAAAGGCGGCAGCATAATCAGGGTTGTTAAAATCAGCAGTCTTGCGGATAGTATCTATAAGCGAATCAAGCTGGAAACCGTAAAACCAATTGACAAGAAAAAATTTGCCAATCTAAAGGGTATGGGTGGTTTTACGATGAATGGAAATTCAATCAATTTTTTGTTTCGTGGTCAAATTAATGACGTGACAAAAATAATCGCTGGTTTAAATTTGAAAAATATGTTGGTCGAAGAGCCTGATTTGGAAGAAATCTTTATGCATTATTACAAAAAAAGGCAATAGCGGATGAATATATTTTGGCGAGAGATAAAAACCTATCGCGGCTCAACCTTGTTTTGGACATCCATTTTCTGCTTGATTGTCATCGTTTTCTTTATGATGTATTCTTCATTTTCTAATGACGTAACAGGATTACAAAAAACATTGTTACATTTTCCTGTCGCTGTCCGGAGCGCGTTTAATATATCAATGCAGAGTTTTTTTACCATTTATGGGTATTTTGCATATTTGATTACATTTGTTTCGTTGGCTGGCGCCTTTCAGGCTATGAACCTTGGTTTGGGGATGTTGGCAAAGGAAGATGGTGGCAAAACCGTAGATTTCTTGTTAACAAAACCGATAAGTCGAAACAAGGTTATTACTAGCAAATTAATAGCAACTGTCATACTGCTAATATTAACCAACATTGTATTTAGCGCGGTTTCTTTAGCACTTGCGGCAGTTTTTTCAACCACGTCTTTAAATTCCACCACCTTCCTGCTGATTGCTGCTACGTTATTTATGATTCAAATATTCTTCTTGTCGCTCGGACTATTGCTTTCGGTTGTTTTACCTAAAATCAAATCCATTATTGCAGTTTCACTGCCAACCGTTTTCACATTTTTTGCAATTGGCGCTTTCGGAGCGATTATAGGCGATGAGAATATTAGATATATTAACCCTTTTAAGTATTATGATTCAAATTTTATAATCAACAACAAGACTTATGATTTAAAATTCGTAGTCGTTGAGGCCATACTAGTAGTCGCATTTATCTGGATAAGTTATTTACTTTATTCAAAAAAAGATATTCAGGCAATTTCATGAAAGGGAAGAAGAAGTGAATTTATTTTTTCGAGAACTAAAATCATACAGAAGGGGACTGCTGTTTTGGAGTTTGGGCATCATTGCGCTAATTGGATCAAGCTTGGCAAAATTTTCTACAATTTCTGGGCCAGATCAATCGGTTGCAAAATTAGTCGCGCAATTTCCTCAGTCAATACAAACAATATTTGGACTAAATGGTTTTGATCTTAGTAATGCCAGCGGGTATTATGGTGTCATATTTATGTATCTTGCGCTGATGGCCACCATACATGCTGTTTTATTGGGATCAGGAATCATATCAAAAGAAGAGCGCGACCGAACAAGCGAGTTTTTATTCGTAAAACCCTTGTTGCGTTCAAGGGCCATAACAATCAAGATTCTAGCTGGATTATTTATTCTGCTGGTCTTTAATTTGGTTTCGTTTGCCTCGTCGGTATACCTTGTAGATTACTTTGCGAAAGGTTCATCTATTCTTAGCGAGATTATACTTTTTTCAGCCGGTTTATTTTGCTTACAGGTGGTCTTCTTTTTCGTCGGGACTACGGTCGCCGCTGTTAATAAAAGGCCAAAAACATCAGGTTCTATTGCAGCTGGAGTACTTTTGTTTACATTTATTTTGACTTATTTTATCAACATTAATGCCAGCCTAGGTTTTTTGAAATATCTAACCCCTTTTAAGTATTTTGACGCAAAAGACATGATTGCATCTGGTACGCTTGGTATGTTAAATATGCTTATTTCCCTATCGTTGGTCGCTATTATGACATTTGTGACGTATAAGACCTACGAAAAAAGAGATTTGAACATTTAGGTTGTTTTATCACGGTTGTTTGTCATAATTAGCGCGACAGTCTCACTTGAAAACGTCCTAAAACAGATGTTTTTATATGGTAAGATTATATAGGTAACTTATGTATGATAATAAAAAGGAGCAATAATGGACTTAAGCATATTCGAAACAATGGAATCTGAGGTTCGTAGTTACATACGATCATACCCCGTTATTTTTGACAAAGCCCTAGGGTCAGTTATGACGGATGAAAACGGCACAGAATACATAGACTTTTTCTGTGGTGCTGGTACGCTTAATTATGGCCATAATAATCCAATTTTTAAACAAAAAATAATTGACTACATTCAATCAGATTCGATAACGCACGGACTTGATATGGCAACGACTGCAAAAAAGAAATTTCTGGAAGCGTTTGAATCGATTCTTCTTAAACCAAGAAATTACAAATATAAACTGCAGTTTACCAGCCCATCGGGTACAAATGCAGTCGAAGCGGCACTTAAGCTTGCCAGGCTTGTTACCGGCAGATCAAATATTATTGCTTTTACACACTCATTTCATGGAGTCAGTGCCGGCTCGCTGGCAACGACTGCAAATAAAAAATTTCGTAGTGTTGCTGGCTACCCGTTGTCGAATGTTACGTTTATCCCCTATGACGGATATCTTGACGACAAGACGAACACCGTTGATTATCTTGAAAAAATAATTAACGATCCTAGTAGCGGCTTGGACAAGCCGGCTGCAGTAATTGTCGAAACGGTTCAGGCCGAAGGCGGGGTAAATGTCGCCAGTAAAGAATGGTTGCAGCAGCTTGAAAAAGTATGTAACGATAACAAAATACTGTTAATTATTGATGACATCCAGGCAGGTTGTGGAAGAACCGGTAAATTCTTTAGTTTTGAAGAAGCTGGCATTCGGCCAGATATTATCACATTGTCGAAATCTTTATCAGGATATGGTTTGCCGATGTCATTGGTATTAATCAAACCCGAACACGACGTCTGGAAACCTGGTTGTCATAGCGGAACGTTCCGGGGCAATAATTTGGCGTTTATTGGGGCAGCGGCGGCGCTTGAAACGTATTGGGCTAACGATGAACTTTCTAAAGATATTATTCGGAAAGAAAAGGTTGTCACAGATCGCTTGCAGGCTATCGTAGATAAGTTCCCACAGGCGGAATTGAGTTTTCGGGGGCGAGGGCTTATTCAAGGTCTTACCAGCACAAAGAAAACCGATCTTGCAGATAAGATATCAGTCGAAGCTTTCAAGCGCGGGCTGATAATCGAAACGTCAGGAGCGTATGGCGAGGTGCTGAAACTTTTACCGGCACTAACAATTCCGGACGACCAATTAAATCGCGGTATCGATATTATTGAAGCCAGTATCCAAGAGTTACTTTAGTATAATAAAAACATGGCAAATACTCGAAAAATAATTAAAAAAATTGTTCCAAAAAAATTGTTCCAAAAAATTGAACCATTTGGTCATTTGACCGAATCTGTCACCGCGAATATCCGTAATGGCTTTCCGGCTCGTAAAATGCATGTGATTGGAGTAACGGGGACTAACGGCAAGACAACCACCACGTTTTTAATCGAAAAAATGTTGCACAAGGCGGGTTTCAAGGTTGCAATGCTTAGTACGGTTGCTTACGGCATTGGCGACGATCTTAAACCTCAGATTGAACACATTACAACTGCCCAGGCCGGAATTTTACAAAAACGGATTAAAGATTTTAAGCGTGCTGGGGTAGAGTGGTTAGTTGTTGAGTCGTCAAGCCATTCTTTGGCTCAACAGCGTATTTGGGGAATACCCTTCGAAATTGCTGTGATGACAAATGTTACTCATGAACACCTAGACTATCATGGCACTTTTGATAATTACCTAGAGGCTAAACGTCGACTATTCACAATAACCAGCAAACATGGACTAGCCGTCGGGGTAGTGAATGCTGATGATCCAAATTACAAAAAATTTGTCGACAGCACTCAAAAGTCTGTTACTTATGGAATCAAAGCTGGTGATGTGCGGGCCAGTGATATTAAACTTTCATCTGACCATTCGACGTTTCGGGCTAACGTAGGTAACGATCAATACAATATTCGAATAAATATCCCGGGCGATTTTAACGTCAGTAATAGTTTGGCGGCAGTAGCGGTTGGTCGGGAGATTGGATTAACGCGCGACCAAATCGAACGGGGGATTGCTGCCCTTGAAGGAGTTGAAGGTCGTATGACCGTAATCGATCGTGGACAGAAGTTCAAAGCAATAGTAGATTTCGCCGGTACACCAGATGCATTTAATCGATTGTTTGAAGGTTTGCGACCGGCAACGAAAGGTAGGCTTATAGTGGTATTTGGTTCGCCGGGGCGACGCGATGAAGCCAAGCGACCAATCCAGGGCGAGATTGCCGGCCGAAATGCTGACGAGCTGGTTCTTACCGAAGAGGATGATCGTGATATTGACGGTAATGAGATTATGGAACAAATCGCCACAGGTGCAAAAAAAGCAGGCATGAAAAAGGATAAAAATCTATTTCTAATTCTAAATCGCGAAAAAGCAATAAGTTTTGCGTTAACTCGTGCATCTAAACCCGAAGACGTTGTTATTATTTTGGGTAAGGGGCACGAAAAAACGATTGAACGCGCCGATGGCGAACATCCGTGGAGTGACATTGAAGTTACTAAAAAGGCCATTGACTTGCTGCTGAGCTCCAAAAGTGACTAGTAGTATGAATCGTGATGTTTATAATGGTGCAGACGCTGTGCGACTTTTTCGCCTATTTTAATCCAAATTTTATATTTACCGGGATTTATCACGACATCATAGCAACCGACGTAGTCGGTAACAGTTTTATTAAAGGCAGTTTTAAATAGACCGATGCCGTAGTGTTTGTGATTCGAATTTCCAATCTCATCACTTGGCGGTGAACCGCAGAAATCATGTACCTTGGCGCCACGTAATTTTGCCCATTCTATAACACGCCATTGCAAAAGGTGGCTAGCGCCATACACATTGCGCTTGCGGACGCTGGCACCGTCTTTGTAGGTACTTTTTGTGCCAAAAACGGTTGCATAAGCCCCAGCAACAACTTGACCGTTGAAGTATGCAAAGAAAAGCTGGCCATAACCAGTAGTCTCAAATCTTTTCCAGAAACTTTTGTAGTACTCGTAACTTCGTATTCCAAACTGTCCCTCGGCAGTTTCGGATAGCAGATTATACATGGTTTGACAATTATTATCGTTTGAGGTGACAAGTTCAGTAGTAACGCCGTCGCGCAGGGCGCGTTTAATGGCGTGACGGCCTTTTTGGGGGAGGTTTTCTAAAATCGTCTCTAGATTGTTGCTAATATCTAAGGTGATAGTAGACGGGTTGGGAATGATAGGATTGGATTTTACCAACCCATGCCTGGCGAGCGTCGATTGTTGGTTGCGGTCAAGTTCGGGCTCGATACGAATTGCAAAAACACCTTTTGTTTTGGCAAGCGTTTCAATTTCTTCTATATTCTTCCACAATTCTTTGATCGAACCTACCTCAGGTCCTTTTGGTAAATACCAAAACTTGCCAAGTGTCGGTACATTTTTTTCTAGCACAGTTACCGACAAGTCGTTAACAACTATAAAACGAGCAACGTATCCTCCCGTTTCCTTTTGCATTGCAAATTCATAACTAGCAAACACATTCCCTTCGTCCGGGTTAGATAATATACGCGTATTCCAAGAGTCAATCTCTTCTGATGTTGCAAAGCGAGCTGCCATTACGAATCTATTGTAATGGCAAACTGGCAAAATAGAAATTCCATTCAAATTATATGATAAAGTTAGATAATTGTTTCTTGAGGCGTTGCAAGAAAGTCAATCTCTTTAATAACATCTAGCAAGGCTTGGGCGCGCCTAGTTTCGTCGGGTATGTTTCGAGCCGCTACGTGTGCCGGAGCAATCAGCGTTTTGTCGTCGGTGCTGCGGATTAACATTAGGTATATATCAAATTTCTCATCCGGCGCTAATTCCAATTTATCGACAAGTGGACGCAATTCAGACAGCGCGTCCTTTTTTATGCCTTCTATGTCTTTGTTGTTGTCTGGGTTTGGAGTTATACCCCCGGATGGTTCGACACTGTCTGATGCCGGCTCGGCAGCGGGTTGAGGAGCTACTGGGTTCGGACTGTCATCCGTAGTGGTATTGCCGTTAGGATTTGCGACTTGTCTAATTATCGGCACAGGTGTTTCTTCGAAATTTAGGTTATTGGAGTCTTGCGACACACCGGCCAGAACTTTAGCTAACTCTTGATCGTCACTGATTGGTTTTACATCTTCTGGTTTTACGTCCATTGCCCACCCCTGATTTATATGCTTATACTTATTCTCAATAAATACTGTATCATAGATATATATATTACAGCAAGGAAGAGGAACATATGTTAGACGATGTTAACGTTTTGAAGCAACGAGATCCAAACGGTGCACTAGAAATTGCCAGTTCACAATATAAACAAGAGGAATATAAGGTTGATATTCAAAACAAAGACCATGATGATCGACCTATTGCCAGCGTTCTAGTGGCAGGAATGGGTGGTTCGGCGCTGGCGTCACTACTGGTCAAGTCTTGGTTGAAGTCGGAAATGACCGTACCTATGGACGTTATTCGTTCATATGACATACCGGCATACGTTAATTCAAACACGCTAGTTATTGTCAGCAGTTATTCTGGCAATACCGAGGAAAGCCTTAATTGCCTTCATCAAGCCAAGGAAAAAGGTGCACAGTTGGCGATAATCTCATCCGGCGGACGATTGATTAATTTGGCAAACGAGAGTCGAATTACCTACGCATTGCTTCCAAGCGGTCTGCAACCCCGAATGGCAGTGATAGATAACCTGTGCGTATTAGTTGCCTTACTTGCAAATTTTGGTATCGTTTCTGCTGAAAAACATACTGAAATCTCTGATAAATCTGATTGGTTGCGAGTTGAAAGTTCCAGGTGGAACGGCGAAATACCAACTGAACAAAATTATGCCAAACAGCTTGCGCTTCAGGCGGTTGGAAAAACTGCCATATTTTACGGCGGCACCCTAACTGCGCCCGTAGCATATAAATGGAAAATTAGTTGGAATGAAAATGCAAAAAATGTTGCGTTTTGGAATGAATTTCCAGAATTTAACCATAATGAATTCATTGGATGGACGTCACATCCGGTTGAAAAGCCTTTCGCCGTCTTTGATATCATAAGTAATTTCGAAAATCCCCGGATATTAAAACGCTTTGAAATATCTGACCGACTATTAAGTGGTATGCGTCCAAAGTCTACAGTTATAAATCTAGCAGGAGAATCATTGATTGATCAGTTACTGTGGGGAAGTGTGTTGGCTGATTACGTAAGCATATATCTGGCTATTTTAAATAACGTAAATCCTATGCCAGTTGAACTAATTGAAAAATTAAAACAAGAACTGGTTGAATCTTAGTTGTGCCGATTCAGCGATTCGATTGGGTCTTTATGAGCGGCGCGCAAAGATGGGTATAGGCCGAATAGCGTTCCCATTATAATTGATATAGCCAGTGCCGATAAGGCAATCTGCCAATTAAATACCGGGCTAAACGTTAGATATTCACCAACACTAAATGCCACAATGTACCCAACGATGTATCCAGCGATACCACCGCAAATGCTGATACCCAACGATTCAATCAGAAATTGCCATGATATATCATTGTTGCTGGCCCCTAACGATTTTCGAATTCCAATCTCTCGCGTGCGTTCAGCAACAGTTACTAACATGATATTCATTATTCCTATACCGCCAATAACCAGCGAAATAGTAGCAATTGCCGTAGTAACACCTGTGATTGTATAAAATAATTGACTTGTGGGTTGAGATATTTGATCACCTGTAAGCACTGAATAATCTTTTTCTCCACCGTGATTTTTTGCAAGTGTTTTATCAATAGCCTTAGCCGCTTGATTCAGATTCGTATATGCATCAGCTTTTATGTTTAGCTGTTGAATCTGCGCAACATTTTGATTCATTTTTTTGCCAGCAGAAAAATTGATAATTGCTAGGTTGTCAAAGTCGATTGAATTATAGTTTATTGGATTATTTATTCGTTCCAGAACACCAACAACAACATACGGCTGACCTTTAATTGTAAAAGTTCTGCCAATCGATGTTTCTGTCCCAAAGATATTAATAGATAGCTGCTTGCCGACAACTGCAGTGTTTTGGTCAATATTATCGTCCAAAAATTGACCATCGTGTACCTTAAGATTCGATATATTGGCTAATTCCGGAGTGGTGGCCAGTATCGGTGAAGATAATGGTGCGACTGAATCGGCCCGGATTGTGCCGCGTAGTATCATTATCGGCGCTACTAATTTAACGTGCGGTGTATTTTCAATGGCTTTGATGTCCAGTTCTGTAATGCTACTGGCGGCATAGTCTCGACTTGGTTGTGGCTGAGTTATATTGTCGACAGACTTCATTAAAGTACCTGGTCGTACGATAACTATATTCCCCCCTAGTGAGTCAATTTGATTACTAATAATCCTACTGGCGCCACCGCTAAGAGCTAGAATTGCCGTCATACTGGCAACGCCGATTGTCACTCCAAGCATTGTCAAAGCGCTCCGAGCACGATTATTACGCAGCGATTGATAGGCGTTTTGAATATGGCTGAGTAATAAAAATCGCATTTATTTTTTCTTCCTTTTCATTTTATAGACATATTTTTTACGGCGATTCAGTTTTTTATGACGTTTTGAAACTGGCGGTTTTCTGATGATTGTCGGTTTAGTGTCGGTATCGATTTTACCGTCCAGCATACTAATGATACGGCTGGCATAGGTAGTAAGGTTGGGATTATGTGTTACCATAATGATAGTGTTGCCACGCTTGTGCAGTTCGGACAGCTCTTCCATGATAATATGGCTGGCGCGCGAATCTAAGCTGCCCGTTGGTTCATCCGCTAATATTATTGAAGGTTCGTTTACAAGGGCGCGTGCAATTGCAACTCGCTGAACTTGACCTCCGGATAGTTGGTATGGTTTATAGTACTCACGTTCATTAAGATGAAAGCTGCGCAATACGTCGCTTGCAATCATTAATCTTTTGGTTCTCGGTACGCCCTTATAGACTAGTGGCAGGGCAACGTTTTCAACGACATTCAAACGAGGGACCAGATTAAAATCTTGAAATATGAATCCTATTTGCTTACTTCGTATTCGGGCCTGTTTATGTTTTGATATCGTATCAACAGACCTACCATCTAGTTCGTACTCGCCCAAAAATGATCGATCTAACAATCCAATAATATTTAAAAGTGTAGTCTTGCCGCAACCACTAGGTCCCATAATGGCGATGAATTCACCTTTTTTGATAGTTAAATCAATTCCGTTTAAAACAAAATTTTCCGCATCACCAATCCCGAACCTCTTTTGAAGGCCGCGCATATGTATAACTGGATTTATTGTGGTGACAGGCATTATACATATTATGAGAGTTTGTTTCACTAACTGCAACCATAAGTATATATATTTTTACAACTGTTATAATTAAAGTCGGAATATGGAAGGGTGTCCGAGTGGCCGAAGGAGTACGCTTGGAAAGCGTATGTACCTGCAAAGGTACCGTGGGTTCGAATCCCATCCCTTCCGCCAGAAATCGTTATTCGTATCGCAAAGCATCGATAGGGTCTTGGGTTGCAGCGCGTCTGGATGGTAATGTTCCGGATAAAAATGCTATTAACATGACTGTTGCGATAATAAGTGCAACCGACATTATGGGGAATAATGTTAACGAGAATCCGGGCAAGTCTTTCAAAAACCCGTCAGATGCAACCCGGTTTGCAACTTGTCCAACACTAATCGCTGCGATTGTACCAAACAAACTTCCCCAGAAACCGATCAAAACCGCTTCAACGCTGAACAGTAAGAACACTTTTGACTGGCCCATACCCATTGCTTTCATTAAGCCAATCTCTTTTGTTCTTTCCTGGACGGACATGAACAGTGTGTTAATTATTCCTACGCTAGCGGCAAGCAATGCGATTGCTCCAAAAAATATCAGGACTGCAGTAATTGCATCGATTACTTGTTTGACGATGCCGATTTGATCGTCTATCGTCCGCGACATATATCCTTTTTTTGACAGGCCGTCTTTGATTATCTGGATTGAGTTTTTATTGGCGTTTATGTCAAACTGAGCAGTTGCGGCAATATATCTATGCGCTATTTCCACAGGCAAGCCTTGGTATTGAATTGCTGCCAATCGGTCTGAGAGTGGTTTATTCACAAAAGCGCCTCCCTGGGTTAGTAATGACTCCTGCTGAACGCCGCTTATTCTCGCCAAGACAATTTCCTGTTTGCTGGTTGGATTCTTTATCGCGATTGTCACAATTTTCCCGATAGCCTGATCGCTTGACGAATAACCCAATAGTTTGATATACGCCTCGGGTAGTAATAGTTCGTATTGACTGATGTGATTATCTATCAATGATCCCGACACTACTTCGAATTTACTTCCATCAATAAAAGGCTGCGTATTTATCTGATATTTTTCCCCATTTGAACCACTTATATAGTCGGGCGCAACGGCGACGATTGCTCGAAAATTTGTCAAACCGGACTGCGTCTTTATTTTTCCTATGTCTTTGTCGTTTAGCATGGCGTTGGCTAAGGTTGCTTGAACGCTGGTATTTTTTTGGTTAGGATTGTACTTTTTTGGACCGCTACCTATTTGTATATCTACTTTAGGTCGTATAATCAATACGTTTTTTGCACCGACGCTATTAACTTGCTTGTCAATGTATGCCGAAACGCCCGAACTCAATCCGACGGTTAATGTAATCGTGAATGAGCCAATAAAAATTGCCAGAATTGTCAACAGGGTGCGCACTTTACTTCGAAGCATATTAGACGCCGCCATAGTAAAGATGTCTGTGAATTTCATAATCTGATATCCTCTATTATTTTGCCATCTTTCAAGCGAACCTGGCGATCGCATCTGGCAGCCAGTTCCGAATCGTGCGTGACAATTATTAGGGTAATCTGTTTTGATTTATTAAGATGAAAAAGCATATCCTCGATTTTTTGACCAGTAACGCTATCAAGGTTTCCGGTCGGTTCGTCGGCAAAAATTATATTCGGATTATTTATTAATGCCCTGGCGATGACTACTCGTTGCTTTTCACCACCACTTAAAAATACCGCTTTATTTTTCGCTTTATCGGTTAACCCTACTTCTTTAAGCACGTGCATACCACGTTTGTCGCGTTCTCGCCGTCCCACTCCAGCAATCTTGAGTGGCAAGATAACATTGTCAAGAACTGAGTTATTGGCATTGATAAAAAATTGCTGAAATACAAACCCAAACTGTTCGTTTCGCAGAACGTCTTTTTCACGACGTGATAAGTTTGACGATGCCCGTCCGCCAATATCAATCTCGCCGTCAGTAGGGGAGTCAAGAAGCGCCAATAGGTGCATCAAGGTGCTTTTGCCCGACCCACTTTTTCCGATAATCGCAATCGATTCGCCCTGTTTTATGTCAAGGTTTATACCTTTCAGCGCTTTAAACTCCGAATCTTTTTTGCCATAGGCCTTGTCGAGGTTTTTTACACCAATAATATAATCTATAGGTCCATCCATTACATCCCATATTCTTTTACTTGTTGCATCAAAGTTTATTCCCTTGTATTTATTATATACTGTCTCACTGGAATAGTTATAAAAATCTGATATTATTTAATAGTAAGTATGCAATTAAAAAAGAGATTACGACATATGAGCCCATCATCCAAGGCGGGCATTACATTTATTGTTTTTTGCGCCCTGGCTATTATATTACCTGCCAAAAAATCATCCCTTGATGTGGCGAGTATATTAGGAGCAACATCTATCTTCTACAGTATTTTACTGGGTTTTTATATATCAGCAGCTATGTCGAATTTAAGCCGACTGAAAACTTTGACAGCGACCGAGACCGGCGCCCTTGTTGCTATACATCGAATTATAGCCCTGTCGCTGCCTGATAAACTTGAAAAAACCGAGGACGCGATCGACAAATATCTTATTAAACGTTTCGATTATGAAATAAGCGATTATACCGAACCAACGACTAACGAATATTTCGCCATTTTTGATGTTTTAAAAGGGTCAGATACAAAATCAGAAGGTCAAGGCGCTGCATTAAACTATGTAGCGGGGGCGATGTACTACATTGCGCAGGCTAGACGAGAAATTACTATTGTTGGTGCAAAAATATTAACCACGGCCTCGTGGCTGATTCTTTCGATCCTATCGTTAATTATTGTCTTCTCGCTCTTTATTATGAGAGACGGATCATTAGATTCTGCTATCGTTACGACGCTATTGGCTACGTCTGCAGTCATGGCGCTCTTCATATTGCAGGATGTCGACGGGAATCGACTAGGGGAAGAGGAGTTTTCAATTGGTACCTATCAAGATGTATTTAACGCAATCGGCAGGCTTCATTATTATCCAAAACTATATATGGAGGCCGGTCGCTATAAACCAACGGTCAAAGAGTATCGAACCGGTGATTCCGCCAATATAGTGGTTGTTAAGGATAAACAAGTTAAATCTTCTGAACCTTTGCAAAATTCATTTTAACCTACGAAACCAACCATTTATTAGATAGGTAGCTTTTATACCTGACCTATACCTATGGTATAAGTGTACTTATTAAGTATAAGGAGTAACGATATGACACATGGTCGCATAAATCACGTTAACAGAGATAGAACGGTTCTACCGGATTAGGATATAATAGTTAAATATGAGTGTGGAGCAAACGACGAAATCATATTTACCATTGGTTGAAAAATATGTGGTAGATTCATTTTCGAAGGACGGAAAACTCTCAACTAGGGGTAAACATCTGCTGAAAACTAAAGACTGGTTATTGAAATTATATCCTGAAGCCGACGAAGCTATGCAAATCGCTGCAGTTGCGCATGATATTGATAGCGCTTTTGTTGAATATACGGGTGATAGTGGTTTTAACGATCCTGACTATCTACGAGATCATCAAATAGGCGCAGCGGCTGTTTTAGGTAATTTTCTTGATGAAAACGGTGTGGATGTCGAAATTATTGAGAAAGTAAAGCATCTAGTTGAAAAACACGAGGTTGGCGGTGATGATGGTCAAAATATGGTAAAAGACGCAGACAGCCTTGGATTCTTTGATAGAGACTTGCATGATTTTATAAACAGACATTTAGCAAAAGGGTCCGATAAGGATAAGATTCGGGAAAAGTTTGACTGGATGTACGATAGGATAACATCATCACATGCAAAAGCATTTGCAAAACCGATGTATGACGAAGCGATTAGGTTATTGGGGGAACTGGATAAATAAGGAGGTGGAAAAATGAAAATAACGATTCTCGGTACGGGTACCTTTTTTGTCAGTCAAAACAGGTCTGGTCCCGCCTACTTGTTAGAGACGTATGGTAAAAAAATTCTGATTGATTGCGGACCGGGTACATTAATGCGTTTGGCCGAGGTTGGAGTAAAACCTGATGATTTGGATTACATTTTTATTACACATTTTCATGCTGATCATACAGGTGATTTGTTTGCATTGCAGATGAACATTCGCTTAACTGACGCATTCACCGGAAATCTAAAAAAGAAACTAGTGGTTTACGGACCAACCGGAATTGAAAAGTTTACCAAAAAATTATCAAAAGTCTATCAATTACCAGCTTTTGAAAATTATAAAAACATTACATATAAAAAAATCCCTAGATCTTTTAAACTAGGTAATTTAACGGTTAAGTCATTTAAGGTTAGTCATATCGCCTTTGATGAATCAGCAGCAGCTGTGGCGATTCGATTTGAAAAAAACGGCAAGTCGTTTGTTTTTTCGGGCGATAGTAATAATAATGGTGGACTAGCAGCTGCCTGCAAAGGTGCTAACCTATTTATTTGTGATACGTCATACATCAAAGGTAATGGTACGACTTCGCATCTGGACACTCATCACATTGGCGATATTTGTGAAAAAGGCGATGTAAAAAAGCTTGTCCTGACTCATTTTTATCCTATCAATGATAACGCCGATCTTGTCTCTGAGGTTAAAGAAAAATTCAACGGTAAGGTCGTATATGGAAAAAACCTTATGGAATTGAATCTGCGAAATAATTGATTTTTATACACACATATATACTTATATTATATAAAGCATTAACATAATTATTGTGTGTTTAATCATGAAGGGGGCAGTATGGCTAAGACAAATACAATCAACAAACTAACAAATTGGCTAAAAGGCCCAATAAAAATAAAATATCTAAACACCAAACTAAAACTAATTCTAACTATACTCATAATTGTATGTGCTGGACTTGGTGGCTGGCTATTCTGGCAAAATAGACCTGGCGGATTGCTGGCAAGTGCATTAATTACCAGTTTCCAGGCTGAACAAATGACCATACCCACTGGAGTCTTTATTATTACCGACTCTTTGGCCTCAGGCGGACAGGCGATTATGCTGTCTGCCCCGGGAGACGTTAGCGGGACATTCGACCTACCTTCTAGCGCAACCTCGTTTTCTATTGTAGCTAAGGGTGGCGCCAGCTGTACTAGCAGTAAAGGACGAAACAGGACAAAAAGTGTTCAAACCGTAACAGTATTGATTGATGGCGTTAAAGTACTAACGACTATGGTCGCTTCAACAAATTGGACGGTGTATTCTGGTAATGTAAACCTAAGTGCAACTAGTCACCAAATCACAGTCACATATACAAATAGCATGACTAATTGTGCCAAAAAACTTTACTTAGACGTAATTAATTTTTACGGTGATACAGTACCTACTGTAACGCCACCACCTGCTGTTGCCCTAAGCGCTTCACCAATCACCGTAACGGCTGGGTTGACATCTACTTTAACGTGGAGTTCTAAGAACGCCACATCCTGTGCCCCAAGCGGCGCCTGGAGTTGGAGTGACACTATGTCAATAAGTGGCGGTTCTGTTTCTACTGGCGTATTGAACGTTCCTTCAACTTATAGTCTAAGCTGCACAGGACCAGGTGGAACAACTAGTGTCAGTACTACAGTAACGGTAACAAGTAAAAATACTACACCGCCTTCTACAATGGGACGCTTTGGGTATTCGACTCACATTGCAAGAATGGGCGACAAAGCAGCCTATACAGACTTTGCATCAAAAAGTAATGCAAAAACCATACGAGATGATTTTGCGTGGTCAACGATTGAATCTACTCACGGTAAGTATAACTGGTCATCGTCTGATAATGTAATGATCTATGCCTCTCAGCGAAATATGGATGTTCTGGCTATGGCGGGATATACTCCAGGATGGGCTCGTGACCCTGTGTGTAGTAGTTCGGGTGATAAATGTCAACCTTCCACTGCCTACGAGTCTGCCTACGCAACCTTTGTTAAGAATATTGCTGAAAGATATGGCCAAAACGGCGCCTTTTGGACTGCTAATCCCGCATTGACATACCATTCAATAATTGCGATTGAGATATGGAACGAGCCAAATATAACCTTCTGGCTGCCTTCTCCGAACCCTGCTAGATACACGGCATTGTTAAAAGCTGGATATAATGCGATTAAGGCCGTTAACCCGCAAATTCAAGTAATTAGCGCCGGCCTTAGTCCATACGGCGCTTATGGAAATACGATGAGCTCACGTATGAATCCGTTAAATTTCCTTGAACAAATGTATGTGGCTGGTGCGGGCGGTTATATGGACGCAGTTGGATTTCATCCATACAACTATGCCGCTGGACGAACGGCTGATGGTATGTTTGCTTATCATGTTGCCAGTGCATGGTCACAATTAGAACAAACATCTCCGTCAATTAGATCATTAATGATAAAATACGGCGACGCCAGTAAGAAAATCTGGGCAACAGAGATAGGCGCGCCTACCTCCGACGGAATAACCACGCCAGATGAGCAGGCTAGTTTTGCATCAAAATCCGTGGCCTATTGGAAAGGTTATAACTGGGCTGGTAACTACTATTGGTATGATCTTCGGGAAGACTGTACGGATACAACTAACACCGAATGTGGCTATGGTGCCATCAGTTACTACAATGTTTCTAAACCGTCCTACACCGCACTGACAAATAGCTTCAAATAGTAATAAGACAAAAAGTATTCTAAGTGCCCTCTAGTCTATTTAATTGATTAATAATCGGTTGAAAAAAGTAAACTAATAAACATGAGGTTGTAACGGTTGAAAAACGCGAAGAAAAAGGGAGTAAGGAATGCAACAAGAAACGCCGCCACTGTAGAGAGATTGGTGGTGGCGGCGGAGCAGTTTACGGCTTGGGTTTTATAAGCGCTTTGATATTTTTCATCATCCATGCCACCACATTTTGGGCAGGTATTCTGGGCTTTTTCGAAACCTTAGTCTGGCCGGCCTTTTTAGTGTACGAAGCTCTTAAATTCCTAATTAAATAAATGACCACTAAATTAAACGTTCTAATTATAGGCAGCGGTGGTAGAGAATATGCTCTTGGGTGGAAGATCGCCCAGTCGCCGAGGGCTGGTAAACTTTACGCTACACCGGGTAATGCCGGCACGGAACAGATAGCAGAAAATGTTGATATAAAGGTAACTGACTTTTCTGGGCTCATCAAGTTCGATCAGCAAAACAACATAGGCTTAATTATCGTTGGCTCTGACGACCAATTGGCTGCTGGGATTGTTGATGCATTTCAGGCAGCGGGTCTAAGGACTTTTGGTCCCAGCAAAAAAGCGGCGCGGATTGAATCATCAAAAGCTTTTTCAAAAAACCTGATGCAAAAAATGAGCATACCAACTGCAAAATTCGAAATATTTAACGATCATGATGAGCCACTAAAATATATTTCAAATCAGAAGATGCCAATCATTATCAAGGCCAATGGGTTGGCGCTCGGCAAGGGTGTATTAATTTGTCAAACCATGGACGAGGCGAAAACGGCTTCGAGCTCTATTATGATAGAAAAAACCTTTGGTGATACGGGCAATGAAATCGTTGTTGAGGGTTCCTGGGGGACGATCAAGAGATTTGTATTCACTGTGTTACTGACGGAAAAGAGACGCTCGTTTTTCCAACGGCTCAGGATCATAAACCAATTTATGACGACGATAAAGGTCCAAACACCGGCGGTATGGGAATATATGTGCCAATTCCATGGGCGGGTCAAGAATATCAGACTTGGGCGACTGAAAAAGTAATCAAACCAATACTAAAGGGGCTGGATGAGAATAATTCAATGTTTGTTGGATTTTTATATCCAGGTCTAAAAATGACAACCACAGGTCCTAAGGTTCTTGAATATAACGCTCGGTTTGGTGATCCCGAAACCCAAGTCTATATGAGGTTATTGGAAACAGATTTAGTCGAAATCATCGAAGCATGTCTGGATGGGAAACTTAGTGAAGTAAGGACTGTGTGGAATAAGGGGTTCGCCGTTTGTGTAATTATTGCTTCATATGGTTATCCAGTTAGTCGTGGTGAAGACGTTCCAATATCTGGCATTGAAAAGGTCGAGAAAATCCCCGGCGTTGTCGTATTCCATCCAGGCACAAGACTGATTAATAATGTTGTTTTGGCGGCTGGCGGAAGAGTTTTGGGTGTAACAGCCATCGGCAAAACTCTGCAAGAAGCAATTAATAATTCTTATAAGGCGGTCGGTTGTATTAAATTTGACGGCATGCAATACAGAACAGATATTGGCGCCAAGGCTTTAATTCGTCTTTCAAAAATGTCAAAACTAGTTTAACCGTTTTGGAAGACGGACAGGTGTAACATTTGCTGGTCCGTCTTTTTAAAAACTTGCGTTTTGCAAAAAAAAACTGGGGAAGTCGGCATTTTCAGCGGGGTGGCAAGCGCCGAACAAAACCTGCGTATTTCTTGCATGGCGTTATGTGTTACGCCCGTTCGCAGGTATTGCCGAGTTGAGAGCTAGGGGGATATGCCGATCTCTCTTCTCACTTCCCCAGAAATCGGGGGGATGATCGGACCATGCGAGACACTATCCCGTGGGTCGGGCTAGTATGGTCAAGCAAGTTCAACGATCAACATGCAGGGTTGGTGGGGGCAACCATGCATGGATTCCCAGGGTCGGCCCTAGAGAAGTCTCCCCCCAATTCTGAAAAAACAATTACAGAGTGAAGGAGGCCTGGTGTCTATTCGCCAGAACATTGAGGGCGACCGTCTCGCGTCCGTCATTCAACGGCCGCTCTCCAGTCGAGTGCGAAGAACACAGTGAGGGCCAAATCTCACTCACTTCTTCACTTCCAAATCTGTTACACCAGAGTTTAACATAATGAAGATAAGAAGTTCGAGGGAGGCCCGACTGTTGCGATCAGTCGGCAATAGTGCAGCTGCACACGTGCATGCGCTCGCACCATTAGCGCTAGTCTCCGCCCGAGACCTGCGCACCTCACCTCGTCTAAACGACGAAAGATTACACAGCTCTGAACGGAAGTATTTCCGGGGAGGAGTCCCGATCGTTCAGAACCAGCTACTCTCGCCGCCCAGAAATACAAAATATTAGACCATTGTGATAACCTACTTCACAAAGTCACACCTTAACCGGTATGACGTTGTGCAGTAGGTTATTTGTTACACCTGTCAATGTGCTATTAATGAGGAATCTACAAAAGACTCAACCCACAAAGCTTATCTAGTATACAACACTTTTATTAATAATACAAGAAGACTGTTCCTTCAGCATTTTAACAGTGTTTTATAGTACACTAAAAGGATGCAGGATGATGTATACAAAAAATCGCTAGAATTACATAAACGCAATCAAGGAAAAATTGAAACGGTTAGTAAGATAAAGCTTAATTCTGGCGAAGTTCTGTCTATGGCGTACACACCGGGTGTAGCAGCGGTGACAAACGAAATAGCCAGGGACCACTCATTAGCCCGAGATTATACCCTTAAACGAAACACGATAGCAATAGTTACCGACGGTTCGTCAATACTGGGCCTTGGCAATCTTGGCCCTTTGGCTGCTATCCCAGTAATGGAGGGAAAAGCAGCAATATTTAAAGAGTTTGCAGGTGTAAATGCCTTTCCAATATGCCTCGACACTCAAGACACCGAAGAAATTATTACAGCGGTCAAACAAATCGCGCCAGTCTTTGGGGGCATAAACCTGGAAGACATCTCTTCACCCAGATGTTTTGAAATCGAATCACGCTTGCGTAGTGAACTATCGATACCTGTAATGCACGATGATCAGTGGGGTGCCGCCACTGTAATACTGGCTGGATTAATTAATGCCCTTAAACTTACAGATCAAATCAAAGAACAGATCAAGGTTGTAATTAACGGTGTTGGCGCTGCTGGCGTGGCCACGGCCCGCCTGTTATTTGTATACGGTATTAAAAATATCGTTTTTTGCGACAGCCAAGGAATTATCTGCCACAACAGAACAGATTTAATCGCTGAAAAGCAAGAGTTGCTAGACGTTAGTTCGGCCGAGTCACACCCAGGAACACTTGTTGATGCCGTTATCGGGGCCAACGTATTTATTGGCCTGTCGAAACCGAGAGTACTCTCACCCGATATGGTCCGTTCTATGGCGCCAAAGTCGATAATATTTGCTCTTGCTAATCCAAATCCCGAAATAATGCCAGCCGAGGCGATTGCGGCAGGTGCATTTGTGGTTGCAACGGGCCGAAGTGATTTTCCCAATCAAGTTAATAACTCGCTAGTTTTTCCTGGTATGTTTAAGGGTATGTTGGATGGGGGAATTTCTCAATTCAAGATAGAAATGTTCAGTGCTGTCGCTCAGGTATTAGCCGACTCTGTTGTTGATCTTTCGCCGCTAAAAATTTTACCGACAATGTTTGAAAACCGAGTAGTTTCCGCCGTTAGCCAGATAATCCAAAACTATAGTTAGCGTAGAATAAACAACATAACACACTAGATATAGCGTACTGCATTAAAAACATGATATAATGAAATCCCATGGAGGTGAAAAAAACATGGGCAAAAAACAAAAATATATATTCGTAACTGGAGGTGTTTTATCGGGGGTAGGAAAAGGTGTCACCGCAGCAAGTATCGGTGCCGTATTAAAGGCTAAAGGTGCCAGTGTTTCGATTCAAAAATGTGATCCGTATCTTAATGTAGATGCGGGTCTTTTAAATCCCCGTGAACACGGTGAGTGCTTTGTCACCCGCGATGGTGCTGAAACGGACTTAGACCTAGGTCATTATGAAAGATTTCTGGATATTGAACTTACGCAAAATAGCGCTACGCTGTCAGGACGTTTGCTGTCAAATCTTATCGCTGACGAACGATCCGGCAAATTTGGTGGCAAAACTGTCCAACTAGTGCCACACCTCACTCAGGCAATCCAACAGGCGATTTTATTGGCCGCTAACGGTAGTGATATTCACATTGTTGAAATTGGCGGCACGGTCGGAGACTATGAAGGACTAAGTTTTATAGAAGCAATTCGAGAATTTTCTCAAAAAGTGAGCCGAGACAATTGTTTGTTTGTTCATGTTGTGTACGTACCATTTATAGGTACAAGTAAAGAATTTAAAACCAAGCCTGCCCAGAATGCCTTGAACGATCTGCGTGGATTTGGAATCGTCCCAGATATAGCGGTTGTTCGAACCGACTATCCTGCGCCCACTGATGTGGCCAGAAAAATTAGTCTATTTTGTGGAGTCGATATCGACAATGTGTTGTTGATGCCAAATGCTGACACCATTTATCGGGTGCCGATAATTGTTGCAAAAAGCGCTATACATAAACTTTTGTCTGATTTTTCTGGTCTTCCAGGTGAACCAGATTTAAAAGTTTGGCAGTCAGTTGTGCGAAACCAGACCCTCAAACCGACAAAAACAATAAGGGTTGGGTTGATTGCAAAATACATAGACAATGAAGATACATATATTTCGGTAATCGAGGCCCTAAAGGCTGCAGCCTGGCATCAAAAAGTGGGACTAGATATTGCTTGGATAGGATCTGAAACGGCAACCCAACAAGATTTCAAAAACCTAGATGCTATGGTAGTTCCTGGCGGATTTGGATCGCGTGGTATTGAGGGAAAAATTGCCGCAGCCCGCTACGCCCTGGATCACGATGTACCATACTTGGGTCTGTGTTTGGGGCTTCAGGTCGCAGTCATTGCCAGTGCACGTAAAGCCGGCTTTACAGATGCCAACAGTACTGAATTCAATCCAAAAACCAAACACAACGTCGTATATATTATGGAGGGCCAATCTGGCAAAGAATCTACCGGTGGAACATTGCGACTAGGCGATTATCCAGCCAAACTATCCAAGGCGTCAATTGTTGCAAAAACTTACAGACGACTTGATATTATCGAACGCCACCGCCATCGATACGAGGTTAATCAAAAATTCATATCAGAAATTAATAAAGGTGGCTTGATCGTTAGTGGATTGTCGCCGGACGGAAAGTTGGTTGAATTTATCGAGTCACCGAAGTGTAGGTATTTTGTTGCGACTCAGGCGCATCCAGAGTTTAAGTCACGTCCAACTAGACCCCACCCATTGTTTGTTGGTTTGATAAAAGCGTCTTTGGCCGGCAGTAAATAGCACATATTTGCTATACTAGAGGCAAATGGACTCAATTTTTCTAATATTTACAAATATAATTAAACAGATATTTGATATCGATCAAGTTGTTCGGTTAACTCGTCCCGATGTGCGGTTTGGAGATTATGCAACGAATGTTGCTATGCAAATTGCTCCAAAAATAGGTAAAAACCCTCATGAGATAGCTGAACAGTTGGCGAGAAAGCTTCGCGAAACTGGTGATTTTTCCGACGTTACAGTGGCGGGCCCAGGCTTTATTAATATTCGAATTTCTGCCCAGAATTTGTCAAAATCGTTAAATCAATCGTGGGTTTCGACTTACGGTGAAAATAATGACGGTGGTGGAAAAACAGTTGTAGTCGAATATCCCAGTCCGAACATGGCCAAGCCTTACAGTATCGGTCACCTACGCCCTGCCAATCAGGGATGGGCGGCAAAACGGTTAATGGAGGCGACCGGCTGGAAGGTAATTACCGATAATCACCTAGGTGATTATGGTGCTTCGTTTGGAATTTGGGTTGTTGGATTTTTGAAATATAGTAATATCGAAAAACTAACCACTGATGGAGTTTATGAGCTTGGGGATGTTTACATCAAGACGAAAAAAGCCCTAAAAGAAGAGGCTGACAAAGGTGGGGCGGTTCTAGCCGATCAAGTTCAGAAGTGGCTGCAAAAACTCGAAAAAGGTGATACGGAAGCACTAAATTATAGCCAGAGGTTTAATCAGATTAGTCTAGCACATATACACGACATAATGAATCGTCTGAAAATTTATACCGACTATGAACTAGGTGAAAAATTTTTTGCTCCAAAAGGTAAAGATATTGTTCAAGACTTATTGTCCCGGGGTGTTGCAGTTCAAAATGGCGACGGCTCGGTGATTATACCGCTGGATAGGTATGGGTTCAAGGTACCAATGTTAATTCAAAAATCTAACGGAACAGCATTATACGCAACGACCGACATAGCGACTATTTTGTATCGTGAGGAAACCTGGCATCCTGACCGAGTTATATATGTGGTTGGCAATGAACAACAGTTTCACTTTTCGCAACTGTTTGCTGTTGCGAACCAACTTGGTATTCGGACAGAATTAATACATCTTTGGTTTGGCCAAATCGATCAGATTAATGAAGATGGGTCTCGCCAAAGGATGAGTAGTCGCAAGGGCGTCGTATTGATAGAAGAGTTGTTGGATCAGGCAGAGGCCAAAGCTCGTGCAATTGTACGGGATCGAGATGTATCTGATGAGGATATTAAAAAGATTGCGTTGGGTGCCATAAAATTTAGTGATTTTATGGCGGATCGTCGAACAAATATATTATTTAGTTGGGACAGTATATTTGCATTGTCTGGATTTAGCGGACCATATGTTCAGTATGCAGCGGTGCGAGTGAACAAAATTTTGCACGACAATCAAATTGTTCAAACAGAAATTTCTGAATATGATTATGAACCAGAAAGACCGTTGATATTAAAAATACTCGACTATCCAAGTATTGTGAGACATTCGGCAAATGACTTAGAGCCACACAAAATTGCCTCTTTTTTATACGAACTGGCCAAAGAACTAAATCGATACTATGAAACTACACCAATTGCTACAAATGACGTTACAGATACTCAAAAACAGGCTAGATTGATTTTGTTGCTGAAAGTTAGTCATATATTTCAACATGGGTTAAGTTTGCTTGGTATCGAAGTGCCAAGCATGATGTAAAGAATTATCAAAAAGGAGTAAATATGTCAGAATCAAAAAAACCAATCATCAATAAACTCAAGGTAGTAAAGTCAGGTCAAATCGTGACAGTAAGCCCCAGAACCATCGTAAAAGCAGGCGAATCGCAGGTGATGGCTTTTTTAGATTTTATTCGAACTCAAGGTGTAGTTGGGCTGGCGGTAGGATTAGTTTTAGGTGGTGCGGTCAGTATTTTAGTCAAATCAATGGTTGACAATGTTGTTATGCCCCCGTTGGGATTTTTACTTGGGTCGGCCGAAGGTTTAAAAGGTTTGTCGTGGACCTTGGGAAACACCAGTCATGGGGTGCCGGCAGTCTTGCATTATGGAATATTTTTGAATGATTTTATTAACTTTGCGGTTATTGCCTTGGTGGTTTACCTAATTGTCCGACTGTTGAAGGTTGAACAATTTGATAAAAAGAAAAACTAATCATGGATAGAAAACTAATCAATTCACGGATGGATAGAATACTTTGGATTGACCTGGAAATGACCGGTTTATCGCCGACTGACGATTTGATTTTAGAGGTTGCCGCAATTGTGACAGATTGGGATTTGAATGAAATTGCCACGTATCAAGGAATAGTAAAAAACAAAATTACACCCCTAAACAAACAAATGGCTCTGAATGCATCGTTTTGGGACGTCAATCAAAATTCTAAATTAGAATTACTAAAACAGAATCAATCGGGTAAATCGTCATTAAAAATACAAACTGAATTATTAGCTTTTATCGAAAAGCACTTCAAATCCAATGTCCCGGTGCTGCTTGGCGGTAATTCAATCCACATCGATCGCAGGTTTATTAGGGTCAAGTGGCCAAAAATCGATGCAAAGTTGCATTATCGCATGCTGGACGTTAGTGCTTGGAAGGTTGTATTCGAAGGTAAATTCCATCGTAAGTTTGCCAAACCCGACGCCCATCGTGCTCTTGACGATATTCGAGGCAGTATTGCCGAGCTGCAATATTATCTTAGAAAATTCAAGTAGTGATACAATAAGACTACAATGCAAAGTGTGAAGCGTCGGAAAAATCGCCGAATCAGGTTTATTATTTTGGGACTATTATTTATTATTCTGGTGGCCGGCGTTACGGCTGTGATTTTGGCATATAAAACTAGCGCACCGTCGTCTGACAGCCAAATAAACTCGGCTGCACGAAAAAATAAAACGCCACAACCAAAAACCATTTCATCCAACGTACTTTTTTTGGGTAATACCTTTTGGGGTCGATATATCAACGATTGGTCGATGGCTAGCCCGCTAAGATATAAATATCCTTTTTCGCGGCTTAGTGAGTTTAATCGCGGTCAATACGACGCTTGGATATCGGGGATAGAATGTCCGACTGCGACAGGTGTTAACATGACGTCAGCACAGATGGATCAAGCCCTGCAATTTAATTGTTCACCCGATTATCTGCCAGAAGCCGCAAAATGGTTTACGGCTTTTACGTTGGCAAACAATCATACCGACAATCAGGGGGTTGAGGGATTTAGCGAAACAAAGCAACTATTAGATAAAAACGATATTCAATATTTTGGGAACTATGATCCAACAGTAATTGACGACATTTGCGAAGTAATTAGTTTACCAGTAACAATCTTAAAAGACAATGGCGCCAAAACCAAAGGCACGTTACCTGTGGCGATATGCGCGTATCATGGTGTGTTTCAAATTCCGCCAACCGAATCAGTTGCCCAGATACAGAAATACAGTCAGTATATGCCGGTAATTGCCATGCCACATATGGGGGCCGAGTATAAATCAGAACCGGATCAAATTAAAACCGATTTTTACAGAAGTTTAATTGATAGTGGTGCCGATATGGTTATTGGCGATCACCCTCACTGGATTCAGACCACCGAAAGCTACAACGGTCATCTAATCGTATATTCGATGGGTAATTTTATGTTTGACCAACAAGATACTCCCGAAGTGGTGCGGTCTGCTGGTATTCGGGTCGTCATGAAAACTTCAAGTTCAGATTCAGCGATGTTGCAAAAGTGGCTGACATTAGGTGATAAATGTAGTAAGTACAAAGATGACTGCCTAGCCCAGACCAAAAAACAAAAACTAAAAAAACTAGCAATTAATTATCAATTTGGCGTTATCGGGACAAACGATAGTGACAAGATCGCAAAACCAGCCACGCCAGACCAACAAGCCAGTATCTTAAATCGGTTAAACTGGCAATCAACAGTAGACCAGTTGCAGCCACCGTACAGTAGTCTGTAGAATAGAACTATGACACATAAAGAAATTCACGATTTTTTACTAAGTTTTCCAAACACTTGGCTGGATTTTCCTTTTGGCGAGACAACTTCGGTTTACAAGATCGGACATGCCGATACTGGGGGTCCTGCCCGTCCTGTCGGACAGACAGGCGGGGGCAAAATGTTTGCCCTAATTGCTGAAAACAGCAAACCGCTACGCATTAGTCTAAAATGCGATCCTTTGTTGGCTGAAAAACTTCGTGAAACATACGAAACGGTTTTACCGGGTTATCACCTAAACAAAAAACATTGGAATACGATTATCTGTACGGGTCAGGTGCCAGACGACGAACTAAAAGGGTTTATAACGCTAAGCTACAATCTGGTTAACCATTAGCAGCGTTAAAGTCGGCAAACTCTTTTTGGGTTGGTTCAAGGGACTTATAGGCATCATCAAGGAATGTTTTTAGGTCTGAATCGTTGGTGCTGTTATTAATTTGACGCATAAGAATCAGCGTGTTATCAAGTTGATGTGCCATTTCACTGGCATAAATACGGTCATATATCGCATTTAGTCTAGCATCTTCCAAAATAGCCAACGTTTCTTCGTTTGACTCAGCGTCGGTGACTTTTTTATCCAGTTTATCGATTTGAATATTGTTGCTGGCAAGAATTGGTGTAGCGTTGCGGATGGTATTTGTTAAATATATCCCTAAGGCGCTATTCATTGCTCGCAGTTTAGTGCTTTTAATATTCGAGTCGGCTGACTTTACCGTATTTTTTGTTGACTGCAACCGAGCGGCCAGTCGTTCAGTTTGTCCTATGCTACTGGTTGCCACGCTTGATATAATTGCAATCAGGCTTATCAAAACAATAATCCCGACAGCGATAGCGCCAATCATAATTGGTTTTTGGCGAAAAAAATCTGACTTTTTTGGAGCCTGTGGGGCAATCTGATTAAGGTAGTCAATGCCGTTGGTTGGTTGATTGTCGTTGGGATTCATTTGTAGTCCTTGCAATACAAATCATTGTGATTTGGAATGCTCTTTGTGATTAAAAACTGTCTTTTTGTGCTCGACGTATCTATGGATATGCCTCGTCCAAAGAAGACGAGTTTTATAATTCCCAGATAGTCATCCCAAGTCCCAACGATTTGCATCACTAGGACTACACTGTCATTTAACCATAATCGTTACGAATATCAAAATCTAACCCCTTGCATTATCCAATAATTATATTCTATTTTGAGTTATTCATTAACAGAGATATAATTAAAGATGATATGCAAGATGCAAAAGAGGAAGTGCGAGCACGTCTAAATATTGAGGACGTTATTGGAGAATACGTTCAACTTAAGCGTGCTGGTCGAAACTTCAAAGGCATCAGCCCCTTTACCAGCGAAAAAACACCCAGTTTTTACGTTAGTCCTGACAAGCATATTTGGCATGATTTTTCTTCAAATAAAGGTGGGGACATTTTTTCTTTTGTTATGGAAGTCGAAGGCATGGATTTTCGTGCCAGCCTAGAACACCTTGCGCGTAAAGCCGGCATCGACCTTTCGATGTACGACACCAAAGGCGGTCAAGAAATTGCTCAGCGAAAAAAACGACTACTGTTGGCAAATGAACTTGCCGCAAGTTACTATCAACAAAGTCTGATAAAAAACCAGCATGCGTTAGAGTATGTTTTCGGAAAACGAGGTTTAAGCAAGTCAATTGTTCAAGATTTCAAAATAGGCTATGCGCCAACTAGTGGCGATGCCTTGACAAAATTTTTAGCAAAAAAAGGCTTTACGACAAAAGAACTGGCTGGTGCTGGGTTGGTAAACCGTTTTAATACCGACCTGTTTAGGGGTCGAATGATGATACCGCTGATGGATGGAACGGGTCAGGTAATAGGTTTTACGGGACGTATTATTGTTGACGAACCCAAAGCTCCTAAATATTTAAATACCCCACAAACATTGGTTTACGACAAAGGTCGTCATGTCTTCGGATTGTCACAAGCAAAAGAAGCGATTAGGCAAAATGACTATGCGGTCATCGTAGAGGGCAACTTGGACGTAGTTAGCAGTCATCAAGTGGGTATTTCTCAGGTCGTTGCTACGGCGGGTACGGCTATGACCGAAAATCATCTGCGGGCACTGATACGACTTAGTAGCCATGTGCGTTTGGCGTTTGATGGCGACAGCGCTGGCTTGGCCGCCACCGAACGGGCTATTCCAATTGCGCAAAGTGCTGGAATCGATTTGTCTATAATATCAATGCCAGAAAACGCCAAAGACCCCGATGAATTAATCAAACAAGACCCAAAACTTTGGCAAGCTGCCATTGAAAAGGCCGAACCGGCAGTCGAATGGGTGCTGAAACAGTATGCAGCGCGCGAAGACCTAGCAACAGCAATTGGCAAGCGTAGGTTTACTACCGCGGCGTTGGATGTGGTACGTATTTTACAAGATTCAATCGAAAGAGAGTATTACATTACAAAAATCGCAAAACTTAGCGATTCATCAATCGATGCGTTAAAAGAAAAACTAAATAATGTTACCGAAAACAGCAAATCCTACAAACCAACCTCTTCGCAGTCAGAGACAGTCCAAGACCCGGCATATTTCCAAGATAATTTACTAGCTGTCGCGTTAATAGACGGCGCAACTCATGACCTGTTTCGTGTGGCTGATAAAGAAATCTTTACAGGTCCAGACAGACAGGCGGTGGTAAAATATCTATCAGAAAACGGCGGCAAGGCCGTAAAAGACACACCCGAACAGTTGCAAAAATATGATATCTATGTAAAAATACTACTATTAAAGGCCGATGCACGATATGCCGATTGGAACGACCAAGATCGTTACTTTGAAACGGCTCGATTGCTCCGCCAAGTTGCCAATGAGCACAAAAAAAAGCAAAAAGACAAATTAACAGATCAGTTGCGCGACGCAGAAACTCTGGGTGATGACACCAAGGCAAACGATATTCGTCGTCAGCTTAATAAGCTAATAAAGGAGATAAAAAGTGGTCAAAAGTAAAAATGACAATGATGGGGGAGTCGTCCCCCCAGCTTCCGGTTTTGTTGATACAAGTGGTTTTCCACTTAGTGATATAGACGAACCCGAACCCGAACAATTAATCGACGAAGAGGAAGAAGACGACGAAGACACACTGAACAAGGGGCAGTATTTTGATGACGCCAGTGATGATAGTGTTCGTTTGTATTTGCGAGAAATTGGCAAGATTCCGCTTCTGAATTCTCAAGAAGAACTAGCATTAGCTCAGCGTGTTGTTGCCGGCGACAAAAAAGCCAAAGACAAAATGGCCGAGGCCAACATGCGCTTGGTTGTTTCGATTGCAAAACGTTACAGCGGACGCGGACTTGATTTCCTAGATTTAATCCAAGAGGGAAACACCGGACTGTTGCGTGCTGTCGAAAAATTTGATCCCGACAAAGGTTTTAAATTTTCTACCTATGCAACCTGGTGGATTCGACAAGCGATTACGCGTGCTATTGCCGATCAAGCCAGAACGATTCGCATTCCTGTGCACATGGTTGAGACGATTAACAAATTACTCCGTACGCAACGCCGCATGACTCAGGAATTGAACCGCGAACCTACAATCGAGGAATTGGGGATTGAACTTGAAATGGAACCGGCCAAAGTTGAATATGTTATCAAAATTAAACAAGACATCGCATCCCTGGACGCAGGCGTGGGACGAGACGGCGAAGACGAAGACTCCGTACTAAGTGATTTTCTACCCGATGATGAAAGCGCAACTCCAGAAGAATCGGCAACATCACAACTACTAAAGGAACAAGTTCAGTCAGTATTATCAACACTTTCAGATCGTGAACAAAAAATCGTTAAAATGCGTTTTGGACTTGAAAATGGTAAAAGCCATACCCTAGAAGAAGTCGGCCGAGAATTCGCAGTCACCCGTGAACGTATTCGTCAAATCGAAGCCAAGGCCTTGGCAAAACTTCGCAAACACAAAGACGCCAAAAAATTACACGAATATCTGAACTAAAAAAACAACCAAAGATTCTATCATCTCTTGCGGGTCCTGCCGTCCGACCCGCTTCACCAACGTCGCTTGTAACTGTTCTTATAAGCAGACATCATCAAATCTTGACTATTACGTCTAATGTCGGTTACTTCATTGCCAACAGACTGTGCTGTTGGAATGAATGTAAGCGGCAGTAGACGGTAGATGGGTGTATTTAATTTTTATAAAATTCGATATCGTCTAATATCTGATCTAGTTGTTTATGTAAAGCGTCAAAGTCGCCATCATTCATGACATAGTGATCTGCTATTGCAATTGGTCCACCTTTTTCCAGGTTTTCGATTTCGGACCAGTCTTTCTGATCGGATTCGTTTTGTGTTAATGGACGAATTGGTCGGTTAAGTAGTCTGTGGTGACGCAAGTGTCTTGGCGCTAGAATTGCGACGACCGTCACTTCACCGGGAAACTCTTTTTTTAGTGCCTTGTATTCAGTCCAAGAATACAAACTCTCGGCGACGACACGGTGCTGACCCGAGTTAATTAGGTCATGAATCTGCTTTATTATTCGTTTGGCGATAAAGTCGGTACCTTCTTTTTTTCGTAACTCTTCACGAAAAGGCATTTCGTTCTCTTCGGTAAGTTCTATTCCGGCCTTTGTCATCGCATCAAGTACAACTCCACCAAAATAAACTTTTGGATAACCTTTGGCAGTTAAATAATCAACCGCTGTGCTTGTTCCGGAACCAGACAGGCCCACGAAAGCAACAATCTTATTATTTTCGTTAACAACCATATGAAATATTGTAACAGATAAGTAGGGATTAGGGTTTAGGGTTTAGGGTTTAGGAAATGGGAAATGGGTAAAAGCGTATAAAACAAATAAAAATATCGAAAAACATTGATAATAATACCCATTTCCCAAACCCTAAACCCTAAACCTCACGAGTTTACGGTATACTAGTAATATGACTAAACGTTTGGCAGTTATCGATGGTAAGTCTGTGTTTTACCGTGGATATTATGCTATGCCAGGACTGGTTATGGCTGACGGTACGCCGACCGGTGGAGTTTACGGTTTTGTGTCACTGGCAATTGAACTTATAAAAAAACTCGAACCCGATTATGTAGCGGTTGCTTGGGATAAAAAAGGAACAAATATTCGCAAACGTCGCGAGATTTATCCGGAATATAAAGCAGGCCGAAAAAAGGCCCCAGACGATTTTTTTGCACAAATACCGATTTTATATGAATTGCTTGATGCGTTCGGCTGGCCTTTGTACGAACTGGACGATTATGAAGCCGACGATATTTTAGGTGCATTTTCAGTCGAAGCCACCGAGAAAGGCATTGAAACCTGTCTGCTTACCAGTGATTTGGACGCTTTGCAGTTGGTTGGGCCGTTGGTCAAAGTTTATGCGCTGAAAAACGGGCTTTCTAATATTGAAGAATTTCACGTCGATTCGTTTACGAAAAAATATGGCTTGCGGGTTGATCAATTTTTGGACCTAAAAGCCTTAAAAGGTGACTCGTCAGACAATCTGCCGGGAGTTCCGGGCATCGGTGAAAAAACTGGGGTTCAGCTGCTGCAACAATACGACACTCTCGATAATATTTATAAAAACATCGACAAGATCAAACCGACCACCGCCAAAAAATTAGCCGAAGGAAAAAAACTGGCCTATATGACCAAAGAGGTCGGCCGGATTTGGACTGACGCACCCGTAAAACTTGACTGGGACGTGGCTGACGTTAATGACACCAATCTGGAAAAAGTTGCTGAAATATTGAAACGATTGGAATTTAACTCCTTGATTGGGCGTATGCCAAAACACATGATGGCTAGGGTTGATGAGGGCGTGAACGCTAAAAAGAACACAGTTTCGTCATCGCTAACAGAGATTGCATGGCCCACTACTGTCAGTATTGACGGTCCGGTTGTAATTTATGTGAACGGTGATACGGTTTGGTTGTCTTTGAATCGAAAAACTGTAAGCCACGCCAAAATTTCCGATCTGGATCGAAGTGTCTGGCGTGTATTCGAACTGGCAACTGTCATTAGTTACGATAGTAAAACCCTATATCACCAACTCGCCGCGCAGGGTGTTTTTGTTAAATTTGGAGAACTTCATGATATTCACCAAGCAGCTTTTTTGATTAATCCTCTGCAGCGTGACAGGTCGTTGGTGGGGCTGGTGGGTGCCGAAATCAACGACATACTACACAATGCCGTCGCTGCCATTTGGCGGGTGTACGACGAACAGTTAGAAATATTTACAACAGAGCCAAAATTGGCGAAAATCGCACACGAATTTGACTTTCCGTTAACCCACATACTTTTTTCAATGGAAAACCGCGGTATCAAGGTTGACGTCGATTTACTAGATAAGATCAGTCAGGATTTGGGTGACGAGTATTCCAAACTTGAAAAACAGATATTCGACATGGTAGGTTATGAGTTTAACATCGCCAGCCCTGCTCAGCTGTCGGAAGTATTATTTACCAAACTGCAGCTTCCTGTCAAAGACATCAAAAAAGGAAAAACTGGCTATAGCACTGGCCAAAAAGAACTTAATAAATTACGTGGCCAGCATCCGATAATAGAACTAATCGAAAGCACGCGCGAACTGGCTAAGTTAAAGAATACCTATACCGATACGTTACCCCAACTTGCCGACGAACAGGGACGTATTCACACCACTTTCAATCAGGACGTTGCCAGCACGGGCCGTTTAAGTAGTACAAATCCCAACTTGCAAAATATTCCAATCAGGACAGCTCTGGGACGACAAATCCGTGAAGCTTTTATTACCGACGGTGATAAGGTATTCGTTAGCGCGGATTATTCCCAATTTGAACTTCGTTTGGCGGCGGTTTTGGCGGATGATAAAGAAATGATCAATGATTTTAACGGTAATGTCGATATCCACACTAAAACCGCCAGCCAAGTGTATGGGACGCCTATGGATAATGTAACCAAATCCCAGCGTTACAGCGCAAAAGTGATTAATTTCGGCATATTATATGGCATGAGCCCACATGGACTAAGTGCTGCGACTGGTATGAGTTTTAACGAGGCGAAAAAATTTATTGACGAATATTTTGAACTGCGCGAACCAATTAGAACGTTTATTCACAAAACTCTAAACCAGGCCCGCACCAAAGGTTATGTGGAAACATATTTCGGACGCCGCCGTCCAACGCCGGATGTACTCAGCAGTAACTATATGGTTCGCACTGGTGCCGAAAGGGCAGCCGCCAATATGCCAATTCAGGGGACAGAAGCAGACCTAATGAAACTAGCTATGATAAAACTCGACAAAAAACTTGAAGGGCTGGGCGATCAGATTCTACAAATACACGACAGTATTTTAGTCGAATGCCCGGTCGAAAATGCCGAAAAAGTTGCCGACATTTTAAAAGATACTTTGGAAAATATTGCTCCCCAGCTTGGCGTTTACCTAAAAGTAGACGTAAGTACCGGCAAAAATTGGGGTGAGTTATAACAAAAACGTCTAAATTTTAATTGACGTAGTTCGTAAAGGATATTATAATAGTAGTTGTTATGGCTAATTATCGAACTGTGCGAATCATACCGGTTGCCTTAATGTTAACCATTGCCGCTGTTGTTATCGTGGGAATGATATACATAGTACGCGGCCTGTTTTTGTCTGGTGGTACGGTTTCAGTATCTCAGACCGATATCAGCAAGGCTTCTCTTATTAACACGTCCGCAGATCGTGTAGTTCGTATATCTGTCCGTGGTCAGATTGTGGCTGACGATGACTTCCGTTCTTATCAGATTCGCATTACTCCCGACCAGCGTGTCCTAACAACCTATAAAGGGTATTTGAATCAACCAATCGATAATATTACATTAGGGAATAATACTCCAGCCTACGAACAGTTTGTCTATGCTTTAAATCGGGCAAAATGGATGGATTCCAACGAATTAACAGGCGACAGCAATGATAAGCGCGGTATTTGTCCAACTGGGTACTTATACGAATTCCAGATTCTAAAAGGCGACAAGTCAATCCGAAAACTGTGGGCCTCGTCTTGCTCTGGCCAGCGTGGTTCTTTCGGGCTGCGGGTTGATTCTTTCGTTGAATTATTCACCAAACAGATTCCAGGTGCGCAATCAAAAATCGGTGACCTATGGTAATTAGGGCAGTTATATTTGACTGTTTCGGGGTGCTGGTCACCTCTGCAAAGAAACGATTAATGCAAGACTATCCTCAATCAAAAACACAAATTGATGACCTAGGACATCAGTTTGATTATGGTTTGATTTCACAGATTCAGTTTAAGGATTCGCTATCCGAGCTTCTTGGTATCTCATCAGATGATGTGGTCTTAAAATACCTAACAGCCAGTGTTCACAATGAACCAACCGTCAACTGGGTGCGTCAATTAAAACAGTCTGGTAAGTATAAAATCGGTTTGCTTAGTAATGTTGGCCATGGATATTTTGACCAATTCTTCAGCCCATCGGACAAACAAGAACTGTTTGACCAAGTTGTTTTATCAAGCGACGAGGGTATGGCAAAACCAGAAGCTATGATGTTTGAACTAATTGCCAAACGTTTAGACGTAAAGACCAGTGAATGCGTTATGGTTGACGACAGCCCCGTAAATATAGAGGCAGCCAAAAACGTCGGCATGCAGGGGGTGTATTTTATCTCGACCAGCCAAGCGCAAGACGAATTGGATCGTATCTTGGAATCCAACCGTGCCTGAACTACCAGAGGTCGAAACTATCAAACGTGGACTAAATAAACTAATCATTGGTCGAACAATTACAGCAGTACATTCAAACAGTACCAGAAGTTTTCCCAACGCTCAGGCAGATGTTGCACACTTTTTAATAAATGCCAGCATTACAGACATTCGCCGCCGCGCCAAAGTGTTATTGATCGATTTATCGACGAATTATACCTTAGTAATCCACCTGAAAATGACCGGCCAACTTGTTTTTGTAGGTCGAGCCGTTGGCGCCACTTCCCGAAATGATCCCCTGCAGCCAAAGTCTGACCAGGTGCCGGGGCCCTTGTCAGACCTGGAGCGAAGCAGGATTATAGAGGAAAGTGCGCCAAAAGGCGACCACAACGAAGCCCGCTTTGCCGGTGGTCATCCAAACGACAGCTTAATTGGGGTTTTACCTGACAAATCAACTCACGTTACATTTGAATTTACAGACGGTTCACATCTGTACTTTAATGATCAACGCAAATTTGGTTGGGTAAGGTTGATTCCGACGGTTGAAGTTCCTAATATCGATTTTATGAAACGGGTTGGTCCCGAACCACTGGAAACGGACTTTACGGCCAAACAGTTTGCGCAGCGTTTCAAACGGCGCGCTAGGACAAAAATAAAGGCTGCAATTCTTGATCAGTCGGTTATTGCCGGCGTCGGTAACATTTACGCTGACGAATCACTGTGGGGGGCCAAAATACACCCTGCGACAATGGTCAGCGATTTGCCATATTCCAAATTCAAACTTCTATATTCCGAAGTTCGCTACGTTATGAACCTATCTATCGAAAACGGCGGCAGCACCAACCGCAACTATGTGAACGCTGAAGGTAAAAAGGGAAGTTACATGGAATTTGCCCGGGTTTTCCGTCGTGAAGGTCTTCCTTGCCACCGTTGTAGCGCCGAAATTATCAAAACTCGTGTCGCTGGTCGCGGTACGCACATCTGCCCGTCCTGCCAACGGGTTGGCAGATAGCTATTGCAATTTAGATATCTTACAATAGTCAATAGCTCATCATAAGGCTATAATACCTATATGATTACAATGCTCATCGGGGAGAATTCGTTTGAGGTTCAACGAGCCCTGGATCAGATTATGCATGACTTTAACGGAATTGTCGAAAAGGTTGATGGTTCTAACCTGCAATTATCGCAATTACCAGATATATTAATGGGCGTCAGCCTGTTTGCCGATAAACGCCTAGTGATCATTCGAAATCTAGGTGAAAATAAAGCCGTTTGGCCAGTACTAGGCGACTGGTTATCTAAAATTTCGGATGATATTCACTTGGTTTTGGTCGAAACAAAACCGGACAAACGAACTGCAACCTACAAAGCTATGGTTAAGGGTGCCGATGTTCATGAGTTCGATCAATGGACGGACCGTGATGTTGCAAAGGCCGAAAAATGGGTCGAGTCCGAGGCGGCAAATCAGGATATAAATATTGATAAAAAATGTGTTCAAGCTTTAGTTCAGTGGGTCGGAGTTGATCAATGGCAGTTATTTCATGCCCTTGAAAAGGTGGCGTTAACAGATGATTTTACGATTGATAGTATAAAAAACATCATCGAACCGAACCCGGTCGAGAATGTGTTTAATTTGTTTGAAACAGCGATTCGTGGTGATGTGGATAAATTGAATCAGATACTTAAAACACTCGAAAAAACTGAGGATGTTTTTCGATTGATCGCATTATTATCTTCCCAAGCTTTTCAGTTGGCGGCCGTAGTTTCGGCTGACAAAGCTGACAATGTATCCAGGGACTTCGCCATTAATCCATATATAGTTCAAAAACTCACACCAATCGCCAAACGATTGGGAAGGTCGGGCGTATCAAAAATTATCACGATATTTACCGAACTCGACGACGACATAAAACTATCCCGCGCCGACCCATGGCTGCTGGTAGAACGCGCTCTAATTAAAGTTGCGAATATTTAAACCATAGTAAAAAACTGTGTCAAAGCTTATAATAGACTTATGATACAAAATATAAACAACTTTTTATTTCATAAAATGAACTATCCGGAATTCCGGATAGTTCAAACACGGCGTGCCGGGAAACTGGATCGAAGTCGATCTGCGTAAAGACCCCGACGCCCTTGGTAAATTTTTTACAAAACATCCCTGTTGCCGAAGAAAAAGAAGTCTAAAAAGGCCAACCCTTCTTAAGAGACAAAAAGGTGCCAGTATAAATGTCTTCATTTCTGGTAATAATTTTGAACGTGTATAATGTACAGAGTATGAACGACCAAACGCCAGAGGCTGGGGGTATTAACCGGATAAAACAGACGGCAGAAAAAATAATTAATTTAATTATTCAATTTGTAATAAAACACAAACTTGTGTTTGCGATTGTTTTGTTGGTGGTCATGATTTTAGTAGCACTTTTCAACGTGGTCCCTGTTATCAGTATCAACGATACAAAATTAGTCAACCTAAACACATCGGTCAGGATAGAGTCGGGGCAAACGGTCAAACTAAAGGGCGACAACGTATCGGTGTTTATAAGTAATTTTGCCAATGCGATCTGTCCAAAGGGCCGAACGTGTTTTGGGTCTGGTCCGACGGTAGAATATAAATTGGTCATAGACGGTCGAAGACACTCTACGGGCACAAAAACACCAGCGGACAATTCTAAATATCAAGTTGAAACTTCGGATACAGATTACAAAACCTACGCAGTAATTAAAATTGTTAAATCATAAATTGCTATTGACATATTACACAATGCGTGTATAATATCAATAACAATTAGGTTGCATGCTTTGATCCACCGTTCTGTACATGGTCGCTTGGAACGGTGAGGAGCTAGTAGCGAAACCGGGCAACCGAACCTCTTGCCAACGCGATAGGCTCGGCCACCCAACCGAGCCTATTTTGTAGCACTTTTGTTTTTTCTAGGTGGCCACAATCATAATTTGGGTTTTTATTAGTACTTCACGAAGTATCTCTATTTTCTAGTGTTATCGTTACATGAGTAAAGATTGTTGTTTCGCATCGCACTCATGTAGCGAACCGCAGCCATCTAGTGGCAGCGTTTCAACACATGAATATGGGGCCACACGGTCCTTAGTACATTTACAATCTAGCAGGAAGTACTTCACAGCAACTGGAGGTGACAGCCATGAAGCGGTTTTTCCGCATCTTGATGATTGCGGGATTGATCGGAGCTACTGGCAGTCTGACAACCCGTCAGACTGCGGGTGCGTCGACCGATTTCCGGTCCAGTGTCCAGCAGGCCAAAGTCAAGGAGTTCTTGCGTTTGGTCATGCCCGGCGCGATCGATGCTCGACTGAACACCTTGGCGAACGATCTCAACTTCGTTGCCAACATCACGACGGTCACCGATGTAACAGTCGGTCGTACGATGTACAGCACGCGGGGATCGTGTAGAAGTGCCTATTCCACAATCGTGGGTCGGGGCTTATTCGGGACACTGTTCTCGTTCAAGATTATCCTGAGCTGGTGTTACGATGCCGGCAGGGTTACGACTCACAGTAACAAGATCGTCCCTGATGTCACCATGTACGGCTCAATCGGTGGTTGGTCTTACAAGGGTGAGTATCAAGCGCGTAACACGCACTACTACGCCTGGAACGGGCGCAGGTACGGCGGCTATGTTGCCGAGGCTTTCGGCGAATTTGGCCGTTGCGTAGGTGGCAATGTTGGCTGTATCGATCAGCGTTTTGCTGACGTTGGTGTCTGCGGACACTACGACGGCACCGCGTCGTACATCCACAAACTCAATTGACGAAAGGGCAGGTGCACGCATGAAAGACAAGGGGACAGTCATGGCGATCATTGTGATCGCAGCCTTCTTCTTCAACCCGTTCATCTCACTTGCTGTGGCTGCTGTGGCCGGTGCTTATTTCGGGTTCAGTCACAACAAGTTGGCAGCCAGCAAGATGCTGGTGGTCAGCTGCCTGATTCTGCTCTGGCTATTTGCGGGCGGTTTCGTCGGCAGCAGTGGAGGGTCTTCCTGATCCAGGTTGAAACAGCTTTTATTGGGTTTCAGCTATCAAGTTCGCGAATTATTGCGAACAAAACCCAAATCGGGACGGGACTGGGCTGTTCGAGTCAACGGTGACTCCAGCCCAGCCCTCCCGGGAAATTTTTACAAAGTCCGTACCCAAAAAGCCAAAAAGGTTCGACCTTATTGATAGATAAGGTCGAACCTTTTTTTGTTTTTTATGTGACTAGTGTTGACAAATGTAACAAAATACGCTATTATATACATGAGTATAATAATAAAAACAAAAATAAGTGAAATAGAAACAATGAAGAAAAAGAATCAGGCAAAAAAATCGAACGCGCTCGTCGCTCACCGGAACGACGTGGTCTAAAACGCAAAATTCTTGGAAAAACAGCAGCCTATATAATGGACGGCAAAGGTGAATTCGTCAAAGTACTTGATGCAGAGGACGCTGAGTTTATATCAAATAATTCCGAGATACCAGCTGAAGATACAACAATTCTACCAGGTACATTCGAATACACGGGTGATATGAAGGTCGAAAGATTAATATCAGTTGGGCTCGACTGCAAGGAGTTCTTTAAAGCGTCGGACGAAAAACCCGAATCGGTAATTTTTGTTAACCTTATTATAAAGTTTACGGCTGATGGCACGGAGCTAATAGCTGGTGAGAATCAGCATGATTCTGGTGTGGTAAAGGTAACCATTGGTCCCAAAAGTATGGCTGACGCATTTGTCGGAGACGAACACCCATCCGGTCCAGATTCCAAAATAAAGATTAACGACGTTTACCTAACAGATTCTGACGATGGGCTCACACACGATTATCTGGGACACTGGTCTCACATTATTTGGGCAGTTTAGCGCAAGATGCATCGGATAGGTTTACTGAAGCCACGCGGAGCCTTTACGCACCGGTTGAATTGTTTGAATCTAGTGAGTTTAAAGACGTCGAAAGCCTTAGTGTAAACCTGTTTGGTCCTTCCGAATATATAGATTGGCGCCATAGTCGGTCAGCCGGTTTCAGTGACACAGGCGTCTCAAGTAAGTTTTAAGTAATAACAATGTTTATCGAGTTATTTAGCAGCTTTTTTAGCGATTGGCTTTTTAGCGGTCGTCGCAGCCTTTTTAGCCACAAGTTTTTTGGTAACGATAGTTTTTTTAGCAACTGATTTTGTTGCAGGTTTCGAGGCGGTTTTAGCAACAGGTTTAGCAACTGTTTTTTTAGTAGCAGCACCTAGTTTAACGCCGGCCTTTTTAGCAATACCGTGCAATTGAGATTTGCGTCGAGCAACAGTATTTTTCTTCAACAGTCCCTTTTTAACAGCGGTGTCTAGTTCGCTTTGAGCGGCACTTAAACCGGCGGCAGACGGCTTGGCAATAAATGCCTTGGTAGCCTTTTTGATGTTTATTTTAATACCAACGTTACGGTCGCGTCGTTTGATGGTCTGTTTTGCCCGTTTTATGGCCGACTTAATGATTGGCATGCTAGTATTTTACCTCTTTAAATGAAATTAACTGAATCAAGGTGTGATTATAAAGGAAAAACTCACTTATGTAAAGTGTTGTCTACTTGTTGACTAAGGTAAAATACTTATGGTATAGTTGCATAGAAATCTAGGCGAAATAAAAAACTAGGAAAAACTAAATGAACAACGCCGATAACAAGGTAAAATTGCAAATCGTAGAGAAGATAAAGGCCTCGACGAATATCTTAGTGGCCGTCAGCAAAGATCCTTCGGTTGATGAATTGTCCGCAGCGTTGGGATTAACGGTATTTTTGAACAAACTTGATAAACACGCCACAGCGATTTTTAGCGGTGCGATTCCACCGGCCATTACATTCCTTGACCCTGATAAGGTTTTTGAGAATACAGCCGACAGTCTGCGTGATTTTATTATCGCTTTGGATAAAGAAAAAGCCGACCACTTACGTTATAAGGTTGAAGGTGATGTCGTAAAGATTTTTATTACGCCTTATCGTACCGTAATAACAGATGAAGACCTAGAGTTTAGCCAAGGTGATTATAATATTGAATTAGTTCTAGCTTTGGGCGTTGAAAATCAAGAACACCTTGACGCGGCATTGGCTGCGAACGGGAAGATGCTTCACGATGTTACAGTAGCAACATTTAGTGTCGGTGAGCAATCAAGCCAGCTGGGTAGTGTGGATTGGCGAGATACAACAGCCAGTAGCCTTAGCGAAATGGTAGCCAGCCTTGTAGACACCTTGAAAACTGAAAAGGTACTGTTGGATAAACAAATTGCAACGGCGCTATTAACTGGTATTGTTTCGGCAACTGACAGGTTTAGTAATATATTGACTTCATCGCACGTTATGTCGACCGCGGCACAGTTGATGGCTGCAGGGGCCGACCAACAACTAATCGCATCAAAACTGCAAGAATCTCATGAAATCAATTCATTGCCGAGTGTTTCAGTCGAGAAAATAGCAGCATCAAAAGCTTTGTCTGGGAACATCCCAGCCGAACCTATCAAGGAACAGCCCGAACCGTCGTCGGATATTTTATCAATCCCACATGGCGCAGATGAGGCAACTGAACTAGCTGAACCAACTATACCGGACCCAGTCGAACCAATGACGTCGGCACCGACACCAACTGAACCGAATGTCATTTCAGCATCAACAACGATTACTCCAGAAAATAATATCATCAATGTGCCTACGTCAAATATGGCCAGTTCTGTACCTGGTGTTGCTGAAGAGCCACTATTGGGCGGAACGCTAAACGCAACCTCTGATCAGGCTGCCGAGGATGCCAGAAGAGAATTAGACGACCAACAAAATAAAACAATCTTGTCGCATTCATATCTTAGCGGTTCGGATACAGGTCAAACCTCGTTGATTGATGGTGTTGTCGGTCAAACGGAAGATGACAAGTCTGTTGATATCTTTTCCGAGGCACCAACCTCAACCCTTGCGCCTTCAGTCGATTCACCACCTACGGTGTCACCGCCATCAGTACCAGCCGTCGATTTTCCGCTGCCGCCTCCACTGCCAGATTTTTCAACCCTACCGCCAACTCCGTCGACGTCGCCAGATTTTAACACTACCACTCCTGAATCGTCAGTCAGCACATTACCGTACCCGTCTCAGTCGCCTTCTTCTACGTCAGTTCCCGAACTTACCTTACCGCCTATACCGCAACCTGAACCAATACCCGCGCCAGCACCAATCGCAAACGATCCTAGTCAGTTTCAGATTCCAGTCTAAATTAGTAAACGGAATATAACTATTAGAATATGGCGATTAAGCTCATTCCAATAGCCAATAGCCAATAGCCAATAGCCAATAGCCAATAGCCAATAGCCAATAGCCAATAGCCAATAGCCAAGTTATACTGTTTTGTATGGACGGCGGAATTATTTTAATTGACAAACCAATTGGCATGACGAGTTTTGGTGTTGTAGCGCGAATTCGGCGTGTTTTGTCGGAAAAATACGATAAAAAGATAAAAGTAGGCCATACGGGTACGCTTGATCCGTTTGCAACCGGACTGATGATTCTAGTAATAGGAGACGAGTGTAAAGCTGCAGGAAAGTACAGCAAACTAGACAAGGTTTACGAGGCAACGATTCGTTTGGGGCAAACCAGTACGACAGGTGATCCGGAAGGTGAAATTACGGAAGTTACTGACAAAGTTCCGATGAAGGACGAAATAACTAGGGCTCTAAAGCAGTTTATTGGCACTGTCAATCAGCGACCGCCAATTTTTAGTGCCATTAAGATAAATGGTGAACGTGCCTATAAGCTGGCTCGAAAAGGCGAGGAAATTCAGGTGCCCGAGCGTCAAGTGGCAATCCATAGCCTGGACTTGGCTGATTATCAATATCCCGAAATAAAAATTCGAGCGCACGTTTCTAGTGGTACTTATATCCGCAGTCTGGCCGAAGATATTGGTAAATCACTCGGTACTGGTGCATACTGTATCCAATTGCGTCGAATCGAAATTAGTAAATGGCATGTTAAAAACGCACAGAAATTAATTGATTTTGGTATTGACGACTAGCTAATTGATGCGTGAAGATATTTTCATATCGTAACTAAGGTGTTGAAACAATCTCCAAACTTTGCTATAATTCACACTTAATGATTACAGCAGACGAAAAAGCCAAAGCTTTTGCTTTGACGCAAACTCATAAAACTGACGTCGGTAGCCCACAAGCCCAAGCGTCTGTTCTGACGACTCGTATCAAAGAGATTACCGAACACCTTAAAATCAATAAACACGACAATATGGCCCGTCGTGGACTTATCCAGATGGTTGGCAGGCGCAAAAGGCTATTTAAATACCTTGAATCCAAAGATTTTGACGGATACAAAAAAACCATCGTCGCGCTTAAACTTCGTAAATAAAAATTAAAGTTTCAGATTCATATTTGTTACAATAGGGTGGTGAAGTTCTTGTATTCTCGATTTTCAATAATTTTTCTTTTTACATTGGTTTTTGCAAGCTTTCTACCATATCGTGTAAGTGCTGACGTCAACGACTTTAGCTTCAGTTCATTTGACGCCGATTATTATCTTTCAACAGACAGCGAAGGCCGTTCAATGCTTAAGGTTGTCGAGACCCTAACAGCCGAATTTATCAATAAAGATCAAAACAGAGGCATAGAACGTGCCGTTCCGATAACCTACGATAACCACTCATTATTATTCGAGTTTAAATCGATGACTCGCAACGGTAATCCAGAACCACTTTACGAACAACGAAAAGAGCCAAATTTTATCATTCTTTCTACTCGCAGGAATGACCCTGTCAACGGCACGCAAAAATATACATTTACCTATACATTTCGTGACGTGACCAAGTCGTTTGGCGACCATCAAGAATTATATTGGGACACAAATGGTACGGGCTGGAGGCAGCAATTTGGCGATCTAAATGTTCGAGTACATCTGGACGATTCGATAAAAAAGGATTTTACGGGTGCAGTTTCGTGTTATATAGGTCAAGAAGGTTCAACAAGACAGTGTGTAGGCAAAACTAACGATAACGTCATATCTTTTGGTTCAAATGGCCCCCTGGCTGCAGGTGAGAATTTGACTTATGATTTAAGTTTTAATAACGATACATTCGTTGGATATCAGCCAACACTGAACGAAATGATGCCGTACATACTATCGACTATCGCTGGGTTGTTATTTTTAGCTATGATTTTTATCAAATTATATTACGGCCGAAATAGTCCTGGCATGGGAACGATTATCGCTGAGTACCTGCCCCCGCCAAGCATGAACGTATCGTTGGCGGCGGATATTTCGGATAAAACTCTCACCAGTTCGACTGCCCAAATTTTAGATTTTGCAGTTAGGCACAAGATTAGGGTGATCGAAACCAAGGGTAAATTCTTATTTATGGACTCGACCACCTATATACTGGAATTGTTAAATATCGACGATCTGGACCAAAACGAACTGGAGTTTATTGATATATTATTTGGCAACAGGCAACTCGGAAGTCAATACACCTTCAATAAAACTGACACTAAAAGGGCAAGGCTGATGATGAAACTCGGTAAAGTGATTAAAAAGGAATCCGAAAATCAGGGCTATCGTCAAAAAAAGACACCACAAATAGTCTTGCAAAATATTCTTGTTGTGTTGATAACAGCTTTGATCGTTGCTGAATTTGTATTGTCAATCTCTAACTCTAATAATTTCTCAGGATACATCGTTATTTGGGCACTATATTTCTTCCTAATGTCGGTTAATTGGTTAAAACTTCTCAGTATAAGACCGTTAACCCAAAAAGGTCGAGAAGTTCACGATTACCTAAAAGGGCTTAAGATGTATATCAAACTGGCAGAAGCTGATCGTTTGCGGGTTCTGCAAAGTCCCGAAGGCGCCGACAAGCTGCCAATCGACACATCCGATAATGCCAAAATGATTGTGTTGTACGAGAGGGTTTTACCTTATGCCGTACTGTTTGGGGCTGAAAAAGAGTGGTTAAAACAACTGGGCAATTATTATGAAACCAATCAAACCTCGCCTGCTTGGTATAGCGGAGTTGGTGGATTTAATGCCTCCACGTTTGCGTCATCGATTGGTAGTTTTTCAAGTTACAGCAATTCAAGTTCATTCAGTTCCAGTAGCGGCGCCAGTGGGGGCGGTTCGTCGGGCGGTGGCGGCGGTGGCGGTGGCGGTGGCGGCGTCTAATAACGCTACCCATGGTTTAGCCATGATTGATTGAAGTGTAATATGATATAATAACGATATCGCACAACGGGACGGAAAAGTGGTGGATATAGTAATTTATTTATAGTAATCGATTCGAAAACAAATTTCTGTACCCGTTACTTATTCGTCACAATATTTTTAAAGTGTGCGAATAAAAAAGGAGGACATTTATGTCAACTATTAACCCTAACGGTAAGGAAATTTTTTCCGTTACCACAGATTTTTGCGGGAAACCGCTAACACTCGAAGTTAATCGTGTTGGTTTTCGATCAACCGCCAGTGTGCTAGTGACTTATGGTGGCACAGTTGTGCTGGGTACAGCCATGGTCAGTAGCCGTCCAGTTGTGATGGACTATTTTCCACTTAGCATTGACTATGAAGAAAAGTTTTATGCATCTGGGAAAATATCAGGCAGCCGATTCATTAAGCGTGAGGGTCGACCCAGCGATGAGGCGATTTTGATTGGTCGTTTAATCGACCGTCCAATTCGTCCACTGTTTCCAAAAGGTTACCGCCAAGAAGTGCAAGTTGTTGCGAGCGTCCTTTCGTTGGATCCAGACTTTAGGCCCGATTCGATTGCGATGATAGCATCTAGTGCGGCACTAATGCTAACCGGTACCCCGTTCGATGGACCAGTTGCCGGTATACGTGTTGGTCGTGTCAACGGCAAGTTCAAAGCGTTTTTGACAACTGACGAGCGTGAAAAAAGCGACCTTGACCTAGTGGTCGCCGGTATTGAAGGCGGTATTACTATGGTTGAAGCTGGAGCAAAAGAAGTCAGCGAAGAACTTGTTTCCGAGGCACTTACCTGGGCTTTCGGCGCCTATCAACCGGCAATTAAATTGCAAAAAGAACTTGCCGAAAAAATTTCACCCGTTGCGCTGGAATACGCACTTATTCTGCCAAATGCCGAGATTCAAGCGACGGTTGATAAATGGGTTGACGGCAAATTGGGTGAAGCCTTGCGCAAACCTTATCCTGAACGTAATGAGTTGGTATCGACTTTACGCTGGGAGTTTCATAAACAAAACAGCGATAAATTGGGTGTTGACGAATATGAATCGTTGCACGACGAATACGACGAAGCATTTACCAACGCGCTTCACAAAGACGTACGAAATGGTATTGTTGAAAAAAACCTACGCCCCGACGGTCGAAAATTGGACGAAGTTAGACAACTTTCGTCCGAAGTTGGTGTGTTGCCGAGAACCCACGGATCAAGTATATTTACCCGAGGCCTTACTCAGGCGATGAATATTATCACTCTAGCGCCACTAAGTTACGCTCAGATAGTCGACTCAATGGAAATAACTGAAGGTGAACGAACATATATGCACCACTATAATGCACCAGGATTCACGGTCGGTGAAGTCCGTAGGCTAAGTGGCCCAGGACGACGCGAAATTGGCCACGGGTATTTAGCAGAACGCGCATTAGCACCAGTATTACCGGCTCGCGAAGATTTTCCATACGCTATCCGTAGTGTTACGGAAATAATGAGCCAAAATGGCTCGACGTCTATGGCAGCCACATGCAGCAGCTGTTTGGCACTCATGGATGCCGGAGTGCCAATCAAGGCGCCAGTATCGGGAATCGCCATGGGATTAATGGTGAATGGCGAAAAATCTTATGTTTTAAGTGATATCGCCGATGCTGAAGATTTTGCTGGTGACATGGACTTCAAAGTAACCGGCACCGAGGCTGGCATTACTGCAATACAGATGGATATGAAAGTTCACGGCTTGCCTGTCTCTATCTTGAGTGAGGTGTTGACTAAATCTAAATCTGGTCGTGCCTTTATCTTGAAACACATGATTGAAACATTACCAGAACCACGAAAAAATCTTAGTCCATATGCACCACGAATTGAAAAGATTCAAATAAATCCAGATAAAATCGGCGCAGTTATCGGTAAAGGTGGCGACGTTATTAAAAAGATAACAATGGAAACTGGTGCTCAGATTGATATCGCCGAAGAAGGTTTAATTACAATCGCAGCAGTCGATACAGTTGCAATCGAAAAAGCCATGAACTGGATTAAGGGTCTAACCGAAGAACCAGAGGTCGGTACTGTATATGAAGGTAAAGTTGTCAGTATTAAAGATTTCGGCGCATTCATCAATATTCTGCCTGGTATTGACGGTATGGTTCACATCAGCGAATTATCGAACGAAAGAGTAGAAAAGGTAACGGACGTTTTATCGGAAGGTCAAATCGTGAAGGTTAAACTAATTGGTATTGATGAACGCGGTCGCCTAAGTCTAAGTATCAAAAGCGCATAAATCTGACTCGCAAAATCCCCATCACGGGTGACGTTCGGTGGGGCCGCCCCTAAATTGTTTTATCGTAATCGATAAAAAATTTAAGGGGCAAACCGAGCGGCAGGACCCGATCATATAACGCTTATGCTTGTATTTTGTTCGGATTCGTGATACCATGATGTTACTGATCTCAATCTTGTAATACATTTATGACAAATACAAAGCAAGTACTTCTTGAACAAATTAAGGCAGATATTCTAAAAAATAATATCTGCCCAGATTTGGCGCAAGAAGCCAAGAACCTTGTAATGGGCGACGGAAGCATCGATGCCGAAATATTACTAATAGGCGAAGCGCCTGGCAAAAATGAAGACGAGCAGGGCACCCCGTTCGTTGGTGCGGCCGGAAAGTTTTTGGATGAAATGCTGGCAAGCGCTGACATAAAACGATGCGATGTTTACATTACCAACATAGTAAAGTATCGTCCGCCAAATAATCGTGATCCACTGCCGGATGAAAAAAAGGCTTTTTGGCCGTACTTGGTACGTCAGCTGGATGTCATTCAACCGAAAATTGTCGTGACATTAGGCCGGCATAGCATGGAATACTTTCTTCCAGAATCAAAGATTAGTCTGATTCACGGACAACCAAAACGGATTAAGTTTGGCGATGGAAAGCTAGTGATTGTGCCGCTATACCATCCCGCCGCAGCCCTTTATAACGGTAGTATGCGAACAACACTAATCGAAGATTTTAATAAGTTACAAAAAATAATAAATATTCTAAAAAAGGAAAAGGAGAATATATAAATATGGGTCAACAAAGACTCGTGAACGTCCAGGGTGACGATCAAACAAAAAGACCCAATCAGCAACAGGGTCGTCAAAAATCAAATAACACGGTGTTAAATAACACCAACACTCGAAAAGGCGAGGCGTTTAGAGCGCAGCGTCGTACCAGTGAAAACGTAAATCAACAGGCGTCTCAACACGTTATAAACATACCAGTTAATAAATCCATATATAACGGATATGAAGGACGACAATTTAGTCCCGTCGATCAAAAAAAGCAACCACGCACTAATGGTCCTAGAATAAAAATTTTGCCAATTGGAGGCCTAGGCGAAATGGGCATCGGCAAAAATATGATGGCAATTGAATACGACAATGACATTATTGTCATCGACTGTGGTTTTATTTTCCCAGGTAGCGATTATCCTGGGATCAACTACATCACGCCCGATACCACATATTTGGAAGAGAATAAACATAAAATCCGCGCAATTATCTTTACGCACGGACACCTCGATCACATCGGGGCATTCCGTCATATCGCACACAAGATTCCTGCCCCAGTTTACGGTACTAAATTTACATTAGGCATGATTCAACGAACCATGGAAGAATCCATGGACGACTACGAACCACAATATAACGAAATTAATCCAGATACGCACGAACAGGTACAAATTGGTGACAGCTTTAATATAGAGTTTGTTCGTGTTGACCACTCTATCCCAGACTGCGCAGCAATTATCATACGTACGCCACTTGGCGTGATCGTTCATAGTGGCGATTGGCGGTTCGAAAGCGTACCGGTCGATGGTAAAAAATTCGACATAGAACGGTTAACCGAAGTCGCCAGCAAAGAGGGGGGGATCTTGCTTCTTTTGAACGAATCAACCAACTGTGAATACGACGGCACCCATACTCATACCGAATTTGATATTCAGGAAAGCATGGGGCAGGTGATGGTAAAATATCCAAACAGCCGCTTAATTCTAAGTTGTTTTAGTACCCAAATTCATCGTATACAAGTCATATTGGACGAGGCGAAAAAGCACGATCGAAAAGTAGCTTTTGCAGGATACAGTATGATTCAAAATCTAGAGGTTGCGCTGCGAACAGGTACCATCAAAGTACCCAAAGACGTCGTTGTTAAAATGGAAGACATCGTTAAATTACCGGATGCCAGAGTAACAATCGTGTGCACCGGGTCGCAAGGTGAGTTTCACGCCACTCTAAATCGTATGGCTAGCGGAAGCCACAAATTTATTAAAATTAAAAATTCGGACGTAATCGTATTCAGCTCTAACCCTATCCCTGGGAATGAAAAGTTTGTCACTAGAACTGTTGATGGCTTGATGCGCGAGGGCAGTGACGTAATTCAAAACGACCGAACTCACTTAACGGGCATTGGCCCGTTACATCTTTCGGGACACGCCTATCACGATGATCATGTCGAATTAATTAATGCTCTGAATCCAAAATTCTATATGCCAATCCATGGTGAGTTTCATATGTTGGTTCACAGTGCTGGCATAGCCGAAAAAGAAGCTGGTATTAAAAAAGAAAACATATTCGTATGCGATAGCGGAGATATTTTAGAGATATCGACAGAAGGTGCCAGAAAAGCCGGTCGTTTTCCAGTCGGGGGAATTATGTATGACGACAGTGGTGCCGTTGTTTCAGACGTGGTCCTAAAAGATCGTATTCACATGGCCAGCGAAGGAATGTTTGTGGTAGTTTTGACCGTTCAACGTGGTAGCGGCCGTCTGCTTACAAGTCCAGATATCATCAGTCGTGGATTTATTTATCTGCGTGACAGCGAAGAGTTAATAGGTCTGATTCGTCAGTATCTAAAACAAAAAGTAGCCCGAATGTTTTCGGGCAAACATATTGACCTAGATGCTGTCAAAAAAGAACTTAAAGAAGAAATTACACGTATTTTATACGACCAAACTAGACGAACGCCAATCGTGATTCCGGTAATTAACGAAATTGGTATCGGCGGTGGTATGCGCAGCCATGAACGGCTAACTAAACAAATCGATGTATTGGCACCCGTACAAAATTCAAAAGAGTTTGTTCCGAACAAGTTTCCACCTACTCAAGTACCCGACAGTGAAGCGGTCGAACCTCGCATTCGATTTGACCATCGAAGTTATTAACAATTTTTTATAAAATCAAGATTTATGGGCTTGACCACGGTGTGGTCAAGCCCGGGTGCCCAGACGAGTATGAGACCTTGGTTCCCCATCTTTGGGCGGAATTATACTCGTCTGGGGCTGTCCCGTGGGGCAGTGTTCAGGAGTTGACGCTGATCGTTGCTTTGGCCTGAGCCTTTGCAACAGCCTCGTCGAACTCCCTCTGAGCCGCGGCTTCGCGAAGTCGCCGCTGCTCCTTCACGCGCTTCTCGACGCTTGCGCCGATCCCTGCCAGCACGCGTCGCACCTCCACGTCTGCCCCAACCAGGGCTGACATGAAGTCTTCGCGGGGAAGTTTGTAGTTGTTGGTGGTGAATGTAACGACGAGTCGTCCCTCATCCGTGACGTACGCCTTCTTCACCTGGGCTATCCGTAGGACGGCCCTGACAACCGCTTTGCGCTCCGCCTCGGTCCCATAAGGTACCAAGCAGAGTCTGTTGTTGAACGACACCAACCCGAGGTTTATTAAAATTTCACCAACCCTCGGGTTTTTCGTGATCGTAATCAAGCTGCCTCCCAATCTATTCCCAGTAGGACTCCACAACTATACCACCGAATACCATCATTGACAATACATACCATTACTGCTTTTATATAGGTATATGGCAGATGATGGCATGGAAATCGGCAAAAGACATCTCAGACTTGTTGAAGACCCACTTAACGACCGGGGCAAAGAAGCTATTGAAAAACTAGCCGAAAAAACTCGCAAAGAACTAATCCAACATGTCTTTGACGTCTTTAAAGTACATATATTAGCCGAACGAGATCCAGAACTAAAAAAAAGCCTAGAACAAGAACATAAGGCACGGTTATCTAGGCACCCAACAAGTGTCACCGCTGGAACCCCATTCGAAATCTACCTAGTGGCAATCGATAGTCAGGTTGCGCCGGATGAGAACGACATTCAACCGGGATGCTTTGTAATTAATCTTAAAAGCGACGACGAGCTGGATCTAGATGACAACGGCGATGATGATGAGATTACCGTATATATGCCACCAAACCCACCCGATTTTGACATAGAAGCAGATGATATCGATATACTCAAGTTGCCCGATGTTGTATATTTCAAAATAGAAGATCTGAATGGAGGAATTACCCGCTGTTCTGTCGATAAAGATATATTTTTTGAATATACTAAGGCTGGTGATCAATCAGGTGCTGGTCAAGAGATTGAAGACGATTCCTACAATCTCGCTAGACTCAAAAAGGCAAAAACCGAGGCGCGAAAACTGAATAGACTATTCGAAGAAATAATAAATATGAAGGTCGCCCCGCAGATTAAACCAGCTTCATAAGTGAGAACGGCTGGACATTTAACCACTTTTGTGGTATTATGTAACTATGACTACATCAGTCGAAGAGCTTAAACTAAGTTCTTCCGAAAAAATAAAAAATCCCACTACCACGGTACTAGAACACGGTCAATTCGCCGAGATTCCCTTTGACGACGAACTTATTCCCCAGGATGAAACAAGTGCGCGTTTTGGTATTGATGGTCCCATAGTCGCCACAATAGATGCTGGCGGAAAAGTATTTTATATAATCGATACCAGAAACGATGATAATTTCGAAACAGACTATCTGGTGATTGATGATAGTTATTTTTTTTCACAAGATGCTGAACGAGACACTGAAGGTGATGCCACACCTAAACATTACAAGGGTGTTTGGCGTGATCAACCTATGGTTTTTGGACGAGGCTATCTGCAGGATCGTTTTGATTATCCGGATACAACATCGGCTGATCACTTCGAACTTATTTACGGTGGCGACAAACTATTCGTTCATAACCTGCAGCCTACCAACGAGACCATTTTAACCATACCGGAAATAACAGCGGAATCTGATGAAAGCAACCGGTCTATAATAGATAACAATACAAAACGCGGGGTCGACAGGCTGCTTTTTAACGCGGAGTACGATAGTGGGATAAGTGAAAATACTCCGTACGGCATATATAAGGAACATCCCGTAATAGGTCGTTTTTCACCACATGTTGATGGTGGAGTTTATATCGGGGGCAATGGTCGCGAGGCTATTGTGGTTGACGGTGAATCAGACACTTTACATGACGTTTATGAAACCCTTAAAAAAGAATTTAGCGAAGCACAAAGTCGTGGAGAAATATTACGTGTTACTACAATTCTCAACAGGGTAATGAAGTTTGTTCAAATGGTAATGCCCTACGACGGCGATAAAACTAACCAAATTAGCGCGCCATACTATGGCGATAAACTGGTTGGACTAAGTGAATATGTAAAAAACGCAGCAGGTGTTTGTAGGCACCAGGCATTACTAAATGCGTATATCATCGATAAGTTGATACAAGAAGGTATATTGTTTGGATCCGTTGGAGTCCAAAGGAATACCGTACTCGACATGGGTGGTTCACATGCCTGGGCGATATTTACCTACAAGGATATCAAGATAATTATTGATTCTACCCAATCATTTGTTGGTACCGAAAAACAAGCAGATGAAAACGGGCTTTGGCGATATCAACTACCAACTGACCAACATAAGATTGTCGGACGATAAAAATAGGCTAACTACTACTTGCAAAACGTAGTAAATTTTGCTATAATATGAGCGTGTGAGCGAATAAAATAAGCTTGCTTTTTTTATTCCGAATATCGAATTGATATATCAAACGGATATAATATGTATGTAATATAATGCTGACATAACCTATAATAGGATTGGTAATGGCAAAAAAGAAAAAAACATCTCGAAAAAAACGACCAATAAAACCGACAAAACCAACACCCCAACACAATTTACCGGTTGGATTTTGGTCGCAGGTTGGCGCATTATTTTTGATTGCCGTATCGCTGATGTTTATTGTCGCTTGGTTTAATGCAGGCGGACCAGTGCTAGAGTGGATGTACGAGACTACATTAACTGGTGTAGGCTATGCGGTCTATGTTATACCAGCACTGTTTATATATATTGCTACTGAAATATTCAAATCAGAAGACAATCGACTGCCGCTGGCTATGAAAATAGCAACCGCGTCGGCCATCATTTGGTTTTCGGCGCTGTTTGGACTGCTTAACAACAGCAAGGGGTCTTCGACGGGTGGCATTGTTGGCAACTTTATCAACAAAGGCACTCTCCAGCTTACTAACGGTTCAATAGCTGCGTTTATATATATACTTATAATTTTTATTACACTACTATTTATTTTGCGTGTTTCGCCAATTACGGTTATCAAAAAGATTTGGCAATTTGGACGTCACGACACATCGGACCAAGATTCCAATATCAAAGTCATGCGTAATGCAGCCGCTGCTGAAGGATTAGATTCAACCGAGATAGGCAGTTTCAAACTAAACGCCAGCGTCCCAACACTAAATGTCAACGAAATGGCTGCAGCCGATAAGAAACAATCAAAAATTGCCAGCACAAAAGACAAAAATGTCGAAGAAAAAGCTGCACTTGTCACAATCAGCGATCCAAACTGGGTAGCTCCTAGTCTTGATTTGTTGGAAAAAAAGCAAACCCCAGCAGATCCTGGTGACGTCCAAGGTAATGCGAAAATAATCAAGGATACCCTGGATGAGTTTGACATTGATGTCAAAATGGAAGGCGCAAACATTGGTCCACGAGTTACTCAGTTTACACTTAAACCTCCAAGTGGAGTAAAGCTAAAACGCATCACCGCACTTGAAACCAATTTAGCCCTTAATTTAGCAGCCCAGAGTTTACGCATGGAGGCGCCAATTCCTGGTCAAAAAGCGGTCGGTATCGAGGTTCCAAACCGTACTGCGGCCGATGTGCGTCTGTACTCTGTCCTATCTAGTCCAAAATGGGAAAAGAAGTCTGAGCCATTATCATTTGCGATTGGTCAGGGGATAGCTGGCGACATTATTATGGGTAACTTGAACACTATGCCGCACTTGCTGATTGCTGGTCAAACTGGTTCGGGTAAATCGGTTATGATTAACACCTTGTTGACCAGTTTGCTGTATCACAACAGTCCTAGTGATATGAAGCTTATTCTGGTTGACCCAAAAATGGTTGAAATGGCATCGTACGAAGACATTCCACATTTATTAACGCCAATAATTACCGAACCCGACAAAATGATCAGTGCGCTGAAATGGGCGGTAAACGAGATGCAGCGTCGTTATATGTTACTGGCAGAACATAGAGTGCGAGACATTAAAACATACAATAACAAAATTCACTCAGCAGGTATAAAAGTTGCCGTGGCTGATGAAGAAGGAATCTTGCAGGATCATGAAAGTGGTGCCATGCCGTATATCGTTATTGTTATTGACGAATTAGCCGAACTGATGATGGTTGCCCCACGCGATGTTGAAGCTTTGATTGTACGTTTAGCGCAAAAGGCTCGGGCTGTTGGAATTCATCTGGTATTGGCAACTCAACGACCGGACGCAAACGTTATTACTGGTCTAATCAAGGCGAATGTTCCAGCCAAAATTGCGTTTACTGTTGCCTCGCAAATTAACAGTAGAATTATCCTAGATCAGTCTGGTGCCGAGAAGTTGCTGGGTACAGGAGACATGTTGTTGCAGACGGCTGAAATGAGTAAACCAAAACGTATTCAGGGGGCCCTGGTAAACGACGCCGAGATTCATAAAATTACCGATTATCTTCGAATGCAGTCACCACCGCAATATAACGACGAGGTTGTATCTCAGCCAGTTCAACTGAACGGAAAGGGTGGCGTGGTGATGGACTTTAACAGTAGTAATGACGATGACCTATACAAAGATGCGGTTAGGGTAGTAATCGAAAGCAATAAAGCCAGTGCCAGTTTGTTGCAGCGACGTCTGCGCGTAGGTTATGCCAGGGCGGCTAGGTTAATTGAAGATATGGAAGATCAAGGCATTATCGGACCCGCCGACGGTGCTAGGTCACGCGAAGTGTTGATTAGTAATTACGATGAACTTGGTCAAACTGACGACGAAATATAGATTATACTCTGAGGATATGGTATAATTAAACTGTTATAAACTCTGCTTGTACTTGATGCAAGCATCGCACACGGACTTTGTGGGGACGTGTAAAGATTCCAAAGGAGGAAGCCCATATGAAGGAATACGAACTAACAATTCTGATTCACCCCGACCTAGAGGTCGATATCGAAACACCACTTACTAAAATTCGTGGCATTATAAAGTCAGCCGACGGCATTATTAACAATGAGGATATTTGGGGTAAAAAGAAACTTGCCTATCGAATTAAAAAAGAGGACTTCGCGGTCTATGTTTATTTTGATTTGAATTTACCAGCCGACGCCCCACTAAAAATTAGTAGCACTTTCAATATTACAGATGAAATATTACGGTACCTATTGGTAACCGTTGATGAAAAAAATCGCAAAGCCCAAGAAGAAGCAAAATTAAACGCGTCAAAAACTGACGCAGACGAAAAGGAGTAGATTCGATGGCAAAAAGTGTTAACCAGGTAATACTAATGGGGCGTTTAACACGCGACCCCGAACAGCGCACCACAGGTACGGGCAAATTAATTGTTAGTTTTAGTATTGCAGTTGATCGCGGTGGTCAAGATGACGAAGCCGACTTTTTCAATATCAACGCCTGGGAAAAATTGGGTGAATTGGTCATGCAATATTTATCCAAGGGTCGACGAGTATTGGTTCAAGGCCGTTTGCGTCAAGATCGATGGGACGACAAAGAAACTGGCAAAAAACAAAGTCGAGTCGAAGTTACTGCGACAGACGTTACGTTTTTGGATGGTCCTAGTGGCGATTCAAACGCCAGTCAATCAGATAATTCTGGCAGTTCAACCAAAGCCAAGGCCAAAAAGACCGAAGATGTCGTTATCGAAGATATTGACGATAAACCTATTGATTTAAGCGAGATACCATTCTAGGATTCGCTGTACGGCGAAAGGAGTAAGAAAATGACAATTAAACGATTCAAAAAAGAAACGCCCGTATTTTTTGACTACAAAGACGTTAAAAGTTTGCAACGGTTTGTTGATATTTACGGTCAAATTAAACAAATCGGAAAAACCGGCCTCAGCGCCAAACAACAGCGCCAACTGGCAGTTGCGGTTAAACGAGCTCGACATTTGGCACTGTTGCCATTCGTAGTCACAAGGTAAAACCGTGGCTTATCAGCCGACAGAGTTAAAAAAGGGCGTGGTCGTTCAAATTGACGGCAAGCCTTTTAAGGTTGTCGATTATAACCAAAAGGTTATGGGTCGCGGCGGTAGTATTGTTAACGTGAAGTTAAAAAACTTGATTGACGGCAGTGTTATTCCTAAAACATTCAAGGGCCAAGAAAAAATTGATTCGGCCGAAGTATCCAATCGTTCTGTTCAATACCTATATGCCGATGGATCAAATTTTCACTTTATGGATCCGGTAACATTCGAGCAATTTCAACTATCAACGGATATTGTTGATGGCATTACGGGTTATCTTAAAGAGGGCGAAAACGTGACCCTGCAATCCTTTAACGGGAATATTATCAACGTTGAATTACCGAAAAATATATACCTACAAGTTACCTATACCGAATCTGTTGTCAAAGGCGACACTAGCAGTAGCGTCGTAAAAGATGCAACTGTCGAAACCGGACTGAATGTTCGTGTTCCAGCATTTATCAAAACCGGCGACATCATTAGCGTCAGCACCGATGACGGCAGCTATCGTGAGCGCAAAAAAGACTAGCGTAAAATAGTACCATGGCAAAGCTAAGACTTGATATTGCGATGACGTTGCGTGGTTTGACCACCAGTCGTTCACAATCCGAGAGTTTAATTAAACTTGGTAAAATTACTGTTGATGGTCGGGTAATCACGAAACCAGGTCATTTTGTTGGTTCTGGCGCAGACATTAAATTATCGATAGATAATCAGTATGTCAGCCGTGCGGGTTTAAAACTAGCGTCTGTTGCGGATGTTCTTAAACTTAATTTTAAGGACAAAATAGTCCTGGATGTTGGCAGTAGCACTGGTGGTTTTACCGATTTCGCATTACGTCATGGTGCGAAAAAAGTATATGCCGTCGATGTCGGAACCGAACAACTACATCCAAGTCTGCGTCGCAACAAACGAGTTGAACTACATGAAAAAACCGACATCCGTGATTTTATACCTTCCGAAGCGGTAGACATTGTTTTGATTGACGTATCCTTTGTTAGTTTACGAGTAATTCTTCCTCATATTGCTAAAATTATCAACCCCATTTCCCATTTCCCAACTCCTAACCCCCAAGTGGTTGCGATGGTTAAACCACAGTTCGAAGCAGGCAAGGACCAGACGAATAAAGGAATTATTAAAAACGAATCAATACGACGCCAAATCTTACGGGATTTCGAAAACTGGTCCTGTGACTATTTCGTTATCCAAAACAAACGTGACAGCGATGTCACTGGCACAAAAGGCAACCAAGAACGCTTCTATTTACTCGCCCCCATTAAAAAGCCTCTCAGGACTTGACCCTGAATGGCTGTTGGGTGGTTATTTGGTGACGTTGAAGCGGAATTCGACGATGTCGTTTGGGCGCATTATGTAATTGCGGCCTTCGGTGCGCATTTTTCCAGCGCTTTTGGCTGCAGCTTCTGAACCGGCGGTGATTAGGTCGCTATAATCAACAACTTGGGCGGCGATAAATCCTTTTTCAAAATCGGTGTGAATAACACCAGCTGCTTGCGGAGCAGTGTAGCCTTTATGAATTGTCCAAGCTCGAACTTCTTTGGGTCCCGCCGTTAGATAACTTTGTAAACCGAGAATGTCGTAGGCGACGTGAACTAATTGTAATAATCCAGTTTCTTTAACACCGTAACTTGCCAGTAATTCGGCTGAATCTTCGAGTGTTAAATCTTTTAATTCATCTTCTAGTTTGGCGCATACGAACAAGGATTTTGATGAATCGACTAATTTAGATAATTCAGATTTTTTATCGGCGTCGATCAATGTTTCTTCGTCAACATTGAACACATAAATAACTGGTTTGGCAGTTAGTAATGGCAAAGTAGATTTTAGGTTATCGATTTTAGATTTTGGAATAATTCCTTTATTAAGACTTTGTTTTACCTCTGACAGTATCTCAATCTCATCACGTTTTTTCGGATCAGCTTTAGCTTCCTTTTGAAGTTTTGGCAGATGAGTTTCAATTGTTTGAATATCTGCCAATATCAGTTCGGTATTGATGATTTCAATATCGTCGCGGGGATTAATTTTTTCCGATACATGAATAACACTGTCGTCATGAAACGCGCGAACAATATGTACTATTGCATCACATTGCCTAATGTTGGCTAGGAATTTATTGCCAAGACCTTCACCCTTACTTGCACCAGCGACTAAACCAGCAATGTCCACAAAGGTAACGGTCGCAGGTATGATTTTGTTTGTGCTATACATTTTCGCCAGCTTATCTAAACGTTCGTCAGGTACGGGCACAATACCTGTATTGGGTTCAATTGTTGCGAACGGATAATTAGCCGCCAAGATGTTGTTATTGGTCAAAGCGTTGAATAGGGTAGATTTGCCAACGTTTGGTAGACCGACGATTCCAATAGATAAAGACATACATATATTCTAACAGAGGTGGTGAAAATTATCGAGTTTTGGTATATAGCTGTTATTTATATGTAATGATGATATTATTATACGTATGGTAAACATAAGGAATATTCGTTATGAGCATCAGGCACGGCCTAAAAAAATTAACACATAAATTAAAAAAACGTCATGTGCAAAAAAAATGGCGTATTATTATCGTGATTATTATAATTTTGTTGATCGGCGTAGCTGCGAGTGGCTGGATATATCTTTATATCCAAAAATCAAATGCAAATAGAATTACTTCAATTGAAACCAAACGAAAGAATACAATAAACCAAACTGCAGACAAGGCACAACAACTAGTCAAAAGCGGTCAGCAGTCTCAGGCGATTGCATATATCGACAAAATCATTCAGACAACGGACGATATTCAAACTAAGGCTATATTATTATTAAACAAGGCAACTACGTATTATAATAACGGTAAATATGACGAAGCATTAACAGCGGCCAAAGCATCAGAAGCACTCGAACGAAATGATAACATCGAAAAATTCATTGCTAGCATATACGCAATAAGGGGCGATAATCAGAATGCAATTAAATATTATAAAAAGGCTATCACGCTTGTTGATAAATCCCAGCCATTATCAGGATCAGATATCCAAGATTATAAAAACAAGATTGATAGGCTGAGTGGGGCAAAAAAATAATATGATCGATTTCAAAATGAAAATCACGACTCGAATAATCATCGGTTTGTGTTCTATTGCTATTTTCACATTGGGTTCAAGCGCTGTTGTACATGCCGAACCTATGTCTAACGGGTTTTTTACAGGCTGGTCATATTCGGGTACCGGTAATGGTACATCCGTTTTACCAAAAGACTTCGATAGTTATTTAGGTGCAAAATCTATTGCAATACCTACATACGTTAACAGCGTTGATGAGTTAATAAATTTCCTTCAGGGTTACAATAGTATATTTAGCCCCGTTCAGCAAAGGACTGGTGCTGCATTTATCGTCTGCACAATGTTGGGAAAAACATTTCAAACTTGTAAGGACGTAGCTTATATTAATGATTCGAGAACTGTTTCGCAAGACGGCTGGGATGAATTAAGCACACGTTTAAATAGTCCTAATCTGACAATTGACTGGGGTATAAATTATAATGGAACTTTTGAGTTTGCCACTTACAATAATTTTAGAAATACTCTCTATGATAAGATAAATCATGACAACTACTTCTTTACAAAAGACGTAGAGACAAATCCAATCATAACTTTTACCCAAAAAGATTTTGGGGTTGTGTACCGGTTATTTCGTTCTTGCGCCAACCCGATTGGTGATTTGTGGGGACTATTTCCATACAAGATAAATAAATGGTCAGTTACACCGACAACTTCAGTTAATCATATCACAGCTAAACCGGGCGACGTTATTAAATGGACTCATCAAGTAAAAAATGATGGTCAAGACGCGACTACCGAAAATGTATATTATTACTATCAAAATGGCGGTGATTTAGGTATTGGCGAAGATAGTCATAATGATCACTGGCTACCAGCAGATTCTTTTAAAGGAGAAACCTATAGCTATAAGTCCAAAAAATATACAGTTAGGGCAAGTGACGTTGGAAAAAAATTATGTCGTCGAACTTGGGCAGTGCCTAGAAGTTGGGATAGGAGTTCGGCAATCCCAAGCAAATACGCGTGTGTGGATATACCATACGATTTTAGTTTACACCCTTACGTTACACTTAACCCAGACGCGATAGAGGCTGGCGCTAGGGTTATTGCGACCCCAAGTGTTGATAATACCGGTAATACTGTAAGCACGAAGTCCGCTTGGAAATTAACAAGAACTGTTTATTCACCCTCTGAAACTATTAAAGAATCGGGCTACGTATCATCAGGTACTGGCGTTACGTTTGGCCTAGGTAGTACAAAACTACCTCCCTACTCAGACCCAAATACTTACGAACCACCTGGATCAAAAATCTGTTTTGTTTTGTCGGTTCATTCAAAATCAGAAACTGATTCTGAACAGGTTGAGTCCTCGCATGAATGTGTCGTCATTGGTAAAAAACCAAAAGTCCAAGTCTGGGGCGGTGATCTTGTTGTCGGCGGCAAAGTCATGACCAGTACGTATGTCAAGGATAACACTACCTTTGGTAGTTGGGCAGAATACGGCATTATTGCCGGAGGTAATATCACTGGGGCAGGTTCTAACTCGGCATTTGCTGATTTAGGGATGCTTAGCGCGTCGAACTGTCAAGCGGGTAGGCTGAGTTTTACAAATACGCCTTTGGTCGTTGCACGTTGCACTGGCGCAAAAGGATCAATTGGTAATTATACAAACGCTCATCATATCCCTGACGTTGAGGCTAGTTTTCCTGGTGGTTCATATATTATTACAAATAGTACAGAGATTCCTGCTAATTTATCAAGCAGTACCTATAGAACCGGTAATATAACGCTAGACACTAGTGAGCTAACACCGGGTCAATCAATTATAATTAAAGCTGCTGGTGCTGTAAAAATTATCGGGAATCAGACCTATGACAGAGGACCATATACAAAGGTCTCGCAGTTACCGCAGCTGGTCATTATTGCTAATAAAATAATCATCCACAGTGAAGTCACACGTGTTGACGCCTGGTTGATTGCAAAAGGTACAGACGGTTATATTAGAACTTGCGAGTTATCTGGGCACACTATCGATATGTGCAATAACAAGCTTGTCGTTAATGGTCCTGTTATGGCGAATAAACTGTATTTACAACGGACAGCTGGCTCTGAGGTAGATGTAGGTGGAAATAATCCTGATAAACCTGGTAGACCAGCCGAAATCTTTAACCTGCGTGCTGATGCATATTTATGGGCTGCCTCGCGAGCATCAAGTAACGGACGAATACGATCCGTCTATACCACCGAGTTGCCACCTAGACTTTAGTTTTCTTTTACCCCTTGCTTTTAATGCTTGTGCTTCTGTATAATGAAAGGCAATATGGCGCTAATAAAAGGATCGGGCAGTTTTTTTGCATTAGACATTGGCACTACCGCTGTCAGGGTGGTTCAGCTTTCTCCGTCAGGTTCCGGTAGTTGGGATTTATTACATTATGGATACGCGCCTGTTGATGAAAAAATTACCAGCAGTAATTCAGCCGAAAGTATGCGTCGACTTGGAGAGGTAATTATGACCGCTGTAGGACAAAGTGGTATAAAAGAAAAAGATGTAGTCATTGGTTTACCTTCAAGTAAAACATTTACAACCGTTATCGATGTTCCGACTATGGGTGAAACCGAACTAAAAAACACCATAAAATACCAGGTTGATCAATATATTCCGATGGCGATTGACGAGGCAAAGGTTGATTGGGTGTTATTGGGTCAATCACTTCACAATCCTCAACAACAAGAAGTTTTGCTGGCCAGTACGGCCAATTCATATTCTGAAGAGCGACTAGAGTTTATCGAAGGGCTTGGTTTTAATGTCATTGCCGCCGAACCAGACCCAATCGCAATGATTCGATCATTGCTGCCAAGTGGCGTACAAGACGCACGACTGATTATTGACGTGGGAGAAATATCAACTGATTTAGCCATAACATTTGACGAAACTCCGCGATTGGTGCGAACCATTCCTATGGGGTTGAAGTCGTTGATAAAAATAGCTGTACAAAACTTGAACGTTCAGGATGATCAGGCTCGTCAATTTATCCTTAAGTTTGGACTTGCCCCTGACAGATTAGAAGGTCAGGTCTACCGTTCAATTGAGGGTACGTTGGATAATTTTGCAGCCGAATTAATAAAGTCGATTAAATTTTTCCAGACTCGTTACCCAAACACTCCTGTCGGTGGAATATTATTATCTGGTTTTGGTGCCGTTGTACCGCGATTTGGTGAATATGTTGCAGCAAAAACTGGTGTCACGTCCACCATTGCTAACCCGTGGCAAAAAGTTCGAGTTTCTCGATCTGATCAACAGCAACTTGGAGCTATCGCATCAGAATTTGCCACAGTTATTGGCCTGGCGCAGCGAAGGAATTCGAAATGATTGAAATAAACCTTATACCCGACGTAAAGCAAGAATTGATAAAAGCAAAGCATATTCGATCGACGGTAATTTCCGGTGCCATAGTCGTCGGATTGGCGTCAGTTGGCGTTGTAGTGGCGTTGGCTTTGTATGTTTTTGGTGTTCAGGCGGCCAGGGGTGTATGGCTTGATGGTGACATAAAAGATAAGGGCGGTAAGCTTGCAAAAAAAACTGATCTGTCAAAATACTTAACTATCCAGAACCAGCTGGCTAAAATTCCTGATTTGAACAATAAAAAGAATATAGATTCACGCATTTTTGACCTACTGGTTAGTGTTCTTCCTCAACCTAACGATGTTCAAATATCTGATTTATCTATTGATTCGGACACATCGACCATCACGGTAAATGGACAATCGGCCAAAGGTTATGCTGCGGCAGAGGTTTTCAAGAAAACAATTGAAAGCGCCAAAATAGTATATAACGAAACTGGTGATTCATCAAAAGTTAAGCCGAACGAGGAAGCCATGGCTTCAAATATTAGCGTCAGCAACACCAGTTATGGCGAGGATTCTTCGGGGGATAAGGTGCTTCGGTTTACGCTTAGTTTCTCATTCGCTGACACCTTATTTTCTCCTAAGTCGAAAAACGTATCGATAGTTGTTAAAAGCGCGGATAATGCAACCGATTCATATATCGGTATTCCCACTCTTACTGATCGTGCCAAAGATTTAACGGGAGGTCAATGACATGCAGCCAAAAGGTGCTCCTATACGCAAACGAACACAAATAATAAAAGCTAATCGGGTAATGTTTTTTTGGGTTGCTGGTGTGTCAGTTATTCTTGGATTTTCATCGATTGGGGTTATGTTTTTAACACAGATGTTGTTCTTTAACGAACGAGTATTACATGAAAAAAGTCAAACTGTGTCAAATCTGGACAACAATCTTGCTATTGTAGCGGACCTAAAATCAAACGTTAATGTGTTAAGCACCAACCAAGCCCTAACTGATTCAAAGTCTATTTCAAGCGACGATGCAATACAAGCAGTTCTTGATGCTTTACCCTCAGACGCAAACTCGTTAGCTTTGGGTGCGTCTTTGAAAGATCGATTACTATTCGGAATCAGCGGCCTTAACCTTGACGCATTAAAAGTTGATCAGGTTGCCGGTATAGAAACTTTAGATACCTCTGCTTCAGTCGCCGATTCATCAACCCCTACATCCGACGCAGAACATGAGATTACATTCACTTTTTCTGTTACCGGTGGTGAAGAAGCACTAAAACAAGCCCTAGTTAACCTGGAAAAGTCCATTCGAACAATAGAGGTCACGTCACTAAAGATAGAAAGTCAAGGCGAAACACCCATGTTAACCGTACAGGCCCGAGCATTTTATGAACCAGCGCGAGTAGTAGAATTAAGGAAAAAGACGGTAAAATAATGAAAAAAGCAGATATAGCAATGATAATCCTTATAGCATCGGTCAGTGTGATGGTAGCTTTTTTTGTAGCAAAAGCTATTTTTGGTGACGTATATTCCGGAACTGCCAAAGTACAAACAATTGACAGAATCGATTCAAAAATCGTAGAACCAGATCCGAGTGTATTTAATAAAGATGCCATCAATCCAACCGTTAAGGTTACAATTAATGGAGACGGATCAGAGTCTACGTCGACAACCTCTGGTTCCCAATAGGATTCAATCTATGGCACTTATGACTGCAGATATGCAAACCAAACTGGTAAGTTTGCTCATCAGCGAAGGTCTAGTCAGTAGCGGTGTGTTAGAAGACGTTAAACAGGCATCTGCAAAATCGAACATGCCCCTAATAGGACTATTAACTGAACGAGGTATTGTTGACGACGAGCTATTAACTCATGCCACAGCACAAGTATCGGGCGTTCCCTACGTAAATCTTACAAATAGCGTTATTGATCAAAGTATCCTGAACCTATTGTCAGGGGATATTGCCGAACGTTTTATGGCAGTACCATTAGCAGAAGTTCAAAATCGCCTGGCGGTGGCAATGATTGACGCCAATAATGTCCAAGCTGTTGATTATCTGGCAAATCGCATAGAACGACCGTTGAAGGTATTTATGGCATCAGAGGCGGGGATTCGTCATGTTCTTGATCAGTATAAAACCGACCTTACAAGTGTCGGCGAGGCTGCCGAGGCCAGCCAAGTAGAGGCTAGCCAAGAATCGAATCGAGAGGTAAAAACGATTGTTCAAGATTCGCCCATCAGTAAAGCCTTAAGTACTATATTGGAATATGCCTTAAAGTCACGTGCCAGCGATGTACATATCGAACCACTGGAAAGTTCTTTGAAAATCAGATGTCGCGTCGACGGAATGTTGCGTGAAATAATGAAACTGCCAAAAAGTATAGAACCGGCGTTAGTAAGCCGAATTAAAATTTTGTCTAATTTGAAAATTGATGAACATCGTATGCCTCAAGACGGTCAATTTACCGTAAAGATTGCCGGCAAGGAGGTTGATTTGCGTATCGCAATCAGTCCGGTAATATGGGGCGAACAGGTTGTTATTCGTTTACTTGATAAATCAGGAGATACGTTTAATATCGAAGATATGGGTTATGCTGGTCGGGCACTGCGTGCGATTCGAAAAGGTATTCTTCAGCCAAACGGTATGGTTTTGACATCGGGACCAACCGGTAGCGGTAAAACCACTAGTTTATATGCATTGATTAAAGAAATAAAAAACGATACGATCAATATCGTTACCCTAGAAGATCCGGTTGAATATAAAATGAACGGTGTCAACCAAATTCAGGTAAATACTGATGTTGGCTTGACCTTTGCTACTGGTTTACGATCGATTCTACGTCAAGACCCAAACGTCGTAATGGTGGGTGAGATTCGCGACAGCGAAACCGCCAATCTGGCAGTTCAGGCAGCACTGACTGGTCATCTGGTTTTTAGTACTTTGCATACAAATAGTGCTGCCGGGGTTTTACCAAGGTTGCTTGATATGGGGATTGAACCTTTCCTGATCGCCAGCACTGTCAATACGATCATTGGCCAACGTTTAGTACGTCGTGTTTCAAAAAATCGCGAGGTTTACCAGTCAAATCCAATCGAAACACAAAATATTTTGGCAACAATTGGACATTTATTACCGAAGACACCAGAGGATGTGGCACGAGTTTCGCAAGATTTAGGCTATACTGACTTGCCCCTAAGCGGCCAAAGCGCTTATACTTTAGTTAGAGGCATTGATTCTTTACAAGAACCAGGGTCGCAAAGTTACAGCGGTCGAGCTGGTCTTTACGAGATAATGGATGTCACCGAAGAAATCCAAGCCCTAATTGTGTCACACGCAACCAGCGCCGAGATACAAAGAAAGGCTCAAGAACAGGGTATGGTAACTATGCGACAAGACGGTTATTTGAAAGTGTTGCAAGGTATAACAACAATTGATGAAGTAAATCGTGTAACATCGGACATAGCGTAACGGAAAGGTAAATAAGTATGAGCAACCAAGATCTAAAAATTGAAATATTACTGGAAGAAGTTGTAAAAAAGAAAGCTTCTGATTTACATTTACAAGTTGGTTTACCTCCTATGTTGCGTGTTGATGGAGTGTTAATCCCTGTTATGGGATTCGACCCCTTGGACGAGCAGACGATTGAAACACTGATTTTTGCCATTCTCGACCAAGACCAACGACAAATTTTATTAAAAGACAAGGAATTCGATTTCAGCTTTGCTTTTGGTACTTTGGGACGATTTCGCGTAAACGCCTTTCACGAACGAGGCAACCTGGCGGCTGCGCTGCGTCTGATTCCTAACGAGATTAAAACGGTCACCGAACTAGGTTTACCAAACGTTGTTATGGGCTTTGCTAACTATCCTCGAGGATTAGTGCTGATTACCGGCCCAACCGGTAGTGGTAAATCTACAACGCTCGCCGCCCTTGTTGACAAGATTAATAGCGAACGATCGCATCACATTATTACCATTGAAGATCCAATCGAATTTACTCACAAGTCTAAAAAATCAGCTGTTGTCCAACGAGAAGTTCACTACGATACATACAGCTTTAGCGCGGCACTTCGTTCAAGCCTGCGTCAGGACCCCGACGTTGTATTGATTGGTGAAATGCGCGATTTGGAGACTATCAGCGCAGCCATTACCATTGCCGAAACTGGACATCTGGTTTTTGCAACACTTCACACAAACAGCGCCTCTCAGTCGATTGACCGTATGATTGATGTATTTCCTCCACATCAACAACCGCAAATTAGGGCCCAGTTGTCAAATATCTTGATGGCTATTTGTTCGCAACGCCTTATCCCGTCAATCGGTGGTGGTCGCGTGGTTGCAGCTGAAATATTAGTAACAAACCCTGCAGTTCGAAATATTATTCGTGAAGGCAAGGCTCATCAACTCGATGCAGTCATTCAGACTGGCTCTGATCAGGGTATGCAGACCATGGATCGCACGTTGGTAAATCTGGTTCAAAACGGTACGGTTACATATGACAATGCCTACGATGTTGCGGTTGACCTGGTTGAGTTCGAGAGGCTAATGAGGGGCTGATGAAGGAAGGTTTATAGCACGATGAAGAAGTATTCGTATGAAGCACGTGATCAGTCGAATGGTAAGGTTACCAAAGCGACAGTACAGGCTGACTCTGAAACGTCAGCAGCGAAACTTTTGATTGATCAGGGTTTCACACCGCTGAGCATTAAAGAGCAGAACGAATACAATAATCCGATTGCACGATTTTTAGGACGCATAAAAACAAAGGATAAGGTTGTTTTCACTCGTCAATTATCCACCTTAATTGGTGCGGGTTTACCTATGTCACAAAGCTTGAATACTGTTATGGAGCAGACGGAAAACAAAAAACTGCAGTCAATTATTGGTGAGGTAACGGTATCTGTCGAGGGTGGTAAGTCGCTGTCTGAATCGTTTGCAAAACACCCTGACGTATTTGACGCAGTATTTCTAGCCCTTATTGGCGCAGGTGAGCTGTCTGGCACCTTAGACGAAGCACTTAAACGTATAGCAGACCAACAAGAAAAAGACGCAGCCATTATGGGCAAGATTAAAGGTGCATTAACGTATCCAATTATTGTACTTGTTGTAATATTTGGCGTTATGGCATTTATGTTAATTACCGTTGTGCCTCAAGTTGAAAAACTTTATAAAGACTTGAAACAAACACTACCATTTATAACCCAAGTTATGGTTGGTGCGGCAGATATGTTGGTACATTTTTGGTGGCTGCTTTTAATGATATTGGGCATAGGAATATATTTCCTATTACAATACCTTAAGACAGACGCCGGTATCAATGTCAAAGACACTTTGAAGTTGAACTTTCCAATTTTTGGACAAATGTTTCGTAAATTATACATGTCACGTTTTATGCGTACCGGCCAAACACTGCTGAACACGGGTGTTAGTATGCTGGATATGCTAAATTTGACCGCAAAGGCTGTTAACAATACGATCATTGGGAAAAGTATATTGCAAGCAGCTGAAAAAGTTAAAGGTGGCAAGGCACTATCTGCCGCACTTCAACCAGAAGAATATATTTTACCACTAGTTCCCCAGATGATAAAGATTGGTGAACAGTCTGGTCGCATTGATGAGATGATGGGTAAGGCGGCGCAGGTATACGAAGATGAATTAGACGAACAAATTAAGACAATTTCTACCGCAATCGAGCCAGTTTTGATGGTTGCACTGGCGATTGTGGCGGGTGGTATGGTTGCTGCAGTATTATTACCAATATACAGTCTAGTAAACGGACTAAGTGTATAGAAAAGGTATAGACATTTATTTACACATAAGGTAGTATAAACGTAAGCGTAAACATGAATATGTTTAACAATGACTAGTCTTTAGAAAGGTGGAATAAGTATCATGAATATCAAACTAAAAGAAAAAGGCTTTACGATTATCGAAGTCGTATTAGTACTAGCGATTGCTGGGCTGATATTTTTGATGGTATTTATTGCAGTACCCGCCATGAATAGAAGTCAACGTGATACTCAGCGTAGAAATGATCTTAGTCGTTTAGAGACTGCCTTAAATAGTTATCAGACAAATAATAGGCGTGCAATACCTACAACTCAAGCTGACTGGAATGATTTTAAGAATCACTACGTGACAACTAGTGGAGATACTTTTATTGACCCTTCTGGAACTGAATATATTCTTGACGTTGACGGAACAATAGATCCAGATGCTGAATTTAGCGGTACTGCACCAAAAATTTTCATAAAAATCGGATCAAAATGTGACGGCGAGACGACAGTAGCTGGACAGGGTGCTCGCAAGGTAGCCTTTCAAATGAAGTTAGAAGGTAGCGGCGTAGCTTGTCAGAATAACTAGATTAGTGTGATATATGATAAATTTAAAAACCTCGACTTAACATCGGGGTTTTTCTTTTTAATCTTAACTACGGTATGATAGTACTGATGAGTTCGTATATCACATATTTTGCACTAACCTTTTTTGGACTGTGTTTTGGAAGTTTTGCAGGTGCGTCGGTATGGCGCTTGCGGGCACAACAGCTGGTTAAAGGTAAGTCTGACGGTGAAAAAGTTGATAAAGGTGAATATAAACACCTAAAAAAACTAACAAAATCATCGTTGCTAAATGATCATTCTGTGTGCCTGACCTGTAACTATGTTCTAAGGTGGTACGACTTGATACCTCTGTTAAGTTGGTTATTGTTGGGTGGTAAGTGTCGTAAGTGTCACCAGCCAATTGGCTGGTTGGAACCTTTAATCGAGATCGGAGTTGCAGTATTTTTTGTTACCTCATACGCCTTTTGGCCATATCCACTTGGTAACGGCATGGAAATATCGCGTCTGGTTTTGTGGTTAATTGCTGGAGTTGGCCTGGCGATATTATTTGTCTATGACAAAAAGTGGTCCATACTACCCGACCAAGTAAATTTTGCCATAATTGGAATTGGAGTCCTTAGCGCATCATCAGTAATCATCGGCTCATCGGATAAAATAAGCACCATTTTAAGTATCATTGGCTCAATGGCGATTCTTAGTGGTTTGTATTGGACACTTTACCTAATTTCACGCGGCAGGTGGATAGGGTTTGGTGATATTAAACTCGGTCTTGGCCTGGCGCTACTGTTGGCAGATTGGCGACTGGCATTTGTTGCGTTATTTGCTGCCAATTTAATCGGATGTTTAATAGTATTACCACCAATGATAAATGGTAAGTTACATCGTAATTCGCATGTACCATTTGGGCCACTGCTGATTATGGGCTATATCATTACAGGACTAGCTGGCCACTATATTATTAATCTATATTTTTATAATTTAACCTAAAGTTTTACCAGATAAGCCTGCAGAGTTATATACACAGATTGCTTATGCTATAATTATGAGCAAATGAAGGCCCATAATAACATTGCCTTTACCACGTCTGGTTCTGCCTGTCCTGTCGGGCAGACAGGAGGGTTTACAATTGTCGAAACGATGCTATTTTTGGCTGTTTCGGGACTGTTGGCTGCAGGAATACTGATAGGTACTGGTTCTTCGATAAATACACAGCGATATCGAGACAGCGTTACATCACTAATGTCTTTTTTTCAAAAACAATACTCAGACGTAGCCAACGTCAGCAACGACAGTACGTCGAACGCTTGTCCTGACGATCATAAACCACGCGGGCAATCTGACTGCGTAATTTTGGGTAAATACATTACATCAAATGGAACAACCTTATCAATCAAAGACGTCATCGGAAATATACCCGCAGGAACGGTTTCGTCAAACGATCTGTTGGCGTTACGTGACTATGATATAAAAGTATCTTCGGAGGGTGGAAGTACATACGATATAGAGTGGGGGTCGTCGCTTACAAGAATAAATGGAACCACTATGTCGTTGTCTATGCTGGTACTGCGTTCACCATCTAGCGGGATAATACGGACCTTTATTGATCCATCCGCAGCTTGGCCAGATGGACAAATACAAGCTAAGGTACTATTAGCGTCGAATCTAACCAAGTCTGCCACGGCTTGTGTTAATTCTAACGGACTACTTACTGGTACCAAGCTAGCTGTACTTATTGATAAGAATGCGACAGGTACAAGTGGTGTCGAAATTTTAGGGGATAATAACGGATGTTTGTAACTAATAATCGATCATTAAGTCGAGGCGATACATTAATTGAGGTACTGTTTGCTACTGCCGTTTTTAGTTCTGTAGCAGTTGGTGCGTTATCAATAATGAACCAGGGTTCAGCAACATCACTACGTGCGCTTGAGATTTCTTTAGTCCGCCAGGAAATCGACTCTCAGGCTGAAACTTTGAGGTTTCTAGACGCATCGTACGTCTCGGCCTTTCAATCGGGATCCACTAGTTATTCGGGCCCAGCGGAACAGTGGCGACTAATTCGGAACAGTCACAAAGATACGGTGTCACAGTTTAATTCCGGATCCGCTTGTGCAATACCAGCAGGAAGTTTTATTTTGAACACAAAGACCGCCACTATTGTCCCATCCACCCCAAACTTACTTGGTCTAGCTCAGACTTATTCACAAGTACGCTACGACAGTGTTAATGTTAATGATGTTATCGCAGCCGATGGTATATGGATCGAGGCAATTCGTTCAACTACAGTTTCGGGCAATAATCAGGATAACGCTGGTTATATTGATTTTCATATTCGTGCTTGTTGGGATAGCCCTGGTCAGTCTGTACCTGTAACATTGGGAACAATTGTGAGGTTATATGAACCACGTTAGACTAAAAGGATTTACGATAATCGAACTGATGCTGGCTATGGGCTTTATATCAGCCCTGTTGCTGGCGATTGCAATGACGGTAATTCAGATTGGCGATATCTACAATCGGGGTATAACTTACACAAATGTTAATCAGGCTGGTAGTTCACTTATTAGCGAGTTGCAGCGCAGCATAAATGGTAGTGCGTCGATTGACATAAGTACAAACGGAAGCGGAAATGGCCCCCACTATGTAAAAAAGGCTTGGGGCGGTCGTTTGTGTTTGGGCCAATATAGTTATATTTGGAACTACGGCAAGGCATTAGCCAATAAGGCATTAGCCAATAACACAACTATTAATGAATATTCAGGGGCTAAAACCGACAAAATCCATTTCGTAAAGGCTCTTGACCCTAGTTCTACCTATTGTGCCTTACCAAATAGTAACATTAATCCAGGTGGTGGCGTAGTAGAGCTGTTGGACGTAGGTCAACATGACCTGGCGATTCATCACATTACAATAACTACGACCGATACAGCAGCCGACACTAGTACTGGTCAGCAGTTATACTACGTAACGCTTAGGATTGGCACAAACGACCAGAACTCACTAAATATAGGCAATACCGCCTGCTTGGTTCCAAGCGACCAAGATTCAGATCCATCCTATTGTGCGGTGAATCAATTTAAAATAACAACGCGATCAGGTAACGCAGTTGAATAATGTATAGGAGATTTTATATGATAAAGTGTAATAATAACCAACAAGGTGCTGTATCGCTATTCATAGTGATATTCGCAGCCCTTTTGATGACCGTCGTAACAGTTAGTTTTGTTGGTATTATGGTTCAACATCAACAACAATCAACCGCCACTGATTTGTCGCAAAGCGCCTTTGACTCCGCCCAAGCTGGCGTCGAAGATGCCAAACGCGCTATACTTCGTTACCAAAGTGTCTGCACGACTGGGGCTGCCGCTGATTGTACCGCAGCACGGTCGATGGTTAATTTAACAACATGTAACGAGGCCGTTAGAACCCTAACAGACGTTGGTCAAACCGGTGACGAAATTAAAGTTCAGACCAATGTTAGCAATGCCCTAGACCAGGCCTATACATGTGTAAAAATTTACACCTTAACTGACGACTATCTGGGAGAGCTAGAACAAGACTCTAGTACAGTGATTCCACTGATTGGAGTATCCGCCTTTGATACTATTAAAATTGAATGGTTCAATGCTAATGACCTGCAAAATTCGACAAACGCCTACATTCCCCCTTTTGCGTCCGGCAAGCCTTTACCTTTACCTTTACTTCATCAGGACATCTGGACATCATCAGAACAACCGAATCGACCATCTATTATGCGATCACAGTTAATCCAATTTGACAACGATGGTTTTATCCTTGGTAATTTTAATGACGACGGAAATCCCAACGGCTCTAACAATACCTTATTCCTATATCCATCTAACATCGTAGAATCGCAAAAGGCATTTACCAATAATCACCGTAGAACATACTCATTTGACACCCCAAAACAAGTAACCTGCCAGACCGACCTAAGCGCTGGTGGTTATGCTTGTTCTGCCACTATAAAACTACCTACGGCTAGCGACAATCACACTCAATACCTAAACCTGACATCCATATATAAGAAAGCTAACTACAGAATAACATTATTAAACGGTTTAACACCTGTCAAGTTAGACGGTGTACAGCCCTTAATTGATTCAACTGGTCGCGTAAACGATATATTCAGACGTGTCCAGACCAGGGTAGAACTAACTGATGTCAATTTCCCGTACCCAGAGGCGGCGATTGATATAAGGGGTGATTTTTGCAAGACATTTTTCGTTACAAATTCAACAGACGATTATTCGGATGGTGGCTGTGAGTGATCCGACCGCTTCTCCGTTACCGCCAGCCACTTGACCCCTGGTCAAACGGGAACACCGCCAAATTGCGTTATACCTCTAACACCTCATTCAGATAATGGAATAACATTGGATATCAACACCACAAACTTTACGCGTCGTTATGGTAATTGTGCGACTATTGTCCCGGCAACCTCTACCGCAAAATCCCAACTTAAATTTAATATCACCAATGACAGTGCCTGCAACCCCGCTGGCGATGGTCATTATCGGACCGACTAGTCTAATATGGACACGTTCACAGCCGGCGCACCGACATATTCCAGTATTCCCAATATATTTCTCAAACGGTACTCTGTCTGTTGGAACTTGGCGGCAGTTTGCCGATGTAAAGACCCCATCTACGGCCTATGCGGATCGGGGTCTATATATTTGTAACAAATTCGGTGGCGGCACCGAATTTGACTTTCGCACGGTCTTGGTTATTAGAGGTACTAGTGGTCCAGTCAGCTACGGCACCACCCTCCCAGGTTTGTGGAGTGGCGGCAATCCAAATTCCGGTTGAAACACATTCGTGATTTGCTCAAATTATTCGACAACAACATCTGGGTTTATTAACCTTTATTTGAACGGTGCACTTATGCGGTCTATACTAGGTGTTGCTATTCTTCAAGGACAAACAACTGACGATTTAGATATTGACGACTACACACTATACTGGCGAATTGCCATTGAATGTAGCGATTCATGGTGCCTTAATGATCGGACCAACTTTCGATAGTGTACACCAAGTCAGTGGATGGAACAGCGCTCCACAGGGATTATTTTCAATATTTATTCAATAGTATCACTATGGAATTTTTCGTGTACTTCCCGCAAATGTTGATCTGTGACATGGGTATAAACTTGAGTCGTAGTAATGCTGCTGTGACCTAGCATCGTCTGAACGCTGCGAATGTCAGCTCCGTTCATCAACAGGTCGGTTGCAAAACTATGACGCATTGTATGGGGGCTGACGTGTTTTGTGATGCCGGCCAGGCGAGCGTATTTATTTATAATTCGTTGGATACTTCTAGCACCTAATCGTCGGTAATCACCACTGGTTGACGGCTTGATGTTGCGGCTATAACTGATAAACAATGGCGGTAACGGATCCAGTCTTGTTTTTAGATAGCTATTTACATGAGTACAGGCGCCTTCGCTAATAAATACCGGGCGGTCTTTCTGTCCTTTTCCACGAACCATAAACTCACGTTTGGTTGTATTAATGTGATCACGGTTTAAATTTACCAATTCCGATACGCGCAATCCGCTAGAAAAAAGTAGTTCAATAATCGCCCTATCGCGCAGTCCAGTGTCTGTACCCGTATTAATATGTGATAATATTTGTTCAATTTCGTCGTGGTGTAGGAAAGTTACTTGGCGTCGGGATACTTTTGGTAGTTCTATCTTGTTTGGTGCAAGACTTTGTATATCTCGTTTCGATAGGTAACTCAGAAAACCACGCAAGGCAATCAGATGATAGCTTTGTGTTATTGTAGACAATTCGTCATCGTTGCTATTATTATAACGATTTAACCACAGTCGGTACTTGCGAATTATCTCGGTTGTTATTTTATCAACAACTATATCGTTTGTAAATTCAACAAACCTCTCCAGATACAGGGTATAGTTTTCGGCCGTATGCGCCGAGCGTCCACCTTCAACCTCTAGGTGTTCAATGTAGTCAAGTAATAGTTCTGACATGTACATACTACAAGCATAGCGCATAAAAACCAATTGTTGTACTATGCAGCAATTTTATCGGTATTTTGCTACAATATACCAAAATACATTAAGGAGAAATATGGTCACAAAAAGTAATATACAACGAACATTTATTATCTTTAAACCAGACGCCGTTCAGCGCGGTGTGATCGGCGAAATATTAAGCCGGTTTGAAAAAGTTGGCCTAAAAATCGTTGGCGTAAAGATGATTGCTCCAGATAAGCACCAGTTTCACAAGCATTATGAAGATATAGGCAAAATGATATCTCGCCGTGGCATGAGCGCATTCAACGTTACCCTTGATTTTATGCTTCAGGGTCCAGTTATCGCCATGGTACTGGAAGGCGTAGACGCAGTTGAGCTTGTTCGCAAATTGGTTGGTTCTACCGAACCAAAATCTGCATTGCCTGGCACAATTAGGGGGGATTATTCTCATATCGGTTTTGATTATGCCAATACGAAGGGTAAGTCGGTGCCAAACCTGATTCATGCCAGCGGTGATCTAAACGACGCCAAACAAGAGGTTGATTATTGGTTTTCAAACAGTGAACTGTACGACTATACAGCCACACATGAGAAGTTTACAAGGTAGTTAAAGGCATGTTTTCTGTTACAATATTCAATAGGGCTCGCCTCGGTAGCTCAACTGGATAGAGCAGATCCGTCCTAAGGATAAGGTTGTAGGTTCGACTCCTGCCCGGGGTACCATCTTACTTCACTAAAGTTTTGTAGGACTGATATGATACAGAAAGAGGGATAAATATGGCAAAAAAAGCTGCAAAACCCAAATCATCACCTAGTTTCGATGGTCAACGTGAGGGCGAGAATGTGTTGTTTATCTTTCGCCGTCATATGATAGCAATGCGCAAGGGTTTTTATATCGTTCTTATTTTACTGGTAATATCGTCAATACCAATGCTTATTTGGCAATATAATATCGAACTGTTCATATTACCCGTGATAGGACTGGGATTAGGACTGTTATTATTCTTTTACCACTTCATTTTATGGTATTTTTCGATATATATTGTTACTGATCAACGGATTCGACAGGTGACGCAACGGGGGTTCTTCGGCAAGGATGTAATCGACCTGCGACTATCCAAGGTTCAAAGTATAAGCTATAATATACCAGGTTTCAGTGGTGATATTTTTCATTTTGGGACTGTCACCATCCATACTTTTGTGGGTGATTTAGTAATTCATAACGTTGAACATCCTGTAAAAATTTACAATAAATTACAGAACGCAATAAACGACATCGCCGAAAACCAAGGAGAGTATGAAGAAATTAATAAATAAAATACGTAAACGGAAAGATGATCCGCCGCCATCTAGGATTACCAGTGATACGGTTGCTCAGCACCGTGAACGAATTTTGGCTGGCGGTCGCAAGTTTAAATATCCTATCCAATATGCTCGCCACAAGCTAGTTTTCAATGCAATTAGTATCACTTTCGTTGCAATAGTTATTGCATCGATATTTACCTGGTGGCAATTATACCCACAGCAAAACACCAGCGAGTTTATATACCGTATCACCAAGGTTATCCCCGTTCCAGTAGCGGTAGTAGACGGTCAACAGGTTTTATACAGTGACTACCTAATGAAGTACCTTAGTTCGGTTCGATACCTTGAGCGAAAAGAACAGCTAAGTACTAAAACCGATGACGGCAAACGACAGGTCGAATACATAAAACAAAAATCAATGCAGTATGTTATTGCAAACGCCTACGCATCAAAATTGGCCCCAGGATTAAACGTATCAGTTGGAAGTGGTGAACTAAACGACTTTTTGAAACATTTGCGACAAACCAGCTCGGGCGAGATATCTGATCAGACTAACAACTCGGTGATCCTAGATTATTATGGCTGGACCCCCGCCGAATACCGCTACATTATTGAAAAAGAGCTATTGCGCCAAAAAGTGTCTTACGCAATGGACAAAAGCGCCCAAGATTTCATTAACGATATATCAGCCTCGCTAAAAAAGAATTCAAAAACTGACTTCAAAACGATTGTTTCGGCGCTTTCAAAATTATCCAAGGTTAAAGTATCCTACGGTGCGTCCGGTTGGGTTCCTAAAACAAACCAAGACGGAGGATTGGCGTCCGAGGCGGTAAAACTTGCGAAACTTGGCGTGTCGCCTGTAATACAGTCCACCCAAGGTGACGAATATTTCTATTATGTTATTAGATTGCGGGATGTAAGTGAAAAACAGGTTAGCTATGACTATATTAGGGTTCAGTTGACAGCTTTTTCTGACGCCCTTCAAAAAGCTAAAAAAGACGGAAAAATTAGCGAATTCATATCAATCAAACGATGATACGGAGATTGACCATAGATGTATAAATTACCCGACCTACCATATGACTACAATGATTTGAATACGTGTTTTAGTGACGAATTAATGAAATTTCATCACGACAAACATCATCGAGCATACGTCGATAAGTTGAACGTTACAATTGACGCCAACCCAGAACTGGGTAGCAAAACCCTTGATGAGATCCTAGGAACTAACGATGATTTATCAGATTCGGTACGAACTGCTGTGCGAAATAATGGGGGTGGGCATTATAACCATAGTTTGTTTTGGCAGTGTATGTCTCCAAATGGAGGCGGCGAACCTAACGGTAGACTCTCGCAAATATTAATAAAAAAATACGGTAGTTTCCAAAAATTTGTAGACGAATTCACCACAACAGCCTTATTGCTGTTTGGGAGTGGTTGGGTATGGCTTCAGCCAAATGGTGATATAATTACAACAGCAAATCAGGACACCCCTATAATGAAAGGTCTCGACACACCAATACTTTGTCTAGATGTTTGGGAACATGCCTATTATCTAGATTACAAAAATAGACGTGACGAATATGTAAAAGCGTGGTGGAATGTTGTCGACTGGAGTGCCGTATCAGAACGTTTGAAAAAGCCATTTACTTTGTAATAAAATTTTTATTAACAGGAATAGAGTGGGATTTTAGAACTATTTCAATCTGATTTGGTGAACTATTTTTATGGTTTAAAATTATTATTCTAATTTTTCATCACTAAATGAATTATTGGCCGAGACGTTGAATTCAAGTAAAACCATCTTACCATCGTATTCGTCCTCGCCATCTTCTTGGCGATTGTCGTCCCCATAATGGTCGGCTTCGACGTCGTGATATACCACATCATCGGATGAATCGTTGAACTACCGCGCCGCTGGTCGCGTAATACCAGCCAACCCCCGAGTTTACAAGCCCAGCTTGCAGGCTCAGAGGTCGCAAGACCGCAGTTTTGACAATCCGACTACCCGAGAGGAGACACCGATGCTGGCATCAGTCGCCCGAGCCGCGCAGGCTCTGGCAATCTGGCGTTACGTCGAGAGCAGTTCGGCCAAAGATTACGCCAGCCCGGCGGAACTCAAAGGTGATGCTGCTCATGCCTACCAGCAGTTCCTGCAGGCGGCTTACGCAGTGGTGTTCGATCTTGTCCCGAAGCTTCTTACCTTCGGGGAAGTTGTCACCATGAATGAAGTTCGCTATTCGGCAGCAGCTGGCGGTGGAGGTTTCGTCATCCAAAAGATGAACCTCGACCCCGACAACCCGGGCCTTTTCCTTGTGCCTGAGGGCGTTTCGGTCCCGGCCGCTGTGCCGATCCCACCGCCCCCCACCGAGAACTGGCTTCAGCTGTTCATCGATCTGCCCGAGCTCTTCGAGATCCTGGAGGTGAAGTGATGTCAGCGCCTTCGTGGTAATAGCCGCGAGGTAACCAAGCCCCCGTGATACCTGCAATACTGCGGGTCCCTCCAGGGGCTCGCATATTTATAAAGGTGCTTTAAGCCAAACTGAACAAATAATCAAATTAAATAGCTCACCAGATGGTGGGCTATTTAATTTGACGGGCTCGACCGGATTATCGCTCCACTTTGTTTCGCTCCTCCGTTTGCTTACAAAAATATGTAAACACATTTTTGTTTTGCTGCACTGCGCGATCCAGCGATCTGCGCTTTGTCTTTGACAAACCGCAATCGCCGGTTCGAATCCTGTAGGACTACGACATGAATATCAAAACACCCCACAAGGGGGTGCTTTCATATTCATATGGCGGGCTCGACCGGATTTGAACCGGCGATCTCCTCCGTGACAGGGAGGCGTGATAACCCCTTCACTACGAGCCCATACCGTGGAATTAACCTTAGTATGATAGCAGTTTTCATATCACAGCGCAACAGAGGAGTGACATATATATTGTGGTATAATTATTTCGATCAACTGAGTGCCGCTGTAGCTCAGCTGGTAGAGCGGCGCTTTCGTAAAGCGTAGGTCTCCGGTTCGAATCCGGACAGCGGCTCCACCGTATAAAATCGCAATTAAGTGATATATGAAATATAATTGGTATCGTATTTATGAAAACAACCATAAAAGAATCACTAAAACAATTAATCGCTGACAGGTATCTATTGGTATTAGTAGTATTAATGATTTTGTTAGCAATAGTTCTATCCGTATTTATTGGATTATCGATTTCACCCAGCGAACGTCAGTTGGTCTCTCATTATTCTGCATTTGGAATTACACATTTTTATTTTGATCAGTGGTTTTACCTGTTGTCATTTATATTTTTCGAATTGGCTGTCGCCGTACTACACTCTATTATCGCTATTAAACTGCTAATCGTCAAAGGTCATTCAATGGCAATTATGTTTGCCTGGGTTGGAATTGGAATTATTTTAATGGGTTGGGTGACCACTTCGACAATACTAGGTTTACGGACAGCGTTGTAGGCATATGGTCGACCTCGATATTCCCGTAGGTAAAAGAACGCTACAATACAGACTGTTCGAGATGCTATCAGCTTTTCTTAGTTATGGCGCCCTTGCATTGTTGGTGATATTGTCACTAATTAATCCTACACTTGCCGCCATTTACTTGTTGATTGTTATCGCCACGATGATAGTAAAGGCTATTGGGATTGCTTTTCGCACAATTCAAGGTCACAACAGGTTAGACGCCGCACAAAAGGTAGACTGGAGCAGTCGGCTGTCTGACCTTGAAGACCCACGGTCGTCATACGGGGGTGTGCATCAGGATACGTCGAAGTCATTTGGTTCGTTCGCTCATCTCGAGAATCTTAGACTTATGGCGGCCGATCCCAATGTCTTTCCTAGACCATCGCAACTATATAATGCGATAATCGTACCTTCTTATAACGAACCTTACGACGTTCTTGCGCCAACTATTAGGTCTTTGTTGAGATCTTCATACGATAGTAAAAAGATGATTCTAATTTTAGCTTATGAAGAACGAGGTGGCGAAACAACCGAACAACCAATCCTTGAACTGCAGCAAGAATTTAGCGATAAATTTTTTGCGCTCCATATTGTCAAACATCCCGATGGACTTCCAAACGAAGTGACAGGGAAAGGTGGTAATATTACATACGCTGGTAAGTTTTTGCAACAGTGGCTGAAGACGGAATCGATTGAATCTAAAAACGTAATCGTCACGACGCTTGACGCTGACAACAGACCACATAAAACATATTTTGATTATGTTACGTATGAATATATTGTTCACGAAGACCGGAAACGCCTATCTTATCAACCCGCCTGCCTTTTCTTTAATAATATATGGGATGCACCAGCCCCGATGCGTGTTATTGCGACGGGTAACTCATTTTGGAATATTATTAGCGCGATGCGCCCTCATACGTTGCGTAACTTCTCGTCACATTCTCAGCCGATGGAGGCCCTGGAAGAGATGGGCTTTTGGAGTACTCGCACAATCGTAGAGGACGGACACCAGTATTGGCGAAGTTATTTTTATTTTGGAGGTAATTATTCTGTTTTGCCAATCTATGTGCCGATTTATCAAGATGCTGTGCTAAGTGACACTTTTGTCAAAACTCTCAAAGCACAGTTTCTGCAATTACGCCGATGGGCCTATGGCGCTTCTGACGTCCCATACGTTGCGGTTAGGATATTCAACAGAAATAGTAACGTACCACTAATCAGAAGCCTTGCAAGGCTTCTGAGGCTTCTTGATGGGCATGTAACACTTGCAAGTGTATCGATTATGGTTGCAGTCGGTGGATGGGTGCCGTTACTGATAAACAGCCAAGCTGAACGTAGTATCGCGGCGCACCAATTACCAGATGTCGTCAGCACTATTCAGCAACTGGCGCTTATCGGATTGTTCATTACTATTTTTCTGGCTTTCAAGATGCTACCAAAGCGACCCGCACGTTACAAACGAATCCGAAATGTTTTTATGGTTGCGCAGTGGGTGTTGATGCCCTTTACAGCGATTTTGTACAGTTCGACAGCCGCACTGTACTCGCAGGGTCGTTTATTTACCGGACGATATCTTGATAAGTTTGACGTAACAGATAAAGCCACTCATCATTCGGTTGCTCTGGCTAAACAACAACGAAAGCAACGACTGCCTAGAAACCGTAAACAATATATTGATCAAATTAATAAATAAACACCCCGTAAAGGCTGTTTATTTTTCAAGTATGACAGGGGATGGTCGTGTGATTTATATAGTACGAACACGCATTTCGCGTTTTAATTGCTGCAACGTTTTATCGTACTCAAAACCCAACGTAAAACGTTCAAGCTTTGATTCAGCTGTGGTGGTTTTAATCTGTTCTGATTTATCCATAAGTACATATTAGCATAAACACAACACTGTGTCAATAGAACGCTTTTGCATACATTATGCAGTTCATGATATATATAATTGTATAATTTCATTAAAGCTTGGGTGGAAAACTTGTTAAAGGAGTGGGTAACTAAAACATATCAAATAGGCGATGGCTTAGGATTTGATGGGTCCAGAGGATTCGAACTTTTTTTTGAACAGAACTGATGGCGCGCTTCGCGCGCCAAACTAAACGCTCGGGCGGGCAAAGAGGAAGGGGATTGGGGGGAAGGAATTTTTGCCCGCCCTCGCTTACACCGCCGCCGAATTTCGTGCCAGCGAAGCTGGTGCGCCGCGCAAATTAGGGCGGTAAATCAGTAGAATATAAATACCAAAAAAATTTTAAATAAGCAACGGCTGAATTTTTGGTTTTTTTATCTGTCTTGTCTGGCTTCGTCTCGCATTTTTTCCCATTGACCGCACAATGCTGGGTCAGTTGGCATGTCTCCGTTTGAAAACGGAACCCCAATTCCGCCGCGTCTGTAGCCCGCTGCCCTAAGCGCGCTATAGCGATCCGAAGTGGCGGGAGCAACACGCATACGACCTTCGCCGTCAACAAAAGCGATAACGCCATTATTGCTGTCGTAAGTGCCAACTTGTTCTAATCTACCAACGGCCATATTGTAGCCGTCAGTGTTTCTTTCTATGATTGATTTAGTTCCCATCATTTCGATCTCAACGCCATCAACAGTAAGCCATTCGCCGGCTACTTCTTGTTTAATTTGTTTCTTTTCTGCCTCTGCTTTGAAATAACCGAGGTGTGATTCGATTCTTTCTTTGAGGTTTTGTTCACGTGCGGTTTCTCGCATTTCTTCCCATTGACGGCGCAATGTTGGGTCAGTTGGCATGTCTCCGTTTGAAAACGGAACCCCAATTCCGCCGCGACTGTAGCCTGCTTCCTCAAGCGCGCTATAGCGATCCGAAGTGGCGGGAGCAACACGCATACGACCTTCGCCGTCAACAAAAGCGATAACGCCATTATTGCTGTCGTAAGTCATTTTACTTCTTTCATCGTAGGGAATTTGTAACCGTTGTTTTTCACCATAACTATCATCAATTTCCATTCCTTCCGATATATCAATCCATTTTTCAGCCGGAAATTTTTCAACTTCGGGTTCTTGACGCTCTTCGAGCGGCGTCGTGTCCATGAAATTATCTTGCATAGTTCCTCACCTTCCTTTCTCATCCGGCGTGTGCCAATTTAGAGAAAATAAAAATTAATTAATAATTAATAATTTAGCAACCTCCTTTAACTTACTTATAGTTTACACCCCCTCCGACACTTTTTGCAATAATCATTTTATCTTATCAGTTTGTCAACACCTTATATTGAAGTATGTATAAATTCTTTTTTGGATTTTCGATTCGATTAAGCACATTATCAGAAATGGTCATCTTCTCACAATCAGTAACAAAAATACCCCATACTTTTTCAAATGGAACATCTAACTCTTTTGGTATAAGTTAATTTATATGCTCGGAAGAATGAGCGTCGCGCATCCATTCGTTGACTACTGATTTATTTTCGTCAAACAAAAAAATTCTGAATTTTCTCAAAACTACTTTCGTCTATGCTTTGCCAAAATCTGTCATGGCAAAGTGTCCCGTCAAAATCTATAAATAAAATTGACTTCATATATTATTTTGCAAAAGCAAGTCGCTATAAGAAACAGAAATTAAATCACTTTTTAAAATCCCGAATAACTGGAGGTAGTTTTCGCATTGCTTCAGTAACTTTTCTTTCGTGAAATTGCCGTCACTATCTATCGCTTCAATTTCCATAAAGGTCCCCAAATTCTTCACTGTATCAATATGAAATTTTACATTTTCGATAAAATAAATTTCTCTTTGTTTATCTACAACCACCAATACGCCGAGAGATTTTACTAAAATTTCTTTCAGTGAAGAATTTGGATCTGATTTAAACAAAATCACGTCAGATTGTTTTGGCCCTTTTTTTTATCTTCTCTTTCATAGAACACAAGAAAATTCTCAATGTTTCCTTCGCGCAATTTTAACCTGCCGTTATTTACCTTGAAGTAAGTATCGATTTGGTGATCAGTTCCCTTAAAATCTGCATTGCGCGATTTCAAAACTGAACGAATTTTCTCTTGGTCATTGCATTTTGCTTTTATTTCAATATTGAGGTGCTTCATATATTTTCCAAAGGATACATATCAAAAGCGACCTCCTCGTATGGATGAACGCTGTTTACTTTTTTAACGACTGCTTTCAAGATATCTTGTGGCACAATTACTTCAATTCTTTCCTCGTCAACCGCTTCATATTTTTCAGCTTCACCAATGGCAGGATTTGTACCTTTCTTCTTTTTGCTCAGCACCTTAAACTCTTGCTCATTTTTCTTATCTAAAAGATAAGTGATATGTCCGCCGAGTATCCCGCCCAAGCCGAGAAGTGTTAAAGCAGATAAGATTGTTTGGATTGAATCGGTCATTTTGTTAAGGATAAATTACCGTTAAGCATTGTGGGCTTCATGCCCATAATTTCTTGCTTGTATGAAAGCTCCGAAGAAACTGGGTTGAGGATAAAAATCTTTTTCTTAAGATAGAAAGCGACACCAATCTCAATAAGTGTATTTCCTCCGATATATCCGTTTATTCCTCTTTTTTCGTGATTGACGACTAAAATTCCATCACACCAGTCAATCTTTTCGTAGTGGTTATTTATTGCACCTTCTTTCATATCCCATATTTTGTGGTCGGCCGGGAAAGCATCGATGCCGCCGTTTTGTTCGATGTATTGTCCAAAATAAATTTTCTTGCCACCACCGAATTCTTGTGGGACCTCCAAGGCAAGTTCTGGGATTTTGACCTCGTGACTATTCTCTATCAGTTCATCTCTAACCGATTCCATTTCCTTATAAGATCCAATACTGCCACAAATTGTTATTTTCATATATGTTCTTTTATTTTAGCAAAGATTTCTAAATTATCCTTTTCAAAAATTGATGGAATAAAACGCTTTTTGTCAGCATCCGAGATATTAAAAAGTTTATCGATTGGCCACGATTCAAAACCAATCGCTTGACCTTTTTCAATTTTTACGTTCACCGTTTCTCTCTCGTAGCGATAAGCGTAAATTGCTCTCACGACATTATTGGTTTTATTCGTGGCTGTATCAAAAGTTTTACTTCGTACCATTTGGATAAAGGCACGATTATTTTTCTCTGCTTTTATCAGTGTTTTCTCATTTAGTTCTTGCAGGGCTGTATTTTCATAGTCTAAACCGATTTCCACACGACCGCCAACTGTTGCATCCAGTAAATCAGGATAGGTGTCTTTATGTTTTTCTCGGTGCTGAAAAATAATCTCGCCTTTTGGAGTGTAAAACCAAACATGAATTTCTCGGTGGAGCAAACCTTTAACATGGATATTTTCGCGCGTATCAACGCCCGTAATATTTCCTTGCGCGTCTACAACATTTAGTTTTCGATTATCTGTCATATTTACTTCAAAAGTTCATCCTTTGAAACTTTGAGCGCATCGGTTAATTTTTGAATTGTAGCAAGGGTAGGATTTTTCTTCTTATTCTCAATGTTGCTGATATAGCCCCTATCAACCTCTCAAGCGCAAGCAATATCACCTTGCGACATTTTCTTTTTAGCCCTAATGCGCTTCATATTTCGACCTAATTTTTCGGAGGCTGGGTTCATATCTTTGTGATTTTCTTAGTAACTGCGCCGACAAAAAGCCGATACGCTTTACGATCTTCTTTTTTATAAATATATGGAATAGCCAAATCGGTTTTACATTTTAAGCAAACCAAATTTGGCACTTTGTTAATCGAGAGTTTTTGAAATTTTATCAAATTTTCCGGCGCAAAAATTCTATCTAAGTAAAGACGCTTTAACGGGCCGGGGCCGTCCTTTTGGTAAACAAGGATTTTTGCGCCGCAATGTTCGCAATGAACATTCAAAAACCGAGAATACCCACCTCTCGTTTTGCGGTATTTATCTGATTTGAACTTATCAGTCATAGATATTCACGTTCTTGCACTTTGTTATATTTACGGACAATGTTATACCAAAATACGATATGGTATTTTCTTCTTTTGTAGCCGCCCATTTTTTCAAAAAAGAAAGCCGAAGCCCGCACTGATTCCTCTCTAGACGCTTCCTCCGCGCAGGCGAGTCCATCGCCCCGCCTCCATATCCCCGGAAAGATTGTGGCCGGGGCGCATCGGGAGTTTCGTATGGTGGGTCCTAGAGGATTCGAACCTCTCACCTCCACAACGTCAATGTGGCGCTCTAGCCAAATGAGCTAAGGACCCGTATCTATTAAGGATATCAAAATAGAGGTGACGAAGCAACAATTATGCTATTATATGTAATTATGAACGACGACCAACTACATATAATGAGGCATAGCTTAGCCCACATCACCGCTGCTGCAGTTCAAAGACTGTGGCCAGAGGCAAAATTTGGTGTCGGTCCAGTGGTGGACGACGGATTCTATTACGACATAGATTTGGGCGAAACCAAGATATCCGAAGCAAATTTTTCCAAAATCGAGAAAGAAATGCGCGGCATCATTAGTTACGGAGACAGTTTCGAACAATCCGAGGTGCCAATTGATCAGGCTATCACTTGGGCAAAGGATAATAAACAACCTTACAAAGTAGAGCTGCTGAATGATTTAAAACGATCTGGCACAACCGCAGCTAAGGATTTGGATATTAATGAACTTGGACTTGCCTCGTACGATAAGTCAGCTGTTGAGAGTGTCACATTCTTTAAGACCGGTGGTTTCATGGATCTGTGTCGTGGTCCGCATGTTGCTAACGCCAGGGATATTGCTGGTGTATTTAAATTAATGCGTGTCGCTGGCGCATACTGGCGTGGTAAAGAGACGAATCCGCAAATGCAACGTCTGTATGGAGTGGCGTTTGCAACTCAGATAGAATTAGATAAATACCTAGAACGTCTTGAACAGGCAAAACTACGCGATCATCGTAAAATTGGTAAAGAATTAGAACTTTATTTTATTGATGACGAAATGGTCGGTAAAGGTTTGATTATGTGGAGTCCAAACGGCACATTATTACGCGATAGAATTGAGTCACTTGCTGTCCAAAAAGAAGAAGAGTATGGATACAAACGTGTAGCAACACCGCACATCGCAAAAGAACAGCTTTTTCTTCGATCGGGACATTTGCCATATTATCAAGATGATATGTATCCAGCTATGAAAATGGATGACGGTGTATACTACCTGAAAGCAATGAACTGCCCTCATCATCATCGAATATTTCAATCAAAATTACGAAGCTACAAAGAATTACCGCTAAGGTTGGCTGAATATGGAACATGTTACAGAAACGAGCTGTCTGGAACGTTAGCGGGTCTTTTAAGGGTTAGAGCACTTGCCATGAATGACGCTCATATATATTGCATGCGAGATCAGATTAAACAGGAGTTTAAAAGTGTACTTCGTCTGACTAGAGAATATTTTGATATCTTTGGACTTACGGATTATTGGTTTAGGCTTTCGAAGTGGGACCCGGCGCATACTGATAAATTCATCAATGAACCAGAAAACTGGGATTATTCACAAAATATACTACGAGAAGCTTTAATAGAAGAGGGAGTTGATTTTACAGAGGCAGACGGCGAGGCGGCGTTCTATGGACCAAAAGTTGACGCACAGTTTACTTCGGTAATCGGACGAGAGGAGACAATGTCTACAATACAACTTGATTTTGCGGCTAAAACTCGTTTTGGCTTTGAGTATGACGATGCAACCGGTAATAAAAATGGTGATGTGTTTGTCATACATCGATCACCGCTTTCGGTTCACGAACGATTTCTGGCATTTCTTATCGAACACTATGCGGGTTGGTTTCCATTTTGGTTAGCACCAGAACAGATCCGTATCTTAACTATCAATGATACCGTTTTAGATTACGTAAAAGAAGTAGAGGATATTTTGAAAACCGTTGTTATAATGAAGCCCGTCAAATATAATGAAATACGCTATACGGTTGATGATCGCAACGAATCGCTCGGTAAAAAGATTCGCGAAGCCGCCAATTGGAAGATACCTGTTCAATTAATTGTTGGAAAAAATGACAAAGACGCTCGTGAAGTTAGCCTTCGGACACGATCTGGTGAAGAAAAAATTAAACTTGACAAACTAGCCGAATATCTGCAGAATTTATAGGCTATGAAAAAACCAGTAATCGCAGTTGATATTGACGACGTTTTGGCGGATCATACCGGGGCGTTCATTAAGTGGAGTAACGAGAAGCATAACACTAATTTGACTATCGAAGATTATCAAGAAGATTGGTCCCAGATGTGGAAAATCAGCGTGGAAGAAGCGGAAGATAGAGCGGATAAATTTCATTCTTCGACTCGCGGCGGTTTTAAACCGAAAGCAGGCTCGAAAGAAGTGCTAAATCGTCTAAAAGCTAATTATAATTTGGTGATTATCACGGCTCGTCGTCAATTTATTTTTAAAGACACGGTCGAATGGATTAACGAATACTTCGAGGGTATTTTTACAGACATACACCTCGTTCCAGTACGGGACAACACCAGTTATCATAATGCAACCAAATTGACTATATGCCAAGACATCAAGGCAGAATATTTGATAGATGATACGCCAAGGCATTGCTTTTCTGTGGCCGAAGCCGGCATTAATGCACTCCTGTTCGGCGATTTTAACTGGAGTAGACACGTGGAGTTACCCGATGGTGTCTCGAGGGTCAAAGATTGGGATGAAGTTGAGCGATATTTCGATGATATTAAGCATAAGCAACATCTATGAAACGTAAAACCCATTTCCCATTTCCTAGTACCCAATCCCCCCTGATAGCTATAGTCGGTCCGACTGCTAGCGGTAAAACATCGTTAGCTATTGATATTGCCATGCGGTGTAATGGGGAAATCATTTGCGCTGATTCACGATCAATATATAAGGGTGCGGATATTGGAACAGCCAAGCCAAGTTTGAAAGAACAAGATAGGGTGCCACATTGGGGATTAGATCTAGTCAATCCAGGCGATTATTTCACCGCGGCTGATTTTAAAACATATGCCAATCATAGGATTGCCGAAATTAGATCCCGACACCACACACCTCTACTGGTGGGTGGAACTGGACTATATATTGACTCGGTATTATTTGACTATCAATTCGCTTCACCAGTAGATGAAGATATGAGGATAAAATTACAACATATGACGATTAGTCAATTATACAACTACTGCGAGAAACACGGAATAACATTGCCAGAAAATCAAAAAAATAAACGATATATTGAGCGAATTATAGAGAGAAATGGCGATACTCCAACGAACAGAACCAAGCCCATAAATAACTGTATTGTTGTGGGAATAGCTACAGAAAAATCGATATTATTATCACGAATAAGCACCCGATGTGAACAACTATTTAAACACGGTGTAGCAGAAGAGGCTATGGCATTGGGTGATAAATACGGTTGGGATAATGAAGCGATGAAATCAAATATATATCCGTTGATTCGTAAATATCACGAAGGACAGATGTCGTTAACAGATGTAAAAGATAAATTTGTAACACTCGATTGGCGTCTGGCAAAACGCCAAATGACATGGTTTAAGCGTAACAAGTTTATTCGTTGGTTGTCACTCCAAGACGCAAAACATTATTTAATTGAGCAACTCGCATGTACTGAACAATCGTGATATTATTAGTGAAACAAAGTTATTCGGAGCGAGTATATGATTGATGCACTATTTGGTTCAAAAACGCGGGTAAAATTGTTACATCTTTTCCTTAATAATCCAGGACAGTCTTATTTTGTCCGCGAAATCACTCGTAAAATAGATGAACAAATTAACTCTGTCAGACGTGAACTGTCCAATATGTTAGATGTCGGTATTATTACCAGCGATAGTTCAGACAACAAGTTATACTATCAGGTTAATCAACGTTACGATTATTATGTGCCGATGAGGGCTATTTTCGGTGATGACCAGGTAGTAACGCGAACAGTACCGGTTAGCCCCGGGGCCCTACTAACCGATAAATATACCTCAATACTAGAAGATGTGACAGGGCTTCGTCTAGCGATTTTTTCGGGTGTCCTGGTCCAAGGGTCAACTGTGGCGCTAGATTTACTGTTGGTTGGTAATGTTGCACCCGCCAGGGTAAAGGCGGTGGTCCAAGAGATAGAAACCGGTGAGGGGCGCGAAATTAACTACTGCACACTATCGTATGACGAGTATTACTATCGACTTAGTATTCGCGATAGGTTTATAACAGAGATAATAAACAGTAATCACAAAGTTATTATTGATAAAGATAACGTAATGAAGAAAAAATAACGAGGATTGAAATAGATAATGTTTGAAATCGAATACAAGGGCGCAAACTGTGTAATTATTAGAACCAAAAAGACCAAGATCATTGTTGATCCTAAGTTGTCTATAGTGGGGCAAAAAGATATGTCTACGAAGGATGCCGTTGAATTATTAACTGAACCCCGATTTGCAGTTAATGGACCCGACAACATTCTATTAATTGATGGTCCTGGCGAATATGGAATAGCGGAATTCGACATTTTAGGGGTGCCTGCAAGGCGCCATATCGATACCGAGAACGACGGGTTAGTTTCGACAATGTATAGAATCGATGTAAGGGACACTCGAATTGGAATCCTTGGAAATATTTGCGAAAAGTTGTCAGACGAACAGCTAGAGAATCTTGGAGTGCTGGATATATTGATTCTACCGATAGGCGGAAATGGCTATACGCTTGACGCAACTGGTGCAGCCAGCTTAGTGAGGGCCATTAATCCAAAGATCGTGATACCTATTCACTATGCCGACAAACAATTAAAGTATGAAGTTCCTCAGGATGATATAGGACTGTTTACTGCAGAGCTAGGTGCACCGGTCGAGATAACAACTAAATACAAACAAAAGCAACTACTAGTTGCCATGTCGGCATTATCGATAGTCGAAATCACCCGCAGTTAACTTGTCGCTCAACGAACCTGAAACTAGGCGATAATGCCTTTTTTCTTTAGGGTGCGTATCGCTTGGGTGCTTATTACCATCGTTAGTTTCTTGCCGTCGACAGTAAAGGTTTTCTTTTGCAGGTTTGGTTTAAATACTTTATTGGTGCGACGTAAAGAAGCGCTCACATTGTGACCAAATTGTTTGCCTTTTCCAGTTAGTTCGCAACGAGCTACCATAATTATTTTCCACTTATTTTTTAATCTTTATGAGTATAGCGTCATTTTCCCTAGGCGTCAAGAGAGTACCACATGAAGCGGCATATTTCAATTACTGGTATACTGATGATTATGAATATTGATATGGTATATATTGGCATTGTTATCGTCGTGATACTTATATCGATGACACTACACGAAGCGATGCACGCCTATGCAAGTTATTGGCTGGGGGATCACACGGCAAAGATACAGGGTAGGTTAACCCTTAATCCCATAAAACATATTGATCCATTCCTAACATTACTCTTGCCAATAATGCTAGCGGTGGTGGGCGCCCCGGTGTTCGGTGGTGCTAAACCTGTACCGATTAATCCTTCTGCTTTGCGCTGGAGTGAGTGGGGTATGGCATTGGTGGCCTTGGCTGGCCCTTTGACGAATTTTTTTATTGCTTTTATTACATATGGGGTTTGGATACTAGCGCTGGCGCCCACCAAAGATATTTGGGGGATGATATTTATAACCACAATATCTGTAAATTTGGGATTTTTCATTTTTAATATGATACCAGTCCCACCTCTCGATGGGTCGCGAGTATTGTATGCGCTGGCTCCCGAACCCGTGATGAGAGTAATGGAGTCGATGGAAAAGTACGGGATTATAGTAGTGTTTGGCATTATTTTAATAGCTGGCGACATGTTTGGGGCGTTTATATTAAACGGTATTAACTTCTTTATTAACGTCTTTAGTCACATCTTTATAAGCTAAAATGTTATAATAAATATGTCCCAGGGTGAACCTAGGCGTATATGATTTTCCTGAATATCATATAGATAGGGAGCTTTAATGATTCATCTCTTTGGAGTTGATTTGCGAGCACCCACCTTGCTGTTATGGCGGGGAATATCGTACGCCGATAGTAATCCCTGGGATATTTTTGATTAAAATTCTGATATAATCGTTTGTTGGGCAGCTTATTAGATGATCGCCCGCCATAGCTTTACGTGAAGGTGGGAGGAAAGTCCGGGCAGCATAGGGCGCAACAGTCGCTAACGGCGACCGAGGGTGACCTTAGGGAAAGTGCCACAGAAACGAAACTACCCTAAGCTTGTCGAAGGGAAAAGGTGAAACGAGTGAGGTAAGAGCTCACAGCATATCATGGTGACATGGTGTGAAGGTAAACCCTGTTGGCTGCAAGGAGATCTGTAAAAAGGGCGGCTCGTCCGCAGGTCGATATCCGCTTGATGTGGTAGGCAACTACTAGACTAGATAGATGATCATTCACGACAGAACCCGGCTTATCGATAAACTGCCCAATAAAATAACCATATCAGACGGTATGGTTATTTTCGTTGTATTTAACTATTTAGCTTCTTTGACTATAGCCGTAAATGACTTTGGTTCGCTAACAGCTAGTTCGGATAGAATTTTGCGGTCGATTTGAATATCTGCACTTTTTAGTCCAGTAATCAATTTTCCGTATGTGGTTCCGTTTTCGCGAGCCGCTGCATTGATGCGTGTTATCCATAATCCACGTAAGTCTCGTTTTTTATTTCGACGGTCTCTATAGGCGTAGGACAGCGCTTTTATTACCGCTTGTTTTGCGAGGCGATACGACCTAGTTCGGTCGTGCTGCATACCTTTTGCTAGTTTAATAATCTTCTTATGTTTGGCGCTGGCTGTAACGCCTCGTTTTACTCGCATAAATTCTACTCCTTATTTTCTATACGCCCAGGGCGCGTTTAACTTTTTTTGCTGCAGTGCCACTGACGACTGCGGTGGTATTAATAGCTCGTTTTCTGCTGGCGCTTTTTTTAGCCAACATGTGGTTTCCGAACGCTCGACGCCGTGTCAATTTACCTGTACTGGTAATTTTGATCCGTTTTGCGGTTCCCTTGTGGGTTTTCATTTTTGGCATTATTTACTCCTTACTACTATACTCAAGTTGCGTCCCAACATCTGTGGCTGTTGTTCTAGTATCGCATTTTCTTCAAGTTGTGCCGATATTCTGTCGATCATTTCGTAACCTAGTTCTTTATGGGCCATTTCTCGTCCACGGAAGAAAATTAAAATTTTGACCTTATGGCCAGCGCATAGAAATTCACGGATTTTTCGTAGTTTAATCTCTAGGTCGTTCGTTCCAATTTTTAATCCCATTCGTATCTGCTTTAATTCGACTACTTTAGAGCGTTTTTTATTCTTTTGCTGCTCTTTCATTTTTTGGTACTGGTACTTTCCCCAGTCGACTACCTTTACCACAGGGGGGGTTGCGTTTGGTGAGATTTCAATCAGGTCTACTCCGGCTTCTTCTGCAATTTTTAATGCATCTGACAACCCCATAACTCCCAGCTGGTCACCATTTGGACCGATAACACGCAACTGTTCAGCTTTTATCTCTTGATTAATACGAATTAATTTACTGATCTTTTATCTCCTTGATTGATCTGTTACAGTCGAGTGTTTACTCGATTGTTATTTTATCAGATAAGATACTAGAGTTCAAGTATATTAACTACGATACTGCAAAGCTTCGCTAATGTGTTCTGTCGAGATAGTTTCTTCGCCAGCCAAGTCGGCTATTGTTCGTGCAACTTTGATAATTTTAAAGTAACCGCGTGCACTTAGCTTTAGTCGGTCGGCAGCCGTTATCAATAATTTCCTAGCTTCATCAGACAGGGAGGCGTATTTTCTTAAGTCTCTGTTTGATAGTGACGAGTTGTAATAAACACAATCACTATACCGTTGTTTTTGAATATTTAAAGCGTTTCTTATTTTACACACCGCTGTAACATGTTGTACATCGTTCAACGATTCGGTATTAAATAATGACTCGTTAGAAACCCTTGACACTTGAACGATCAGGTCAATTCTATCCAATAGCGGACCTGATAATCGTTTTTGGTATGCAAGAATTTGCGTGCTTGTGCATGAACATTCTTTTGATTTGTCTCCAAAATAACCGCATGGACATGGGTTCATTGTTGCAACAAGCATAAAGTCTGCTGGGTACGTGACATGGGTATTGGCTCTACTGACATCTATTTTCTTGTCTTCGAGGGGTTGCCTTAGGGCCTCCAGAGTTGATCTGGGGTATTCTGGTAGTTCGTCAAGAAACAATACCCCGGTATGCGCCAGGCTTATCTCTCCGGGCTTAGGGTGACCTCCCCCTCCTACCATAGATACAATACTAGCCGTGTGGTGTGGTGACCTAAAAGGCCTACGGTCGATAATCTCGCCACTTACTTTTCCGCAAAAGCTATGAATTTTTGTTGCAGCAATTTGTTCCTCAGTCGATAAAGCTGGTAATAGGTTTGATAGTGCCTTTGCTAACATCGTCTTGCCAGCTCCGGGGGTTCCTGACAGCAATATGTTATGATGACCTGCCGCAGCGATAATTAGAGCGCGTTTGGCTTGCTCTTGCCCTTTTATGTCATCCAGTAGGGGTGATGGTGTTTGCCTGCCGTCCTGGGACCTTTTACATTTAGTTGATACATATGGGGGGATTAATATCTCTTGCTTTAAGTGAAGATAAAGCTGTTTAATGGATTCGACCCCAAATATAGTTATCTCATTGACCAGGCAGGCTTGTTCAGCATTTGATATAGGCAAGTAAATATATTTATAGCCCGATTGTTTTGCTTTCTGGGTAATATTGATTGCACCCTTTATTGGCCGAAGGTTGCCGTCAAGGGCAAGTTCACCCGCAAACACAGACCCGTCAAGTTCTTTTTGGTGTAGTTGACCACTAATACATAGGATTGCTAAAGCGATAGGTAGGTCGTAGTGTGCCCCGTCTTTTGGAAGTTCGGCGGGGGCAAGATTGATGGTGATGCGTTTTTTAGGGAACTCAAGAAACGAATTATTTATAGCGCTACGTACACGTTCTTTAGCCTCGTCAATCGCTTTATTCCCCAGTCCAACAATTTGCAACGATGGCAGTGCTTTTGTGGCATCACCTTCAACTTCAACAATAGATCCATCAAATCCGATAGGTGCAACCGTCATTACTCTGGAAACCATAAGTTCAATTTAAGCATAACTAGTCTTTTAACACAATCTATGCTATTATTAAGTTGTTGCGTTGGGGCTGACTATAGCTTTCGACGAAGGGATTTTAACATATTATTTTGCAAGCCGACGGTATTCGTTAAGTACAAATCTAATTGCAACATTTATTGCAAAAGCAAAAAACTACATAACTGAGACTGTATCTGGCATTGCCGGTACATTCCAGTTACCAGTTCTAGCAACAGCTCGGGTTTAAACTCGCGCCATCATATCATCCAGGCGACATAGAGGTGGTGTGGTGTTATAAGTATGTCGCTTACTAAATTGATGGGGAGCAACGTTAGTTTGGGACAGTATATTGCGCGACAAATTGAACATTTTTTGTTAGACTATTAGTCCAAGGAGTCGTTAAAAAATAAGTCGAACTAATCTTGTAGATGAATAATAAGTTACTTTTCGGACCGGGGTGCGATTCCCCGCAGCTCCACCAATTTGTATATAAAAAACAACCGCCTGCGAGGAACGGTTGTTTTTTTGTGGAGTTTTTCTACCTGTTTGTTTTGGGCTTCTGTATAAGTTTTTTATTCAGAAGCTACCCCTATGGTAATGCTATAAAGCGCTTGTGTCAATAACATTATATAAAAAAGTCTAGTAAAAAATACTACGTATGTATATACCATCATGAATCATAGGGTAGGATCAATACGGGCTCGACGAAACTAACTAGTAAAAACTAATAATCTGAGTGCAATACGGGACTGCGTTTAATTCAGCATTCACGAACAAAGAACCGTAAAGAAGTACTAAATTCGCGTGGTACGCGAATAGCTATTGATCGAGCGGGAATAAACGAATTCATAAGTATTTTTCAACAATATAGGCCACAACAAACTTGACACAAGATTAATTCATACTTTGGATTGTACCCATTTGTAGACTCGCGGGTTTGTAAAATAAATAAATTTGTGCAGAGTTGTGCCAACTAAACCCAAATTGGAAATTGGTTTGAATGAATTGGTGTGTTTTCGACCGATTATTGAAATCTAGTCACAGCAGCGGGCATGGTGATGGTTGGTCTGGGTGGCGTAATCCCGCATCAAAGATCGGTAAAACAACGAAAATAACATAAATAAAGTGCACAAAAATACAACGTTGTATATATGTACATAATACGGATTTTAATCTGTTAATACACCACAGATAAATATATTTGTAATTATTACAACAGTCGTATATGTGTATGTGGTTGACTGTTTATCGTGCTTGTGCTATCGTATCAATAGGTTATTACCAAAACAAAAAATGACCCCATACCTTAAAAATCTAATCATCACTGACCCTATTATTTGACGGTAATTCGGTAACGACAACGGTTGCGATTTTGGCTTGAATTTTCAAGACACAATTGCCACTTTAGCTGGCGTTGCCAATGCTCCGCCAAATGGCGTGTAGCGCGTACACCAGTACCACCCTATTGTTCCAGGATTGTCTTTATTGACGAAACTGAATGATGCGGCGAGGATCGTGTGCAAGGGACATGTGCCCCGAGATTTCTCGGAGCGGTCAGTCTAACGGCCTGCAGCGGCAGGTTGCTCGTGGTTCACACGCTCAATTAATATTTTATATAGCGTTTGCTGCAACCCGGGCGCTACGATTTGTCGCTCAGGCTAGTTTTATATTCAAGGGTCATTAGTGTTATAGTTTGATAGACGATGTTCAAAGTAATTATTTCAATACTAACAGTAGTAAGTGTGTGCCTGCTTGCTGTACTATTAAACACCACGACACCAATATCTGGCGGACCATTTGGGATATTGATAATTTTTGTTTTCGCATACCTATCGCTGATCGGTTTTGTGACATATTTTCTGTATGGAATTAGCCGAATCGTTGCACACCTGTTTGTGGCGATTATAGCGCGAAAACCATTTGAAATCCTAACCTTTAAACGCTCATATTATTATTCAACTATTATTGCAGCTGGCCCAGTAATGCTGATTGGACTACAATCTGTTGGGACGGTTGGATTGTATGAGTATATTCTAATATTCATCTTTATTTCAATCGGATGCTTGTATGTTTCAAAAAAAACCAGTTAGATTTGTTGACGTAAGCTTATTGGTAACATGATATAATTACAGATATGGAAACAAAGGCGCCATCACCCAATTTGAATATAGAACAGCGGCCCTCCAGCTACCAACCAAACATAGAGGGGTCGCCAAGTACTAATAACCCCGAAGTGGGTATCGAAAATGGTCCCGAGGCATACGATAAGAAAAGCGAAATCAACGCTCTTGTGTCGGATGTTGGTCTAACGACAGTGTTACCACCTCCAGTTATCGTAAGCGGGGTTGCAACTGACGATGCCGTTACTACCAATAGTACGAACATCTCCGACAGCCCCATAGTAGCTAACGATGATGACTTGATTGAAAAAGAATGGGTTGATAAAGCAAAAAAAATTGTGGCTGAAACACGCGACAACCCTTATCAACGTGACGAGGAGGTAAGCAAGCTGCAGATTGATTATTTGAAAAAACGCTTCGGGAGGGAACTAGGCGCTGCGAAATAGGTTTTCGTCTGGACATAGAACAACAACATGACAAGCATAATAGGCTTTTTGATTACTGCATTCACCATTCTTGTTATCGTAATGGTAGTTTCGTTATTTATCTTTTCACAATACAGAAAAACATTACGTGAAGCTAAAAATTACGAACGCGGGCTTAAAATGGTCCCCATGTATATTCATATTCCTCCGTCGGGGGACGACCTAGAGGCGAACGGCCGCGATGAACGAGATGTGATAGAAGAGGTTCTGTCGCAAGCACAGGTGATGTATAACATTATCTCTAGTACGGCGACGAAAGGTTTCAAGAGTCGCATATACGGGCAAAGACATTTATCGCTAGAAATCATCGCTCACGAAGGTTTGATACATTATTATGCGATTGTACCCGCGGTTCTGACCGATGTTATTCGTCAAGCAATCGAGGCCGCCTACCCGTCGGTACGGCTGGAAGAAATAGAAGAGCACAATATATTTAGCCAGGCTGGAAAAATGAGCGGGACGATAGGTGGCGAATTTACTCTTAAAAAGAATTACGTCTACCCAATTGCTACATTTGAAGAATCAAAACGCGATGCCGCCAGAGCTCTGCTTAACTCCCTGTCAACCGTCACCCGTGATGACGGAGTTGCTGTTCAGTTAATGATCAGACCTGCCAAGGATGGTTGGGTAAAAAATTCTGTATATCAAGCCAACAAGATTAAAAAGGAAAAGGGTGTCAAAAAAACTGGCCTTAGCGATATCTTTAAGCCGAACAATCTTATGGAGGCTTTATGGAAGCCGCCAGAGGCCAGCGAAACAAAACCAGAAGACAAACAACTTTCGTCTCTTGAACAGGGCTTGGTTGAAGCAATCGAAGAAAAAACACGCCACCCTGGTTATGAAGTTTTAATACGTGTAGTTGTTTCGTCGAATACAGCAGCCAGGTCACAGGCGCTGCTTAAAAATATAATCGCTGCATTCGCATTGTTTGATTCAACGACAAATAATGGCTTCAAGTTCACAATGTCGAAAGATATAGAAGAGTTGGTAACCGCATACATATTGCGCTTTTTCCCCCAAACGGTTACTCAAAATATCCTAAATAGTGTTGAACTGGCGACTATTTTTCACCTACCAAACCAAAACAGCATTCCTACGTCTCAGGTCGAAAGGCAGATGGCGAAACAGGTGGATGGTCCAACTCAAATTATGGAAGAGGGATTTTTGCTTGGGTACAATGAGTTTCGTGGAACCAAGAAACAGATCAGACTGAACACAAACGATAGGCGCCGCCACTCGTACTTCATTGGTCAAACCGGTACAGGAAAGTCCGCCCTACTTGAGAATTTGGCTTATCAGGATATGATGGATGGTCGCGGGTTTGCGTTTATTGATCCACATGGTGATTCCGCAGAAAGATTATTGGGAGTTATACCGCGTGAGCGTGTCGAAGATGTGATTTATTTTTGCCCCGGTGATATGGAAAACCCCGTTGGCCTGAATCTATTTGAATTTGAAACACAAGATCAATGCGACTTTTTGATACAAGAGGCCGTCGCCATGCTTTATAAACTATATGATCCCGGCCACACAGGCATTATTGGACCCAGGTATGAGCATTGGTTTCGTAATGCCGCTTTAACTATTATGAGTGACCCCAACGGATCAACCTTTATCGATGTACCCCAGGTGTTTAACGACCAAGCATTTACAGATGAAAAGTTAAAATACGTAACCGATCGAACAGTTCTAGATTTCTGGCAAAAAGAAATGGCACAAACAAGCGAGGCAAATAAGTCCGAGATATTGGGATGGTTTGTAAGTAAGTTCGGCGCTTTTTTGTCTAACGAAATGATGAGAAATATAATTGGGCAGACAAAAAGCGGATTTAATATTCGCGAAGTGATGGACAACAAAAAGATACTAATCGTAAACCTATCGAAGGGTCAAACTGGCGAACTAAACTCGCAACTGTTAGGTATGATTTTTATTATGAAGTTTCAGGTTGCTGCTATGAGTCGTGCCGATATACCAGAAGATGAACGTGATGATTTTTCACTATATGTTGATGAGTTTCAGAATTTTGCAACTGAATCGTTTGCCACTATCCTTTCAGAGGCTAGAAAATATAAACTAAACCTTATTCTTGCCAACCAGTTTATGACCCAGCTAACAGACACTATCAGGGAATCCATCCTCGGAAACATCGGTACCATCATTAGCGGCAGACTTGGTATTACAGACGCAGAAATATTGGAAAAAAAGTTTGCACCGACTTTTGATGCCGAGGATTTAACAAAACTACCAAACTTCCAAACAATAACGTCCGTCATGATAAATGATGTGCCGTCAGCTGCGTTTAGCATGAATCTGATACCTCCAATGGTAAAACCTAACCCGCAACTGCAAGATGCGATAAAAAAGCTTTCAGCAGCGAAATACGGCCGTCCTAAAGCTCAAGTATCGCGCGAGATATTTGTGCGACTGGGAGCTGGTGATGCCGCAAAACAGGCCAAGTTAGATGCCCTAAAAAGGATTCAACAGAAACAGGTAAACAAACAAGGGCTGTCGGCAGGATCGGCTAAACCGGTAGCTGGCGGCGGTTCGTCATTCTTGGACGAGTGGCTTGCAAAACGACAGCAAATATCCAGCGGGTCTAGCGTCTCCAGCCCTGCCATATCACCAGCTGCACCTGCCGTAAATACAAAAAAGCTTGTCGAACCATCATCTATTGACGAAACCAAGACGGTCGAGCCACCGAAAGCTAACGACAACGAACTGAATATTCGTGAAATTACTAACTCCGATGAAGAGGTTTCGGTCAAACTTCGATAAGAGTCTGCAGTATCCATACATACACCAAATGACCATTCCGATAAATCAATATTTTTTTCCAGTGAGCAGAATTCTAAGGTAGTCGTAAATTATACCAATGGTCCAGCCGATCACGAAGGCTACAATTGTTTCAAAGCCAGACAACTTATATCCAATACTTTTTGCTACCGTGTAAGCTATCAGAGTTAACACAAAAGCCATAAAGGCCCCGGCTAGTATGGCATTGGGTCTGGCGACAGTATTGCCCACAATATCACTTGTTCTTTCAATAAACTTACCGTGGATTACCTTGCTAAACAGACGGCTACTCAGCGGTAATTCGCTTTGGACTTGATGCATAGTTTGAACGAAACTTTTATCGCGTTCTTTTTTTCCGATGGATCCACGCCGAGACGTCACAATACGTTTTTCGGTTTTTTCTTTTTCGGCTGATTCGGAGGCCTTCGCGGTTTCTAGGGCTTCGATGCGCGCCTTTTCGGTCTTTGTCTCAACGTCTCTAGGGGACAGTTCAACTGAAGTTTCCGGGTTCACTGATAATTTTTCGGCTTGTTTATCGGCTGGTTTATAGGTCTCAACACTGCTTTCATGATCACCCTTGAGTAGTTCTTGATTACCTTTCATAAATTCATTCCTTTCGGGGTTCATTATATCGTACCCACACTAACGTCCCGACGTATCAAGCGCACTTCTCGTTTTACTTGCCCAACACGTGCGTAGAAATACACTGTGATTGACAGGATTATACCGGCAAATAAGATATTTTCGGTTGGTCCTGTTTTAGGAAGCTCGTTCGCAACAGTTTCAATAATTTTGGGGGTTGGGCAGTCCAGATTAATATTAGTTGAATTACCGAAAGTATTTGACAAAATGCAGTCATATGACGTTGGATCGCTTGCTCCACTGGCAGTAGCTGGTATTTCGTCTAATATTTTTACGACAAACGTTCTTGTTTGTCTGGTTTTCGGGTCAAGAGTTACGTTCGACCACGACAACACCTTTGTTTTTTTGTCTAGTGTCCCTCCGCCATTGTCTAGTAACGTAGTATATTCCAATACATCGGCAAGCTGTTCTTTGACTTTAACTGTTTTTGGGCTTAAACCTTTGTTTTTTATGGTAATAGTGTAGCTAATTTGATCACTGGCACGAGCTATCACCGAGGTAGCGTCTACAAAGCCCTGGGAGGTGTTGGTGGCAGTCTTGGATCTTTTGATGTCAGGTACGCATAATTCATCATTAATCCATAGTGTTTCGTTGCCGGGGCAGGGCAGACAGTTCTTGTCACTAGCCAGCAATTCTGGATTATATAAACATTTTTTTGGAGGTTTTGGGGTGGGGTGTGGAGTTGGTGGGGGAGTTGGGTGGGGCGGAGGTGTGGGCGGTGGTATAGCTGGGACCCTGTCGGTTACAAGGTTACCGCAGGATTGCATAATTGCAAACCAACCCATAGCCCGGGAATAACCAACCCACCCAGATATTTGTCTGCTAGTGCTACCCCACAGCTTTAACGGTCGAGAATAGACGGTTGCAACTTCTTGACCCCATATGTTTCTAATATTATGTTGTCTTTCACCTTGATCGTAACTAAAGTGTGGGGCAAATCCCCAAGACAGCTTCTCGCCAGTTGTAAATGATGTGAATTGGGCTGATGCTATTTCGTTTCGCGTTATACCTGTGTAATTCATAACATCGTGCAGATTTTTAGTATTTGTATCATAAGCCGTCAGAAAATTATCGATTGATGTACCGATTCCGCCTGCAACCATGTCGGTATCGCCTGACGCGTTAGCTGATTCTGACGGCTGAAACACCGCAAGCGACTGCACAATAAGTGCCAAAATAACAAACATTAAACCCAGGCGCCGGGTAGCTTCCTCTTTGCGTAATCGTTTGGCATAAAAACCGAGCTGTCCTACGAGTGCAGGGCTAAACGGCAAGTTCGACACTATTTTTTTAAACATTTGTATTTGTTTTGATATACCTCTTGTGGTATACTTTAGCATAATAAATATGTTCAGCGCAAGAGCTTGAGAGGACACAAGTTATCCGTTATAATGGTGACATTGTAAATATCTACATTAGTCTGAAGCGACGAGGGAGTTGATAGTGGTTAAACAAAAATTTGACAATACTTATGACGAATCACAAATTCAAGTGCTCGAAGGATTGGATCCGGTCCGAAAACGTCCAGGAATGTATATTGGCAGCACGGGCTATGACGGTATCCACCATTTAATAAAAGAAATTGCAGATAATTCAGTTGACGAGGCTATAGCAGGCTTTGCTACAAAGATAAATGTAACCCTTCAACGAGATGGGGGTGCGCGAGTTGAGGATAATGGTCGCGGTATTCCGGTTGAAAAACATTCCAAGACAGGCAAAAGCTCGCTTGAAACAGCTCTAACGATACTTCATGCTGGAGGAAAGTTCGGTGGCGGTGGCTATAAGGTGTCATCTGGTCTGCATGGCGTTGGGTCAAGTGTTGTAAACGCCTTATCTACCCGATTAATCGCTGAAGTCGTCAGGGAGGGTCGGTTGTATCGAATGGAGTTTGAACAAGGTATTATAAAGGGCCAACTTCAAAAACTTGGTAAGACCGATAGACCTCAGGGGACAACGATTACTTTTTATCCCGATCCAACCATATTTAAAGAAACGGTCGAGTTTGACTATAAGTGGATTACCAATTATCTAAGGCATCAAGCCTACCTGACTAAGGGGGTCTATGTTTCCGTACAAGACGAAAGAACCAACGAACGACAAGCGTTTTACTTTGATGGTGGGATTCAAAGTTACGTAAAACACCTGAATATCGGTAAAGAAGTTTTATCAGGGAATATATTTTATGTAGAGAAACTGGTAGAAGATTCTATGATAGAGGTTGCTGTACAATATAACGAAACTTTTGTTGAAATTATTAAACCGTTTGCTAACAACGTTTTAACTTTGGACGGTGGCACGCATTTGGTTGGTTTTAGATCAGCACTTACAAGAACTATCAACGACTATGCTCGCAAGAGTGGTTTGTTGAAGGAAAAAGAGGATAATCTGACTGGCGATGATATTCGCGAAGGCCTAACGGCCGTCATACTTGTCAAACTACCTGATCCTCAGTTTGAAGGTCAAACAAAGAACAAACTTGGTAATCCGGAAGTTCGACGTTACGTAGAGCAGGTGATGAACGAGTACTTTTCATATTATCTTGACGAGAATCCAAATGTTGCTAAGGGGATTGTCGGTAAGGCGTTGTTAGCCGCCAGGGCGCGTAAGGCCGCTAGGGCCGCAAGGGACAACGTTATCCGTAAAGGCGCCCTTGATGGTCTAAGCCTTCCAGGAAAGTTATCTGATTGTTCAAGTAAAAACCCTGCCGATTCCGAATTATATATAGTCGAGGGTGATTCAGCTGGCGGGTCAGCCAAATCTGGTCGCAACAGTAAAACGCAAGCGATTTTACCACTGAGAGGTAAGGTGCTAAACGTTGAGCGAGCCAGACTTGATCGTATGGTGGGCAATAACGAGATTGTTAGTCTAATCAAGGCTATGGGCGTAGGTATAGGCGATCAGTTTGAAATTTCCGGTCTTCGTTATCACCGAATTATCATTATGACAGATGCCGATGTTGATGGAAGTCACATTGCCACGTTATTGCTGACGTTCTTTTTCCGCTATATGCGCGAGGTGGTGGATGGCGGATATATTTATCTTGCTAAACCACCACTATTTTTACTTCGCGTGGGAACGAAAAAATATTACGCGTACAGTGACACTGAACGAGATTCAATCGTTGATAGTCTGATCGTAGAACGAACCAAAAAGGGGGTTAAGGTTGACGAGGATAACGACAGGATCAAACAGGCGGGCATTACAATGCTTCAGCGGTACAAGGGTCTGGGTGAAATGGATGCCGATCAGCTGTGGGATACAACGATGAATCCAGAGAATCGTGTATTGATTCAAATAAGGGTGGAAGATGCCGAAAACGCAGATGCAATATTCACAAAATTAATGGGCGATCAAGTGGATCTGAGAAAAAGTTTTATTCAAGGTCGCGCTAAGTCGCTAAGTCTTGAGGAGTTGGATATTTAGTTATGGATGATGACATAAATACATCAGTCGAAGGTGAAATTATTCCTGAAATGACACATTCACGTGTTGTAGAAAAAGAAACAGTCGAAGACGTTATGGAAGATAATTTCCTGCGATACTCAATGAGCGTAATTATTGACCGAGCCCTACCTGATGTTCGTGACGGACTGAAACCAGTTCATCGTCGCATACTATATTCAATGGGCGAGCAAGGACTACGACCGGGCGGAAAGTTTACCAAGTCTGCTCGTATCGTCGGTGACGTCATGGGTAAGTACCATCCACACGGTGATACAGCAATCTACGATTCGATGGTGCGCTTGGCACAAAATTGGACCATGCGGTACACGTTAGTGAACGGTCAAGGAAATTTTGGCTCTATGGATGGTGATCCAGCTGCTGCCTCACGTTATACAGAAGCACGCCTGGATAAGGCTGGAAACGAACTCTTGACCGACCTTGAAAAAGATACGGTTGATTTTCGCGACAATTACGATGGGTCCGAGCAAGAGCCTGTAGTGCTTCCCGCCAAGCTGCCAAACCTACTGCTAAATGGACAAATCGGTATCGCAGTTGGCATGGCAACCAGTATTCCTTCCCATAATCTTGGCGAACTGGTGAACGCGACAATTCAACTAATCGACAAACCAGACGATACAACGCTTGATGACTTACTAAAACACGTTAAGGGTCCTGATTTTGCCACGGGGGCAATTGTTTATGGTGGTACACCAATGCGACAGGCGTATCAAACGGGTCGCGGTAGTGTCGTAATTAGAGCGGTAACCTCTATCGAGGAAAGTAAAAAAGGTCGAAGCCAAATAATAATTACCGAAATGCCGTTTGCTGTAAATAAAGCAACACTTATAGAGAAGATAGCTGGACTAGTAAAAGACAAGAAGATTACGTCGATTAGTGATTTACGTGACGAAAGCGCTCGCGGTTCAGTACGCATAGTTGTCGAGCTAAAAAAAGATGCATACCCCAAGAAAGTACTGAACCAACTGTTTAAATATACATCCTTACAAACCAGTTTTCACTTCAATATGCTGGCACTAATTGACGGTATTCAGCCACGTATTTTGGGACTTCAGGATATTTTAGGCGAATTCATAAAGCATCGTCAGATAGTTGTTCGACGACGAACGGAATTCGAGCTACGAAAAGCCAAAGAACGAGCACATATATTAGAAGGATATAAAATAGCTCTTGATCACATTGACGAAGTCATCAAGACGATTCGCGCCAGTCGAACGACTGACGATGCTGAAGCTGCCTTGATAGAAAAGTTCAAATTATCGTCTATCCAAGCCAAAGCCATCCTGGCGATGCAACTGCGACGTTTGACCGGTCTAGAGCGTGAAGCGATTGAAAACGAACTAAAGGAATTATTTGGATTGATATCAAAACTCGAAGCCGTACTTGCCGACGAACATGAAATATTGATAATAATCAAAGATGAACTTCTTGAAATGAAAGAAAAGTACGGTGACAAAAGACGAAGTCAAATGATTAACTATGAATTAGGAAAGTTTAGTGACGAAGAGTTGATTCCCGAAGAGGAAAGCGTAATTTTGCTAACCGCAGAGAACTACATCAAGAGAACTCTGGTAAGTGAATATCATCGGCAAAATAGGGGCGGCAAGGGTAAGAAGGGTATGACAATAAAAGCCGAGGATATTATTGACCAGTTAGTGCCCGCCAGCACTCATGATTACCTTTTGTTCTTTACTAACAAGGGAAGGATTTTCAGACTGAAGGCGTACGAGGTTCCTGCCGCAAGCTTGGCGACTCGTGGTGTGGCGGCTGTTAACCTGTTGCAGCTACAGCCGGAGGAAAAAATTACGTCAATCATTCGCCATGAAAAAGGTGCTAATGATGAAGGTTATCTATTTATGACGACCACGAAGGGAACCATAAAGAAAACACCACTAAAAGACTACGCCAATATACGAACAAATGGTCTTA